>Ga0153915_10004608_pt1 | contig 12727 bp, 13 predicted proteins | sample Opewatmetagenome_2_FD_107003 | JGI IMG/M metagenome (GOLD analysis project Ga0153915, IMG submission 107003) | Freshwater wetland microbial communities from Ohio, USA - Open water 3 Core 3 Depth 3 metaG | ecosystem: Environmental > Aquatic > Freshwater > Wetlands | place: USA: Ohio, Lake Erie... | reverse complement strand
TGTTGTGGATGAGCTTCATGGCATGGCCCGAGCCAAGCGGGCCGAGATGGAAGATGTTTCCCACGAAGGGGGCGAGGTATCGCTTGATCCGCGTGAGGACCTTTGCATCGCCCCCGACCATAAGGGTGAGGTTTCCTTTGAGGATGCCGGCTGGGCCGCCGCTCATGCCGGCGTCGATGTAGTGAATGCCCCGACGGCCGGCGCGTCGGGCGATTTTGCGTGTTTCTACGGGATCAGAGGTGGTGAGGTCGCAGATGACGAGGCCCTTCCTGGCATTCCGGAGGACGCCATCTTTTCCATTGAGGCAATCCGCTATTTCCTTCGAGGACGGTACGACGAAGAACAGGACGGAACATTCCCGGGCCATCTCGCCGGGGGTCGCAATGCGTACGTTATCTTTGTCTTGGAAGGGCTTGCGGCAGGCAGGGACAGTATCCCAGACCATGACGGGAAACTCTGATTGCATGAGCCGCTGCGCGACCGGGCCGCCCATCCTGCCAAGGCCGACGACGCCGAGTGGGGACAGACCCCCTACTCTTTGCTTGCGGCGCCGAGGCGCCGGATAGCGAGCTGGAGCAGGCACGAGAGGAAGAGTTTCCCGGTAAGTGGTCTGCCCCCGGAGATTATTTCGTCTCTTTCAATATCCCGGCTTTGCCCATGATCTCGCGAACGGCGTCTCGCCGCTTGTCATACGCAGCGACCACTTTCTCGGCGGGAATGTATTCCCAGCGGGCGTTTCTCTCACCTACGAATTTGATGTACTCGGGGTCCTTTACCGCCTTTTCAATGGCGTTAACCAGCATCGTTACGATTTCTTTCGGCATCTTGGGTGGACCCATCACGAAATTGCTCGACTCCCAGCTCACGTCGAATCCCAGTTCTTTTACGGTGGGAATCTTATCGTATGGCGCGGGCGCCCGCCCTTCGCCCAGGGTCGCCAGGAATTTGACCTGTCCACTCTCGACCATGCTCTTTGCTGAAGCAAGGGCCGCAACGCCCAGTTCGGCGTGTCCGCCCGCCACCTGGGCGACGACCAGGGCACCGGCTCCCGGCTGCGGAATCGTGTTGACTTTGAGGCCTGTACCGCCAAGGAAGGACATGGCGGCGACCCACCAGCTCTGCCCGACACCCGCCGTTGACATGTTCAGTTTTCCGGGATTGGCCTTCGCATGAGCAATGGCCTCCTGGATGGTGTTGAATGTGACCGGGCCCTTGGTGGAGGCGATAACAATGGGGAAAAAGGTTGCATAGGCGCCTAGCTGGGTAAAATCATGATAGTCGAGCGGCGAGACGCCTTGCAGTTTGTTGGTAATAATCGTCGCCGATCCCCAACCGAGTGTATATCCGTCGGGCTTTGCGCCGTGAAGTTCGCGGTAGCCAATGGAACTGCCGGCCCCGGGCTTGTTCACGATCATAATGGGCTGACCCAACATCTTGGAAACCCTTTGCATGACCGGACGGACGAGGACGTCGCCGTCGCCTCCGGCCTCAACCGCAACGATGAATACAATGGGTTTAACCGGGTACTTCTCCGCGGCCTGCACCACCCCCAAACTGAACAAGCCTAAACACCACCAAACACTCACGATGGCAATCAATGGTCTTTTCATGTTCCTCTCCTCTTTTCTGATTGGAATGGATTTCAGTTGAGACATCTTTCGAACAAGAAGGCAAACACCGTTTTGAAGGTCTTCGTTCGATGAATGATCTCACCTCCTTTCGGTGCTGTCTAGAACTGAACTCGGTCTCTTCCAATATGACGCCCTGATGATTCCGACCGACGCTAAAGCGGGTTCTATTCATTAACCTCGTGTTGCGCCGGGTAGTTGCGACTGCCCAGCATCAAATACTCGCGGTTGAGCGCGGCAATGCCTGGACAGCCGATCAACGCGAGCACGCGGTCGATTTCCTCCCGGAAGATCGCAATCGCCCGGGCGGCTCCCGCCTCGCCGCCCGCAGCGGTGCCGTACAGCGTCGGCCGGCCGATCAGCACCGCTTTGGCGCCGAGCGCGAGCGCCTTGACGACGTCGCTGCCGCGCCTGAAACCGCTGTCGACGATCACGGTGATGCGTTTACCGACAGCGTCGACGACTTCCGGCAGCACCTCGATCGGCGCCATCGAGCTGTCGAGGTTGCGGCCGCCATGGTTGGACACCACGATGCCATCGGCGCCGCAGTCGGCGGCAAGCACGGCGTCCTGCGGATGCAGTATCCCTTTCACGATCAGCGTATGCGGCCACATCTTGCGCAGCGCGTGCAGATCGTCCCAGTTGAGCGAGTCGTTCAACAGCATTCCCTTGCCCATCGGCTGCGCGGTGATCTTGTACTTGCGCTCGCTCGGATAGTTTTCGTAGCGCGGCATGCCGGTGGTGAGCAGGTAGCGCGTAAGCACCCCGAGCAGCCATTCCGGGTGCATCAGCACGTCGCTCACATTGCGCCGCGTGAAGGTAAACGGGACGGTAAATCCGTTGCGCAGGTTGTACTCGCGGTTGCCTGAAACCGCGCCATCCACGGTGACCATCAGCGCCTCGTAACCCGCGGCCCTGGCGCGCTCGACCAGTTTGTGCGACAGTGAGCGGTCGGGCCACATGTAGAGCTGGAACCACAACCTGCCGCCCGCCTGCGCGACGACCTCCTCCATAGCCGTCATCGAACCGGTCGCCAGCGTAAACGGGATGCCGGCCGCGGCTGCAGCGCGCGCCAGCGCTATTTCCCCCTCATACCACATGAGCCCGGCGGATCCGGTGGGCGCAATCGCGATCGGCATCTGCTGCGGGTTGCCGAACAGCGTGATTTCCTGATTGCGTTTGGAGACGTCGACCAGCGTGCGCGGCTTCAGCTTGATGCGTTCGAATGCCGTGCGGTTGTTGCGTAAGGCGACCTCGTCTTCGCTGCCGCGATCGACGAACTCGAACATGCCCTTCGGCACCCGGCGGCGCGCGATTTCGCGCAGATCGTCAATGTTGTAGGCCCCGGGGGATTTGTCTTTCACGGCGCGCCCTTTGAGAAGCCGGTCAGGCCTCCTGTCGTTTCTTTCCCGCCTATTTAGAGCTTGCTTTCCTCTTCGATTTTCAGCGGAAACTTCTTCCCAAAATTGGGAGCAATGAACTTATAAGCCAGGAATGCCGCCGTCAAAGCCAGAAAAGTGATGGATATCGGCCGTTCCACGACAAGCGATACGTCGCCCTTGAACATCAACAACGTCTGGCGAAGACTGTTTTCCGTTGTCGGACCCAATACGACTCCGATGATAAAAGGGGCGATCGGAAATTTCCATTTACGCAGGAATAGTCCAACGACGCCCGCGATGATCATCACCCAGACATCGAAGATGGAATTTCTCACGCTATAGACACCCACCAGGCAGATCAGGCTGATGATGGGCATCAGGATCTGGGGCCGGATCACGGCAATCTTTGCGAATGCCCCGACGAGCGGCAGGTTGAGGACCAAGAGCATGAAATTTCCAAGATACATGGCTGCGATAAACGTCCAGAAGACATCCGGATTGGTTGTGAAAAGCATGGGGCCGGGTTCCACGTTATGCATCCTGAGCCCCGCCAGCATGATGGCGCTCGGCGCCGCAAACGGAATCCCCAAGGTCAGCAAAGGGATCATCGAACCCATCACCGCGCTGTTGTTGGCGGACTCCGGCCCGACAACGCCTTCCACCGCGCCATGTCCGAATTCCTCGGGGGTCCTGGATATTCTTCTTTCGAGAGAATAAGAGACGAATGTGGAAATCACCGTACAGGGTCCCGGCAACAACCCCAAAAAAAACCCCACTATCGAACCCCGTATCATCGGAAAAATGGAGCGCCTGATTTCCTTTCTGTCGGGATAGAGATCTCTCAGGCGAATTTTCACAATCTCCGGTTTCACATACTTTTCAATGGCAATGTTCAGGATTTCAGAGATGCCAAAAAGACCCATGGCGATGGGCAGGAAGTCGATGCCCAGCATCAGCGTTTCCGAGCCAAACGTGAATCGGGGATAGCTGTCCATGGGATTGATTCCCACGCTACTGAGAAAGAGGCCCAAGGCAATCATCAACGCCCCCTTGAGCGGCGCCTCGGCAGAGAGGTTGGATAACAGGACAAAGGCGAAAACCATAAAGCAAAGGAACTCGGGCGGACCGAATGACAGAGCTGCATTTCCCAGCAAGGGCGCAAAGAACTGCAGCCCCAGAATCCCGATCGTGCCTGCAACAAAGGACCCTACCGCGACCAGTGCCAAGGCTGCTCCCGCCCTGCCTTTTTTGCACATCTGGTAGCCGTCGATGCAGGTCACCACGCTCGCCGCTTCCCCCGGAATATTGACCAGAATCGAGGTGGTCGAGCCTCCATACATGGCGCCGTACCAAACACCCGTCATCATGATCAAACCGGTCGTCGCCCCAAACGGTAAGGTAAAGGGCAGCATCAATGCCATTGTCGCCGTTGGCCCTAAACCCGGCAGAACGCCGACGACGGTGCCGATCAAAGCTCCGATGAAACAGGCAACGAGATTTACCGTGGTGAGGGAATTAATAAACCCGTTGAACAGAAGACTTAACCCCTCCATACTCGTTCTCCTTATCCCAGAATCCCTCGCGGCAAGTCGATATACAACCAGTAATCGAACAGGAGATAAATAAACAGAGTCGTCCCACCGGACACAGCCAACGGCTTCCACCACCCCTCGAGCTTCATGACCTTGCAAAAGGCATAGGTGGCGAGAAGCGTAACGACGACATAACCCAGGAGCGGCATCGCGACGATCCAGAGACAGAATGTCAGGGTCATGAAGACGAGCGTCTTGGCGCCCTCTTTGTCGAGGAAAGATCTACTGGTGTCGGACCTCAATTCCGATATGAGGATGACAAGAGAGAAAACGGCAATCGCCACGCCGATGAAGAAGGGATATAAACCCGGCCCTGGACGCCCGAGACGCCCAAAACCGTAGCCCCAGGATATGATGCTGATGACTAAACCCAGAACGAGCAGAACAAAAACACAGAATGTGTCGAGCCTGAGTTTAGGCGCCCTCTCCATGTCCGCCTCCTGATCCATGATCTTCCGCCTTCCTTTCTACACTAAACTCACAAAGGAAGGTGTCTCACTCTATTCTGGCACAGGGGGCCACTCCTTTTGGTAACGTCCAAACTCTGCCGTGATCAAGCCTGCGGATGAATCGCTCAGCCTGCAACTTTCATGAGATCAGCAGCAACAATCGGCCCGAGCCGCTGCTGCCGCGACTTGACGCGTGGGCGTATCACCGGTGCCCAGCGCCCGATTTCGGATGCCGCCTTCCACTCCGGGGTAGTGGGAAGGTCGGGCCGCGCGAGCAGATAGAGCGCGGAATAGACGAGCCATCCCGCGGCGTTGGGCGCTGCGTCTTTGAACCGGATGATCCCGAGTACACCGTCGACACGCAGCAGGTTGGGGATGTGCTCGGCATCGTAGATCGCGTTGAATTCCGGCTCGTCTTCGGGCGCGATCTCGAATGTCACCATGTAGAAATAACGCGCCGCTTTCGGATTGGTGCTCTTCTCCGCCATGAAAGTCATGCCTCCATCTGAATGACAGGGTCCGCGTTTCCTTCGCGTCCTTTAACGGGAGCTTGATTTCCCGCTCCGATCAGGTTTCAGGCCTTTCCCGCCGTAAACTTCAGCTCGATCAACCGCATGACCTCCGCGGCGGCGCGTTGGGCTTCCTCGCGGGTGAGCTTCTCCGCGGCGTCGGCGTCGCGCTTCTTGATCGCGGCGAGCACCGCGCGCAGACCTTTGACGCTTTCCTTCGAGCGCTGCGCCGAGCGCCGCGGATGGGAGAGGCCGAGCGCCCGCCAACGCCAGATGCGCGCGTGCAACGTGTTCAACATCGAGGACAGGGTTTCGCTGCCGGCGCCCGCGAACAGCACGTCGTAGAAACGGTTTTTCGTCTCCAGCACTTCCTGCGCATCACCGCGCTCGTAGGCTGCCGCCACGACATCGAGCGCCTGGGCGAGTTGCTTCAACTGCGCGCCGCCGGCGTTCTCGACGAAGAGCCGGGCGGCCAATCCTTCGAGCACGGCGCGGATGTTGTAGAGATCCTTCGCTTCCGCCAGCGACAGCTCGCGCACCACCGGTCCCTTGTTGGGGATGATCGCGACGAGCCCCTCGGACTCGAGCTGGCGCAAGGCTTCACGCACCACGGTGCGCGACACGCCCATCATTTCGGTGAGTTCGCGCTCGGTGAGCCGGGCGCCGGGGGCGAGCCGCCCGTCGATGATCGCCTGGCGCAGCGCGTCCAGGACCTGCTGGCGCAGCGGCGCGGCAAGCCTTTGAACCTCAAGGGTCGGCAGAGGATCCATGATCCAGGTTGACCAATTCGTAATACCGTAATACGATATTATGGTTCACCCGTTTTGGCAACTACCCTCTCAGGAGCATTCCCATGAGCAGCCCCGTCAAAGTTGGCATCGTCGGCCTCGGCCGCTGGGCGAAGGTTCTGACCCGCGCCGCAGTCAAGTCGGACAAGATCAAGATCGTCGCCGGATACAGCCGCTCCGAGGAAAAGCGCGCCGCGTTCGAGAAGGAACTGGGCGTACCCGCCGTGCCTGACATGACAACGATGCTGTCTGATCCGGAGATCAAGGGTGTCATCCTCACCGTGCCCAACGAGCAGCACCTGCCGATGGCGGAACAGGTCGCGAAAGCCGGCAAACATGTCTACACCGAGAAGCCGATCGCCCAGACCCTGGAAGACGGGTTGAAGATCGCCGCGCTCGAGAAACAGTATGGCGTGACCGTCACCGTCGGCCACAGCGCGCGGCTGATGGCGGGCATTCGCATTATCAAGGATAGAATCGACCAGGGCGAGCTGGGCCGCGTCGCCTTCATGGAAGCGAATTTCTCCAACGAACGCGCGCTCGAGCTCACACCCAAGACCTGGCGCTGGTATAAAGACCGTGCGCCCGGCGGCTGCCTGTCGCAGCTCGCGATCCACCAGTTCGACGTGCTGCACCTGCTGGGCGGCGAAATCACCGAAGTCTCGTCGATGGCCTCCAAGCTCTCGCCGGTCGGCGCGGAAGTCGACGACCAGTCGATGACGCTGATCAAATTCGCCGACGGCAAAGTAGGCTACGTCGGTTCGTGCTGGACTTCGCCCGGGGTTTTCGCGGTGCGCGTGTTCGGTTCCAAGGGCCTCATGCACTACGAAATCGATTTCGGCACCTGGGACACCCCGCATCGGCTGCACGAACATTCGGTGCTCTACATCCAGCGCGGCAAGGACGGCTACGCCAAGCGCGAGGAAATCAAGCTGCCCGAAAGCGATATGTTCCGCGCCGAGCTGGAAATGTTCGCCGAGAGCTGCCGCACCGGCAAACCGGGCGAGCTTACCGCTCACAACGGCAACGTCGCGGTGGCGGTGGTCTACGCCGCGCTCAAGTCGCTCGACCGGAAAGGCCAGTACGTGCGCATCGCCGACGTAATGGAAGAAACCCGCGCCAGGACCGGCACCCAGGCGCGCGCCGCCTGACTCCAAGTCCTCTCAAAAAAAGCAAATCAATTAACCGCAGATAAACGCCGATTAACGCCGATGAAGGCAAAGCTTAAAAGCCAGGAAAACACAGGATTCACTTATAGTAAATTGGTTCTTATGACTTTCCTCCGTCTTTCTGTGCTCTTTGCAACCAAGGTTTTTCGGGTTGATTTCATCCGCGTTCATCTGCGTTCATCGGCGGTTTCATCGCCTTTGACAGATTTTTGAGACCGCTCCCAAGGAATTCATCATGTCGCAACTACCGACACGCTATTTCATCGACCTCACCCAGCCCGAGATCGCCGCGCAGTTCCGGAAGAACCCGCTGGTGATTCTGCCGGCCGGTAGCGTCGAGCAGCACGGGCCGCATCTGCCGACCGGCACCGACATTTATGCGTCGAACGTGATCGGGCATGCGGTGGCCGAGCGCATGGACGGACTGGTGCTGCCCGGCGGGCCGCTCGGTGTCACGCCGATGCATATGCCATTCGAAGGCACAATCACGCTCACGCCCGAGACCTACATGCGGGTGGTGACCGAGACCTGCGTTTCCACCGCCAGGCACGGGGCGAAGTACCTGCTGATTCTCAACTGGCACGAAGGCAACATTCCTTCGCTCGCCATCGCCGCCGAATCGCTGCACCGTGATCACGGCATGACGGTGTTGACGGTCCAAGCCTGCTATGTAGCCGCCGAACTCTACGGCCATGAGTGCGGCGGACTGACGCACGGCGGGGAGATCGAGGCGCTGGCGGTGCTCGCCTATCGCCCCGACCTCGTGCACCTCGACCGTATCGAATATTCCTCCGATCATTCGCACGGACGGAAATGGGACAAGCTGCGCAGGACGCGGAGCTTTCAGCCGGTGCTGCGCGACATCAAGACGATCGCGCCGACCGGCTGGTACGGCGCGCCCGAGCATGCGACGATCGACAAGGGCCTGCGCATGCTGAACGACATCGCCGATGCGATCGCCCGCGAAGCAACGGAAATTTTCCACATGCTCGACGAGGCGCAGGGCGGCACCGCTGAAATCAAACACCTGAAGGTCGCAAGCTGATGGCGCGGGTGCTGCTGTGTTTTTTCCCGGTTTCCGAAATCACCAAACGCGCGCCGGAATGAAACGCAAAGAACTCGGCATCGCGGTGGTGGGAGCGGGACGCATCGGCACCCTGCGCGCGCGCCTTGCCGCCAAACACCCCTCTGTCGGCTTTCTCGCGGTATCCGATCTCGATCCGGCGCGCGCGCGCGCGCTTGCCGAGCAGACCGGCGCCGACTTTCACTCCGGCGACAATTTCGAAGTGATCGCGCGCCCCGAGGTCGACGCCGTGTTCGTCAGCACCCCCGAAGGCGAGCATGCCGCTTCTGTGTGCAGGGCGCTGGAACTCGGCAAACCGGTGCTGGTGGAAAAGCCGATCGCGCTCACGCTCAAGGACGCCGACACTATTCTTGACACGCTCGAGCGGACCCAAGGCAGCCTTCGCATCGGCTACAGCCGACGCTTCAAGGAATGCTTCCTGCGCGCCAAGGAACAGATGATCCACGGCCGGCTCGGCAAGGTGGTTGGCGGCACCGCGCGCGTTTACAACTCGCGGGCGCAGGCGTTCGCCATACTCAAACGCGATCCGCATGCGACACCGGTGCTGGACGTGCTCACCTATTATGTCGATCTCATGTGCTGGTTTCTCGAAGGCAACCCGCCGGTCGAAGTCGTGGCGCGCGGCCAGACCGGGATTTTCAAGGCGGCCGGCTACGGCGCGCACGACGTGACCTGGGCCATCGTCACGCTGGCCGACGGCGCCGTTATCAACCTCGGGGTGAGCTATGCGCTGCCCGCACGCTACCCGACGCTGGGACAATCGGATCGCGTGGAACTGCTGGGAACCGAAGGCACGATGATCATCGACGACGACCACATGGATCATCTGCTCTACTCGGAGAAAGGCATTCCGCACGCCTATGTGCCCGACCATCAGGTCAACATGGCCTTCCTCGGCAGCAACACCGCGGGTGATTGGGCGGTCGGGGACTTCTGGGGACCGCTCGGCAACGAGACCCGCGCCTGGCTCGATCAGCTTGTCACCGGCAACCCCACCGCGCACACCACGCCGGAGCAGGCGCGCATCAATCTGGAAACCACGATCGCCATCGAGCGCGCCGTTGCGACCGGAAAGTCAATCCGGCTGCCGCTCGAGATTTGACGAACGGCCAACGAGAGGAAAACAGCGTCTACGGTTGGTTCGGGTTCCTCGCTTCCGCTGAAGCGGCCAACTCCATCGTCAGCCGCATGCGGACTCACGCCTCACCCCTCACGCCTCACGTTCTACCTCAGCCCGGTGGCCAGTGCATCGGCCGGCCGGCAAGGATGTGCAAATGCAGATGGAACACGCTCTGGCCCGCGCCGGCGCCGCTGTTCACCACGACTCGATACGCGTGCTCCACGCCCAACTGGCGCGCGATTTTGTTGGCCGCGAGCAGCAGGTGCCCCAGTAATGCCTGGTCATCCCGTTTCGCATCGTTAAGCTTTGCGATTTCCTTCTTGGGAATAAGGAGAATGTGCACCGGCGCCTGCGGATTGATGTCGCGAAATGCGAGGCACGAATCGTCCTCGTAAACGATGTCGGCGGGAATCTCGCGCCTGATGATTCTACCGAAAATCGTCGTCACGGCATTTTTCTCCGTCCCGTTCCGGTTGCTTATTTTGGAGCCATGTCCTTCAGATTGTGCGCCGTCCAGCCGACCAATTCCTCGATCAGCGCATCGCTCGCTGCACCGAGCGCGGCGACCGCCCCCGCGGCATCCGGTGTCGCCGGCCGTTCCAGCGCAAACGTGCGCTGCGCGTGCAGCGCGTGGCTTGCGACATCGACGAGTGTCGCACGCGCGCGCACCGCTACCCGACTCTGATTGAGCGCATCGAATGACTGGCTGAAATCATCGAGCTCGATGCGCAGCGCATAATCGGCGCGCGCGCTGTCGCCGCCAGTCACGATGCCGACTGCTGCCGCCGCGAAGCGGCTGCGAATGCGCTGCGTGAGGAGCTGGGCGGGCGATGCCGCCCAGCGGCTGTTGGCATATGCCTGCGGGCGGGCGGCGTCCTGGTAGTTGAGGCGATAGACGATGGCGGGGCTGTCGAGCCACGCCGGCGCGGTCACGCCCGGCAGCAGCAGCACGGTGCGGAGGCCCGGATTGTCCTTCACGTAAGCGCGTTGCGGGCCGAGATCGAAGCTCGCCGGCGGCTCTTTCACCTGTGGCCCGATCCCGCAGGCGCCGAGAACGGCGAACACCGGGAGCAATGCGGCCAGGCGGAGCGCTGTACTTGCGAGACGGACAGTTGCGCCGAAATTGAGGAGATTGCGCATTACCGGTTACTCCCGCGCTGCGGATTGAACCCCGGCTCGCCCGGCCCAGGCGCCGCCAGCGGCCGCCCGAACAACAGGCTTGCGGGCTGATCGTTGACTTCGGTCAAGAGCCGGTCGAGATTGCGCGAGTTGCGCGCGAGCTCCTCAAGCAGATGGTTGATGCGCGGCAGCGACTCCGCAAGCGCTGCGCTGGAAACGGACTGTGCGGAGCCACCAATCTGCTCCGCGCTTTTCGCGACGCGGTCGAGCGTATCGACGCGCTGCGCGAGCTGCTGCGTCAGGCTGTTGAGATTGGCGAGCAGCGTGTCGGCGCGCTGCAATACCTGGCGCGCGTCGGCCGTCAGCGCCGTGACGTTCCTCGCGACGGGTTGAATGTCGCGTGCCAGCGCCACGACGCGCCCGGCGACCGTCTCCACGCCCGCCAGGGTGCGCATCAGCTGTTCCTGGTTTTTCTCGTCGAGCAACGCATTGAGCCGCCGCGCGACGTGGCCGAACTCCGCTATCAGATCCTTGCCCGAGCCGGACAGTTCGTCGATGAACGATGAGCGCACCGGGATGCGGGCCGTCTTGTCGCGCGAGGGCGGCAGCGGTTCCGGCTTGGAGCCGTCGTCATCGAGCATCACATAGGAAAGACCGGTGACCCCCTGCGAGCCGAGCTGCCCGATCGTGCCGCGTGTGAGCGGGGTGGTACTGTTGACCGCGATGCCGATCAGGATCAGCCGCCGATTCTCGGGATCAAATTGAATGCTCTCCACTTTACCCACGTCGACGCCGCGCAACCGCACCGGCGCCTGGAGGTTGAGGCCCGTCACCGGAAACCGCGACTCCAGAAAATACGTGTCCTGCGCTTCGGTCCTGCCGCTGAACCACATCGCCGCGACGATGACGCTCGCGCCGAGCAAAAGAGTAAACAGTCCGGCAGCTAACGCATACGCTTTGTTTTCCATGTCTCAGGCACTCCCCGTTGGCGCGGGCACCGCGCTGGTGTCGCTGATGCCAAGAGTATTCCACACTGTCTCCAACGCGCGCCGGCCTCGCTCTCCAAGGAAGAAACTGACGATGAAAGGGTGCTGGCTGCGCACCACTTCGCGCAATGTTCCGAGCACCACCAACTTGCCGTCGAACAGCACTGCGATGCGGCTGGACAGCGCGACCAGTGTGTCAAGGTCGTGCGTCACCATGACAACGGTGAGCGACAGTTCACGCCGCAACCCTTCAATCAACTTGACGAAGCTCTCGCTGCGATCGGGGTCAAGGCCCGCGGTCGGCTCGTCGAGAAACAGCAGTTCGGGCTCGAGCGCGAGCGCGCGCGCAAGCGCCACGCGCTTCACCATTCCGCCCGACAGCTCGGCCGGAACCTTGCGGGCGTTACGCGCCCCGATTCCGACCATGTCGAGCTTCATCAGCACCAGATCGCGAATGACGTCCTCGTCCAGCGTGCGCAGTTCACGCAGCGGCAGCGCCACGTTGTCGAAGACCGTAAGCGCCGAGAACAACGCACCCTCCTGGAACAAAACGCCCCAGCGGTTTCTCAGCCGCTGCAACACGGCGGAATCGCGCCCGTGCAGATCCTCGCCCAGCACGCGCACCTCGCCCTTGTAGGGTGTCTCCAAGCCGAGCATCTGCCGCAGCAGCGTGGTCTTGCCGCTGCCGGAGCCACCCACCAGCGAGAGGATTTCGCCGCGCTCCACGCTGAGATCGATGCCTTGGTGCACCATGGTCGAGCCGAACCGGGTAAACAATCCTTTGACCTCCACCACGGATTCCATCAGCCGAAACTCCCCACATCAGAGAACATCACCGCGAACACCGCATCGACGATGATCACGATGGTGATCGCCGCGACTACCGAAGCCGTCGTGCCTT
>Ga0153915_10004606_pt1 | contig 12729 bp, 7 predicted proteins | sample Opewatmetagenome_2_FD_107003 | JGI IMG/M metagenome (GOLD analysis project Ga0153915, IMG submission 107003) | Freshwater wetland microbial communities from Ohio, USA - Open water 3 Core 3 Depth 3 metaG | ecosystem: Environmental > Aquatic > Freshwater > Wetlands | place: USA: Ohio, Lake Erie... | reverse complement strand
TGTAATCCTTTTATTGTGCCCCCTGACTTTTTCAACTCCACATTCAAAGCGGCAATTTTCTTCTTGTTTAAATCCAATAGTGTATTTATATGCTGGATATCATCAAGCACTCGCTGCCTTTTATCCTGGGATAATTCTGAACCTGTCGATTCAACATTAATCAGGTTTTCCTTCTGCACTATTGTTCCAAGATCTTTTTCTATCTGATTAAAAGTAGTCAGCCATTCGTTGATTGTTGAATCCCGTGCCGTTAATAGTTCTGCAAATGATTGCCTTTGACTTTCCATTAGCCCGATCTGCCTGGTACGTTCACGGCTATATAGTGCAAAGAAAACCACACCCAGAATCACCAGCACACCCAGGGCTATCAAGCCACTTATCCAGGCTCCCCTGGATATTCCTTTCTTTCTGGCATCTGTATTCTCATTTATATTCGTTATTACATTTTTTGATGAACCCTTGTCTTCGCCTGGCATAACAGGGTTGCTCCCTTCATTTTTTTTCATAATGTATTCCTCCTGTATTTTGTTTGTCTGTAATAACTCAAACCTCATACCGAAAAACAGAGATTCTGATACCAACCTCATAATTAGATTGTTACAACCTTACCACAAAACTATATTCACTCATTTTAAGAATAAAAATTCTCATTTTGAGAAAAGTGGATGGTAAATTCGAAGCAATTGCTAGTAGATACAGAAGACCAGGAAATATTTAGAATACCTGATAATTTTTTAGAAGATCTGATAGCATTATCAGGACAACTTGTAATATCCTTGGAATCGCTGGTAATAATAAACCAGTAATAATGTCAGACTCCTGGAGATAGACTATTCCTTCTCTTCTTTCAACATCCTGTAAATTGTTGAAACGCCGATATTGAGTTTTTCAGCTGCGGCTTTAAAATCGTTATTGAATTTATTTAAGGTCGCCTTAACAATTTTCAGTTCATATTCCCGCAAGGTAAGATTATCATGTCCGATTGAAGACAGTGGATCATTCCCGTCAAGCACCAGGTCAGCTGGTTCTATTTCATCCTTTCCCGATAAGGTCACTGCCAATTCTATTACTGATTTCAGTTCCCTTACATTTCCAGGGAAATGATATTTCATAAGTCTGTCCTGAGCCATTACAGATAACCGCTTGATCGGCAACTCATTTTCTCTGCAAAATAGTTCAATGAAATGTCTTGCTAGTAAAAGTACATCACCGACCCGCTCGCGCAGAGGGGGTAATTCTATTTGTAAACCCAACAACCTGTAATACAGATCTTCCCTGAAATTTCCCTTTTTTACTACTTCTTTCAGATTCTTATTTGTAGCAACGATAATCCGGCAGTCAGTTTTCACAGGTTTATTACTTCCTACTCGAACAATTTCTTTTTCCTGAAGAACCCTTAACAGCTTAGCCTGCATATTAATCTGCATGTCGCCTACTTCATCAAGAAATAATGTTCCTCCGTCAGCCTCTTCGAAACGTCCTATACGCCTTGCGATTGCACCGGTAAATGAACCTTTCTCATGCCCGAAAAGTTCACTCTCCATCAGTTCAGCTGGTATTGCCGACACATTAACAGCTACAAAAGAATTGTCTTTTCGCTTAGAATTATAATGGATGGCTTTTGCCACAAGTTCCTTTCCTGTTCCTGTTTCTCCTGAAATAATAACTGTAATATTAGTGGCCAATGCTTTTTCAATTAACTCATAAACCCCTTTAATTGCAGAACTCTCCCCAATAATGCTTTGCCGAAAATCATATTTTTTCTGGATTTCTTTTCGAAGGCTGTTGATTTCTCTTTTAAGCCCTATTCCTTTACTTATATTCTGAACCGTGTTAAGAAGCCTCTCTTTGATATCTTCCGACTTGGTAATGTAATCATAGGCGCCCTGTTTAAGCAGTGTTATTGCCATTTCGATGTCTTCCTGCTCAGAGATCAGGACTACCTGAACATCACTGTTCTCCTGCCGGATCCTTTTAAGCACCTCAAGTCCGCTCAAATCTGGCAGACGATAGTCAAGAGTGACGATATCAGGATTTTCATAAAGGGATTCAATAAAATCCCTGGCATTTATAAAACTCTTTACTTCATAGTCGGGATTCAAAGAAAGCGTATGGACTAAAAGCTTATTATACCATTCGCTGTCTTCAACTACAAAAATTTTCAGGGGCTTTTCTGGCATTTCAACTGTTAACAGATTAAACTTCTACTTTGTCAAATCTATAACAATCTAATAAACGTAAAGTTTTATAAAAATATTAATTGAATTTTGCGATTTCTGAATTCAGGATCCTGGCAAGAGATTCAAAATCTGTTGTAGATTGCCTTGCAAGTGATTGAAGCACCTCTATTTCAGCTTTATTTTTTACATTATCTTCTATCGACTTTAAATGGTTGTAAAGTCTCTTTGCTCCGATATGCCTGCAAGGCGGTAGCATTTTATGGACAAGGTCTGCAATATTTTCCAGCTTACCTGAAGCCAAAGCTTTATCCATCGCATTCAATCCCTTTTGGGTTGAGTCAATAAATGTGATAAGCATTTGTTTTATAAACTGCTCATCCCCACCTGAGATGTGATACAGATTATGCAGATTAATTTGTTCCGGACCTGATTCTACCATTGTTTCTACGCTATTTGTGTCAGCTACTTCAGATGAGCCGTCACCCTTTTTTACAGAAAGAATCGTCGTCATCAGAATTTCTTCTGTAAAAGGTTTTGGAAGATAGGCATCCATCCCTGATTCCTTATATTTCTGCCAATCTAAATTTAAAGAAACTGCTGAGATACAGATCACCGGCATCTCAGAACTTTTAATATTCAATTCATTACGAATAAACTGGGTTATTCTGAATCCATCTATCCCGGGCATTCTGACATCCATAAAAAGTAAATCGTAATGACTGGCTTTAATCATATCCAGGGCCTCAACTCCTGAATTTGCTAAATCATATCTGACATTCCACCGGTCAAGAATTGTTTTAAACAGCAGACGGTTGTATTCCTCATCATCCACAATCAGGACTTTCAGTTTCCTGATCTCTTCAGGAACTGAAATATGCGGTTCAATATCCCTTTTTATCTGTTTCTCATCTCCTATCAGGTACGGTATCCTGCAGGTTATTGTAGTACCGTGATTTTTTTTGCTTTTGCACTCAATACTTCCCTTATGCAACTCTACCAGTTTTTTTACGATGGACAGCCCCAGTCCTGTTCCACCGTATTTACGAGCAGTGCTGACCTCTCCCTGTGTGAAATCCTCAAAAATCGAATCTAATTTACTTTCGTCTATACCAATACCGGTATCAATAAATTCCATCAATAGTCCAATTTCTCCTGGCTGTTTATCATATGACACTGGTTTATTATCACTTCTGATATTAAACTGAACTTCACCATCCCTGGTAAATTTTACTGCATTACTGATAAGGTTCATCATGATCTGTCTCAGGCGGTATGGATCGCCCAGCAAAACCGGCGGCATATCAGGACTTAAGTCATAACTCAGCTTCGTATTATTTTGTTGCGCCTTCCTTTCAAACATAGTGTACACATCTTCAACGACATTCCTGATATCAAAATGTACTTTTTCCAGGATTAGTTTTTCATTCTGCAGTTTTGAAAAGTCAAGTATATCATCTATTATTCTCCCAAGATGATCAGAGGAAGATTTAATAATCCTAAGAAGCCTTGAAGTATTGGGATCATATGTTTCATGCAATAACTGTTCAGTAAATCCTGAAATGGCTGTCACAGGCGTACGGATTTCATGACTCATATTTGCCATGAATGTTTCTTTAGTTCGGGCAAGTTTTTCAGCTTCAGCCTTCGAACTTTCAAGGGCAATCTGGTATGCATGGCTTTTCCTTACAAATCTGACAACCAGAAATAAAATAAGGATAGCCAGCAGTGTACCTGCAACTGAAAACATAGCAAGCCAGCGATATGTTTTCCCGGCAAGAAGATTTGCAGAAGAAGCTTTTGCATCTATAAGGCTTAAAATATCCTTTTCCATTACGGAGATAATCTCATAGAACCGTCCCCTGATTTCACCTCCTGTCACTGCCAGTTGAGACTCCCTTGTCATAAGCCTCTCCTTCGTTATACTGTCCTGCATTTCTATCCTTTCCAGGTCAGTGGCAAGCATCTGATCATCCAGCTGGTTATTTTTATTTCTGCTGAACACCCGTTTCAGTATGCCTTTCTCTGAATCCTTATCAGTTCCCTGACTGGCAGCAAGCTGGCCGGACAATTTCTTTAAATATTCATCAACAGTGTCATTCCGACTTAAGTACAATAATTCAGTCCAGTTAGCAATATTTTCCTCAATGAGTTTGCTAATTGTATCGACCTGGATCATAAGCCCTGAATCATTCTGACATTCAGCCTGAAGACTTCTTACCTTTTTATCAATATTATTTATAATTGTGTAATATGACTCAAGGTCATTCGAGTTATCCGTGATCATATAAATACGGACACTGTTTTCAGCGTGCTCAAGGTCTGTTGAAATCTCTCTGATATTTAGTAATATGCGTTCTGGTCTGACGTCAATCGGGATTGATGAGACGATCGAAGAAAGATTCCTGTAAGACAAATACCCGGTCGCAATAAGCAGCAGAACTGCCAGCAACATTAATAATCCAATTTTTATCTGTATTGAGAGCTTTTTCACAGGTATTCCGGCAGGATCAATAATTTGCAAAGTTACATAAATTTGTTATCAGCAAATTGCTCAAGATACAGGCAGCACAATGCGAGCGCAGATGAATCCTTGATCACAAAATAGTCATATTTGACCTGGTTTGGCTTTTGTCCAACCACCCTTGATTGTGAAAGAAGGATTACCATCACATCACTGCTTTGTTCCTTTAGCAATTTGATAATATGAGAACCATTTATACCATCCCCCAGATAATAATCTACAAATGCTATGGTGTCATTATGTAAAATTTCGTTTGTCTTGATCTTCCTCATGCATCTATGCGAATCAGTAAATGAATGGAAAACAATTTTATAATTAAATTTCTCCTGAATCTTGCTGATGCTTTGCATTAAAGCTGCAGATAACAGGTTATTATAATATTTATTATCCTCCATGACGAGGACATTGATTGCTTTTTTCATGGTATCAGAGTTTCCTGTTTTATTTAATGCATTCTAATTTTATGCCAGAAACTTGCCAAATCACGTATGTTTTACACACCTGGCTGTAAACCAACTAATTATAACTTAAACAGGACTCTGATACGTGTTTCCACCGATCTCAAATTTTCTCAATTTGAGAACCAGTCATTCATGGAAACAGATATCAGATGCAATTGTTTATTTTAAGGGTGGGCTGTATTATTATTTATACGCGTTATTTTAAGTCGTATACTAATATCGTCCTTGTGTCTTCACCCCTGAAACCGGTCGAAGTTTGCACTATTTTCAATACTTTACCACCTTCCAGAAGACTCCACTCCTCGCTGCTTTTCATTTCAAAATTTCGCCCGCCGCGTTCGAACTTCGTTACCGAGTTTATGACGATAGACTGATTTGCTTCATTCCAGCTGGCTGTTGAAATCCGTGGGGCATTGAAAAATTCGGATTTCATCTCAGTACCATCAAGCATGATCTCTTCATTGGTGATCCTGTCATCACCCCATTCGACAATCACTGTTTTCCTGACAGAGAGAAGGTCATCATCATGGTATACTTTCATTTCCCAGGGTACATTACCGACTCCCCTGGTCCCCACATCACTTTTATCTTCATTAAAGACCCAATGTCCTGAAAAATTCACCGGGTATTTATCTTTCAATGGCAATAATGGCAATCCGCATGCTTTCCTGTAGGGTGCCATGACATCCCAGTAGGCAGGATCCTCCTGGCTCAGCATCCTTGGATCATTAACAAGTACCTGGTGCTGCTTTTTAGTCAGGTTCCTTACCATTCCTGCCCAGATCACCCAGTATCCCCAGTTTGGCTGATTCTTAAGGATATCAAGAGTCGGTGGATTACCGACTTCTCCAAGAACAATTGGTTTACCTTTTGATAGAACCATCAGGCTATCATAGTAAGTCTGGTTGAAATCACTTCCATAAACATCCAGTGCAAGAATATCAAGATATTCATTTCCCGGATAGAAATTTGAAAATTTTCTTATTGGAGTACTTGGCCTATCGACACTCCATATCCAGACAAGGTTGTTAAGTTTATGATAATTAACCATCCTGTCATACAGTTGCCTGTACAAGTCCGCAGTACTATTTTCCCCTACCCGTCCTCCCCACCAGAACCAGTCACCATTCATTTCATGATAGGGTCTCCAAAGAACCGGCACATGCGCATCCTCTAATTTCTTCAGATAAACTGCTACAGAATCCACCTGCCTTGCCCATCTATTATATAACCTTGTACCTGGAGTCAGCAATTCCCTGAACTGTTCATCCGTAAGCCGGCCCTGAACGCTGGCCAGTGAATCAGGTGTCCTTGGACCCAGAGGTTGAAATGTAACAGGTTCATCTGCTGTTGGTGGAACCGCATGCCAGCAGATGGTTATGATTGATCCCTTTTTATGCTGCCTGATAGCCTCTTTTACTATATCTGGCCTGGCAAGGTATGAATCATAATCCCCCTTTTTGGCAAAACCCATATCGGTACTCCATATCGCCGGAGTCTGGCCGATATATTCGGCTGCAAAACGTGTATTTCTGTCTTTTGTATTCGGATAATTGTGCTGGCCTGTCAGGGTATATTTCCCTGAAATTCGGTAAAACAAATCGAGTAATGCCCTGGCTTCAGGGGTAGCTTTAGGATTAACAGGATCAGCAGCGAAGATCAAATCCGTTGTACTTGTTATTAAGACAACGGTTATTACAAAATTGAATAATAATTTAAATTTCATGGCGTATAGTTTTCAGTTCTCAGTTCTCGGTTCGTTTCATCGGACTCACCCCTGACTCCCTCCGTTGTAGAGAGTGAGGGAAGGAATAGAAGTTCCAGGTTCAGAGTTCCAAGTTTCTAAATTATAGTTTTTGTTTCTTTTTTCGATTTTCAAAATTTCGGTGTTTGTTTCGTATTTCGAATTTCAAGGTTTCGTATGTTTCACAGTTTATTGCTTCGCCTTCTGAAACTCCAGCTCTCCCTTCATAGCCTTCTTGAAGAATTCACCGCTCTCAGTAAGTTCATAGGTGTCCCACGACTTGAGCATACGCGGTCCCCATTCCGGATCAAAGCACCAGCAGACCCAGCTAATACCCCTGCCTTCAAGGTATTTAACTATCCTATTGGCATAATGATCATCAGTTATTGTCTGTCCCTGACGAAGTCCAAAGCCAAACTCGGTTGCAATAACCGGATAGGTCGAAGCTGCAAAACCAAAGTTCTCTTCCCATTTAGGTTCCCATGGTTGTGAGCGCTTATGTTCATAAGGATGGGTCACATATGCGATCCCCTCTGCATTAATCGGATCATCATGTAATGGAGTAAGGTCGTATGCCCAGTCTAATCCGGCGACAAGCGGGATCTTTTCAGTGTCAAAAGACTTTATCAGGTTAATAATTTTTTCGTTTATCCCTTTCCATTCAGCCCAGCTCATTGTTCCCAATTGTCCCCGGTATATTGTCGGTTCATTAAAAATCTCATAAAATGCCACGGTGTTATTCCCGACAAAATGCTGTGCTATTGTTCTCCAGAACTCATATGTTTCCTGTTTAGTAGTATTATACATTGAATTCTGGAACAATTCCATGCCAAGATTCCCGATCGAATGCCAGTCAATCATCACATACATTCCCAGGTCGGTGCACCAGTCAACAGCCTGGTCAAGCAATTCGAGATACTTTGCAGGCGTCCTTTCACGCCATGCAACAGGATGTACAGGGATACGCACTACCATAGCACCGGTCTCTTTAACTTTTTCAAAATGGCTTTTACTCCAATGTCCCTGTCGTTCAATCTTATCGGGATCAGAAATCGATAATCCTTTGAAAAGAATGGTTTTACCATCAGGGTCAGTAAAATGGTTTCCTTCAACTTTAATCAATGGAAGCAATTTTGCTTTTGGATTTGGTGCAGGCCTCCGAAATGGTTCATCCTGGTACCAGGGCCTTGATTCCTGAGCGGATATTGCCTGAAAGCATATCAATGAAATAAGAAAGAGTAGTGTAAAATGAAAATCTTTTTTCATAAAATATAAATATAAAGGTTTACAATAAGCTAGAATAAGTACTTCTGAATTGAAAAACTCAGGACAAAATACAAAAATTAATGAGATAATTTTTCAGTGCGCAACAATAAACTTTATTATTGCGACTTTATCAACTGCAGTCAGCCGGATGCAATATATTCCATCCGGATAGTTCCTGGTATCAAGGTCAATTTCAGTTCCGGTAATTTTTCTAACCTCAACGTAGCGGCCAGCCTGATCAATCACAGATAATATCTTATAACGTTCCACATTGCTTATCACCATCTTTTGATCAGCCGGATTCGGGAAAATTATAATTCCAGGATCCAGGTTTTTGTTGACTGAAACATCTGAATCCAGAACCTTTATAAAGAAGGAATCCTCAAAATAATTCTCTCCAAATAATGTTTCTCCGTCATCTGTAATACTGACCTTAACAATTGCAGCTCCTTTCCTTTTTGGTGTAACCCATATCCTGATTACCGAATCACCCTGCTCATATGAAAGGCTGTCAAATGTAAAATATCTGTCATGTACTGCCCAGAACTCAACATTAAGATTTTCCTCAACTTCATCGTTCCCATCTGTGACACCCGTGAGTGTTATTGGCTGTGATCCTCCAGAAAGCCGGACATAGGCTGTATCAATCTCATTAAAATGAGGAGGTTTATTAATATAATTTACCACCCATGTTGAAAAGCTCACTTTTGTAACCGGCATGAATTGATTTAGATTTTCCGGATCATTTTCAGTCAAAATTATGCTGGTGATGTTTTCTCCGCTGATGCCTTTATTAAAATACAATGAAAGTTGCGCAGAGTCAGTACCAGGATATTCCTTTAATTCCATTTTATTTATTACCTGTGAATTACTGAAACCTGTGCTGATTTCAAGAGGCTGTGTCTTATCAGCATCTCCGTCTGATATTCCATGAAGCATAATTATCAGACTATCTGGTGATCCAACCAGAATCGTATCATTAATATGTTCAATGGTTGGCGGATGATTATCGTAAGTACCCCCCGACTGATAAAAAGTGGAGATTGACAATGGTGGGAGCAAAAAGGATTCCGTTCCTTCAGGAATTCCTATTTCCTCACAGTTTTCGGTAGCTGATGTCCGATAAAGGCGAGTGTCAGTGGCCATGTTATATGAATTAAAGTTCACAATCTTCCCTATACCAGATTTATTTATCAGAACATAAGTCAGAGTGTTGTCTTCTTCATGCCAGAACGCATTGACCAGAACATCCATATCTGTACTTGCCGATTCTATAGCTATTGCACCTGGTCTCACATACCTGTAATAATTTTTCGAAGCATAATATTTCTTCAGTTTGACGCCGTTTAGCATAAGGTTATAAACTTCAGATAAACTGTAAGGATCGAGAGATTCTCCTGAAATCGTCCAGAACACCCATGCATTAAGTCTTCCGTGAGTAATAGCATGGCTGAGTCCAGCCATCTGATGTATTGCACCCGTAAGGGAATTCTCCTCTCCTGATGTTTCAGTCATCCAGAATTGTTTCGGATAGCCAGGGTAATTCACATAATCATTATAATACTTTTCCCAGAGCTCTCCGCCGATTGTACCGGCCGTTGTACCTGTACTTTCATATCCATGCACTGCTACAATATCGACATACTCCCTGGCATATACATCATTATTCAGGGTAGTCATCCAGCCCAGCATATCACTCTCCCTCACCATTACTTCTTCAGGGTAGAACAATTTTGTTGTCAGTCCTTCCATTTCAAATCGTTCTCCCACAACTTTAATCAGATCACAATAGGTACGCGGTGTATACTGGCATGAATTATATGGTTCCCAGAAAGTGGGTTCATTCTGCAAACTGACTGCGTATAAATCTCCTCCTGTCTTCTCCTTAAAAAGCTTTATATAGGCCACAATGTATTCTGCATATTCATTATAATATTGAGGAAGCAGATAGCCCCCTTCAGAAACATTATGGTTCGATTTCATCCAGGCAGGCGGTGACCAGCTTGAGGCAATAACTTTAATATCCGGATCTACCTTAAAGAGATCCCTGACAAAATCTATGTATTTCCAATCCTCATTATTATCCATATTTTGCCTGAATACATCCAGATCAGTATTAAAGGGATCATCATTTTCGTTTACAGGTTCAAAGCCGATTGCGGAAATCCCTATCCTCAGAGCGGTGATTCCAAGATCCTTTACAATATCATCAATATATTGTTTTGAATAATACGGCCCTCTTGACCAGTCTACCTTTTCAAGTCCATATCCACCAAACCCCTCAATAACCTGGCGTTGTTCGGACACATTTGATGAAATCTGAACAGCCTGCTGTTCATCAGTAATTATTACATCAAAATTTATCGCACTGCTATCCACCCCATTATTCATTGTTCCTCCATTATCCCTGATGGTAATCCCTATGCTTACTGTTCCATTAGTTTCAGATGTGCTGAAGGTCAGGACAGCTGTTGAATCACCCTGGTCATATAAAATTTCCAGATCATTTACAAGGTTAATGTTCCCTGCCCTGCACGATAAAGCAAGTGTTTGTTCTTTATTCTTATCACCATCAGAGATCCCTGACAGATTGACCTGATATGTGTCTCCTGTTGAAAAAGCGTAAACATCAGGAACATTATCAATAGTGGGGGCATAGTTTTTTCCCGGATCCCTTACAGTAAGATTGAAATGGATCTGCCTTGTATCATTCCCGCCAAAATCACTCCCACCATTATCTTTTACTTTTACAGTAATCTCCGTCTTGCCTTCTGGACTTGCCGGAGTCCATAAGAGTACAGCTGTACTATCTCCCTGTGAATACTGAATTACTGGATCGGGTACAATTGCGGTATTTGAACTTTCTGCAGTAATTGTAATTTCCTGGATGCTGGATGTATCTCCGTCTGAAATATCTTTCAGGTAAATTATTTGCGTACCTTCATCAGAGTAAACTGGTCCGGGATCAGTTATATTACTGATGGTAGGGGCAGAATTATACAGAGCGAAAACTTCAATTTCATATAACATCAACTCACTACCTTCTCCTGATAAAGCATATAACCTTATCCTGGATGTTACAACTGGATCGAAACTTTTTTTGACAACCGGTGATAGGTTCTCGCTTATATGAATTATGTTGACCCAAGATGATCCCGACCATGATTGTAATCTGTATTCATAAACAGGATGATTATCTCCATAATAACCTGTGTAAAAATTTATAGCACCTATCCGGAATTCCTGTTCCAAATCAACTTCAATCCAATGTGGATAGCCATTTGCTTCTGATACCCACCGGTTGGCATTGCTGTAATTCAGTCCGTCAACTGCTTTCCAGGATGGCTGGGAAGAAATTTCTGAATCTACAGTTACAGGTTTGTTTTTAGCCACATTAATCTGCGCCTGAACCTGAAATATATATAGCAATAAAATCGGTACCAGAAATGTTTTTTTCATATGAAATGCAGATGTGGGTATTAATAGAGCGGAAAAGAACAAGTATATGATGTTACCTTGATTATTATTTTTCAGCATTGCCGGAAACAGAAGCATTTGCCAGATCCATATCCTGATCTGTGGCACTATTCTGCTTATTTTTAGGCACAGTAACTGTAATATTTATAACTGGCATTTTTTTGTTTTCCAGTATATAGAGAATTGATTCAGAGTTGTTCTCCCTGGCCAGATCTATCGGCGTCTTGTTCTGTGCATCTGCCAGCAAAATATTTGCATTACTTCTGGCGAGTTCATAAGTAATTGATTCATAACCCATTTGAACAGCATAATGCAGAGGTGACCTTCCAAATAAGTCAATCGCATTCACATTAGCTCCTTTGCTGATAAGAAGTTCAACAACATCAGATTCAACTTCTGTTTTTTCGTCAATGAAGTGTGAATATCCCTGCATTGCTGCCCAATGAAGAGGCGTACGACCATTAATATCTTTCGCTTCCAGATCTGCACCAGCCTGTAACAAATCTTTGATTCTATTTAATGAGGGATCTTCCGATTCCATCCAACCAGTATTTGCATTGATGACTGCGCAATGCAGCGGTGTCCATCCATCCTTTGTCACAGCATTAATATCTGCTCCTGCATCCAGCAGCATCCTGAATATTTCATATTGATGATATTCTTTATTCTTAATCTGAATATCATGATTACCGACAAAGCACGAAGCAGCGGCATGTAATGGTGTCCATCCATCTGCGGCCGGAATATTAATATCAGCCCCGTTCGCTATGAGGTATTTGACCGCATCTCCATCACCGTTCAGTATAGATTCGTGCAAAAGTGACCAGCCATCATATCTCTGTTTATTTATTTCTCCTGAATTAATAGCTGACTCAGCCTCCATTATCCATCCAACATGTGCATCACTCGCACCCTGCCATTCTGACCTTATTGGAAATGGGGCAGAATTACCAAGCATTACATTATTTGTATCATTCCCGGTCAAGGCTTCCTTATATGAAATAACTTTTTTCGGTTCCTTAAGACTTTCTCTATGACCATACAAACTCACAACACTATTTGCAGGTATTTGTAAAAGAT
>Ga0153915_10004605_pt1 | contig 12730 bp, 6 predicted proteins | sample Opewatmetagenome_2_FD_107003 | JGI IMG/M metagenome (GOLD analysis project Ga0153915, IMG submission 107003) | Freshwater wetland microbial communities from Ohio, USA - Open water 3 Core 3 Depth 3 metaG | ecosystem: Environmental > Aquatic > Freshwater > Wetlands | place: USA: Ohio, Lake Erie... | reverse complement strand
TCCCGAAGAAAGGAAAAAGGAGGGCTTATACAAGGTATTCATGGAGAATTTCCCGATCACAGATACCCGCAATAACTTTATTTTGGAATTCCTTGATTACCAGATTGACCTTCCAAGGTACACTATAGACGAATGCATTGAGAGGGGACTGACTTACAGCATCCCTCTGAAAGCAAGACTGAAGCTTTACTGCACAGATCCTGAACATGAAGATTTTGATACAGTGATTCAGGATGTATATCTGGGAACAGTACCTTACATGACCGAGCGCGGCCTGTTTGTCATTAATGGAGCTGAAAGGGTTGTAGTATCGCAGTTACACAGATCACCGGGTGTTTTTTTCGGTCAGAGTATTCATGCAAACGGAAGCAAACTCTATTCTGCAAGGATTATCCCATTCAAAGGTTCATGGATAGAATTTGCAACTGACATAAACAATGTAATGTATGCATACATTGACCGTAAGAAGAAACTTCCGGTAACAACGCTTCTTCGGGCAATCGGCTACGAGAGTGATAAGGATATTCTTGAAATTTTCAACCTTGCGGATGAATTCAAGGTTACAAAGGCAGGTCTGAAAAAGATCGTCGGACGCAGGCTTGCCGCACGCATCCTGAAAACCTGGGTTGAAGACTTTGTAGATGAGGATACAGGCGAAGTTGTTTCCATTGAAAGGAATGAAGTTGTTATTGACCGTGAGACCGTTATAGAAGATCAGCATATAGATATTATTGTGGAATCCGGCGTTAAGACCATTCTCCTTCACAGGGAAGCCTTAGGAATATCAGATTATTCAATAATTTACAATACCTTACAGAAGGATCCCTGCAATTCAGAAGAAGAAGCAGTTCTTCATATATACAGGCAGCTCAGGAATGCAGAACCACCAGACGAAGCAACTGCCAGGGATGTGATTGACAAATTGTTTTTCTCAGATAAACGTTATGACCTTGGTGAGGTCGGACGTTACCGTATCAATAAAAAACTTGGCCTTAATACTCAAATGGATATTAAGATCCTGACCAAGGAAGATATCATTGAAATTATAAAACATCTTATTGAGCTTATTAATTCAAAAACAGATGTCGACGATATCGACCATCTGAGCAACAGGAGAGTAAGAACTGTCGGCGAACAATTATCTAACCAGTTCAACATTGGCCTTACCAGGATGGCAAGGACAATCCGTGAAAGGATGAATGTCCGTGATAATGAGGTGTTTACACCTATTGATCTTATAAATTCAAAAACACTTTCATCCGTTATAAACTCGTTTTTCGGAACCAACCAGTTGTCACAGTTCATGGATCAGACAAATCCACTGGCTGAGATGACTCACAAAAGAAGGATGTCAGCACTGGGTCCCGGCGGTTTATCAAGAGACCGCGCAGGATTTGAAGTCCGTGATGTTCACTATACGCATTATGGCCGCCTTTGCCCTATTGAGACCCCGGAAGGTCCAAATATCGGATTGATTTCATCCCTGTGCGTTTATGCAAAAATAAACGACCTTGGATTTATTGAAACCCCGTACAGGAAAGTCACAGATGGCAAAGTAGACCTGTCAAATGATGGCGTGATATTCCTCAGTGCTGAAGAAGAAGAAGCGAGGATTATTGCCCAGGCCAATGTTCCGATTGATAATGACGGTAAATTCCTCTCACCAAGGGTGAAGTCCCGGTATAATGGCGACTTCCCGCTTTCTGAATCAGGAGTTGTTGACCTTATGGATATTGCGCCAAATCAAATCGCATCCATCGCTGCTTCACTGATCCCATTCCTTGAACATGATGATGCAAACAGGGCGCTGATGGGATCAAATATGATGCGGCAGGCTGTTCCCCTGATAAATTCCGAAACGGCAATCGTTGGGACAGGAATTGAAAAAGTAGTTGCAAGGGATTCAAGGCTTCTGGTGATCGCAGAAGGCGATGGTGTTGTAGAATATGTGGATGCAAATGAAATAGTCATCAGGTATTCAAGAACAGAGCAGGAAAAATTTGTCAGTTTTGAGGATGACGTCATGCGTTATAAACTTCCGAAATTCAAAAAACAAATCAGAATACCTGTGTCAATCTGAAACCCATTGTTGCCAAAGGTGAAAAAGTTACCATGGGACAAATCCTTACTGAAGGATATGGCACAAAGGATGGCGAGCTTGCGCTTGGGCGCAACCTTCGTGTAGCATTCATGCCATGGAAGGGATATAATTTTGAGGATGCTATTGTCATTTCAGAAAGGGTTGTCCGCGACGACTTGTTCACTTCTATTCATATTGATGAATACATGCTCGAGGTAAGAGATACAAAGCGCGGGCTCGAAGAGCTTACCTCAGATATTCCTAACGTCAGCGAAGAAGCAACACGGAATCTTGATGAGAATGGGCTTATCCGTATTGGGGCAAACGTCAATCCGGGAGACATACTCATCGGCAAAATTACACCAAAAGGGGAATCAGATCCTTCTCCGGAAGAGAAACTGCTCAGGGCAATTTTCGGGGATAAAGCTGGTGACGTTAAGGATGCTTCACTTAAAGCGCCACCGTCGCTTGAAGGTGTAATGATCGATAAAAAGCTGTTTTCCAGGTCGCTGAAAGACAGAAAAGTGAAGGTTACAACCAAAACTATACTGGATAAAATAGAAGACGAGTTCAAGGATAATGAGAAGGAGCTGAAAGATAAACTGATAGATAAACTGTTTATCCTCGTCAACGGGAAGACATCCCAGGGTGTAAAGGATTATCTGAATGCGGATGTCATAAACAAAGGAAGCAAGTTTACCCAGAAAATACTTCAGGATATAGACTATCTGAATGTGAATCCAAACAAATGGACCACAGATAAAAAGAAAAATGACCTAATCAGGATCCTTCTCCATAATTATGTCTTGAAGTACAAGGAGATGGAGGGGATCTATAAAAGGAAAAAATATAATATCACCATTGGTGATGAACTGCCGACAGGCATAATCCAGCTGGCCAAGGTATATGTTGCCATGAAGAGAAAGATCAAGGTGGGGGATAAAATGGCCGGCCGTCATGGCAACAAGGGAATTGTTGCCAAGATTGTGCGTGAAGAGGATATGCCGTTCCTTGAAGATGGTACTCCGGTCGATATAGTTCTCAATCCTCTTGGTGTTCCCTCAAGGATGAACCTCGGGCAGATATATGAAACTGTTCTTGGCTGGGCTGGAAAAGAGCTGGGAGTCAGTTTCTCAACTCCGATTTTTGACGGTGCATCTATCGAACAGATTACAGAATATACGAATAAGGCAGGCGTTCCATTGTACGGAAAAACTTACCTGTATGATGGCGGAACGGGAGAACGTTTTGATCAGCCTGCTACGGTGGGTATAATTTACATGCTGAAGCTCGGTCATATGGTGGACGATAAAATGCATGCAAGATCCATCGGTCCCTACAGTCTTATCACCCAGCAGCCGCTTGGAGGTAAAGCTCAGTTCGGCGGACAGCGGTTTGGTGAAATGGAGGTATGGGCTATTGAAGCCTTTGGCGCTGCCAATATATTGCAGGAACTTCTTACTGTTAAATCAGATGATGTAATCGGGAGAGCCAAGGCATACGAAGCAATAGTCAAAGGTGAGAACATGCCGGTCCCGGGTATCCCGGAATCACTGAATGTGCTGCTACACGAGCTGAGGGGACTTGGCCTTAGCATTAATCTTATTTAATTGTTTAAATCGAAAATAATCAATATATGTCATTCAGGAAAGAAACTAAAATCAAAAGCGACTTTACTAAAGTCGGCATTGGACTTGCTTCACCTGAAGAAATTCTGGAACGTTCAAGTGGAGAAGTCCTGAAACCTGAAACTATTAATTACAGGACTTATAAGCCTGAGAGGGACGGATTGTTTTGTGAAAGGATATTCGGCCCCGTAAAAGACTATGAATGTCATTGCGGCAAGTACAAACGTATCCGCTATAAAGGGATAGTCTGTGACAGATGCGGTGTTGAAGTGACGGAGAAAAAAGTCCGCAGGGAAAGGATGGGGCATATTTCGCTTGTAGTACCGGTCGCACATATATGGTATTTCAGATCTTTGCCTAATAAAATTGGATACCTACTTGGATTGCCGACCAAGAAACTTGATTCAATAATTTATTATGAGCGATATGTAGTTATCAATCCGGGCATCAAGCAGAAAGACGGTATAAATTACCTGGATTTCCTGTCAGAAGAAGAATATCTTGATATCATAGAAAGCCTTCCGAAGGAAAATCAGTACCTGGATAATGACCATCCTGATAAATTCATCGCCGATATGGGAGCAGAAGCATTATATCAGCTCCTGTCAAGGCTGAATCTGGATGACCTTTCATATGATCTCCGTCATAAGGCAAGCACTGAAACCTCCCAGCAGAGGAAAAGTGAAGCACTAAAAAGATTGCAGGTAGTTGAAGCATTCAGAGCTTCCAAAGGAGTCAATAAGCCGGAGTGGATGATCGTGAAAGTCGTCCCCGTTATTCCGCCTGAATTAAGACCTCTTGTTCCGCTTGACGGTGGAAGGTTTGCAACTTCAGACCTGAATGATCTTTACCGCAGGGTAATAATCAGGAATAACAGGCTAAAAAGGCTGATAGAGATCAAAGCCCCGGAAGTCATTCTCCGCAACGAAAAGAGAATGCTCCAGGAAGCAGTTGATTCACTCTTTGATAATTCCAGGAAGGCAAGCGCCGTGAAGACCGAAGCGAACCGTCCGTTGAAATCACTCAGCGACAGCCTGAAAGGCAAACAGGGCAGATTCCGCCAGAATCTGCTGGGTAAGAGAGTCGATTACAGCGCCCGGTCAGTAATAGTGGTTGGCCCTGAACTCAAGCTCCATGAATGCGGACTTCCGAAGGATATGGCAGCTGAACTATACAAGCCATTTATAATCCGGAAACTTATTGAGAGAGGGATTGTAAAAACTGTCAAATCGGCAAAAAAAATAGTTGACAGAAAAGATCCGGTTGTGTGGGATATCCTTGAAAATGTGCTGAAAGGACATCCGGTTCTTCTTAACCGTGCTCCAACATTGCACAGGCTTGGGATCCAGGCATTCCAGCCAAAACTTATTGAGGGTAAAGCTATCCAGCTGCATCCGCTTGTATGTACTGCATTCAACGCTGACTTTGATGGTGACCAGATGGCAGTGCATCTGCCGCTTGGAAATGCGGCAATCCTGGAAGCCCAGATCCTGATGCTGGCATCCCATAATATTTTAAATCCGGCCAATGGTGCGCCAATTTCGGTGCCTTCACAGGATATGGTTCTTGGATTATACTACCTGACCAAAGCAAGAAAGGGTGCTCCGGAAAATCCTGTTAAAGGGGAAGGACGCAAATTCTATTCGCCTGAGGAGGTGAAAATTGCTTTTAATGAAAAACAGCTCGATCTCCATGCAATTATAAATGTCAGGGTAAGTGTCGAAAAGGATGGCAAAAGTGAAAGCAAGATCATTGAAACTACCGTTGGAAGGGTATTATTTAACGAGGTCGTACCTCCTGAAGTAGGTTTCATTAATGATCTGCTGACGAAAAAATCGCTCAGGGAAATCATCGGCATTGTCCTGAAAAAAACCGGGACTGCAAAAACGGCAAAGTTCCTGGATGATATCAAGGATATGGGATATGAGATGGCTTTCCGTGGTGGCTTGTCCTTCAATCTTGATGATGTTATTGTCCCGGAAGAAAAGGACGAATATGTTAATGAAGGATACAGCCAGGTGGACGAAGTGATGAACAACTATAATATGGGCTTTATTACCAATAATGAAAGATACAATCAGATTATCGATATATGGACCCATACAAATGCCAAGCTGACACAAACTCTGCTGCGTCGCCTGAGTTCAGATAAACAAGGATTCAACCCGGTTTATATGATGCTTGATTCCGGTGCAAGGGGATCAAAAGAACAGATCCGCCAGCTTTCGGGAATGAGAGGACTTATGGCAAAACCTCAGAAATCAGGATCCACGGGTAATGAGATCATTGAAAACCCGATCCTCTCCAATTTCAAGGAAGGATTGTCAGTCCTCGAATACTTCATTTCCACCCACGGTGCCCGCAAGGGTCTTGCTGATACAGCATTAAAAACAGCAGATGCAGGTTACCTCACCAGACGTCTTGTTGATGTCTCCCAGGATGTAATTGTATCGGAACAGGACTGCGGTACACTCAGGGGAATAGTAGCTACGGCAATCAAGAATAATGAAGAAGTGGTGGAATCACTTTATGAAAGGATCCTGGGACGTACGACTGTTCATGATGTTTATCACCCGTTGAGCGGCGAGCTGATTATTGCTTCTGGGGAAGAGATCACAGAGGAAGTTGCCAAAGTGATTGATGAATCACCGCTCGAACAGGTTGAGATACGTTCAGTGCTTACCTGTGAAACAACCAAGGGTGTATGTGCAAAATGCTATGGCAGGAACCTGGCAACAGGAAAAATGGTACAGATAGGAGAAGCGGTTGGCGTGATTGCAGCGCAGTCCATCGGTGAGCCAGGTACTCAGCTGACCCTCAGAACTTTCCACGTTGGTGGTACAGCCTCGAATATTACAACAGAATCAAAAGTGGTTTCGCGTTATGATGGTATTATTGAAATTGACGAACTGAAATCTGTTGAGAAAAAAGAGGAGGGAGGCAAAAAAATTGAAATAGTCATAGGCAGGTTAGCTGAACTTCGTATAATTGATAAAAAAACGAGATTACCTTTAACAACCCATGGTATTCCATATGGATCCAGATTATATGTGAAAGGCGGAAAAGAAGTCTCCAAAGGCGATCTGATCTGCGAATGGGATCCATATAATGCTGTAATTATTTCAGAAAGCTCGGGTTCAATCTCATTCGAGAGCGTTGTTGAAGGCATAACGTATCGAGAAGAATCCGATGAACAGACGGGTTTCAGGGAAAAAGTGATCATAGAAACAAGGGATAAAACGAAGAACCCAATGATCAGGATCATGTCGAAGAAGAATGATGTCCTGAAAGCCTATAACCTGCCGGTCGGATCACATATAATGATCAATGAAAAGGACCAGGTCCAGACTGGTGATATACTTGTCAAGATTCCAAGAGCAGTTGGTAAATCCGGTGATATAACCGGAGGACTGCCACGAGTTACAGAACTTTTCGAAGCAAGGAATCCGTCGAACCCGGCTGTAGTTTCTGAGATTGATGGAGAAGTAACATTCGGCAAAATAAAAAGAGGCAACAGGGAGATAAGTATAATTTCCAAGGAAGGTGAAGGCAAGAAATACCTTGTACCTCTATCAAAACAGATCCTTGTGCAGGAAAATGATTACGTGAAAGCCGGAACTCCTTTGTCAGACGGGGCAATCACTCCTTCTGATATACTTTCAATCAAAGGCCCAACCAAGGTCCAGGAATACATTGTCAATGAAGTGCAGGAAGTCTACAGGATGCAGGGTGTGAAGATCAATGACAAGCACTTTGAGATCATAGTCCGGCAGATGATGCGCAAGGTAGAGATAGAAGATCCGGGCGATACTAAATTCCTTGAAAGGCAGGTTGTTGACAAATGGGAATTTATGGATGAAAATGACTGGATATATAACAAGAAAGTTGTCATTGATCCGGGCGATTCCCAGGCACTTAAACCAGGGCAGATCATTACGGCAAGGAAACTCAGGGATGAAAATTCCATCCTGAAGAGGAAAGATATGAAACAGATAGATGCCCGTGAAGCAGTCCCAGCAACATCTCGCCAGGTTCTTCAGGGAATTACGAAGGCAGCATTGCATACGCAGAGCTTCTTCTCTGCAGCAAGCTTCCAGGAAACAACGAAAGTCCTTAATGAGGCTGCAATATTTGGGAAGGTCGACTACCTGGAAGGTTTGAAGGAAAACGTGATCGTTGGGCATCTGATCCCTACCGGAACAGGCGCAAGAGACTATGACCGCCTGGTTGTTGGCTCCCGCGAAGAATATGATGCGCTTGTTGGAACCAAATCTAAGAAAGGCGAAGAAGTTATTGAAGACAAAGAATAATATATTCAAATAATGGAAGAAGAAAAAAAAATCAATAAAACCCAGATCAATATTGAACTTAAGGAAGATATTGCTCAGGGTATATACTCGAACTTTGCTGTTATTACACATTCAAGTTCAGAGTTTGTGATTGATTTTATAAGGGTCATGCCTGGTGTTCCGAAGGCTGAAGTCAAATCCAGGATCATCCTGACACCGGAGCATGTCAAACGATTATTTTTTGCCATTAAGGATAATATTGCAAAATATGAATCAGTGCATGGGGAAATCAAGAAGGTTGAAGGTTCAGGTACTCCGCTGATCCCTATGAATTTCGGCGGCCCCACGGCACAAGCCTAATGGACTAAACACGGTCAAACTTACATAATAAAGCCCTGTCAATTTGATGGGGCTTTTTTATGAAGAATGGAGTATTGGATCCTCTTCGGAAATATTCCAAGTTTAAATTCAGTAAGTTAGACATTGGTAAAAATCATGCATTCTCGGATATTATTCTAATTTTGTCAGATCATAAATGAGCAATATTTGATATATTCCTCTATAATTCAGAAGTTTATGAAAATTCTTGTATGTATCAGCACAGTTCCGGACACCACTACAAAAATTAAATTTACTGAGAATAACAGCAATTTTGATACTACTGGTGTTCAATGGATTATTAATCCCTGGGACGAACTTGCTCTTACTAGAGCACTGCAGATGAAAGAAGATCCTTCTATGTCAATTGAAAGTATAACTGTGGCAACTGTGGGTTCAGCACTTACTGAACCTACGATCAGGAAAGCTCTGGCGATAGGAGCTGATAATGCAATACGCATCAATACCGAACCAGTTGATGCATATTATACTGCAGGGCAAATTGCTCACCAGGTCAGGCAGAAAAACTTTGATATAATAATGTGTGGCATTGAATCAAGTGACCACAACGGTTCATCGGTGGGAGGAATGATAGCTGAATTCCTGGAAATTCCTTCGGTGTCTGCAGTTTCTTCATTGAAGGTTGAGAACAACTGTATAAACGTAACCCGTGATATTGATGGCGGACGGGAAGAACTGACTGTTCAGGTCCCGTTTGTTGCTATAGTCCAGAAAGGAATAGCAAAAGAGCCCAGAATACCGGCCATGAGGGGAATAATGATGGCAAGGCAGAAACCCCTTGAAATGGTTCAGCCGGTTGAAATGCCAGTAATGACAACTAATGCAGGTTATGAAACAATTCCGGCAAAAGCTCCCTGCAAGATGATTGACCCGGGAGATATCAGGCTGCTTGTGCAATTGCTGCAAAATGAAGCAAGGGTGATCTGAAAGCGGTTCGTTTAATAAATTTTCCTGGGAAAGAATATTTAAAAGAATTACTATTCAAAGTAAAAATTCAAAAACCATATAAAATGTCAGTTCTTGTATTTACAGAAAACTGGGATGGGAAATTCAAAAAGCTTTCTTTCGAACTGGTAACTTATGCCGCTGACCTGGCAGGTTTGCTGGGCACTACAGTAACTGCGGTTTCGCTGGGGAAGGTCGAAAAAGATGAGCTCCAGAAGCTTTCTGTTTACGGGGCATCAAGAATCATTGAAATTGTGGATAATGCATTATTAACTCTTGATAATCAGATATATACAAACATTTTAGGTGATACTGCTGAAAAAGAACAAGCTTCGGTACTCATACTTTCAAATAATAGCACGGGAAAAGCCATTGCACCCAGGCTTGGAGTGAGATTGAAGGCTGGGATTGTATCTGGAGTTATCGGGCTCCCTGTCTCTGTTGATCCATTTATAGTCAGAAAAAAAGTTTTTAGCGGGAAAGCGATTGCCCGGATGGAAATAAAATCCCCACTAAAAATTTTAATGCTGGCTCAGAATTCATATGAACTGAAGAAGGCTGAACGCCAGGCTGTGATTGAAACTCTCAAATCTGAACTACCGGCAGGATCAGCCAAGACATTGGTAAACAAAGTGGAAAAACAAGCAGGTAAGATCATTCTGACTGACGCTGAAATAGTTGTTTCCGGGGGCAGAGGTATGAAATCCCCATCAAACTGGGGACCTCTTGAAGAATTAGCAGGAGTTCTGGGGGCAGCACTTGCGTGTTCCAGGCCTGTTTCAGATGAAGGTTGGAGGCCTCATGAAGAGCATACCGGGCAGACCGGCAAAATAATTGCTCCAAACCTGTACATGGCATTTGGAATCTCAGGAGCCATCCAGCACCTGGCAGGCGTCAGCTCATCGAAAGTCATTGTTGCTATAAACAATGATAAGAATGCCCCGATCTTCGAAGCCGCAGACTACGGAGTTGTAGGTGATGCGATGAAAGTGATCCCGGAATTGATAAAGGAAATCAGGACTGTGAAAGGGCAGTAAAGAAAGTTACAAGGTACTAGGTACTAGGTGCTGGGTACTAGTATCCAGTAATCAGTAACCAGTAACCAGCACCCAGCACCACAATATTTAATTCTATTACTCTTCTGAAAAGTTAAATAGAAAGTGAAACAATTAATATTTGTTTTCTGTCTTCTTCTTACGCTTACGATTTTTGGATTTACTGTTGCCAGGTATGTCAGGTTTTTCAGACTGACCAGGAAGGGTTACCCGGTAAAGAACATGGGAAAAAGAATAGGCATAATGCTGAAAGTGGCATTTGGCCAGACAAGGATCATGCGTCGGCCAGTGATCGGGTTCCTGCATGCATTGGTGTTCTGGGGTTTCTGCGTGATACTGATCGGAAGCATTGAAATGACAATAGACGGCCTGTCAGGGACACATAAAGCATTCAAAGGATTAGGCATTTTGTACAACATTATAATGGCATCCGGTGATGTTTTTGCATTACTGGTATTAATAGCTGTTATTATTTTCCTGATCCGAAGGATATTCCTGCATGTGAAAAGGTTCGGCGGGATTGAAATGAAACATATCTCCCATACTGATGCAATAATTTCCCTTATGCTGATCCTGATACTTATGATCACCCTGCTGGGGATGAATACCAACTATGTTAAATCAGCAATTATGAGCAGTCTGCCGATTTATGGCCGCTATCCTGTAAGTGAACTAATTGCAAAGTTTGTCGGGACATCCCAGCCTGTGAGCCAAATTTTGTATATAACATGCTGGTGGTCACATATACTTCTGATTTTCATATTTGCCAATTATCTTCCTTATTCGAAGCATTTTCACGTATTTATGTCCGTTCCGAATGTTTTCCTCAGTCGCATTGAGCCGTTAGGTAAACTCAGTATAATGGAAAATGTCATCAGGGAAGTGAAGATCATGATGAATCCTGAGACAGCTTATTTAAAATCAGGTACTGGCGGAGAACCAGAGGTTCCTGGCCGATTTGGTGTACTTGATGTCGAAGACGTGACGTGGAAAAATTATTTTGACTCGCTCTCCTGCACGGAATGCGGAAGATGTACCGCTTCATGCCCTGCAAATATTACAGGTAAGAAACTCTCGCCGAGGAAGATTTTAATGGACCTTCGTGCAAGGATGAAAGAAAAGGGACCCGGATTGTTGCAAGAAGGGAAAGATTTCACTGATAACAGGTCGTTATCGGGTGATTATATTTCGGGTGAAGAATTGTGGGCATGCACCCTGTGTAATTCATGTGCCCGGGAATGTCCGGTGAATATTGATCATCCGTCCCTTATTGTGGATATGCGCAGATACCTTGTAATGGAGAAGTCAGCGGCTCCTGCCGGATTGAATGCAATTTTCTCAAACATTGAAAACAATGGGGCTCCATGGCAGTTTTCAAGAGAAGATAGGATGAAATGGGCTGATGGATTGGGCATCTCAATACCGGTGCTGAAGGATATTCCTGCGGATGGCAAACAACCTGAGTACCTGTTCTGGGTTGGAAGTGCAGGGGCTTTCGATGACCGTTATAAGCATGTATCAATGGAAATGGCACGCATACTGGATCATTTTAAGGTAAGTTATGCCGTACTTGGAACAGAAGAAACCTCCACTGCAGATGCGGCACGAAGGGCAGGCAATGAGATGCTATACCAGATGCAGGCATTCATGATAATTGAAATGCTGAAGAAATATAATGTCAGGAAGATCCTGACATGTGATCCTCATGCCTACAATACTTTCAAGAATGAATATCCGGATCTCGGAACTGATTTTGAGGTCGTTCATCATACGCAATTGCTCAGCGAATTATTAAAAATAAGCGGCATTAAAACAGATAGCAAAAAATTGGCAGGCCACACCGTCACCTACCATGATCCGTGTTATTTGGGAAGAGCAAATATGGAATATGACGCTCCACGGCACATCCTGAAAGAAATGTCAGCAAAAATATCGGAAATGCCAAGGAACAGAAGTTTTGCCTTATGCTGCGGGGCAGGCGGAGGTCAGATGTTCAAGGAAGCTGAAAAGGGCAGCAAGGAAGTTTTCATTGAAAGGACAGAAGAGGCGCTGGGGACAGGTGCAAGTATAATAGCGACGGCATGCCCGTATTGCATGGTGATGATGACTGACGGGCTGAAATATAAGAATTGCGAAGACAGGGTAAAGAATTATGATATTGCAGAACTTGTTAGTATGGCTCTTGAATTATAACTTTATTTCTCAATAAATAATAATGATTATGGATCAGAACATGCCGGTAAAAGGCGGTCAATTTCTGGTTAGAAAAATGCAGCCTGAGAGTATTTTTATACCTGAAGATTTCAGTGAAGAACAAAAACTGATAGGACAAAC
>Ga0153915_10004604_pt1 | contig 12730 bp, 12 predicted proteins | sample Opewatmetagenome_2_FD_107003 | JGI IMG/M metagenome (GOLD analysis project Ga0153915, IMG submission 107003) | Freshwater wetland microbial communities from Ohio, USA - Open water 3 Core 3 Depth 3 metaG | ecosystem: Environmental > Aquatic > Freshwater > Wetlands | place: USA: Ohio, Lake Erie... | reverse complement strand
TGGATTTAAATATGCACCCTCTGATATCATTCAGACCCGTCTCGGCGCTGCTGCTAAACAGACTTTTACCGACAAATACGCCGATAGATACGCCAAGGGTGAGAAATTCCGTAAAGAATACGGCGCTGAATCGGTTACTGATCTGAACCTTAAGTTAGGCCAGAATTTATTATACAATTCAAAATTAGAACTATTTTCTAAAATAAGCGGCTTTGATGAAGTGGATGTTAACTGGGATAATTTGTTCACTGTTAAAGCAACACAGTATATAAATGTCACCTGGAATGTACGACTTTATTATGACAAGGATATCAGCCGCCAACGTCAACTGAAAGAAACATTGGCAGTCGGTATTACATACAGTTTACTCTAGACCCGTTCATTAATTTGAATTTAAATAATAACATCATAACCATGGGATGAACTGTGAATAGACGTGATTTTGTTAAAATGGGCAGCATGGCCGGGGCAGTTTCCCTGATTGTAAAACCACTTGCCACCCATAATCAAAAAAAAGCAGATACTCGATCCTTAAAATCAAAACCAGTGGTAATTGCCAATTCCATCGGCTTGCCGGCAGTTAAAAAGGCATATGAACTGATTACCAGCGGTGCCGATGCTTTGGAAGCGGCGATGGCCGGAGTTAATCTGATTGAGGATGATCCCTCGATACATAGTGTGGGATTTGGTGGACTTCCGAATGAAGACGGAGTGGTAGAACTGGATGCCGGTTGTATGCATGGCCCTACTCACAGAGCAGGTGCGGTAGCAGCCCTGCACAATATTAAAAATCCATCCAAAGTCGCCAGACTGGTAATGGAACGAACAGACCATGTCTTACTGGTTGGTGAAGGTGCTTTGCGTTTTGCCAAAGCCCATGGATTTGAGGAAGAAAACCTGCTGACCGAAGAGGCACGAAAATTATGGTTAGAGTGGAAAGAAAATATGTCGGATAAAGACTTCTGGCATCAACCTGATCAAAAAAGTGAATCGCCTCATTCCCTGCTGGAAAGCTTGAAGATAACCGGAACTATAGTATGCCAGGCTTTGGACAGCAATGGAGATCTTTCCATAGTTGTCTCGACCAGCGGGATGGCCTATAAGATACCCGGACGAGTTGGTGACAGCCCGATTATCGGTGCCGGATTATATGTGGATAATGAAGTGGGGGCCTGTGGATCCTCCGGTCGTGGAGAGGAGAATCTTAAAAATCTCAGTTCGTTTATGGCTGTGGAGTACATGCGGCAGGGTAAATCGCCGACTGAGGCTTGTCTGGCGGTCTGTCAGCGCATCCTCGATCACTCGCTGAGCCACCAGCTTAAGGATGGCCATGGCAGACCAACCTTTGATGTATCTTTTTATGCCCTGAATAAAAAAGGGGAATACGGTGCGGCCACGTTGAAGGCAGACATACCATTTTTATTTTGTGTTAATGATGAAAAAGGTCCGCGGGAAGAAGAAGGGTCCTGCCTGCTGACAAAAAAATGACACTCAGGATTGAACTGGCTGTCTCCTTTTTACTTAAATTTTTTATTCATAACGTAAGTACTCAATTCCTCGATTTGAATTTGAGTTAACTTTCCAAAGGAAGGCATAAACAAGCCGCCTTTCATAACCTGGGTGTGCACTTCTTCAGCCGTCAGTGTCGTATTAGCCAAATCGGGAATATAAAAGTGAACCCCTTTACCCTGCAGGCCGTGGCAGCCGGAGCAGGCTTCTTTATAGATCAAGGCCACGTCGGTGCTGGCCGATTCATAATTACTGACCGATCCATGCAGCACCATCCGGATTAAAATGATAATCACGATCACAATCAACCCGATAAAGGGTGTCCATCGCTTCAGGGTGGTTAAATTAATCTGCATTTATTATCCCTCACTGATTATTTCAACGATGTCTTTGACCATCACATTCGAATTTAATTCATTGCCGGCATCACGCAGCATAGTCAGGCAAAAAGGACAGGCAGTGCCGAGTATGGAACCTCCGGTGGCTTCTGCTTCTCTGAATCGGTTTCGGCGCACAGGTTCAAAACCCGGTTCTTCTTCCTTCCACATATTTCCGCCACCGGCACCACAGCAGAAACTCCTGTTCTTGCGGTGCGGCATTTCGGCTAATTTAACTCCCTGCTGCTTCAAAATCTGGCGGGGTGGATCAAATATCGCATTATGCCTTCCCAGATAACATGGATCATGGAAAGTAACAGTTTTTGTTTTCAATCCAGTGGCTGACAGTTTCTTCTCAGCGAAGAGACGGGCAATGAGTTGGGTGTGATGGATCACCTCATAATTCCCGCCAAACTGCGGATATTCGTTTTTAAGAGTGTGCAGACAATGGGGACAGGTAGTGACGATCTTATTTACACCGGCGGTATTAAGAGTGGCAATATTTTTTTCAGCCAATATAGTGAATAGATATTCATTTCCGGTTCGGCGGGCGCTGTCACCGGTACATGATTCCCCATTACCCAGTACAGCGAAATTAACAGCGGCCCGGTTGAGAATTTTCGTAAAAGCCCGGGCGACTTGCTGTCCGCGCTGATCAAATGCCCCGGCGCAGCCTACCCAGTAGAGGTATTCAAAACCAGGATTCTGCTCAACAGTTTTCACGGTTAAACCGGGATCCGCTTTAGCCCATTCCAGGCGGTCTTTATTCAGATTCCAGGGATTTCCGTTCCGTTCCATTCCATTAAAGGCTGTTTGTAACTTACGGGGAAATTTTGCCGTCATTAATACCTGATCACGGCGGATATTGAGAATATCGTACAGCGGCTCATTGCCCACCGGACAAATTTCCACGCAGGCTGCACAACTGGTACAACTCCACAAGGCCGAATCACTCAGTGCATACTCCAAAATAGGGCTGCTGCTCGGCTCTCCCCTGGCTAATTCCTGTCGATGCTGATTGATATAATAGCGCTTATTGATTTCCAGAGCAGCCGGACTAAGTTCCTTGCCGGTCAAATAGGCCGGGCAGACCTCCTGACAGCGGTTGCACATGATACAGGCATAGGCATCGATCAATTGCGATTTATCCAGATGTTCCAGGCGACTTACACCAAAATGATCGGTCGTGACATCATCCAGATTTAGCCTTTCCAGAGTACCAGGTTTTCTGCGTTCGATTTTAGTTAAATAATTAACAGGTCCCATGAACAGGTGGGCGTGTTTGCTCAGAGGAAAATAAGGGATAAAGGCAAGTATTGATCCGATTGCGCCCCACCAGGAAAAATGGGTGAGCCAGGAGAGAAGCGACGGATCCAGATTCATCCAGGAAACAGACAGAAAAGAAGCCAGCGGCCGCAAAGCATCGGATTGGCCGGTACCTGCCAATTGCAAACTTTCTCCAATGAACCGGAAACCAACATGGAAAAAGATGAACAGTCCTACGATTAAAGAATCACGGGCAATGCCGTTAGGCACCGGTTGATAAATTAGAACATTTTCCCTGATCCGCAAGTGAATCGAGTTAATAATGAACCGTCGCAGAAGAAAGAAAACGATTGCCAGCAGGCACAGAACGCTGAACAGATCGACAAACAAGCGATAAACCTGGCCAATAAGAGTATGATACGCGAAACCGTCAAAGGCATCACTGAATCCGGCGATGATATCAAACAGGTTCACCAGAAAATACAGCATAAAAGCCCAGGCGATCAGGGCATGAATAAAACTGATGATAGGGCGATTGGCAAAAACATTTCGTTGGGTAATTAAAACCGAAAGTGCCCGGATTATTCTTTTAACCGGATGATCGAAATAGAGTTTACCTTGACCACGGTTGATTATTTTGATCATGGTAGTAAAGGTACGCCAGCAACAAACCAGGGATAGCAAAGACAAAATAATGAAGATAACTTTTTCCGGAATAGACAACATTCAAGTTCCCCTGACAATGCACTAGGATCTTTACATTATTCAAGAGTATGAATAATAAATCGAATTTAGAATTGGTTAACTTTAAAATCAATCCATTTCATGGATAAAGGGTAATGGGAAATGAGGTATGACCCACCCCATATCCCCCCTGTCTACCCGCACGCGAATAGTCAGACAACCTCAGAGGTGGTTTATTTTTAATTTCATATTTAGGAGAAAAGTATACTCGATCAGATATTATTATCAGGAAGGAATTTCGATATTTTAATCTCGAAAAATTTTCTGAGCAAGGTATTCATTAATCTCATTATGATTGGGGGATAGTTGTAATTTTCTTATTAATGGGATTTATATATAGGGTATGTTTTCCGAATTACGCTATAAATACAAAAATCATTCTGAACCGATATTATTTATATAACTGTTGGCGATTTTAATTCAAGATGGATTGAAACCAATGACAACTCAACCTACATACTTACAAGCATATAGTGAAGGGATATCAATTTTAAATATATTAAAGCTTTACGATAAATTTAATATTAAATATGGACTATATTAAAACCATACAGAAGAGCAGGAATAAAAATAAAGAATAATTCCATCAATGGAGAGGTGGTTAATACTTATACCTGCAAATTGCTCATAATAAGTTTTTGCTTCACCGGACTCAGATAGTCCACAAACAGAATGCCATTCAGATGATCGATCTCGTGCTGGACTACCCGAGCCATCAGATCGTCAAATTCCTCTATCTTCTGTTCCCCATCGGTGGTTTGGTATTTCAACATAATTTTTTTTGGACGGATCACATCTTCACGCACCCCGGGCACCGACAGGCATCCCTCTTCCATTTTGATTTCGCCCTTTGTTTCCAGTACGACGGGATTAACAAAGATCAAGGGACCAATATTTTTATTTACTTCCGAAATGTCGGTTACGATGACTCGTTTGGATATACCCAGCTGGGGTGCAGCCAGACCTATACCGTCTGAGTCGTGCATAATGTCCAGCATGTCCTGAGCCAGAATGCGCAGACTCTCGTCAAAATCGGTGATTTCATTGGCCACCTTACGCAGCGCTTCATCGCCAATGATCCTGATTCTATACATATCTATTCTCTTACCCCTAATCGCTTGTTTTTTTTATTAAAATACTAAATAAATACTACCTGACACAAGATTAAAAAAGCCCCATGAATGGTTCATGAGGCTTTACAGGTAATGAAGTCCCCGGCCTTCATTTACCAAATGTGACATATATTTAAGCCTGAAAAGAAGAACCACAGCCGCAGGATCGTTTGGCGTTGGGATTATTAAATATAAATCCGGATCCGGCCAAACTCTCTGTATAATCCAGTTCCGCACCTGCCAGATAGACAAAACTCTTCTCGTCTATCACGATAGGAACTCCTTTATCCTCAAAATGTTGATCGCTCTCACTTTTCCGCGTATCAAAAGCAAGAATGTAGGTAAATCCGGAGCAGCCGCCCCCTTTAACTCCTACGCGTAGAACACTGCCGGTTTTATTCTCACGCTGGATTAATTCTTTAACCTTCGATGCTGCTTTGTCAGTAAGCGTAATCATATATATTTAATTCCTTTATTTTTTTAATTCTACTTATTATTAAACATTTTTTATCATATTTATATTTCCATTGACAAATTTTAAATGTATTTAGACGTAAGTTCAGCCAGCTTTATTTAATTGATGATTTTTAAATTTAAATAACGCTACCGGTAAGATTTGAATTCCCAGTAATTATATTTAACTGAGGAACCTGCATTATAAAATATTATCGCTAATCAGTAGCCGCGGATTTAATATCCGCGTCGCTATTAATAAATGCAGTTAAACGGTAGCTGTGGGCTTCATGCCCACGAAAGAAGAGGAAACATATTGCCAGCAGCCGCGAACCTCAGGTTCGCGGGATCGTTACTTAGGCCAAGATTAAAAATACACCAAAAATTTGGCTGCAGATATTATTTATTTCCCTTTGGCCGCCTTCTTGCTTTTAATATTTTCCAGGTTATAAATGGAGCGGAGTAACTCAATCAGGTTAAGATTATAAACCAGATTCCCATTGGCAGTGTATGGTTCATCACCCTCACAAAGTTCAGAAATATATCCCAGACCGCGATCATAAAATAATTCGGAAAATCCTTCAATAAATTGCTGCAAGTAAGTCAATGTTGCACTATCCCTCCCTTTGGATTGTAAGACAGCATCCACGTACCAACCTGCAGTCCAGGGCCATACTGCCCCAAGATAATAGGATGGATTATTTTTGCCACTTTTAAATTCAATTCTGCCCATATACCCTTTTGTACGCGGGGAAAGCGAACGTAATCCAAAGGGGGTCAGCAATTCTGTTTCAATCTGCCTTAAAACCGGTTGGGCACTTTTAGCTTCCAGAATTGGGAACGGTAAAGACAACAGCATGATTTGATTGATACGGAACGATCGATCCATATAATTTTCACGGATAAGATCATAAAATTGTTTATCATTTCCATTCCAGAAATAAATCAGGAAAGAGTTCTGGCAGTTGACTGCCATACGGTTGAACCGTTTCATTAATGATTTCTTTTTTAACTCTTTACAAAAGTATTCCATAATTTTCAGAGCGTTATACCATAAAGCGTTAATCTCCAGCAATTTCCCATAACGCAAAACTTTTCCATTCTGGTCCCGTAAGGGAATCCAGCTCGTATTGGTGTCCTGATCACCACTAAATATCAGATTATCTTTATCACAATAAATATTATGACGGGTACCCAAACGATAGGCATCAATAATGGATTGGCAGGGATTAAACAGAACCTGCTGTAAGTATATCTTATCTTTTAGCAAATGATAATAAAAATATAGGAAATTGATAAACAATAAACTATTGTCGGCACATCGATCGTCTACCGGCATGCCTCCTGGGGGATATCTGAGCGGTAATAAACCGTCGGCAATAGTACTCAGGCACCGTTCAATTGTATTCTTAATTTTAGTTGTATCATCCAGCAATATAGACAGACCGGGTAAGGATAACAGCATTTCGCGGGTTAAAAGCTGATAGGTATGATATGATGGCAAGAATATTGCCGGTTGATCCTTACTGCTTATGACACTTATCCTTGCTTTCTCAGCCAGGTCAGCGGTAAACGCAGAACCACCCAGAAAAATCACTGGTACGTGACTCCGGTAATCCTTCTCACGACGGTACATTTCGTCATAATCAAAATTAGTGAGACGATCCACACTGATAAACAACTCCAGTGTTTCATATGCTTCCAGCGTACAGGTAAAGAATCCTGGATTGAGTAAATCTTCGATTGGTTGTCTTCCTTCGGGTAAATTATCAATATAACCGGGAAGATATTTATAATGGAAGTACCACAGCGGCGCCGGGATATATTCACCTTTCAAATAATAAATATTGAGTGCGGGTAATTCCGACTTGGGGGCAAAACGCACCATCCGCCCTTCCAGATAACTATCGGTATTGATATAAGGAAGTTGTTCAGAAAGTTCGGTAGTTTTGCGATAGGCGATGATCGGTTTTAAGATCAAATGCAGAGCAGGACCCTGATTTTTATTGGCATACCTCACTACCAATGTATTCTGATCGTGTACGAAGAATAGAGTTTTTTCTAATCGCTGCCGGTTGAGCACATAGGTGAATAGCGGGAAGGGATTCAGGCGAAATTGGTGTAGATATTTGAATCCATCAGGATAAACAGCATCCGTATACTGATTAGTCGAAATCTCATGAATATGATTATCTATAAAAACCGATTCTTCAAACTTTGAAAGTAAAATCACGCGTTCATTCAGTGTACCGATCGGAATGGCAAACAATCCGTGATAAGGTTGATTGTTCAAACCGTAGAGAGTAGAGCAGGCATATGCGCCATTATTATTAACCTCAAACCACTCCTTATTTATTGCAAAATTAAAATCCTGTAACTGATTGTGCTCAAATTGAATATTCATATCTTCACTTTTAATTATAGTTGATCAATTAAAATAAAAATTCAACACTCCACACTAATCTGCATCTGCAGGATATTTGAGTAATATCCACGAGAAGGCACTTGCGGAAAACGGAATTGCCTGTTCATCCACATCAAATTGACCTGAATGTAAATCGACATGTCGTAAACCATCGTTGGTCCCGATGCGCAGAAATACACCCGGAGCCTCGTTTAGATAATGGGCAAAATCTTCACCACCCAGCGTTCGGCTGCGCGGTATTATCTTTTTACTATCCATAATCCCGGACAGGATAGATCTGGTGCGATCGGTAACCAAGGCATCGTTGATTACCGGTAGTGCTCCTTTAATATAATCAAATGTACCTTTTGCACCCCATTTGGCACAACTGTTTTTTACAGTCGTGTCGATGAAATTCAGTAGTTTATCAGCATGACCGGTATGCGCAACCCGTAGTGTTCCTTCGGCCTTAAAGGAAGCAGCCAGCAAATTATAACTTTCACCACAACTTATCCGGCCGATGGTGAACACCAGCGGTTGATCAATTGATTCCTGGCGATATAAAGCGCCGTATAATTCATTCAAAATGGAGACACCGACAAAACTCGTGTCAATGCCCTCTGCCGGTCTTGCGGAGTGTCCTCCTGGCCCGCTGATTTCAATCTTGATATGAATGGATTGTGCCGTGATCCATCCCGGCAGCAGGCCTATGGTACCCGTCTTCAGGGAGGGATCCGCATGCAGGCCAAAAATTGCCTTGATCCCCTTCAATTTTTCGGATCGAACGAAATCGATGGCTCCGCCGGGAATGGGTTCTTCTGCATGCTGGAAGATGAAACGTATATTAGTATTAAGATAATTTTTAAAATAGTGCAGCGTCCAGGCGGTACCCAACACGACGGTGGAATGGAAATCATGACCGCAGGCATGGCAGACATTCTGATTAGTGGAACGATAGGCAACATCCTTCTGATCCGCAATCGGCAGAGCATCCATATCTGCGCGGAAAGCCAACCAGGGCCTTTGGGGACCAATGATCAGGTCACAGCAAAACCCGGTGGGACCGACCATATCGATAACAAAATCTTCCCTCTCCTGCAGTTGTTGACGTAAATAGGCAGAGGTATTATACTCCTGCCTGCCGATCTCCGGATGGGCATGTAAATGACGACGAATAGCTTGCAGGCGTGGAAATAATTGTTGACTATAAGCGGAAATATGACTAAAACTTAACTGTTCTGTCATAACAATAATATATCAGTAATAAAAATAAAATAAAAGGTTTAACTCCCCATCGCCCGGCTCAGGCCCGCGGGTGAAATTCCTGATATACTTGCTTCAGATACGATCGGTCCAGATGGGTATAAATCTGTGTGGTGGAAATATCCGCATGTCCCAGCATCTCCTGTACAGCACGTAAATCGGCACCCCCTTCCAGAAGATGAGTCGCAAAAGAATGACGGAAGGTATGGGGGTGGATTGCTTTTCTGATACCACTATTGCGGATATGGCCCTTTAATATTTTCCAGAATCCCATCCGGCTTAAAGGCTTACCACGGACATTTAAAAATGTAATCCCTTGTGAACTCCGCCAGCGATCTAAAGAGGGGCGTGCCTGATCCAGATACTGGCGAATCCAAGACAAAGCCCTTTCCGAAGTGGGTACCAATCGCTCTTTGGAACCTTTACCCAGAATACGAATAAAACCTTCCTTGAAATAAATCTCCCGAATCGGCAGATTCAATAATTCCGAAATACGCAAACCGCTGGCATAAAGCAACTCAATCATAGCCCGATCCCTGATGCCGAACCGCAGGTCCAGTTTAATCGAATTTAAAATTTTTTCGATCTCCGGGAAAGAAAGCACATCCGGTAAATGACGCCTGATCTTGGGTCCCTCAAGGTTTTCACCAGGATCCTGATCTAATATATCTTCCGCCAATAAAAATTTGTGGAAGGTGCGTATGGACGAAAGATTTCTGGCCAATGATGATGAACTCAAGCCCATTTCACTCAGCATCTGCAGTAAACGCCGGATATGGCGCTCTTTGATCTGATTTACCTGGTTGATATTCTGAGAATCAAGAAAAGAGAGATAGCGCTTAAGATCGGTATAATAAGCCTGAATTGAATTTTCGGATAAATTTTTTTCGAATCGTAAAAAGGTAAGGAATTGCTGCAGATATTCGTTCATTTACTTTTATCTTCAAGCAAATGTTCGGCCAGGGAGAGGGCTACTCCGGAGAGCATGACCTCCGATCCCAGTTTAGTGAAATCACTGGTTAATAATGCCGAATCAACATTGCTGTATACGGAACAGGCGGCTGCTTTTTCAACAATAATTCCGGAGAGCCGGCCATTATGCTCTCCAATAAACACCACTTCACCCAAAACATCACTGGCTACAAAGCCGGTGCAGAAATGTAATTGCATATGAGCACTGGGTGTGAATACGTTGACTAAATTTCCTCTGTTCATTCCAATGGCAATATCCGGATAAATCTCCAGGGTTAACCGGCGTCCCTGTTCTATATCCTGCAGCAGTCCCCGGTATTGATTTCCCCGCTTGGTGAATTTAATATTCAAGACCTTTTCTATTGATGCAATTTTAGTAGTGGTAAATTTAAATTTCATGAGCGTATCCTTTTTCTCATTCACATTATGGTGTACGTAAAAAAATCCATCACGTTGTCTATTTTTATCATTCCGTCAAAATAATATGGTTCACCGTATGTTGTATGAATCTGCAGTCCATAGAATCTGGCACGCATGATAATCGAATCAAGAAACTCGGGCCGGCTGATATACGTATTTTCTTTCTGCCCCGTATTCATAAATTGAGACTGGTAAGCACGAATAGCAGCCATCTTCGTTTCCATATCTGTTGAAATATCCACTACGAAAGTCGGATTGAATATCTTGTGCAGCATATAGGCCAGAACCGTTTGCGGCCGGTACGCTTGCTGGTCAGACTCAACTTTCTTTAACCCGGCTTGAAAAATTGCTGCCTTGATCAGCACGGCTGCTGTTTCGTGATCAGGGTGCCGATCCTGTCCATACGGTACCAGACATATTTTAGGCCGCTGTTCTCTAATAATCCTTATCAATGCCAGGCGGTTTTCGGGTGTATTGACCAGATCACCGTCAGGAAGTCCCAGGTTACCGCGCCAACCCAATTTGAGAATGGAACTGGCCTGTTGACTCTCCTTTTTTCTCTGTTCGTTGTCCCCGAAGGTACTCCATTCGCCCTGGCTCAGATCCAGAATTCCGGTCGAATAACCTTCCCTTTTGGCTCTGGCCAATAATCCACCACAGAACAATTCAGCATCATCCGGATGAGGACTGATGGCCAGTATATCAAGATAATCCAAGAGTCGTCCTCAGCTTACGATTGTATCGAATTATTTAAAAATTTAATTAAATAGAATGGTAAAGGAAACAGAAAAGTATTACTGGAGGGGGCTTCAATAGCGGTTAAAAATATGACAATTTGGAGAACATTCTTTGCGGGTAGGCGGTTATTTCCTGAATACAAGCAGAGGGCGGGATGATACCCGCCCCATGTCGGTTTTTTTTGTTTTATTCTACAATAACGGCCGTACCATAAACCAGTATTTCCGCAGCATTTTCCATGATGTAGGAAGTAATGAATTGTATACCGATAATTGCATTCGCACCCAACTTTTCTGCCTCGGCAATCATGCGGTCTAAAGCCTGTTCCCTGGATTCAGCGAGAAGTTTGGTGTATTCTTCAATTTCTCCGCCGACAATGTTCTTAAACAGAGCGATGATAGCTTTACCTATATGGCGGGCACGTACCGTATTACCTTTCACCATGCCTACAATTTTTACCACCCTCATCTGCGGTACATCAAATGTTGTTGACAGTATCATCGCTCCACCTCTTTGTATTTATCAACCTTTCTGACCATCAATTTTTCTCTTAGAATCGAGACAAATAAGGTAACAATGCCCACAATAAGAATTAAGATACCACATTTTAAAAAGGGATTAATCGTCTGATCAGCCAGCAAGTCACTCACCGCTGTCCATATCGCAAACGATAAGACAACAATGGCACCCAGAGAGATCAGGATCCAACTGATACCGCGCTCTAGGCGATTATAGACATGCTGCCAGTACTCATCCCAATACATGTCCGGTAAAATTTTAAATTTCATCGCACCTGTTACCTCCTTTAATTTTTGCAGTTGATTAAAGTATTTTCTGTATTGCGGATCTTCCGCAATTTTACGTTCGATTTGCACACTCTCTGCTGCCGAAAGTTCGTGATCCAAATAGGCCATGATTTTTATATTCGCATTCTCGTTAAAAGGTTGATGTTCACTCATACTCTTTTCCTAAAAGTTTAGCCAATCGCTGGCGAGCATAATATAATCTGGACATGACACTTCCGAGCGGAATGGACAGAATAGCGGCAATCTGCTCGTACGACATATCATTAAAATCTTTAAGCAGAACAATATCACGATCCTGATCTTTAAGTTTGTATATGGCTGCCCATAACTGCTCCCGCAGTTCATGTTCTTCGAAAATTTCATCCGGACGCGGGGCATCAGAAATTTGATCATCCATTATATCCTGCTCAGGATTATCAGTTAGAGGCCGGCGGCGGCGCTGCTGTTGATGATTGATACATATATTCTTGATAATTTCATACAACCAGGAATAAAAATTTTTCCCTGTCTGAAAGGTTTTGATAGCACCGAACGCGCGGCAAAATGCATCCTGGGATAAATCCAGGGCATCATCGCGATTTCCGCTCATCCGCAGCATAAATCGCATCAGTTCCCGCTCATAAGGGCGAACTGCCTCCTCAAACGGAGCCGGCAAGCTTGGACTTC
>Ga0153915_10004603_pt1 | contig 12733 bp, 11 predicted proteins | sample Opewatmetagenome_2_FD_107003 | JGI IMG/M metagenome (GOLD analysis project Ga0153915, IMG submission 107003) | Freshwater wetland microbial communities from Ohio, USA - Open water 3 Core 3 Depth 3 metaG | ecosystem: Environmental > Aquatic > Freshwater > Wetlands | place: USA: Ohio, Lake Erie... | reverse complement strand
GTCCCACAGGCGCCGAGGAGCACACGAGCGGTTAGGATGTTGCCCAGCCTACTCGCCTCAGCCACTTCCTTCTGCGCGCCCCCGTTTAACAGAAGCTTAGCCTTGTTCTGATTTGCCAGAGCCGCATATTTCAAGTAGAAATAGCCTCCCACAATTATGATTGCCACAAGAGACAGTTCGTAATAACCAACTGAGCTGACTGTTGCAATAAGACGCGTCGATCCACCTATTCTTGACTCCGCTAAGAGAGCAGGCAGAACCAGCACAACAATGAATCCGAAATATCCCTTCCCCCAGGACTTCGGAACCGCCAAAATAGAGGTCACCCCCATAAGGACAGCTAGAAAAGGAACTGCTAGCGGAAAAAACTTCACAGCTTCCCTTCCAAGGGGAGATAGGACAATCAACGTTAGAGCAGCCGAAAATGCAAAAGCGACGTATTTCTTGTAATGTGAAAAACACCAATACCCTAGAACAATAGCTGCAATATAGACAACATAACGGTAAAAGCATAACCCATCCAGCTGGATTGCCGTCTCGGTGTATATGAATGCATAAGAAGCAGCAATGCTCATCAATGCGATGATGCCCAGCTGAATCAAAAGCGGGGTTCTTTGGTTCAAATCCATGACGTTGTCACCTCAGCCGCGTGGTGTTTAGCAGTGCGGTTTCCACGGTTTTTTCCGTTGGGTCCCATTCCAGTACGGTCAATCCTGCATGCCGCAGTCGCTCCGATAGACTCCTACTGGTCGTATCGAGCATGTCGCCGGCGAATATCTCCCAATCGCTAGTTTTCGGTACAATGTTGTAAGGCAAAACGTTGATCAGCAGAACGTTGTGTTTTCCTTTCCCTTTGCCATAGATCAGTATTCTCCGCAATCCATCTTGAAGATCAGCCCAGTTGCTGGAGGTTACATGAGTGATGACTACTATGCCCGTGGCTTGGGTGGTTAGCCATTTTCTGTTCCTTTCAACACTTCTTGAGAATCCAAAATCCCAAGCAACATCTAATCCATCCTGTGAGGTAGTAAGCTTGAGTATTCTTTCGACAACCTTGAAAAACTGTTTTCTTCCTGTGTCAAAATGAAGTTTCTCGCCGCGGTGATTGTATATTGACATACCTAAACTGTAGCCCTTGCTCAGGAAATAGTAAGAAAGGGTGTAAGCAAGCCAGACGCTGTATTCCGAGGTGCTCTTAACTGAGGTGCCAATCCTCAAATCAGGACTGCCGTCCAAGAACAACCAAATCGCCAGTTTTCCTTCGCGTTCGTATTCATTGACCATAGGATACATTTCTCTGCGGCGAGTAGCCTTAGCCGTCGCCTTCCAATTGATAATCTTGAACGGATCCCCAAAAGAGTAATCTCGGATTTCCTTGAAATCAGTGCTCAATGGTCCAATCTTGGCGATACTTCCACTGGGATGCGTTTTCAGTTTCATGCGCAAAGGCACTCTGATTTTCCTTACTCTGGGCAGAGTGGGAAGCACCATCAATGATGCGCTTTCCTTGAATGAGAACTCCTTCAAGGTCAGCCCCAGAACATGCCTTGATTCCAAACCTACTCCTAGCCGAAAGTAGCCATGTTTTGTGCACTTGACCTTGTAACTGAAGTCAAATGTTTTCTCATCGAATCCTTTGGAGACCACCGCATAATTGCTGCCTTCGACGAGCTGAAAGACTTCAGGGACTTCCACGTAGATTACCGCTGCTCCTGGACCACCGGCTATCTTGCCCGTTATTCTCACTTCAACAGTCTCATCGACTCCTGCGGAACTGGGAAGATCGATCTTTCCGATTTCAACTTTTGGAGGGGCAATGAAGACGACCAGGAAATGTATGAGAAGCGGAATTGCCGAAGCAGATATCAGTATAGGATTGGCCAGAAGGAGACCCAGAAAGAAGATCAGGGCAAATCCTGAAACAAAAAGCCTGTCTTCCCTTATCCTAGAGGCCAAGAAAACTTCACCTTTCGTGATAGTACTTTGGCACTTCAACTGCTTCAAGGACTTGTTTGACTACCTTTCGTTCATCCACCAGTCTCATCACGTCTTCGACCTTGAGTATGATTCTATGAGCCAAGGCGTCAACTGCAAGCATCTTAATGTCATCAGGCGTAACGAAGTCTCTTCCCTTGATCAGCGCCATTGCCCTAGAAGTCTTGAGTAAAGCTAAGCTTCCCCTCGGGCTTGCCCCCACTTCCACTTGCTGATGTTCCCTTGTTTTCCGGACGACTTCTGCTATATACTTGATAACAACGTCATCCACGTAGACGTCGTTTTCCGCAGCTTTTTGCACGGTCTTGAATTCTGCTGCTGAAATCACTGGTTCCAAATCCCTTGTTGGATCATCTTTCTTCCATGCTATGCGCCTACTGATTATGAGCTTCTCTTCCTCAAGGGACCGTGGATATCCAGTAGTGAGCTTCAACACGAAACGATCGATTTGCGCCTCGGGCAGCGGGTAGGTACCTTCATACTCTATCGGATTCTGAGTTGCCAAAACAAAAAACGGTTCTTCACACCGATGAGTCTCTCCCTCAATAGTAACTTGCCGCTCTTCCATAACCTCAAGCACTGCAGACTGCGTCTTGGGCGGAGACCTGTTTATCTCATCCAAGAGCAAAACGTTGGTGAAAACAGGGCCTTTGAACAACTCGAAAGATCCTTCGTTCGGTCTCCAAACTTTGGTCCCAAGAATGTCTGCTGGTAAAATATCAGGAGTACACTGGACACGAGAAAAATCGCAGTCAATTGAAAACGAAAGTAGTTTTGCCAGCAATGTCTTGCCTAGCCCGGGATTGTCCTCAAACAGAACATGTCCATTCGCAAGCGCAGCCGCGAGTATCTTCTCAACTAGCTGACGATCTCCAACGTATATATCACATATTTGAGTCACGATACGGTTACAGGTAGCTTTGATTTTGGCTGAATCCAAACTTGTCACACCTTCTCAATCTTACGGATAAGGTCATTCAACAGGTTCTTGCGAGCTTCTCTGACTTCATCAGCGCGTTTTCTCCTTCTATCAGAAAAGATCTCACCAAGTAAATTCGAAGATTGTCTTGGTTCTTGGTAAGTTATCAAAGGGTTCAAAACTTGCAGAATGTCTTCCTCCGTCTCTCCCAACCTCTGCAGGTGCAATGTCAGGTAAATCAACAAAGGCTCCTTTGTGCCATCGTTAACGAATTGTTCCATAACTGAGGCTATGCGTACAAGATCTCTCCCGGTCTCCGGTCTGATTCGTTGGATGTGTTTCTTCCAACTGGGCGGCTCTTGGTCGATGCTGAACTCGTTACTGGAGAATCCTGTCGCTGTGTATAATACATAAATCGCCAATGCAATCAGAGCCCACTCGATATAGGAAAGAAAGGGTGCATTGAGAATCAGTGGAGATCTGATAAGACCCAAGTAAGCCGTAGCGAGAAAGCCTATGAGGAAATTCCGCGCTGGATCTTCGGAGATTCTCCTCAACGCATAGACGGCTCCTGAATTCTTCATGCGTGAGAAGCTTCCTGTCAGTGAGAAGAAAGTAAGAACAACAAGTCCCCCACAGGTAGGCAGAGAAACATAGACAGCTAGTTGCATGGCTCGAGGAATAGCCTCTGCACCTTGATCGATTACACGCTTTAGAACCAGTAAGAGAAAGACAGAAAGGATCAAAACTAGGATGCTGCTTTTCCTACTCGACATTGATCTGTGCCTCCTTCAAAGATAGGTACATGCGCTCGTAGTCGTATCTTCTAGCTAGACTGCTGCCATACTCCGTTTTCTCAAAGCAGTCAGTGGTCACTCCAATGTGTTCTGGACTGAAAACATTAGCATTTAAGATGAGGCTTTCTATCTCTCTGGCAGTCATCTCGTCTCCTGCATCAATATCATATCCACCGAGTTTCTTCAGGAATTCACCGTAGAGTCTTATGGTTTCCTCACTGTAGTCAACAATCCGAAGTTTCATGTCCGTTTCCAGAGGAGGTCGGTCATGTCCCCACATCGATTGAGTGAGAAGAACAACGCCTATCTTGTGCTCTCCCTTCGTGGGGAAAGCATGAGAAAATCTGAAGAGTCCGCTTTCCTGCTGCAGAAGAGAGACATGAGCAAGGGATTTTCCATCAACTGTAACTTCAACTTCCGCCCTGCCTATCTTGGTCAAAATGCTCTTATCCACTGCTACTTCTATGCGTAGTTGATCGTTGATTCCCCAGACTCTTGGAAAAGGAGGGGTTTTTATGTCCAATAGGCTAATTTTAACTGGTCGCTCTTCGGATTCATTTACGGTTCCTTTCCCAGTCGTCATTGTGTCAGCTATGAGGTGACCGGCGATTTTGTGGAGTGCCTGTCTTCGTGTCATAAGGTATGTAGAAACCGTTAGAGTCATGAAGACTGAGGCAGAGATAATCATCGGGATGATGAAGGGCAAACTGATTGTCGATCCGAAAGCAATGTTTTTCTGAATGGTAGCCGGCGCGTACAGTTCAGATCCGGCGAACGTAGCGCTTAACATTGATTCTTCTGGCCAAAACCTAATGTTGTCCAACAGGAGTGCCAAGTTTCCATTCTGGTCAGTTCTCCACGATAATCGATAGTCGCTTAGTAAAACCTCTGCCCCGTTGATCGGCAGATCATGATCGTCGACAAGCGAAGCCGAGAAAAGAAGAAACGTTCCTCCAGCAACATCAGTAACATCGATAGTCAATGTAGTCCTCGATCTTATTCCAACTGAGTGGACTGCTGTCATGTTATCTCGATTGAGGACTACGATGACATAATGGGTTCCAAGTTCAAACTCTGGGTCAATAGGGACAGAGTATGAATATGCTCCACCTTTTCGTGTTTCTTGCGTTCCCAGCAATTGATTATCCAGGAATATAGTCAAGGGTTCCCCCCAGGCGCTAATGTTTTCATACCCTACTGTCCCGGTAATGTTGTAGACTTCGCCTCGGACAGCGTCGCCTTTTCCAAGTATCTGAATTTCAGGAAGGACTTGTTTCAGGTTAGCAATGATGCTTGCCTTGCTGCCCACGACCGCTCCAAGGCCTGAAAAAACAGCTTGCACTTCGTATTCTCCAGGGCTTTCGAATGAGGTTTCGACTCTAAAGGATCCATCCTCCTGAGTTTTGTTCTCCAGTCTCAAAATATCTGATTGAGCATCGAGCGAAGTTACAGTAAGCAGAATAGATGCGTTCCCGAAGCCTGTTCCATTATCCCAAGACAGACCACCATAAATCGCTCCAAAACCCAGTATGAATTCTCTCTCAGGGCCGAACTCGATACTTGTCGTCGCACCAACCTCGACGGCAGATTCGAATGTCGATGGGGAATATTGGTCTGTTCCCAGAAAAACCACGATGACTTTGTAGTTTCCGACGTCCAAGTACTGTTTCACTGTGCTTTCAATCTGAAAGTCTCCGTTCTTAGAATATCCTTTGCCGATTATTGCACCATCGGCTTTCATGTTCTTAGTTGTGAAAATGAAGATCACGAAGTCATCGACCAATTTACTGTCAGCTGTGAGGACCGTGCCATTTACCCAGAGTGATTTCCCACGAACAACGGAATCATCCAGCGCTCCAAGTGCTATTGAGGTTGATACTTGTGTAGTGTTCTCCACTTGTATGATGACCCATACTGAAAACGACGTCTCAGGGTGCTTTGCTGATCTCACAGTCACACTGATTGAATTCTTGTCTCCAACATTCGAATCTTCTGGTACGGCAACCTCGAGCAAAGCATCGGCTGTCTGAGAGCCCCCGATCCTAATCTCCCTTGGAGCTGCAGAAACGTTCCATTTCATTTCGTTTTCTACATACAACTTCATGGTATCATCTGAGTTTCGCCGATTTGTGACCGCAAGTTGGTACAGCAATGAGCTTCCAGGACTAGCCTTCCTCTTGAAAGGCGATACTTCCACAAGTGGGAACTCGCTAGTCGGCGGCGTGGCGTCAAAACGAACCCACCCATAAGGTGGCAGATAGACTTCCGTCACAGAATGAGCCCCAGTTGAGTAGTATACAAGTTTTCCATCCTCTATTCTGCCGGGGTTGAATCCAACGCTTATTCTCGCAGGGATTTTCTGAAGCCTTAGCATAATGGCTAGCGCAGTTGCAGCATCCAAGCAAATGCCTTTCTTCCTTTCTATGTAAGAGGCAACGCTGGATCCGTGTCTAGGGTCAGCGACCTCAATTTTTGAGTAACTATCATCGTAAACAAAATGGGTTCTGAAATACTGGACATCTGCAAGCACCTGATCAAGCGGAGTGTAAGACGAGTCTTGAAGTTCTTCAGCAAGCTTCCGGACCTCAATTGGCAGATTGGGAAGCTGAAGATACTTGGTCAAGATCTCCTCTGGAATGATATCGGGCGAAATAAGCCCATCATCTAACTCTATGTCTCGCCATGTGGCTTTGAAAGACAACGGTACTTGGCTCATTTCCCCGTTCTTTGTCACCATGAACATATCTTGCTCAGCGTCCACGGTGAACTCTAATGCGTTACCATACTCTGTTGATATGTTTCCAAAAGCTGATTGGGGCGAAGGCAAAGGCAAGTAGGTCACATGTTCAGTCACATTCATCTCTACAGTGAAAACCCTGGCTGCAGTCGTATCGCCAATCACAGGCAACTCTTCCAACTCGACCTCATTACTCGTCCTAATCCATTCTCGCCCATTGTAGAAGTCTTCACTCCAAATCCTCCAAAACAACTGAGGCGTGGGGGGAGACACCTTGAACATAACGATAGACTGCTCATCCACATCAGAAGAAGGCGGTTCAACAGAATCATCCGGCGGGCGAGATGTTGCAGGATACCCGATTAGGACGTTAGGCAGCACCGAAAGTAGGAACAACGATGCAAGAAGAACCAGAAGACAAAACGCTAATGAGGTCTTTCGCATTTCTGATCCTGTGTCCACAAGCCTAAGTCGCTATGTCCTTTCGATTTTTCACTTCCTGAGCTTCTCCACATATGAACTGCATAAACATGGAAAATCCCATACGCGATGAGAGCGAACACGATGTTGTAAGAACTCCAGGCAACCACTTCTGTGATCTTCATCATCAAAACAAGATCGTTCACAAAGTGAAGGGAAATATTAACGATAGAGAAAGAGACCGTTATCATTAACAGGACGGCAACACGTCTCTCCACGATTCCTTCTCTTCTCAGTCTTAAGAACAACAAACATGAAACAAACGAGGAGAAAAACATGAAGAGTTGGAAATCCATTATCACTTTCAAGCCGCCATTTGATAGACCCCCAGGCACGGCAACCGAAAAACGCACGCCGAAGGTCATCAGTAGGACTATCAGCAGCCATTGAAACGCAACTAGGAAATATGACAGCATCTTGTTGCTAAACGCTTTGCGGAATTTGCATGTCAGATGCAGAACTCCGGTTCTTGGCATAACCCCTTTCTCATTACAGATCTCTAGAAAAGGAGACGGATAAAACCATTTAAAACTATCTCTAAGGCATAGCTTTCGGCAGCTTAACCCATACTGATCCACAGAATTAAGAAACCGGAGGTAAAGGCGAGAATCACGACGTATATGATACAGCCCAGCACTGCTTCGAATACGGCCTCGAGCCAACCCTCTTTATATCTATAGTGTAGCAGCGAGATCCAGACAAAAAATACAACGGCAACAGCAAAATCCATCAGGGGTAAAACATTCGGAAGAAAAATGAAAGCTAAGGAAAACACCGCACCCGCCGCGGATCCCGTCAGCGAAATCAGAAATCCATCTTTGATGGGAGCGTGTTTCATAACAAAGTCGGAAAGAACCCCTGCGAAGTAGAAGGTTAAGATGGCGGAGTTCTCGATGAAACAGAGAATCGTTAATGAGAGAATAGGAGTCAATTCGGCCAACAGACGATTCTCCTGCTTCTTTACACCTTCCAATGCGGAGTTCTTTCCAAGGCATTTAAAGTGATCTTCAGGCGCATGCGTCAGGAATAATGGCGAGTATTGGCCTCGATTTCTCAAGTCCGTTCTGAAAGCTCACGGAAGACGCAACTCTTAAATCATCCAGTGAAGTGCTGTGCCCTTGCTTCTGGAGAAGGGAAAAGCGATGAGCGTTGCCATTGAAAGCGTGGACTTGGTGAAAGTCTTCGGAAACATCAAGGCTCTCGACAATTTGACCTTTCGCGTCAATGAAGGCGGAATCTACGGGCTGATTGGACCAAATGGTGCTGGGAAAACAACCACTCTCAGAATAATCTCAACTTTGATTTTGCCCTCTAAAGGCCTAGTTCGGGTCTTTGGTCACGACGTGGTTCACGAAGCTGCTGAAGTCAGAAAACTGATCACTTATCTGCCCGAGGAAGCTGGGGCCTACAAGAACCTATCCGGCTATGAGTATCTGCAGTTCATGGGCGGATTCAGCAGTCGAGATACCGCCGACTTGAGAAAGATGGTAGAAGATGCGGCTAGGATTTCTGGTCTTGGAGATAGGTTGAAGGACAGAGTGAAAGGCTACAGTAAAGGCATGAAACGCCGCTTACTCGTGGCTCGGGCTTTGATGAACAAGCCTAAGCTCGCGATACTGGATGAACCAACGAGCGGGTTAGACGTGTTGCACGCTTATCATGTCAGAGAAATAATTAAGCAGTATGCCAAGGAGCATAACGTCACAATTCTGCTTTCTAGCCATAACATGCTTGAAGTTGAGCAGATTTGCGATCAAGTAGCGCTGGTGAACAAAGGCAAGATAATCGTTGAAGGTACGCCAAGCGAATTAAAGTCAAAGCACAAGGCGGCGAATCTGGAAGAGGTTTTTGTGGAGGTGGCTGGTCTTGCCTAGACCGCTTCTCAACATCGTTACAAAAGAAGTCAAAGAGATGATGCGGGACCCTCGGATACTTTTGGGCATGGTGTTGGCCCCGCTCATTATCTTTCCGCTCATGGGTTTCGCGTTGAGAACGTCGACTGAGGCTATGCAGGAAAGCCTGAGGACTGTGCCAATCGCAATCGCAGACTTTGACCATGGAGCCGTAGCCAGAAACTTAACTGATTTCTTGAAGTCCATGCCGAACGTGAAGACTGAAGTAATCGAAGCCCAGAGCATCGACGAAGTTGCAGTGGTTGCTCAAGCTTCGAACGTAACTTCTGTCGTGATAATACCTGAGGGCTTCAGCAGCAACGTTACCGCGGGCGTAAAAGCCGCTTTAAAAGTCTACGGCGTATTTAGGTCGGGTGGCATCGGAGAGTCTCTAACGTTCTCTGCTGCACAAAGCTTGGTTGAACTGTTTAGGCAGAACCTGATAAGCGAGACAGTTCAGACAAGGTTTCCTGAGAACCAGAATGTTCTCGATCCACTTGCAATTTCCCAAGAGTCGATCATCAAGGGAAGGCCTGTGGATGTAAATCCTTCTGCTCTTTACTCGTTCACTCAAGCACAGTCTTTTAGCTTGCCTCTGGCGCTTTTCATGTTGATTATTCTGGCGATGCAGTTGGCGTCAACGTCTGTGGCAACAGAGAAAGAAGAGAAGACCTTGGAAACCTTGATGAGTCTTCCTCTGAGCCGCTTCACGCTACTCATTGGAAAACTGGCTGGCTCGACTCTGGTCGCGGCAATAGGTGCTGTCGCCACCATTTTTGGCGTGGTCTATTACATGGGTTCATTTGCATTTGGGACAACAACGCAACCTTCAATTGACCTTGCCGCCATCGGCTTAGCCCCCAGTCTTCTCAGCTATGCTATTCTCGGCGTGTCCGTGTTCGTTGCCTTGCTTTCAGCATTGGCATTGGCTGTTGTGATTTCAGTATTCGCTGAGGACGTGCGCGGAGCCCAGTCACTGCTCGGCTTTGTGTACATGCCGCTCCTTATTCCAATGTTTGCGTTAATGTTCACCGACCTCAACGCTCTGCCCTTCGGCTTTCAGATCCTCCTCTTGGCATTGCCATTTACTCATCCAATGTTGGCTGCTCGAGCCACGATAACAGGCGACTATCTCACACCTGTGTTAGGCATCGGCTACGTTGCAATATTCACTTTAGTGATACTCTACATAGCAGCAAGACTGTTTGCCACAGAAAAAATCCTCACTGCGAAGATACGACTGGGCCGAAAAAAGATTAAGGAAGAGTAAAGCTGCAAGGTGATCCCGCAGCACTTGTCCAAGTCGGCTGTTAGAAGTTATTTGAAAGCAATTGACCTGCCCGACCTGCTAAACGAATTAGGCGCACAAAACGCTGAGTTGCTTGCAAAAGAGATACGCCACTTCACCGAGAAAGAAGCCAAGAAAAGAGACAAAATAGTCCTAAGCTATTTTGGCGAAAAAGGCATCAAGCAGATAGTGAACTCCGTAGCAACAAAGCTCAACGCGTCGCCCAAACTGAAACAATCTGCAAAGATTCTGGATGTCGGCGCAGGCTCAGGATTCTTCACGGCACGAATCGCCTCAAAATTGAAGAAACTGCTGCCCTACTCCTCTTTCTACGCTATGGATGCCACCCCAGCCATGCTCCTAGCAATAACAAAAAAGAAAGAGGCGATCACGCCATTTTTCGGAGTAGCTGAAAACATTACCCGCAGCATACGAAATGCACAACGCTACGCCAGAGTTCCCAACAAATTCGACGCCGCATTCTCGACTCTCATGCTCCACCATTGCACGGACATAGACAGAGTCTTCAAAAGCCTTCAGCAGGTCTTGAAGCCCGCTGGGAAGGCTGTGATAATCGACATGTGCACTCACTCTTCTAATGAGTTCAAAGAAGAAATGGGTGATGTTCACTTAGGGTTTGACCCCGAGCAGATTGAGAAGGCTGCGAAAAAAGTATTCTCGAAAGTCACAGTTGAGAAATTGCCAGGCATCTGCTGCTCAAGTTCGGGTCGCTGCGCAGAGTTGTTTGTCGCAACGCTTAGAGCGTAATGTCAATTTTATATACCACCTATTATGAAAACCATGATGTTTAGTTGAGGGAGCCTCGTGGCGGATTCTGAGTGGTTACTGTTTGCTCTGGTGGCGGCTGGAGCAGCGGCGACCGCTATCATAGTACTATACGTCACGAGACTGCGAAAACCAAAGAAGAAAGAGGTGCCCGAGCAGCAAGTTGTTTCTCCATCGGAGGCTTGGGCGAAGCGATTTTCGGCAACATCTCAGAAGACAGTCACATCTGACGAAGCAAAAGAAGCCAAAGAAAAACTGAAGACTCTTGACCTCGAGCGGGAAATCTTAAGCTTCGCCATTAGACGACTGTATGAGGCGCAGGCTGAGGGCAAGATAAACGAGGAAGAGAGAGAGCAGATCTCTGAACACTACAAGGATCGAATGTTAACCATTAGAGACAGTATAACCAAGAATGAATCTGTTGTGGCACTGCATGAACTTGAATCCATGCAAGATGACCTAGTGAAGCTTTTTAGTGAACGGTTCGACGAATTGGGACAGAAGGTCGAGGAACTCAGAACAAGGCTGGAAATAAAGGCTGCTGAGGAAGAAGAGGCTAAGACCCCAACTATTAGCGTTTCGATGCCTGAACTAGAAGAAGCTGAAGAACCCGGCAGAGAAAAGGAGAAAGAAAAGAAAAAGCCCAAGAAAAAGCCAGCTCCTACACCGGCGCCTAAAACTGACGCTGAAAAACGGATTGAAGAGATCAGAACTGAAGTAGAAAAGGTTCTTGAAAGACTAGGACAGATGGAAGTTGAAGGCGAGTCATAGCAGCGCCAGCTGGATGGAAGACGCCAAAAAACACGCTGCCCTCGAAGCGGTTAAGCACATAAGAAACGGCCAAGTTATTGGGCTAGGAAGCGGAAGCACCGCAGCCTACGCGATACAAGAAATAGGAAAGCTGATTCGCAAGAAGAAGTGGCAAGTTCTAGGCGTTCCAACATCACACCAAGCTTTTCTGCTGGCTGTTGACTGGCGCATACCCGTGACAACATTAGACGAACACCCCCAAGTGGATATTACAATCGATGGAGCAGACCAGATTGACCCTGACTTGAACATGATCAAAGGTATGGGCGGAGCATTAGCCAGAGAGAAAATCGTTGCTTCAGCTTCGAAGCAAGAGATCATAATTGCTGATGAAACCAAACTTGTCAGAAAGCTTGGAACCAATCATCCAGTGCCAGTCGAGGTGTTTCCTTCCGCTGCAGTTGTCGTTATGTCAAGGATTCGTGAAATAGGCGGCAAGCCTATTCTTCGCACTGGAACCGGCAAAGTTGGACCAGTCGTAACGGACAATGGGAACTTCATTCTGGATGTGTCGATGAGAAAGATAGGTAACCCGGAGCAACTTGACACGAGGTTACGGTCTATTCCGGGCGTGGTTGAAACAGGTCTATTCATAGGCTTAGCTGACATTGTGTACGTTGGTACGCGCGAGACGGTAAAACGACTTGAAAAAAGGGTAACTTAGACCACGTAGAAGTCTAGTACTTTTTTCATGTGTTTGGGCGGTAGCCACCCTGTTTTGCGTAGTTCTTTGATTACGCCCAGCATCTGAGGCTCGATGCGTGCGGTTCTTGCAATGTCTGTGAGCGTTACCAAACCGACCATCTTTCCGTCTTGAATTATTGGGAGCTTCTTTATTTTCTTCTGCAACATCAACCTAACTGCGTCAGCGACCTCCATCTGCGGTGTGCCTACGATTAGGCGCTTGGACATTATTTCGTGAACCTTAGTCTTCTGGGGATTCTTGATTTGCTCAACGATTTTCTTCAGAAGATCTCTTTCGGTGATTATGCCTAATGCGTTTCCTTTTTTCACGGCTATTAGGCATCC
>Ga0153915_10004602_pt1 | contig 12733 bp, 15 predicted proteins | sample Opewatmetagenome_2_FD_107003 | JGI IMG/M metagenome (GOLD analysis project Ga0153915, IMG submission 107003) | Freshwater wetland microbial communities from Ohio, USA - Open water 3 Core 3 Depth 3 metaG | ecosystem: Environmental > Aquatic > Freshwater > Wetlands | place: USA: Ohio, Lake Erie... | reverse complement strand
GTGTCGAGAGCGAAGCCGGCAGCCACCAGCCCATCTTTGAGTTCGCGCAGGCGTGCGAATCGCCTGCGCTGAAGCCCGGCGTCCGGCGTCGGCTCGGGGATCGCCATCAGTCCCCGCAATCTGAGCTGCGGCAGGGCGGTAATCGCACGCGCCAGAGCGCGTTCGTCCCCCGGCGCCACGCCGCTCTTGCTCGCCTGCCCGCTGACGTTGACCTGGATGCACACGTTGAGCGGCGGCAGCCTGGCCGGGCGCGCATCGTTGAGCCGTATCGCGATCTTCTCGCGCTCCACGCTGTGCACCCACTGGAAATGCTCGGCGATGTCCCGCGTCTTGTTGCTCTGGATCGGCCCGATGAAATGCCACTCCAGCCGGAGGTGGGCGAGGCGCGTAATTTTCGCCATCGCTTCTTGCAGATAGCTTTCTCCAAACGCGTTTTGACCACAGGCGTGCGCTTCTGCGATTTTTTCCGCCGGCCAGGCTTTACTCACTGCAATCAGCGCGATAGCGGACGGGGGTCGCCCGGCGCTCCGTGCAGCGTGCCTGATCCGGTCGTGTACGGCTTGCAAGTTGGTGGCGATTGTTGTCATAATTTTGCGCGACCGAAGACAACGGGCTGTTTGGAGTAAAATCAGACCGTTAACGTGCGCTTTTAGACCCGCTTCTCAAATGGCGACGTAATTATAATGGACATAGCCGAACTGCTGGCCTTCGTGGTCAAGAATAAAGCCTCCGACCTGCACCTGTCCTCGGGCCTGCCGCCCATGATCCGCGTGCACGGCGACATCCGCCGCATCAACCTGCCGCCGATGGAGCACAAGGATGTGCACGCGATGGTCTACGACATCATGAACGACGGCCAGCGCAAATTCTACGAGGAGAATCTCGAGTGCGACTTCTCGTTCGCGATTCCCAATCTCGCGCGTTTCCGCGTCAACGCTTTCGTCCAGCACCGCGGCGCGGGCGCCGTATTCCGGACCATTCCGTCCAAGGTGTTGTCGCTCGAGGATCTCAAGGCGCCCAAGATTTTTACTGAAATTTGCAACCAGCCGCGCGGCGTGGTGCTGGTGACCGGCCCCACCGGTTCGGGCAAGTCGACGACGCTCGCGGCGATGATCAATTATATCAACATGAACGAGCAGGGCCACGTGCTGACGGTGGAAGACCCGATCGAGTTCGTGCACGAGAGTCAGAAGTGCCTGATCAACCAGCGCGAGGTCGGTCCGCACACGCTGTCGTTCGCCAACGCGCTGCGCTCGGCCCTGCGCGAGGATCCGGACATCATCCTGGTCGGCGAGATGCGCGACCTGGAGACCATCCGGCTGGCGATGACCGCGGCCGAGACGGGGCACCTGGTGTTCGGCACGCTGCACACGAGTTCGGCGGCGAAGACGATCGACCGCATCATCGACGTATTCCCGGCGGAAGAGAAGGAAATGATGCGCGCGATGCTGTCCGAATCCTTGCGCGCGGTAATCTCGCAGACGCTGCTCAAGACCAAGGACGGCAACGGGCGCGTGGCTGCGCACGAGATCATGATCGGCACGCCGGCGATCCGAAACCTCATCCGCGAGAACAAGGTCGCACAGATGTATTCGGCGATCCAGACCGGCGCGCAGATCGGCATGCAGACGCTCGATCAGAACCTGCAGGAACTGGTCAAACGCAACCTCATTTCCGTCGACGAGGCGCGCAGCAGGGCGGCCAACAAGGACACCTTCAAGTGACAGGGTAGAGTCCCGGGCGCGGGGTCGGCAGCACCGGTCGCCCGGGTCGATGAACGAGAGGAGCGAGACATGGACCGAGATCAGGCAGTCAATTTTATCAATGACCTGTTGAAAGGGATGGTGGAGAGGAAGGCTTCCGACCTTTTCATTACCTCGGGCTTCCCGCCCGCGATCAAGATCGACGGCAGGGTAACGCCGGTAGCCAACCAACCGCTTACGTCCCAGCACACCATCGAGCTCGCGCACGCGGTCATGAACGACAAGCAGAACGCGGAATTCGAGGCGACCAAGGAGTGCAACTTCGCCATCAGTCCCAGGGGTATCGGCCGTTTCCGCGTCAGTTGCTTCGTGCAACAGGCGCGGGTCGGCATGGTGCTGCGCACCATCAATGCCCACATCCCGAATTTCGAAGAGTTGCACCTGCCGCCGATACTGAAGGACGTGGTGATGGCCAAGCGCGGGCTCGTCATCATGGTCGGCGGTACGGGTTCTGGCAAGTCGACCTCCCTCGCGGCAATGACCGGCTACCGCAACGAAAACAGCTTCGGCCATATCATCACGATTGAAGACCCGGTCGAATACGTGCACGAGCACAAGAACTGCGTGGTCACCCATCGTGAGGTCGGCGTCGACACCGATTCGTGGCAGATCGCGCTCAAGAACACGCTGCGGCAGGCGCCGGACGTGATCCTGATCGGCGAGATCCGGGACCGCGAAACGATGGACTACGCGATCGCCTTCTCTGAAACCGGGCACCTGTGCATGGCCACACTGCATGCCAACAGCTCCAACCAGGCGCTCGACCGTATCATCAATTTCTTCCCCGAGGAACGCAGGCACCAGTTGCTGATGGACCTCTCGCTCAACATTCGCGCCATCGTATCGCAACGGCTGATTCCGAAGCGGGACGCCAAGGGACGCATCGTGGCAGTCGAGATCATGCTCAATTCGCCATTGATCCAGGACTTGATCTTCAAGGGCGAGGTGCACGAGATCAAGGCAATCATGGCGAAATCGCGCGAGCTGGGCATGCAGACCTTCGACCAGCATCTGTTCGAACTCTACGAAGCGGACATGATCACCTACGAGGACGCGCTCAGAAACGCCGACTCTGTAAACGAGCTGCGCCTCATGATCAAGCTGCAGGGCAAGGAGGCCAAGGAAAAGGATGTGATGACGGGTATCGAGCACCTGAACATCGTTTGATACCGGACGCTACGCGCCGGACCAAATACGCCGGTTGGAACGGACGGCAAGGCCGCCGTTCAACCGGCGTTTTTCTTGCGCCAAGACCATCCCCTTCGATCCCCGACCTCACGGACCTCACAATCTCACGGGCCGTGACCGCTGCACGGGCGGGCGCTCACACGTTGCTTTGCGCGGGACGTCCGGGCGGTTTAGGCGGATAGCGCAGCGGCGTGGTAACCGCCGACGCATCGAGCTTGCCGAGTTTTACCAGCCTTGCCTCTATCCCCGCGCGGGAGCGGTTGTGGGCGCGTGCAAGCTCGTCCACTGATCGGCCGGCGTCAAATGCCGTGGCGAGGCGCTGTTCCTCCTCGCTGCTCCAGCGTGAGCCGGCGCCGCTCTGGGGCAGCGCGGATTTCGGTCTGGCGTCCGCCGCCGGCGCGTGGCCGCCCTCGACCGCGCGCACCGCCTCGAACAACGCACGCACGATGTCGGGATGTTGATAGGGGCTGTCGGCGCCGAACTTCTCGCCCGTCGCCGGATGAACGCCGTTCGCGAGTGCATTAAGAATCTTCAACGTCTGTTCTTTTTCCATGGTTCTCTCCTCTGCGATGTTGGTTTTGCGGGCCGCTAAGCGGCTCGCGTGACGGCCCGCGCGGACTGCACTGTCCTCTTGCGTCGACATTGCGTGGGCCGTGTCCATGTTCGAACGCAGCGGCAAGCGCTCAGGTTGACGGCTGCCCGAAAATTTTCAAACGCCAAGGACGCGGAGGAAAACGAAAACAAGAATTAACCGCCAAGCTTAAGATGGACGGCCGAGCGCCGCATCGCGCGCGACCGGCGGCTCGCCGGCGCCGCCGGAATCGAGCGGGCTTTTCACGCCGCGCCCGCCCTTATTGAGCACGTGCGTGTAGATCATCGTAGTGGAGACATCCGAGTGCCCGGGCAACTCTTGTACGGTGCGGATGTCGTAACCAATCAAAATGCGTGAGGTCGGGAAAGCGGGAGCTCGTGAGGGGGGTAAACCAAGCCGTTATCTTGTCTGCACCATGGACTTTTTCAGTTGGTATAGCGCGTACAGCATTTTGTCGACCCGCGTAAGGAGCCCGTCCACTTCGGACCTGGATTCCACCGTGATGAAACCAAGCTGCTGCGATAAGTCCAATTGAGTGTCCAGCTCGCTGAGAGAACTTCTGGCGATGGACAGGAAATTTCGAAATTCGTTGTCCGAACTTCTCGCCGCGCCTTCGGCAAGATTGCTTGGAACGCTCACAGCGGCGCGTCGCATCTGCGAGACAAGTCCAAACTTCTCTTCCGCGGGGTAACCTGCCGTGAGGCGATAGACTGACTTTGTTAGTTCCATTGATAGTCTCCAGACATCGAGCTTCTTCTGGGGTTTCTCCATACCGGTTCCTCGCTCTCCCGATCTCCCGCCCTCTCGCTCTCCCGGCCTTATGTGAAGCGTTTCATCCACTGCAAATAGGTCTCCTCAGTTCGGCGGCTGTAATGGCGGACACGCATGGATTCGCGCAGGGAATCGAGCAGCCGTGGGCGTCCGGAGCCGGATTGAGAACCTCCCTTGATGTCAGCGTCATTCATGTGCCCTCCAGCCATCCTCGTCGAATTGCGTAGCCCCCTTGGAAGGCGTAACGTATAAAGTGAAGGTACGGATGACGGGTATGACGAAGGCAGTAGATTGCGGTGCCCGGTGAAGGTCAAAGAACTTATCGAGCTACTTGTGGCTGATGGGTGGTTTCAGGTTCGAATGAAAGGAAGTCACCGCCAATTCCATCATCGGACGAAGAAGGGCACTGTGACCGTCGCGGGAAAGCCGAGCATTGACATTTCCGTCCGGCACCTTGAACAGTGCATTGAAGCAAGCCGGGCTGAAGAAGGAGAAGTGAAGCGTATGCGATACCTCGTCGTCGTTGAAAAGGGTCCGTCGTCCTTTGGGGCATATGTTCCTGATCTTCCGGGTTGCATCGCGGCTGGCGAATCGAAGGATGAGGTTCTATCGCTGATTCGCGATGCAATCGAACTCCACCTGGAAGGGTTGAAGGAAGAGGGGCAGCCGATTCCGCCCCCCTCGTCCACGAGCGAACTCGTTGAAGTGGAAGCCGCATAACCGCCGCATCGACGCCGACCGCTTCGCGGCGGGTCATGCGGGGCATTGGGCGTCAGGACAATGACACGGGCGCAGAAACTGAACGGAGGGACCAGATCATGCCGAACGTGATTGCCGAGGTCACCACGGAGGTCTTGCAAGCCTTCGCCGACGCGTGGAACCGACACGATGCCGATGCCCTCATGTCATTCATGACAGAGGATTGTGTCTTCGACGCCTCTGCAGGGCCGGACATCTGTGGCACCCGGTATGCAGGCCGTGAGGCCGTGCGAGCTGGCTTCGCGGAAGTCTGGTCAACCTTCCCTGATGCCCACTGGGGCAACGCGCGCCATTTTGTTCGTGGGGACAGAGGAGTGTCGGAGTGGACGTTCACGGGAACACGGGCGGATGGTACTCGCGTTGAAGTCAATGGTTGTGATCTGTTCATTTTTCGAGACGGCAAGATCGTCCTGAAAAATTCCTACCGCAAGAACCGTCCGCCCCTCGGCGGCCCGAAGCGTTGAGTCCATCCGCGCCGGTGATCGTCCGCCACCGCGGCAAGATCGAGGCAGTCGTCAATAATGCTCGGCAGGCCCGGGAACTCGTCAAACGGGAAGGCTCGCTGGCAGCCTTTGTCTGGCGTTACGAACCAAACATGAAGCAACTTGCGGAACCGCAGACTGCCTCGACCTCGGCGGAATCGCTTGCTTTGTCGAAGGATCTGAAAAAGCTGGGCTGGAAATTCGTCGGACCCACCACGGTGTACGCCTTCATGCAAGCAATGGGGCTAATCAACGATCATGTCGCGGACTGTGTGATCAGAAGCAAAGTTGAGCGCGCACGCAAGAGTTTCAAGCGACCCGGGCGCTGACAAATGGCGCGCAATTTGGAATTTGCGGAGAAAGCGTAATGTGCCTGGAAAAGGATTCTGTTTTTGAGACCGCTACGAATATAAGCCCTAACAATCGCATGCACGCGGACAGCAAAAAGCGCTGCTCGTCCCTCGCTCTGCTTTTTGCTGCCGGTGATGCGTAGCGATCGACAGCGCGATGAAGCCGACGCACGCCTGGAATGCGGGACGTTAAGCTTTTTCGACCTTGGAATTTCTTGGCGTACCCCTCAAGGGGGTATTAAGAAGAATCTTGGCGGTTAATTCCTATTTCGCTATTCCTTCGTGTCCTTGACGGCGAGGTTTTGAGGGTCTAGCGTTGTTACTTGCGCCGCATGCTGCCGGAGACCAGACGGTACTCGAACAGCCGGCATTCCAGCGCGCCGTTATAGAGCGGCATGCGCTTCGAGGCCGCGAGGCCGATCAGCTTGGGCAGGCGCATATCAGCGGACAGGATGTAGGCGGTCCAGCCGGTGAAGCGTTTCTTGAGGGTATCGCCGAGTTTGGGATAGAAGGCGGCGAGTTCTTCCTGCCCTGCGAGCCGCTCCCCGTAAGGCGGGTTCATTACCACGATGCCTGAGCCGGCCGGCGGGCTCGATTCCAGGATGTCCACCTGCTTCAACTGCGCCGCGTCCTTGAGTCCCGCCGCCTCGAGGTTCTCGCGCGCGAGCTTCAACATGTTTCCCGATTTGTCGCCGCCGTAAATCGGCAGCGGCTGCACGGGCCTCCGCCGCGCCTGGGCCTTGTCGTGCAGCATCCGCCATTTCCCTGCGTCAAAGTTCTCCAGCTTTTCGAAGCCGAACGGGCGGTTCAGTCCCGGGGCGACGTCGAGCGCTGTCATCGCCGCTTCGACGAGAAACGTCCCGCTGCCGCACATGGGATCGAGCAGCGGCGTGGGCGCGGCCCACTTGGCGAGCCTGAGGATGCCGGCTGCGAGGTTCTCGCGCAGCGGCGCCTCGCCCCCCGCCACGCGCCAGCCGCGTTTGAACAGCGCCTCGCCCGAGGTGTCGAGATAGAACGTCGCTTCGTCGCGGGTGAGAAAAGCGTGGATGCGCACATCGGGGGCGGTGGTGTCCACGTCGGGGCGCTTGCCGCCGGCGGCGCGGAAGGCATCGCACGCCGCATCCTTGATCCTGAGCGTCGCGAAGTCGAGGCTTTTGAGTGGCGACTTGATCGCGGCGACGTTGACGCGGATCGAGCGGCGCACGTCGAACCAGCGCGGCCACGACAGCGCCCGTGCCGCGTCGTAGATGTCTTGCTCATCGCGGTACTTCGCGTGCCCGACCTGCCACAGCACACGGCTCGCGACGCGGCTTTCGAGATTCGCGCAGTAGCACAGCGCGAGATCGCCGGCGAAGGCGACGCCGCCGTCAATGGTTTTTACGTTCTGCGCCCCGAGCGCTCCGACCTCTGCGGCGAGGACCTGTTCCAACCCTCTCGGGCAAGTGGCGAAGAATTTCTCCATCAAGAACCCGTGAACGGGTGGGGCGTTTTTCCTTCACCCGTTCACTCGTTCACGCTCGCATCCGGTCAGGCCTTCGCACGCACGACCGGATTGCGCAGTACGCCGATCTGGTCGTTGCAGATCTCGACCACGTCGCCGTCCTTGAGATCGGGTTCCGTCGCGCCGTCGGTGCCGAGCCAGACCACGTCGCCGGGGTGAAGCGTCATGTAGCGCGAGATCTGGGAGATGTAATGCTGCGCCGAGAACAGCATCTTGCTGGTGCTGTATTCCGATGCGGTTTTGCCGTTCACGCGCACCGAGATCGTCAAGTTCATCGGATCGAGACCGGAGACGATGAACGGCCCCATCGGCTTGAAGGCGTCGCAATTCTTCGCCCGCCAAAGGGTACGATCTTCCTTTTGCCACGTGCGCTCGCTCAAGTCGTTGCCGAGCGTATAGCCAAGCACACACGACAGCGCGTCGGCCTCGGACAGATTGCGCGCTTTCTTACCGATGACCGCAACCAGCTCGCCCTCGAACTGCACCGGGCCCGGAGAATCGGCGGGGATCACGATCGCTTCCCGGACGGCGATGAGCGCGTTGGGGGAGCGGTAGCCCACGTCCGCCTTCTCGGGCAGCTTCCGGTTGCCGCCGGTGCGCTTGTTGGCCCACTCGATGTGCGCGGCATAGTTGAGCCCTGCGCAATAAAAGTTGTAAGGCATGCACGGCACCAGGGTCTTGAGTGCGGCCAGCGAATGACGCCGGCCGGTCTTGAGGTCGTTGTCGAACGGCGAGCCGGCAAGCTCATGCACTGCGTCGCCCTCGACGATGCCGTAGAACATTTTGCCGTGGTCCTCGAAACGCCCGAATTTCATTTGTCCCCCTGGATATTGCGGTTAACGGACTGCGTGGTTATTTCAGCGCCACCGAAATCTCGTAGCTTACACGGTTGCGACCGTTGCGGTACTTGTGCAGTTCGGTGATACGCCCCTGCACCGCTGCGCCGCGGTCCATCTGACGCGCGAGATGGGCATTTTCACGGCGCGGTACATAACCGAGTTTGCGGCCATTCCACTCGATGCGCACGGCGTTTCCGTCATGCGGATTGTCGGGCTCGCGCACCAGGGCGAGCGGATCGCCGACTTTGATCTCGTCCCACAACGACTTGCCGTCGTAATACCGGAAGCCGGCAAGAGGCGAGTGCTGCACGATGATGCGAGCCACGCTCTCGGCCAGGGCGGACCCGCCGGTAAGCACGAGGCAGCAACAGAGGACACAACGGGCGAAGGTCATACCGCCTAAAACGGTTTGACCACCGTCAGGATGACGACCACGATCAGGATGACGGTCGGGAACTCGTTGAACCAGCGATACCAGACGTGGCTGCGGGCGTTGCGGTCATGCTTGAAATCATTCATCAATTTTCCGCTCCACAGGTGGTAGGCGATGAGGATCGCGACCAGCGCCAGCTTGGCGTGCAGCCAAGTCCCCGTAATGCCGTAGCCCAGCCACAGCCAGATTCCAAAGATGACGGTGAGCACTGCGCCGGGCGCCATGATGCCGTAGTAGAGCCTGCGTTCCATCACCTTGAAGCGCTCGTTGCCGGCCTGGTCTTCGCACATGGCGTGATAGACAAACAGGCGTGGAAGGTAGAACAACCCGGCGAACCAGGTGATCATGAAAACGATGTGGAATGCCTTGATCCACAACATATGGCGGGTATCCGGGTTACTGGCTAGATCTGCGCGCCGATGCGCCGGTAGAACGCCATTTTAACCAGTTCGACCAGTAGCAAGTACGCGACCGCCATGCCGATCAGGATGTAATAGAAGATTGCAGGGGGCGGGACAAATCCGAAATAGGCGCCGAGCGGCGTGAACGGCAGGCACGCGGCGGCAGCGACCACCGTGAGCGAGGTGACTAGCAGCAGCGGGTGCGGGGTGCTTCGGAGCGGATTGCCGCGGGTGCGGATCACGAAGATCACCAGAACCTGAGTGGCGAGCGACTCGACGAACCAGCCGGTTTGAAACAGCGCCTGGTCCGCGTGCAGCACCGCGAGCAGCACATAAAAGGTGAGAAAGTCGAACAACGAGCTCACCGGGCCCACCACCAGCATGAAATCGCGCACGAACGTCATGTCCCAATGCCGCGGCCGGCGTACTTCCTCCTCGTCGACATGGTCGAGCGGGATCGGCACTTCCGACACGTCATAGAGCATGTTATTGAGCAGGATCTGCGTCGGCAGCATCGGCAAGAACGGCAGGAACAGCGATGCGCCGGCCATGCTGAACATGTTGCCGAAGTTCGAGCTCGTTCCCATCATGATGTATTTCATGATGTTGCCGAACGTGCGCCGGCCTTCGAGCACGCCCTCGTGCACCACGCCGAGATCATGCTCAAGCAGGATCATGTCAGCGGCTTCCTTCGCCACATCCACCGCGGAGTCGACGGACAACCCGACATCAGCCGAGTGCAGCGACGGCGCGTCATTGATGCCATCGCCGAGATAGCCGACTACGTGCCCGCGGTTCTTGAGCGCCATGATCACGCGGTTCTTCTGCGCCGGATTCACTCGGCAGAAGAGATTCACCGACTCGGCGCGCACGGCGAGCGAATGATCGTCGAGCGCGGCAACGTCGTCTCCCGTGAGGACGCCCTGCACCGAAATGTCGAGCTGTCGGCAGATATGCTGCGTCACAAGCTCGTTGTCGCCGGTGACGACTTTCACCGCGACGCCGCTTGCGGCGAGGCTCGCGAGCGCCGCTGCGGCGCTGTCCTTGGGCGGATCGAGAAACGCCGCGAATCCCGCGAACATGAGCTCGGTTTCATCGTCCACTACCGCGTGCGGGTGGTCCGCGGCAACCTTACGCCACGCGATCGCGAGCACGCGAAAGCCGTCATTACTGAGCGCATCGTACTGGCGTTCGATGGCCGCAAGCGCTGCGGCATCAAGCGCCCGCGGCGCCTGCGGACCGTCGTACTCGTACTCCGTCGCAAGGCGCAGAATGTCCTCTGGAGCGCCCTTTACCACCAACAATCGGCTGTCGCCGTCGTCGACCAGCACCGAGACGCGCCGGCGCTCGAAATCGAACGGCACCTCGTCCAACTTGCGCCACGTCGAGACATCGAGGTGGCCGTGATTGAGGATCGCCTCATCGAGCGGGCTCTTGAGCCCGGATTCGAAGAAACTGTTGAGGTAGGCCAGCCACAGCACGCGCTCGCTGTCGCGCCCCCGCGCGTCGAGATGGCGCTCGAGACGAATGCGCGCCTCGGTGAGGGTGCCGGTCTTGTCGGTGCACAGCACGTCCATGCTGCCGAGGTTGTGGATCGCCGGCAGGCGTTTCACGATCACGCGCTTTTGCGCCATGCGCAGCGCGCCGCGCGCCAGCGTGATCGATACCACCATCGGCAACAGTTCCGGGGTGAGCCCGACCGCAAGCGCCACCGCGAACAGGAAGGACTCCAGCCACGGCCGGTCGAACAGCGTGTTCACCAGCAGGACGAACAGCACCATCAAGATCGCCAGGCGCATGATCAGCAAACCGAACTGTCGTGTGCCGAGTTCGAACGCCGTCGGCGGCGCCTCGCGCATTACGCTGTCGGCGATTTCTCCGATCTGGGTTTGATCGCTGGTTCTGCATACCAGTATCGTTGCGCTGCCGCTGATTACCGTGGTGCCCATGAAAACCGCATTAGCGGCATTCAGCAGCGCGGTCGCCGCGGCGGGCAAGTCGAGCGCGCGCTTTTCGACCGGGTACGGTTCGCCGGTCAGCAGCGCCTGCTTCACGAAGAAATCCTTCGCGTCGAGCACCCGCCCGTCGGCGGGTACCAAGTCACCCGCGGCGAGCTGCACCACGTCGCCGGGCACGATTTTGACGATGGGAATTTCGCTGACCGCATCGTCGCGCAAAACCGCAACCCTGACGAGCACCGACTGCCGCAGCGCCTCGGCGGCCTGGCCGGCACGGTACTCCTGGGTGAAATCGAGCGTTACACTGAAAAACACGACAATACCGATGATGACAGAGCTCGTCGCGTCGCCCGTCAACGCAGCGACGGTGCTCGCCGCGAGCAGGATGATCACGAGCGGATTCTTGAAGCGCGTGAGGAACTGGATGACCAGCGGCCGTTGCGGCCGGTCGCGAAAGCGGTTTGCGCCAAAGCGCGCAAGCCGCACGCCGGCTTCCGCGCTGGCCAGGCCGTGAGGGGCAGCGTTGAGCGCGGCAAACGTTGCGGCAAGCGGTTGCGCCCACCAGTTCTGATCGTTGTCGCGGACGCTCATACCGCGTCGGCCTGCGCGTCAGGTGAGGAGCCGGCGCCGCGTCAGCACCAGCGCAATGTAAAAACCCGCGCCGGCATAGGCGGCGATCGCGAGCAGGTGCGGCAGCGCGGCGGGGGGCGTCAGTCCGTTCATCATCGGGCGCGCGAGGCTGACCGCGTGAGCGAGCGGCAGCGCCTGCGCCACGCCCTGCAGCCAGGCGGGCAGCTGGTCGAGCGGGAAAAATACGCCGGACACCAGCATCATGGGGGTGATGGCAAGCGTGAAGTAGTACATGAAAAAGTCGTAGCTGGGGGACACTGCCGTCATGATGAGGCCGAGGCTCGCGAAAGCGAGGCCCGTAAGAAAAACGACCGGCACCACCAGGACCGCAAGCGGCGAAGCAACGAGTCCGAGCCCCCACGCGACCGCGAGCACCGCCATGCCGGAGAGCAAACTCTTGCTCGCAGCCCACACCGCTTCACCGAGCAGCACGTCGTCGAGCGTGACCGGCGTATTCATGATCGCATCCCAGGTTTTCTGAACGTGCATGCGAGAGAAGCCGGAGTACATGGTTTCGAACGACGCGCTCATCATCGTACTCGAGCACACCGTGCCCGCCGCGAGGAAGGCGATGTAGGGCATGCCGCCCACCTCGGGCAGCATCGCCCCGAGACCGTAGCCCAGCCCCAGCATGTAGAGCATGGGATCGGCGAGGTTGCCGAGCATGGAGGGAATCGCGAGCTTGCTCCACACCAGCCGGTTGCGGCGCCAGACGTGGATGAAACGCAGGCTGAAGGCGGGCAGCCGGAAAACCTTGGCTTTCATGCTCGGGTTCAGGTCAAGAGATCAAAACAAGCCGCGGATGGACGCCCACATAGACAGGTAAGCGGTAAGCGGTAAGCGGTGAGCGATCAGCGGAACAAATCTTGGTCGCGAAGCATCTTCTGCTCACTGCTCACTGCTCACTGCTCACTGCTCAGCGTTCACTCAAATGTGCTTGCCTAGTCCCTGAGCTCCCGTCCCGTGAGCTTGAGGAATACGTCCTCGAGGTTGGCCGGGCGGTGCAGATAGCGCAGCCCCTCGCGGCGGTCGAGATCGTGCACCAGGAGACCGGTGTCGTGCGCGT
>Ga0153915_10004601_pt1 | contig 12734 bp, 9 predicted proteins | sample Opewatmetagenome_2_FD_107003 | JGI IMG/M metagenome (GOLD analysis project Ga0153915, IMG submission 107003) | Freshwater wetland microbial communities from Ohio, USA - Open water 3 Core 3 Depth 3 metaG | ecosystem: Environmental > Aquatic > Freshwater > Wetlands | place: USA: Ohio, Lake Erie... | reverse complement strand
TGAAGTGCTGTCCCAGGCCTTCAAAGAGATGTTCCCAGAGGCAACAGCTTCCAATGACGATGTTGCCCTGATGGTGGTATGGATCAGCGGGCGGCTTCCTTACCAGTTTACCGAGGCAGAAGGGGATTTGAGCGAATCACCAGAATCAAATTGACTTATCGCTATAAATAGTGCTCATTGTGCGTCTTTAGTGAGCGACACATCTGCTCTGCTAAGGATCTCTTGTAATTTTCCCTCGACATTGTCAGAAAGAGGGTCAACTACTGGCCCTTCCAGGATTTCCACCACCCTTTCCCTGGCACGGTCATAAATCGTTGGTTTGCCTGCCTCGAGCCAGGCTTCGTATGTACCGCGCGGTATCAGACGTGAGATGTAAAACTCGCCGGATCGTGGCGCCTGCCGCGTTGACCTTGATTTCAAGAAATGACCGCCTGGTCCCACCTGATGGATATCATCGAACAGCTCTTTTCCGTCACTGCCGTCGATCCCCTGGGCCATGCGCTGGCACAGATGGGCAATTTCGTTATCTACCACCAGCTGTTCCAGTACGAGTAATTGGTCGCCTTCCAGCTCGCCAAACCCCACGATAATATCTGAGCCCAGTACCATCGGTGGCATCGTCGTTAATATTTTCTCGATGATTGCTTCTGGGCCAGGTTGCTTGGCATCGGCCGTAACGCCTGCAGAGCTACTGGGTAATTCATAATAATCCGCCATCACACTCAATGCAGCGCTCATCAGGCCCATCTCAGGCACGCCACCCAGATAAGCCCCGCTCAAAAAGTCCATGACGCCCGTAGCGCTGCTATAAATAAGCGGCCTGCCAGGGTTTGCCAGCTGGTAGATTACAATCGAAGATAGGTTTTCAGCATTTGCCAGGCAGATATTTCCGAAAAGACTGGCTGGTCCGGTCGTACCGGTTATCGGCATGGGCATGGTCATGACCGGCACATCCAATTCACCCAGTTCAAGGTAAGCATCCAACATTTCGCCATCATGAGAAAGTGGGGCTACCGGGCAATAGATCAACGAATAACATTTTCGTTCTTTGATTTCTGCCTCGCTCCCTACCACCGCTTTCAATCCTTCTACCAGATATGGCACTTGTGCGGTTGAATGCAGCTCGTGCTGCCCGTGTTTAGAACAGGCGCGCATCATGCAAAAAAATTCGTGCAGCGCACGCGAGGCTGCCGGTGCATCACTGGCGCAAGTGGGTGCCCAGGCCATGACCCCCAGATCTAATTCTTGAAAGACGCGTAGCGAATCCTCGATATCCTTCCGTATCCCATATCTCCGCTTGCCACTTATAAAGTCGGACACAAATGCAGCTGTGCCATCGATACAAAAACGGCTTTCCGAGGCAGGCAAGACATGGTCAAAAAGCGGATTCCGGGCGGCAAGCACGAGGTTTTTTGGGACCACTGCTAAACAGTGTTCTACCAACTCTTTTGGAATAAATGCGATCTTTGTATCAAAATCGACCTTGGCGCCATAATGCGCTAACAATGGCAAAGCCTTATTGCCATAATAGCGCACACCGACTTCAGCGAGGATGCGCAGGCTGACGTTGTGTGCCTTCTCCTGTTCCGCTTCGGACAATATGTGTGCAGTGAATTTCATAACATCCCTTCGAAAAAATGAGATCGATCAACTTCCGGCTTCTTGCGCCTGGCGCTCTATCTGCGCAAGTTCCCGATCGATATCTTCATCAAGCAGCAAGGGTTTACGTTTCGCTAGGATTTCATCGATCCTGTCACGCACCTCTTCCAGAAGCCCAAGTTTTCTTTGCAGGAACTCAGGCTCCCCCAAGGTATTCAGGTGCCACTCCCCCGAGCGCAATGCGTCTCGTGTAGTTGGATGCTTCAGGAAATTTCCCCCTGGGCCAATTCGGGCAATCACCTCTTCCAGCCACTGATCTTTCCCAGTGCCAATCCCAAGATGGAGACGCCGGCAATGGCGGAATACCTCGACATCTAAGAGCAATTGCTCGTAGCACAGCACCGTCGAACCTTCGAAAAGCCCTGGTCCAACCAGGATATCAGGCCAGGCAAGTGTGGGTAACGTCCAGTTGATGGCGCGTTCATAGCCAGCCTGGATTCCCGGCACATATTCGTTGGTGCCTCCGGTTGAGGCTTCCATCGGTAAATTGTAATAACGAGCCATTTGTGTCGCCGCCATCGAAAGCAAGGCGTGCTCCACAGCTCCCCCGGTGTACCGTCCGGTTCGTGGTTCGGTGGTCGCTAATGCCGGAGCATAGATCACTGGGGTTCCTGGAGAGCTCGCTTGAATCAGGCAAAGCATCGCCAACACCTCGCAGTTTCCGACCACCGTGGTAGCGATTAACCTCGCCGGGCTGCTCATCCCCATGATCGGCATCGGCATGATCGCCACGGGTATATCCCAACCTGCCGTCTGAAGATATGCGTCGGTATAGGAGCCTTCGATAACGAGCGGAGATACAGGGCACAATAAAAAAGAAAACGGCTTCAGCAGTCTGACCGTTTCACGCCCGCCAAATATGGTTTGAAGCACCTCCAACAACCAGCAGGACTGTTCAACAGTTTCGGTCGAATCCTGTACATGCTTGGTGAAATGTGTGAAAACATTTCGCCAATAAGCCACTTTTTCCTTTGGGCTTTCCAGTTGCATGGGTGAGCCAACCATGCGCCAATACAAACCGATCTCGTCCAGTGCATCGATGAGCTGGGTTGCCTTGAGCCAATCATCTTTCGTGCCCATCAGACGTTGGCCGGTTTCTGCATTCACTACCCACTTGGCCTCCCCATCCGCCAGCAGCGTGCAATCGCCATGGTTCATCGGCCAATACCACCCAGGTCTTCGACCGCCCAAGGTAAAATCTTTTGGCGCCGTTTGTAAGGATTCCTCAATGAGAGACTGTGGAAAGCGTACAATCCGTCTTTTCTCATCTACTTGCGCCCCGGCATCACCCAATATTTTTCGTGCTTTTGCTGATTCAACACGCACGCCGATGTGCACCAGGATACGTAACGAGCGTTCGTGCACCTGTGTAAGCTCGTCTTGATTTAGCACTTGGATTGTGATATGCATGGTCACCTCACTCTTACGGGCGCCTCAATCTGTCACCACAGAGGCTATAGTTTCGATCGACCGATCTCACCATCAGCTTTTTCCAATATTTTCCTTAACTCGATCTGTTGGTGAACTTCCAGAGGTTGCGGATTGTGGTTGGCAAGGATCCATTCCGCTTTTTGACGGGCTACCTCCACCGGTTCCAACATCTCTCCTCCAGGCGTTGTCTTTCCACTCAAGCTCGAGAAAGTACGCCGTCGCATATGCGTTCGCGTGTGCGGGTGGCTCAGAAAGTGCCCACGCGGTCCCACCGTCTTTATGACGTCCATCGCGATTGCTTCCGGGCTGAAATCTATCCCAGCCGCTTCAAAACGGACGCGCTGATAAATATCGGCATCCAGCAGCATCGCCTCAGGGTAGAAAAGCGTACAGGACTCTAGCAGGCCAAGACCCGAGGCTGTTTCCGCGCCAGCCAGGGCAATCAAGAGCAATGACGAAGCCGCATCACCTGCAGATTGCCACCCCGGCACGAGCGCATCGGTACCGAATATTCCCGCCAGGGTAGGTACACCCCAACTGTGCGCTAGTTCTACCCCAATTGCATAGAGTAAGGTAACTTCCCAGGCTGTCCCCAGGTAAGCGCCGCTCCGTGGGTGCATTATCCCAGGCACGAACGAGTGAAATGTCGCCGCACCTGGACTTGCCAGCTGGATCAAAGTCATGGCTGCGACGATCTCTGCGTCGCCAGTCACAACAGTGCCAGCCAGGGTGGCGGGCGCCGTGGAGCCCGCCGTCGCCATCGACATGAATCCGACGGGCAGCCCCGCCTCTGCAAAAGCCAAGGCTGATTCCATTCCTTCCTTGTCTTGAGCCAATGGAGCAATACAACAGACCAGCAAGGAAAGCGGAGGTCGTGCGCGCAGCGTCTTCTCGTCCCCGGCAATCACCTTCGCCATCTCGATCGCATAACGGGCTGAATATCCTCCCATTATTGTCTCCGACTGGATGTGCTTTACGGTGTTATTGAATGAAGCTTCCAGCTCGTGAAGAGGAGCAGTAGCCGGGTAGTCCTGAGCGCTGACGATTGGCCAATAAAAACCAATCTCAGGCATGCAATCAGCCAGTCGTGCGCCTAACGCGACATCGTCTTTGGTGGAACGGCGCCTCTGGCGAGTGGAAAAGTCGATCGTCTCAACGCCGCATCCATCGGTGGCACAATACATCGCCTTTCCATCCAGCCTGAGGTCAAATTCAGGCAGGCGCCCCCCCATGGTGTAATAACGCGGGGCGTGCGACATCGCTTCGATGACAAGCTCGGGAGGTAATCGGACAAGGTGAGTGCTCGTGTCGGCCTTAGCCCCATGGTCGGCATAGATTTTTAATGCCTCATCAGAAGGGCATTGCACGCCCACTTCATCCAATAATTCTAAGGTCTTATTTTTCAATAGCCCGCGTTGCTCAGCCGTCAAGATATCCACACGGTATCCAGGCACAATAGGCTGCAACGCAGGTGTTTCCGAATAAGACATCACCTTAACTCCTTGTCGGCTGCAGCCAGTATGCGGGTTAGTTCCGCTTGTTGATAGTTTGAAATCGGTTCAGGATGATGATTCTTCAATATCCATGACGCTTTTTGCCTGGCGTATTCAATTGGGTCCTGGTACTGGTTTACCTCAGTGAGCTGGTGCGTGACGCCTCTGACCAAAGAATTGCGCATATGCTGGCGGGTATGCTTCTGGCTCAGGAAATGCCCGCCCGGACCGACGTTTCGGATCACATCCAATCCAAGTGTTTCCGGACTCACCTCTACCCGTTTTAGATAATAACGTGCTCGATGGTATAAATCGTCATCCAGTATGACTTGCTCTGGATAAAGGAGCGTATACGTTTCAGCCAATCCTATACCGGTAACGATTTCCGCCCCGGCCAACGCCACCATGAAAGCATCCAGGGCTACTTCTGCAGCCGACTGCCAGCTGCCAACCAATTTAGAATCTGTACCATATGCCCCTCCCAGGGATGGAAGCCCCCAATGGTGAGCGGTCTCAACAGGGGCAAACCGCCCTCGGCTGTCTAAGGGATAACTCACATAGCCGCCTGTGCGCGGGTCCGCCCAGGCTTGCATCATAGAATGGAAAACCGGCGCTCCCGGCGCGGCGAGCTGCATTAACACCACCGCGCTGATGATCTCGGCGTCGCCTTGAGCGAACGCACCGGCCTGGGTTGCCGGTGCAGTCGTCCCCAGAGTGGGCATGGCCAGGAACCCTACCGGCACGCCAGCCCGTGCCAACAACAAAGCCCCTTCAATCCCATCCTTGTCCTGCATCAGTGGCGCAATGGTACAAACCACCAGCGAGAAAGGTGGTCGCCTCCGTAATTCTTCCTTGTCCCCAGCGATGACCGCGCCCATCTCTAGGGCGTACTGGATGGGGATTTCCCCCATGATCGTTTCGCTTTGTACATGTTTGACCGTGTTATTCCAGGATGCCTCTAGCTCGTGGAGAGGCGCCGTTCGTCCGAAATCTTGGGCACTGACCATCGGCCAATAGAACGCCACGGATGACAAGTAATCGCAGATATGCGCCATCATCCCAACATCTGCCTTGCGTGATGGCCTGCGCTGTTTGGTGTCCAAATCGACCGTCTCGACGCCACACCCGTCCGTTGTAAAATACGTTTGCCCTGGACCCAAGTGCAAATCCAATTCCGGATTGCGCCCTCCCATCACAAAATAACGCGGGACGGTTGCCAATGCTTTTTGGACCAACTCAGGAGAAATTCTGACCACCTGCGTTGTCCAATCGACATTCGCGCCATGTTCTGCGAATATGGACAGCGCTTTCTCAGACGGGAAGCGCACGCCTACATTCTCCAGGATAAACAAGGTTGCTTCTTGGATTTGATCGAGTTGTTCTTTGCTGAGGAAATCCAATCGATATTCAGGCTTTAAGGGCTCGATTGGCGGTCGTTCAGTGACGTTGTGTTGTGTAATCATAGGATCTCCTCTATTCGTTATACTTCCCCCATCCTCTTGAGCACCTTGTGAGGGTCAAACGCATCGCGCAACCCATCGCCGATGTAGTTCACCGAGATAATCGTCAAAAATATCATCAAGCCTGGAAAGATAGCCAGCCAGGGATGCTTGATAAAGTGCTCTGATGCGTTGCTTAACAGGTTGCCCCAGCTCGGCGTGGGAGGCTGAATACCAAATCCCAGGAAACTCAAGCCCGATTCCTCGATAATGGCGTAACCCAGCTCAAGTGTGGCTTCAACGACCAGCAAGCCAATCATGTTGGGCAGGATATGCCCAAAGATGACTTGGTGTGGTGAAGCGCCCAGACCTTGCGAAGCGGTCACATACTCCATCTCTCGTAAGATGAGAATCGCAGCTCGCGTCAATCGAGCAAACGTCATCCAGGAGAGTAATCCGATCACAAGTGCTATCGTAACTACGTTGTTCCGCTGGAAGAACGGCAGCTCGATCTCGCGCATGATGGCGCTCAGCAAGATCAACACCAGGAAAGCTGGCAAAGTCAAAAAGGCATCCGTAATTCGCATGAGCACGGGTTCCAGCCAGCCGCGAAAATAGCCAGACAGCGCCCCAACACTCACGCCGACGCACAACGTGATTGCCACAACCATGATCCCAACGGAAAGGGATATGCGCCCCCCATACAATACCCGAGTGAGATAGTCTCTACCCAATGCATCCGTGCCCATTGGATGTGCCCAGGATGGTGGTTCAAAACGAGCAGCCATATTGGATGCATCAGAGCTATAAGGGGAGAATTCGACTGCGATAACGCTTAGCAGAATCAACGCTAAGACGATAGAGCCAGCCATCGCGCCTGGATGTCGCCGAAAGCGACGCCAGACCATGTAGAGAATGCCCTCACCCCTGGCATGCCCTCTCTGGTCCGTCTTGCTTGTGGATATCCCTTTCCCCAAGGCAAACGTCATAATGACACGGTCACTCAATAATCAGTCATACCGAATTCTGGGATCCAAAAACCCGTATAGAATATCTGCTGCCAGGTTCGACAGGATCATTAGCGCCCCGCTAATGATCAAAATAGCCATCAGCACAGGGTAATCGCGTTGCATCGCCGACTGGTAGTACAACCGCCCCATCCCGGGCCATGAGAAGATTGTTTCGATGAATACAGCTCCTGTGATGAGGTAAGGTAGATCCAGCGCGAACATGGTCACCATGGGTATCAATGCATTACGTAGACCATGTTTATAGATCACCCTGCTTTCTTTCAATCCTTTGGCGCGCGCGGTCCGCAGGTACTCTTGATGCAATACATCGAGCATGCTGGATCGCAGGAAGCGGGAATACCAGGCGATCCATCCCAGAGCGCCGGCGGTTACGGGCAAGACCAAATGGACGATCCGATCTGGAATGGAAAATTCTCCCCCAAGGGAATACATCCCTCCAGAAGGCAAGAGCGGTTCTCCTGTGAATGGATTCTTCAACCAGGCGTAAAAAATAAGGATCAGTATGAGCCCTAACCAAAACTCGGGGATGGCTTGACCGGCGAAAGAAAAAGTGGTCGCGACAATGTCGAAGGAGGAATATTGTTTTAATGCTGAAAGGATCCCAACAGGTACGGCTATAATCACTGCCACCAGCAAAGTGACGACCGTTAGATAAAAGGTGTTCGATAGCCGTAGTGAGATCTCTTCCAGAACCGGCTTTCTTGTGCGGAAAGAAAAACCAAAATCTCCTCGGAGCACACCCCGCCTCGTACCGTATTCGTCCGGCTTGCCATCCCCGTCCAAATCGACCCTCATCCAATCATTGCCGACCAGCCAGATCATGTATTGTGTAGGCAACGGTTTGTCCAGGCCAAACTGGCGTTTCAACATGGCGACACGTTCTGGGCGCACGCGCCGTGTTTGCCCTTGCCCTGCCAGCGGCCCGCCTGGTGCTAAATTGACCAATGCGAACATGACAATGCTTAAGACAAATAGTAACAGCACCGCCTGCAACAACCGCCTGGCAATATATTGAGCCAAAACCCTCCTCCAAACCGGATGACGGTCAGTAGATCAAAGGCTAATCTTCAATATCGCTTATGTTATTGGGTAACCTTCCAGTCCGCTGCGTTCCAGCTCACCACGTCATTGATATTCGACTGGATCCCTTGCAAGCGGGTAGCATACGCATCGGCGTTAATGGTCGAGAACATCATGATCACTGGCACTTCTTCATCCAGGATCTCAGCCATCCTGCAGAAGATCTCTTTCCGCCTGGCCTCATCCAAGGAATAAGCTTCGTCGAGCAAGGCATCGAACTCCTCGTTCTTCCAACGCACGATATTCCAACCATTCCCCGGCTCTGCTGCTGAAGAATAATACAGCTCCCACAAGTAGTCTGTTGGATCGATACCCGAGTAGCCATCATCCCATAAGTCAAGGTCGAAATCGCCATTTTGCTCGATCCCGCCGCTCTCAGGATCTGCCCACATCACACTCCCTTCATAAATGGTCAGCTGCGAATCGATGCCAATATTCTTCAGGTTTTCAGCGATATACTGCTGGGTCAGCTCAAGGGGTTCGCCATATTCGGCATAGGTATAAAAATCGACCTTCATGAGATCGCCCTCTTTGGCTGTCTCGCAACCGTGGCATTCTCGGATGCCATCGCCATCCGTATCCTTCCAGCCGGCTTCATCTAAAAGAGCCTTGGCGCCATCTGGATCATATTGTGGTCGAGGGACATCACATGCATAGGGTGGCCGGTAAAATTCGGACCAAACCGGCTTCCCGTATCCAAGGAAGATCTCATTCGCAATTGTATCCACATCGATTGCCATGCGGACCGCTCGCCGCACACGCACATCCGAAAACACGGGATGCGGGCTTGCATCGGGGTCGGTCGTGCCTTTAGCCGCCTGGTTCGGGAAGAGGCGCATCACCCAACGGGCATAAGGGCTGATGCTAATATTAATACCTGGCTTATCTTTTAAGTCAGTTACGACAGGCTCGGTCGCCCACATGATCAAATCGGCATCTCCTTGCATCATCATTTGCTTACGAACGGATTCATCCGGGACAGTGCGGACGATAACCTGATCAATTGCAGGCTTGCCTGCCTCAAAGTAGTTGGGATTGCGCTCAAAAGTCATATGGTCGCCGACGGTCCATTCATTGAGAATAAATGGCCCATCACTCAAAGGCTGCCGGGCGCATTCCCAGGCTGTAAAGCCTTCATCTGCATTGCAGTAGTGAGACGGCCATACGACCAGTTGTTCTCCCCCTAGCTGGATCAGGTAACCTGGGTAAATGGTGTTGTAATGGAAGACCATTGTATAATCATCAATCTTTTCGGCGCTGTCGACGTAATCGCTCCCTCGTACCCAGATGCCTGTATCGGGATTCATGATGGCTTCCCAGGTAAAGACCACATCATCTGCGGTAACCGGGGTTCCATCAGCCCATTGCACATCCTGGCGTAGCTTCCAGGTGACGTCCATTGTGCCAGCCTCTTCGTCAACGACCACGCCCCCATTCTCACTCGTCGGGAGCTCGGCTGCTAGCTCCGGGTAAACATTACCTTTTGGATCTACGCCGGTTAGGCCCAACATCACCAGGTTCATCACCAGGGCATCATAACCCGTATCACCCACGACGGCGTTAAACGAAGGCGGATCCTCAGGGATAAGAATGGTAATGCTGTTCGATTCACTCACCGCCGCCGTTTCCACCGCTGTCTCCGCCACGGTTGGCTCAGGCGGCGGGGCGGATGGCTCGATGACCTCAGTCACCTGGGGTGCCTGAGTCTTCGCTGGTGGCTGTGTCGCTGATATTTGTGGCGTTGGTCCGCCCCCGCACCCGGACAATCCGATTGCCAGGGCTAGGGTTATCAGGGCGATTAATACAACAGTTGGGAAATGGATTTTGCGCATTCTGTCCTCCTCATCGACAAAAAATTGGCGCCCCTCTCCAGCGATTATAGGAACGCCATTTTAGCTGATCTGGTATCTTCCCTCCCCAGCTTGAGTGTGAACATGATGCAGGCTTTTAATATAGTAGCATGAACTCGGCTTCTGAGTCAACAAAATCCAATTATGATCTCAGGGCTCTAATAAAATTGTCCCGCTCCTCCCATCTCTCGCATTAATCAATCATCGCCCCCAGCGAGGTTGCCAATCCGAGCGAGAATCCCCGGTCAGTCGCGTTTGCTCTGTGCCATCGCTGCGCATGACATAGATTTCGTTGTTCCCATCTCGAAAAGACGTAAATGTAATCCACTCTCCATCAGGAGAAAAGCTCGGTCCAAGGTTGTCGCCCCCGTTCGTCAGCTGCGTCAAATTTTTCCCGTCCACGCCGATGACATAGATATTTCGATCGCCATCTGGGCCGGCGTAGAACGTCAGCCACTCCCCATCTGGCGACCAGGAGCTGCGCCCGCCCGTATCTTTTATACCGCGAGTTACCTGATGAAATTTCGTCCCATCCGAGTTGACGATATAGAGCTGGGTTAATCCGCCCCGATTCGATGCAAAGGCGATTTGATCGCCTTCCGGCGACCACGTGGGATCGATCCCCTGGCTCTCTTCAGACAAAACCGGGCGCGCATTGCTCCCGTCGAGTTTCATCAACCACACCTCTTGTTTCCCACCACTCTCGTTTGTAAATACAATCCGATTGCCATTGGGAGATATCTCAGGGGCGTACAAGTTGCCCATGTTGTCGGTGAGCTGTTGAACGTTATCGCCCTGGATATCCATCACGTAAATTTCAAAATTGCCATCCCGCCGTGAGGAGAAGACGATTTGTTCTCCATCCGGAGAAAGTGAGGGATAAAAATTAGTAGCGTCTTCATGGGTTATTTGGAGCTTGCCGCCCCCATCGCCATTCATCAGGCAGATCTGATCGTAGTCCCCATCAAAGCAGGCATAAACTATTTTCCCTGGAGGAGGGGCCTGCCAGGTAGGTGGGCTAAATGTAGGCCTGGGCGTTGCCGGGGCGATGGTCAGCGATGGTAGGGCTGTACCAGTAGGCTGCACCAGCTCCGTTTGGTAGACTTGAGACGGGGTGACAAGTGGGGTAACAGTATGGAACATTAGCGCCATTGCAGTCCGTGTGGAAGCCACATCAGGAAAGAAAGTTCTCCTCGCTACAATACTCCCAGCCACGCAAAGCATACAAACAATTAACAATGCCCCAATTGACATAACCCATACCAGGATGGGCGTTGTTAGGTCACGAACTGGTCTATTGCTTGGTTCCATCATAATATCGATTATACAACCCCCTTGAATTACAATAAGCACATGGGACGATATATCGCATTTTATAAACCCTATGAGGTGCTATCACAATTTACCGACGCTCGTGGGAGAGTTACCCTCAAGGATTATGTCAACCTACCGGGCATTTACGCTGCCGGCCGCCTGGATTATCGTAGCGAGGGCTTGTTGCTTCTTACGGATGATGGCGAGTTGATCCACCGTCTGACCGACCCGCGCTTTGACCACCCTAAAACCTACCTGGTACAGGTCGAAGGAGTTTGTTCTCCCTCAGATCTGGTTTTTCCTCAAGATAGAATCATCTTACCCGGTCTCCAAAGTAAAGCTGCCCAGATTGATATCATTTCTGAGCCGGATTTGCCGCCTCGCTCCAAACCTGTGCGCGATTATCATCCTACGACTTGGTTGAAAGTCATCATTCGTGAGGGTAAAAAACACCAGGTGAGGCGTATGACGGCTGCGTTGGGCTTTCCTACCTTGCGTCTGGTGCGCGTCGCCATTGGTGGCTTGGCTCTAAGTGGATTAAGCCCCGGCGAATGGCGTTCTTTAACCCGCCGCGAATTGGAACGAAAGGTTTTCGGTTAGAATATCGGCATGGTCGAGATCGACGGCGCAATTGGCGAAGGCGGCGGGCAGGTTCTCCGCTCTGCCCTGACATTATCCATCATGACGGAGCAACCAACACGCATTGTAAATATCCGCTCCCGCCGATCCCAGCCTGGGCTGCTGCCTCAACACCTCAAATCAGTTGACGCAGCTGCTGCCATAAGCAAAGCCCATGTTGAGGGTGCCCATCTTGGTTCCACAAGTTTGCTTTTTGAGCCCGGCGAGATCCGCTCGGGGCGATACAACTTCGATATAGGTACTGCGGGTTCAACCTCGCTTGTCTTACAGACCATCTTTTTACCTCTTTGCAAGGCGTCAAGCGCCTCGACGGTCATTATCACCGGGGGCACTCACGTCCCGTGGGCGCCATGTCACCATTTTCTCGCCTGGCATTGGCTCGAGATGATAAAAGCAATTGGCTTTTCGGCCGACATCAAGCTTGACCAAGCTGGTTTTTACCCCGAGGGAGGCGGTCGTATCACGGCAACCATTCGCCCAGCTTCTGGAATTTCCCCTCTCCGCATGGTCGAGCGTGGCAAGCCCACAGGTATTCATGGCCTTTCCGCGGTAGCCAACCTGAGTAATGAGATCGCCGAACGCCAAAAGCGCCGTGCCCTCCAGCGCTTACAACCGCAATTCCCTAATGTTCGGATTAAAATAGAGCAGTTGCCTTCAAAATATAAAGGTACTGTTCTGTTATTGATCGCCGAATACGAATCCAATAATGGCTATGCGCAGTGTTGTTTTTATTCCCTCGGGCAATTGGGCAAGCCCGCCGAGCGCGTCGCTGACGAGGCCGTGGACGCATTCCTTACT
>Ga0153915_10004600_pt1 | contig 12734 bp, 15 predicted proteins | sample Opewatmetagenome_2_FD_107003 | JGI IMG/M metagenome (GOLD analysis project Ga0153915, IMG submission 107003) | Freshwater wetland microbial communities from Ohio, USA - Open water 3 Core 3 Depth 3 metaG | ecosystem: Environmental > Aquatic > Freshwater > Wetlands | place: USA: Ohio, Lake Erie... | reverse complement strand
ATGCCTTACATAGGCAGGTTGATTGCTCTTGCCGCGGTAAGGTACCGGCGTCAGATAAGGTGCATCCGTCTCCACCAACATACGCTCCAAAGGTACGCGCCGCGCCACCTCGCGGATCGTATCGGCGTTGCGGAAGGTGACGATTCCGGAGAATGAGATATAAAAATTAAGCGTCATGGCCTGCTCCGCCATCTCCCAGTCTTCCGTGAAGCAGTGCATCACCCCGCCGATTTCCTGCGCCTTTTCATCGCGCATAATGGCCAAGGTATCCTCCTTGGCATCGCGGCTATGGATGATGAGCGGTTTGCCGCTCTATCTAGCGGCGCGGATATGACGGCGGAAGCGTTCCCGTTGCCATTCCAAATCGCCCTTGCCGTGAAAATAATCTAAGCCGGTTTCGCCGATGGCAACGATTTTGGGAGATTGCGCGAGTCTCACCAGTTCCGGTACGTCCGGATCGCGCGTTTCCTGTTCATTAGGATGCACTCCCACCGAAGCGAATACCTGGGAATATTTTTGCGCGAGCGCCGCTACTGCGGGGAAGTTACCCATGTCGATGCAGACACACAACATATGGGCCACGCCCTGTTGGCTGGCTGCGGCAAGGACCGCATCCAAATCGCCGCCGAGTTTCGCGAAATCGAGGCGATCCAAATGACAGTGGGAATCAACCAAAGGCATGAAATTATGACTTAGAGCTAAATCCAAGCTCTATATGGTACTACATGGTATGCGTAGGTTGGTCGGATTTCAGCGCCCCGCCCAGATAAGTTTCGATCTTGTTCCGTACTGCTTTTCCGCTCTGGTCATCATGGAATTGCACGCCTATCCCGGCGACACGGTTGCCTTGAGCACCTTTTGGGGTGATCCACACCACTCGTCCGGCAAAGGGTATCTTTTCACGCTCATCCAACAGGGTCAGTAACACAAACACATCGTTGCCTAAGGAATAGGACTTCTTGGTGGAAATGAACAATCCCCCATTTTTAACAAACGGCATATAGGCCTGATACAGGGCTGCCTTATCGTTGATCACCACGGATAAGATGCTTTGCCGCGACCCGGCCGCCGGCTTGGATTCATTTGCGCCCATAATTCATTCTGCTCCTCGCATTCGCCTTCACTTTGGCGATGTTTCAATGCGGCTGCCGGAACATGTCCTGCCAAGTGATGAGCACGTTTTCCATCAGCAATTGCGCATTCATTTGGCCGCTGCTTGCTTGTATGGCTTCATTGACTTGCTGCAGATAACTGTGCATTCCCTGCAATCCCACTTTGCAGGCAGACCGCATGATGCTTTCCTGCATATCCCGGTTAATCATGTATTGAGCTCCGCCGGAGGATACATAACGGATCATGTCCGCCACCCAACTGTATAGCCAATATAACGTTTGCTGGGCGCCGATCTTTAGCAAATGCTCCGCGACATCGGACAAATTACCGTCGCCGCTGGCCAATCTTTCCAACTCCTTCATGATCTGCAAGCGCTGTGCGGGGACCTTGTGCTCCGCCAAGTCCAAAGCCAGCAACGGCGCACCCTCCGCCAAAGCCAACAACAGCATCGGATCCGTCTCGGCACCGATCCGAGCCGCCAACCATTCACCCGCCTGCTCCGCACCGGGCACCGTAAATACCAGACGTTGGCAGCGGCTCAGGACGGTGGCGGGCAAGCGCCTAGGTTGGTCGCTCACTAGCACCAGCAGCGACCAGGCGGAGGGTTCTTCCAGCGTCTTTAACAGACTGTTGGCCGCATTGATGTTCATTCGATCGGCGGGGGTGATGATGACCGCTTTATGGCCGCCGTACTGTGAGGTATGCGCCAGATACTGGCTGACCTCCCGCACCTGATCCACGCCGATGACCTTGCCGGGTTCCGGCGGGCTCACCACCCGCAGATCGGGATGGTTGTTCGCTGCATACAACAAACAGGATCGGCAGCGCCCGCAGGCTTGCCCGTGAGTGGCGCCCGTTTCACACAATACCGTCTGTACCAGCGATACGGCGAATTGATTTTTACCGATGCCGGGGGGGCCGGCAAGCAGCAAGGCATGCGGGAAATTGCCGGCGCGCAGGCGCTCCAACAGGTTCTGCCATTGCGCGCGGTGCCAAGGCAATAATTCATTCATGATCGTTCTAGAAAGGTATCTAGTTCGCGGCGCAGCCGCTCTTGAACCACGGCGAGCGCCTGACCGGCATCGATGATCCGATAACGTTCGGGGTAACGCCGGGCCAGGGCCAGATATGTCTGGCGCACCCGTTCGAAAAAGGCCTGTTCTTCCCGCTCGAATCGATCCGCGGCGCCTTCGCGCTTTCCCGCGCGCGCCATGCCTACAGCGATGGGGGCGTCAAACAACAGCGTCAGATCGGGACGAAACGCGCCCTGCGCCCAAGTTTCCAATGCGGCGATGCGTTCCGCGGCGATGCCGCGCCCGCCGCCTTGATAGGCATAGGTCGCATCGGTAAAGCGATCGCACAATACCCACTTGCCTTCGCCCAGCGCGGGGCGAATGACTTGCGCCATATGTTCCGCGCGCGCCGCAAACATCAGCAGCAATTCCGCATCGGCGCTCATGCCGTCGCGACGATGATCCAACAATAAGGCACGTATCTCTTCGCCCAGGGGAGTGCCGCCCGGCTCGCGGGTGACGATCACGGACTTGCCCGCCGCTTCGAGATGGCGGCGAATGAACTCCAGATTGGAAGATTTACCGACGCCCTCCCCCCCTTCCAATGTAATGAAGCGACCCGGCATGAAGAATTCCTGCGCTATTTCCCCGCGCTCTTGGCAGTCGAACGATGATGTGTATCGATCTGATAACGGCGCACGGCTTGGTTGTGGGCCGCCAAAGTCGCGGAAAATTGATGGCTGCCGTCGCCTCGCGACACAAAGTAAACAGCGTCGCCGGGCGCGGGATGCAATGCGGCGTGGATGGAGGCAAGTCCGGGTAAAGCGATCGGGGTTGGCGGGAGCCCTGCATGCATATAGGTATTGTAAGGCGAATCCGTTGCCAAGTCTCGCCGTCGCAAATTACCGTCAAAGCGGTCGCCGAGGCCGTATATCACCGTGGGATCGGTCTGCAAACGCATTCCCCGCGCCAAGCGCCGCACAAAGACCCCTGCGATCTCGGCCCGTTCTTCGGGAAGCGCGGTCTCCTTTTCAACGATAGATGCCATGATCAGGGCTTGATAAGGTGTTTGATAAGGCAATCCCGGATCGCGCCGCTCCCATTCCTCAGCGAGCCGCGCCGCCTGGGCCTGATAGGCGCGCTGCAAAAAAGCGACGTCGCTGGTCCCCCGGGGAAAATGATAAGTGTCGGGCAGGAAGAGCCCCTCGGGATGCTGGCCGGCATAACCCAGACGTTCCATGATTTGATCTTCGTTCAGGCCATTCAAGGTCTGCGCAATGACATCCTGTTGACGCAGGGTCTCCAGCAACTGGGCAAAAGTCCAACCTTCCACGATAGTGAATGGGTGCTGTATCACGGCGCCGGCGACCACTTGCTCGAGCAACTGCCGCGGCGTAATGCCGGGTGCGAATAAATATTCTCCCGCCTTGATGGACTGCGACTTGCCCGCAAACCGCGCCATCCATCTTAAATAAAGCGGATGCGGCATCACGCCCGCCCGATATAACTCATCGGCGAAATGCTTGAGGCCGGCACCCGGCGCAATGACATGGCGGTATCCCGGCTCAGCAATGGGCAGCGGATTGGCCACGAACTGCCTGTAATCCATCACCACCCAGCCGCCGATCAGGCTGCCCAGCAAAATCGCGATGCCGCTGACTTTGTAGACGATGTTAGAGAGTTTTCCCGCGGCCATTCTCTGGATGCCCTATTTCTCTTGGTGCTTAACCGAGCGTTGCGCCGCGCTCACCCGCTCGGCAAGCCACCGCGTCACCGGGCCGATCGCGTACGCCTGTTGTTCTATGAGTCGCACGGGCCACAAACCGATCACGGCATTGCATACGAATACCTCGTTCGCCTCCCGAAGGCCTTGAGCTGAGAGAGACGTTTCTTCCCAGGGCAGCGCCGCCTCGCGCGCGATATCCAGGATCAAGCCGCGCATGACGCCCTCCACCCCGCATTCTTTGAGTTGAGGTGTCTGTAATCGTCCGTCCGTCACCGTGAAGAGATTGCTCATGGTCCCGGATATCACATGGCCCAGATCATCGAGCATCAAACCTTCCGCTATGCCCGGATCATCCCACTCGCGGCGCGCCAGGACCTGTTCCAGCCGATTGAGATGCTTCATTCCCGCCAAGGCGGGATTGCGGCCCCAGCGGGTTGTGCACATCCGCACCGCCACCCCCGCTCGCCAGTTATCGGCCGGATACTCGGGCCAAGGATAGGTCGCGACAATCCGCGTGGCGTGCCCCGCCGCCGGCCGATAACCGCGCCCTCCTTCGCCGCGCGTGATGATCAGTTTCAGAACGCCCTGCTCGATATCGGCGCACGCCTCCAGCGATTCATTCCGCAATTCTTCCGGATTGACTCCCTCGATCCCAATCCGCCGGCAACCTTGGGAAAGACGCCGCCAATGGCGATCCCATAATTGCGGCATCTCATCGCGGACGGCGATGGTTTCAAACAGGCCGTCGCCGTAATGCAATCCCCGATCGGCGACGGCGATATGCGTTTGCTGCCGGCCGTTAACCAGCATCATCCGCCGGCAACCTCATCGACGGTAATGCCCAAGGCCAAGAGCATGCCACGCGCCTTGGCGCGGGTCTCCGCCAATTCTCCCTCCGGATCGGAGTCCGCTACGATTCCCGCACCGGCCCGCAATGAAAATCGCGAATCTTCCATCACCGCCGTGCGAATCAAGATGTTCAAATCCATATCGCCGTCGCGATTGAGGTAACCGAAGGAACCCGTGTACGCTCCCCTACCCTCGCCCTCCAATTCCGCGATGATCTCCATGCAGCGTACTTTAGGACAGCCGGTGATGGTTCCGCCGGGAAACACCGCGCGGATCGTTTGTCCCGGGGTAATTCCGCCGCGCTTAGTGCCGCGCACATTGGAGACGATGTGATGGACATGGGCATAGGATTCCAATGACATCAGTTCATCGACACACACGCTCCCGGGAACACACACTCGTCCCAGATCATTGCGTTCGAGATCGATGAGCATAATATGCTCCGCCCGTTCTTTCGGATGAGCCAAGAGTTCTTGGGAATAGTGCAGGTCCTGGCGTTGTTCGACGCTGCGGGGGCGGGTTCCGGCGATGGGACGGGTTTCGATCAGATCACCGCGCACCCGCACCAGCCGCTCCGGGGACGAACTCAAGATCGCAACACCGTTCCAGGTGGCGAGTCCTGCGAATGGCGCGGGGTTATGCCGACGCAAGGAAGAGTATAAATCCGTATAATTATTTTCCGCGTGCAGTTCGCCACGCCAAGCTCGCGACAGATTAACCTGAAAGACATCGCCGTCCAAGATGTATTGCTTGATGCGCCGTACCGCCGCCAAATATCGCACCGGCGGCTCTACTTCAAGACCCAATACCTGGAGCTGCGATGGCTGCGCCTCAGCCGTTTGCGCCTGTTGCAGATCGCCGGCCATCACCTCGAGCAATTCTTGAGCCTGCGCCTCGGCCACCAACCACGTCTGACGCAATTGATGGTCGCGAATCACCGCCGCCGGAATACGCGTGGCGAAGGCAATCGGCAGGGACTGCGAGGAAGACGCCAAGCGCAGGCGGGGCTCAATCTGCGCCGCCAGTTCGTACGACAAATAGATAAACCAACCCCCGCGAAACGGCAGGAAGGAATTTTCATGTGCGGCGATCCGCTCTTGCCTCCACCATTCATCCAAGCCGTGGAGAAAATCCGCCTCGGTCGTTGTTGCGATTTGCATGTTCTTACCGGGGAAGGCGAACAAGATATCGTAGCGGCTGTGCGGCGTGGCGTGGGCCACGCTTTCCAGGAGGTGGGGATAACGCTGCGGATTCAGGCGATGCAAGTTCAGCAGATCGCAATAGCGATCGACTCGCCTTACGACCGCCGCGCCGTTGCCGCGAAGTCTGGAGGTGGAAACGGACGGGGGCGTGGCGGTCAACACATCATGCGCGGTCAACATCACCGCCCATCGTCACCGCAACTTCCGGAATACCAGCGTGCCGTTGGTTCCGCCGAACCCGAAGGAATTGGACATCACCACATCGATCTTCATGGAGCGGGCTTCGTTGGGCACGTAATCCAAATCGCATTCCGGGTCCCGCGTGAATTGATTGATAGTGGGCGGCGCAACTTGATCGCGGATCGCCAGTACGCTGAAGATGGCCTCCACCCCTCCGGCCGCGCCCAGCAGGTGTCCCGTCATGGACTTGGTGGAACTCACCGCGAGTTTCTTGGCGTGATCGGCGAAGGCCGCCTTGACCGCGTAGGTCTCGGCCTTGTCGCCCGCCTGAGTCGAAGTGCCGTGGGCGTTGATGTAATCCACCTCGTCGGCATTGATGCCGCCGTTGCGCAACGCATTCAACATACAGCGCCGCGCCCCGTCGCCGCCCTCGGCGGGTTGCGTCATGTGATAGGCGTCGCCGCTCATGCCGTAGCCCACCAACTCCGCGTAGATCGTCGCGCCGCGTCGTTTGGCGTGTTCATATTCTTCCAGCACCACTACGCCCGCGCCGTCGCTCATCACGAAGCCGTCGCGGTCGAGATCGAAGGGCCGGCTGGCGGTTTGCGGATCGTCGTTACGGGTGGACAAGGCCCGCGCCGAGGCGAAGCCTCCCAGACCGCTGGGCGTGGTCGCCATTTCCGCGCCGCCGGCGATCATCACGTCGGCATCGCCGTATTCGATGATGCGTCCCGCCTCGCCGATGCTATGGGTGCCGGTGGTACAGGCGGTGACAAAGGCCAGATTGGGACCTTTCATGCCGTACATGATGGACAGGTTTCCCGAAATCATATTGATGATGTTGCTGGGGATGAAGAACGGCGAGATCTTGCGCGGCCCGCCGTCCAAGATGTTTTTATAGCCGATTTCGATACCGTGTAAACCGCCGATACCGGCGCCGATGGCGACCCCGATGCGCTCGGCATTGTGCTCGGCGATCTCCAAGCCGGAGTCTTTGACAGCCTCCATGCCCGCCGCCATGCCGTAGTGGATAAAGGTATCCATCCGCCGCGCCTCTTTGGCGGGCAGATAATTATTGACATCGAATCCCCACACCGAACCGCCGATGTGGCAGGCATAGTCGGTCACATCGAAATGTTCGATGCGGCGTATGCCGCTCTTGCCGGCAAGGATATTCGCCCAAGATTCTTTGACTGTCAGTCCCACGGGACTGACAGTCCCGACCCCTGTAACAACGACGCGTCTTTTAGTCGCCACGCTCCTGCCCACTCCGCTCATTTTACCGCGCTATCGCGATGCACGGCATACTCCAATAAAGAAAGCCGCAACAACGCCGCAGAACGGCGGGTCGCGGCTTTCTTAGTTGAATACGCTTTACCCCAATCGTGAATTGATATAGTCGATCGCCTGCTGAACAGTGGTGATCTTTTCCGCCTCCTCGTCGGGGATTTCGCACTCGAATTCTTCCTCCAGTGCCATCACCAGTTCCACCGTGTCGAGCGAGTCGGCGCCAAGATCGTCGACGAAGGAGGATTCGTTGCTGACCTCTTCCTCTTTGACTCCCAATTGTTCAACAACGATTTTTTTGACGCGTTCTTCAACCGTGCTCATGATTAGCAGTTCCTCCAAAAGATTAAAAGCAGGTCAGATTGCGGACGGTATTTTATTGGAAACCTTCCGCGGATGCCACATAAAACCCAATCCCCCTCTTTCTGTCATATTTGCTAAAATGTAATGCGTTGAATAAAAGTGTGTTTTTGTTGTGCACTAAGCGCGGGCATTCAATTCATGTACATCCCCCCATTGACGTGCAAGGTTTGCCCGGTGATATAAGCCGCGCTCGGCGAGGCAAGAAACCCCACCGCCGCCGCGATCTCCTCCGCTAGCCCCAACCGCTGCAAAGGGATCTGCTGCAAGAGTTGTTGCTTCTGATCCTCAGGCAACCCGCGGGTCATGTCCGTGTCGATAAAGCCCGGCGCCACGGCGTTCACCGTTATATTCCGCGACGCCACTTCCCGCGCCAATGATTTGGTAAACCCGATGATACCCGCCTTGGCCGCCGCATAATTGGCTTGACCGGGATTGCCGGTGGCGCCCACCACCGACGCTATGCTGATGATGCGTCCCTTGCGCGCCTTCATCATGCCGCGCAGGCAGGCCTTACTCAAGCGGAACACCGAGGTGAGGTTGGTGGTGATGATGTCCGACCATTCATCCTCTTTCATGCGCATCAACAGATTGTCGCGGGTGATGCCGGCATTGTTGATCAAGATTGTCGGCGCACCGAATTCGTTATTGATATTCTCCACGACGCCGTCCACCGCCGCCGTATCGGCGACATCCAAAACCAATCCCATCCCTTTAATATTTTGCTCTTCTAGATAGGCGCCGATCTTCTCGGCGCCGGCCGCCGAGGTTGCGGTGCCGATCACAGTCGCTCCCGCCCGGCCCAGGTTCAAGGCGATAGCCTGTCCGATGCCGCGGCTGGCGCCGCTGATTAAGGCGATTTCTCCATCCAATGGCATGTCTTTTCTCTCCATCACTGTTTAGGCGGTGTTGGTCAGGGCTTCATCCAGAGTAGCGGGATCCTGTACCGGCAACGCCGCCATCTCGCGATCGATGCGCTTGTTAAGGCCGGCCAGCACCTTGCCGGGGCCGCATTCCACCACTGCGCGAACACCGTTGCGCGCCAAGGTTTGAATGATCTCCACCCATCGTACCGGACTCACCAGTTGCCGCACCAGCGCGTCGCGAATATCAGCCGGCGTTTCGCAGTACGCGGCATCCACGTTGTTGAATACCGGAATCAGCGGCCGCTTGATTTCAACATCCTGCAAATAAGCGGCGAGACGCTCGGCGGCAGGTGCCATCAACGTGCAATGCGAAGGCACGCTCACCGGCAATATCACCGCGCGCTTGGCGCCGAGTTGCTTGGCGATATCCACGGCGCGCGCCACCGCGTTGCCGTGGCCGGCGATGACGATTTGTCCCGGCGAATTGAAGTTCACCGCGGACACCACCTCGCCTTGCGCGGCCTGCGCACAAGCAGCAATCACCTGCTCGTCGGCCAAACCGAGAATCGCGGCCATGGCGCCCTGACCGGCGGGAACCGCCTCCTGCATATATTTACCACGCATTGCCACCAAACGCACCGCTTGCTGCAATTCCAACGACCCTGCGCACACCAAAGCCGTATATTCGCCCAAACTGTGGCCCGCCAAAAAAGCCGGTGCGGCGCCGCGACGTTTCTGCCACACCCGCCATACGGCCACCCCCGCCGCCAACATGGCGGGCTGGGTCTTGTCGGTGCGATTGAGTTCGGATTCGGGGCCTTGCTGGGTGAGTTGCCAAATGTCATACCCTAAAGCCTCGGAAGCAACATCGAAGGTCTCCTTGACCTCGGGACAAGCCGCGGCCAGTACGGCCAGCATGCCCACCGACTGTGAACCTTGGCCTGGAAACACACAGGCGATAGTCATGGCGACTCCTTGAAAATTGGCTATCAGCGATCAGCTGTCAGCTTGAAGCTTAAGAGCCAGCTGATCGCTGATAGCTTCTAATATTTCATCAACACCGAACCCCAGGTAAATCCCGCGCCGAAAGCTTCCAGCAGCAAGACATCGCCGCGTTTAATGCGCTCGTCACGCACCGCCACATCCAGCGCCAGCGGGATGGAGGCCGCGGAGGTGTTGCCGTGTTCCCCTACGGTGACCACCACCTTATCCATGGACAAGCCCAGTTTTTTAGCGGTCGCCTCGATGATACGGTAGTTGGCCTGATGAGGCACCAACCAATCGATGTCGGTTTGCTGCATGCCGTTGGCGCGCAAAGTCTCATCCACCAGGGAACCGAGGGTGTTGACCGCCACCTTGAACACCTCGCGCCCCAGCATATGGATGTAGGCCTTACCGGCCTGCAGTTGATCATAACCGCGGGAGATGCCGGCGGGCACGGTAAGCAAAGGTTCATAACGACCGTCGGCGTGCAAATGACTGGAGAGAATCCCCGGCGCGTCGGCGGCGCGTAACACCACCGCGCCGGCGCCGTCGCCGAACAACACGCAGGTGCCGCGGTCCTTCCAGTCGATGATGCGCGACAGCGTATCCGCGCCTACCACCAGCGCGCATCTTGCGGTATCGGTGCGAATGAACTTATCGGCGATCCCCAAGGCGTAGATAAACCCGGTACACACCGCCTGCACGTCGAAGGCGGGGCAGCCCTGTATCTCCAAGCGCTGTTGCAGCAGACAAGCCGTACCGGGAAAAACTTGGTCGGGCGTGGTGGTGGCGACGATAATTAAATCTATTTCTGAAGTTTGAATACCCGCGGCATCGATGGCACGGCGCGCCGCTCTCTCCGCCAAGTCACAGGTGGTTTCATCGGACGCCGCGATATGACGCTCGCGGATCCCGGTGCGTTCGCGGATCCAGGCATCGTGAGTCGCGACCATCTTTTCCAGATCGGCGTTGGTCAGCACCTTTTCGGGGAGATAGCCGCCTGTCCCTACGATCTGCGAATAATTCAAATGGCCCGCCTTTCCACCAGCAGTTCTTCAAGATTCCTGGCGATGCGCTGCGGCACATTCTTTCTGGCTTCCACCACCGCCTCCTTGATGGCATTAGCGAAGGCCACGACATCGGCGCCGCCGTGGCTCTTGATGACGATTCCCTGCAAACCCAGCAGGCTTGCGCCATTGTACTGCCGCGGATCGATTTTGGCTTTGAAGGATTTCAACACCGGCAGCGCCAGGAGCGCCACCAACTTCGTCCAGGGGCTGCGCTTGAATTCCCGCTCCATGTAATACCGGATCATGCGCGCCACACCCTCGCTGGTTTTCAACGCCACATTGCCGACGAACCCGTCGCATACCACCACGTCGACGCTGCCGGCGTAGATGTCATCGCCCTCGATGAAGCCCACGTAGTTGAGTTCGCTGCTGGCGGCGAGCAGGCGCCCCGCCTCTTTCACTTGTTCATTGCCTTTGATTTCTTCCGCCCCGACATTCAGCAGACCTACCGCGGGCCGGTTGATGTTTTCCACCGCGCTGGTCAAGGCCGAGCCCATTACGGCGAATTGAAAAAGCGTCTCGGCGTCCGCCTCCACGCTGGCGCCCAAATCCAGCATGTGAGTATGCCCTTTGATGGTCGGCAAGGCGAAACAGATGGCCGGACGATCGATTCCGGGCAAGGTCTTTAAGACGAAGCGCGCCGTCGCCATCAAGGCCCCGGTGTTGCCCGCGCTCACGCAGGCATGGGCTGCGCCTGCCTTGACCAGGTCGATGGCCACGCGCATAGAGGAATCTTTTTTCGTACGTAACGCGACGGACGGCGCCTCATCCATGGCCACCGTTTGCGAGGCATGGCGCACCTGCAGACGGTTCCCTGCATTTGCGCCATGGTGGCTCAGTTCCCGCTCCAGGACCTGTTGGTCGCCCACCACAATGAGCTCAAGGTCCTTATGTTCCGTGAGGGCCTGCAACGCAGCGGGGACCACGACCGTAGCGCCGTGGTCCCCGCCCATGCCGTCCAAGGCAATGGTAAGACTCAAGCCTTACTCGCCCTTGGTATTAAGCACCTTCCGTCCGCGGTAATAACCGCCCGGAGTGATGTGATGGCGTACATGGGTCTCTCCCGTGTGGGAATCCACGGACAGCGCGGGCGCTTTGAGGGCATCGTGCGCGCGGCGCATTCCGCGCTTGGATGGTGTTTTGCGGTTTTGTTGTATGGCCATGGCCTAAATACTCCTGCTTCAAAAATGTATACAAATGTGTCTCTACACGATGCCGGACATGCTATCGGTCATCAGCGGCCCGTTTTGAGCTTAGCCAACACCGCGAACGGATTGGCGGCAGAAGCATCGGATTCTCCGGCGCGGTCCTGGCGCACCTTCTCAGCTCTCTCAGCCGCCGCGCAATCTGCCGGATCATGCCGAGGTATTGCCGGTAACGCGAGCAATATCTCGTCCTCGACCATTTCCGCAATCAGCAGCTGTTCACCATGCATCACTACGGGATCATATTGCTCGGGTAGGCGCTTTGCCTCATTCTCGGAGCCGACGATACCCAAAGATATCTTCACGGTTACCGGTATCTTCATCGTTTCCAAACAGCGTTGGCAAGTAAGCTCAAGCACCGCGCTTATTTGCCCGCGCACATTTGGAATTCCTTGTCCGTCGATCGCGAAGTTCAGCGCCACCTCCGCCGTACCCTCGGCGTTTGCCACCACCTCCAGCAGGCGCTTCATCCGGGCAAATGCCAGTCGTCCCGCAATGACATATCCGCCCTCCGCCGCGCGGATGGGATTGATAAAATCCGGCACATGTCTCGACATAAGCGCGAAATGATATAATTTACCGAGCTAACTGTCAAAGGTATCACCTGCAAAAATCCAGGCATTCCAGCAAATTGCCGTTATTATCACTTGACTTCACGAAGGCTTTTCCGTAGAAACAACTGCGGTTTTAAATCTGGTCTCGCGGTCCAAGGGGATATACATGGAAGCAGGCACCTATCTATCGACACGGTATATCGTACCCGGTTTGCCTACGCTCGTGCGTAGGATATCCCGGGTGAATTTCCCATACACAGGCTGCGACGGCTTTGATTAGCAAGATACTTATTGCCAACCGCGGCGAAATCGCGGTTCGCATCGT
>Ga0153915_10004599_pt1 | contig 12735 bp, 10 predicted proteins | sample Opewatmetagenome_2_FD_107003 | JGI IMG/M metagenome (GOLD analysis project Ga0153915, IMG submission 107003) | Freshwater wetland microbial communities from Ohio, USA - Open water 3 Core 3 Depth 3 metaG | ecosystem: Environmental > Aquatic > Freshwater > Wetlands | place: USA: Ohio, Lake Erie... | reverse complement strand
TTCATGCTGATCCCCCTGGGGACCTACTATAAGGAATGGCACACCCAGAGGGATTCGCTGACGCTCTTTGTGCAAGCCAGAAGCGCCGAAATGATGGAGGCTTCCGAAGACGAAGCGCGGATGCTGCTGCGCGCGTCCCGGCATCTGCCGTGGGCGGCGGAGGACAATTTCGGAATTTTGGGGTCGGATTCGATCATGAGCTTGTGGAAAGAGCTGACGGGAAATCTGTTCGCGGTGGCCGTGGGTTTGACGGCGGTGTTTCTCGTCGTCGGCGGAATCGTGATCATGAATATCATGCTGGCGAGCGTGACCGAACGCACGCGTGAGATTGGGTTGAGGCGGTCGCTGGGGGCCAGGAAAAAGCACATCGTTCTGCAGTTTGTGACGGAATCCGCGGTGCTGGCGGCCGTGGGCGGGCTGATCGGAATTGTTTTCGCGTATGCGGCCGTGGCGCTGGGGCGCGCGTCAACTTCGATCCCGATGCAAACGCCGATGAGCGCGGTTATTCTCTCGCTCAGTGTTTCGACGGCCGTGGGTCTTTTCTTTGGAATTTACCCGGCGATGCGCGCGGCGCGGCTGGACCCCATCGAAGCGCTGCGGGCAGAGGGCTGAGGCGCGACAATGGCGCAGCAACACGGCGAAAATCTGAAGCAAGCGATGGACACGCTCCGCGCGCACAAGATGCGCAGCGCGCTGACAGTATTCGGCGTGGTACTGGGCGTGAGCGTGATCATGCTGGTGGCGGCGCTGATCACCGGCTTCGACGCGCAGATCCAGGAGAATATCAAGCAGTGGGGCGCGGATACCGCGTTCATCTCACGCTGGGACCAGGGCCCCCACAGCGGCCGGCGGCCCAAGGAAGAGCGCGAGAGGAAGCCGCTGACGCTCGCGGATGGAGAAGCGATTAAAGAGGCATGTCCCGCGGTAAAGAACGTCACCGTGTGGACCTTTTGGTGGGAGACACCGCACATGGTGAGGACGAAAGCCGGGAGCGTGAGCGCCATCGATTTTCGCGGCGTGCAGGCGAACTTTGGCCAGGTCTATGCAAATGCCGCAACCCTCGCGGGACGATTCATCAGCGAGGGCGATGATTTCCACCGCGAAAAAGTCGTGATGCTCGGGGAAAATGTGGCGCCCGTGCTCTTCCCGGCAGGCGACGCAGTCGGGAAAGATGTCATGATTGACGGTTCGGACTTTCAGGTGATTGGCGTTGTCGAGAAACCCAAGGGTGGATTCGGGATGGGCGATGAAGACCGGCGCGTGCTCATTCCGTACAACACGTTCAAGAAGATTTACCCTGGCGCGTACGAGAACATGATCCGTGTTCAGGCCTTTCCGAACAAGCTGGACCAGGCAGTGGACCAGACGACCGAAGTGCTGCGGAGGAGACGGAACGTTGCCTACAACGCGAAAGACAATTTTTCGATCCAGACAGCAGAACAACAGGTCGAGGAGTTTCACAACATCGTGGGAATGGTGGCGCTGGCAATGGTCGTGCTGAGCTCGATCGGGCTGCTGATTGGCGGCGTCGGCGTGATGAACATCATGCTGGTCAGCGTCACGGAGCGGACGCGCGAAATTGGGATCCGCAAAGCAATTGGTGCGAGGAGCGGCGATATTATCTGGCAATTCCTGCTGGAAGCGATGACGCTGACGGGCGTAGGCGGCGTCATCGCGCTGATCCTGGTGAATGGTCTGGTGCTGCTGGTGCGCGTGGGATTGAAGTGGCCGGGAAGCGTGCCGGTATGGGCAGCCGTCACAGGAATTCTTGTGAGCGTGAGCGTGGGGCTGGTCTTCGGCGTGTGGCCCGCCATGAAGGCGGCCAAGCTCGATCCCGTCGAAGCGTTGCGCTACGAATAGTTCCCTCGAGTTTCTTCTGTTCCAACTTCTGAGATAGCTTCACCGAAACTGGTGCATCAAAGTCCTGGTCATTGGGACTGCAGAGGTCTGTTCGGAGGGCGGCGCCTCCGCTCCGGGCCAGGTCACATCCACAGCGGGTTCTTGACGGAACAGCAGCCTGGCGCGGCGAGCCACATGGACAACCAGCTTGTTTTCGCCGCTTGAGGAAATTTCTCCCAGGCCTTCCTTTTCCGACAGCAAGCTCTTGTCCGGTCTGTAATAAGCCACGCGGAGCCGGTGAGGTCCGGGGGATAGCCGGCGTTCCAATGGAATGCGCGCGCCCCGCGCGTGAGCCCGCAAGTCCGTTGTGGATAGCAATTCCTGGTCCGCGAATATCGCCAGCGTGCCCTCTGTCACCGTCGAAGTAATTTCAATGTGAAGTTCCGCCGGCGGCGCACTTTCGACTGCGCTTCCGTTGGCCGGCGCCGCGGGCTGCGCCCGGCGCCGTGCGAAGGGATAGAGGGCTCGCGCAAAATCTTCGCAGGAAGAGAAACGCTCGTTCGGATTTTTCTCGAGGCAGCGGGCAACAATGGCATCGAGTGCCGCCGGCACGGCAGCATTGAGCTGCGAGGGCGGCGCAGGCTCGGCATTCAGTATCTGAGAGCACACCGCGCCGAGCGAACTTCCATCGAAGGGCGAAATGCCGGTCAGCATCTGATAAAAAACGATGCCGAGTGAGAACTGGTCCGAGCGTGGATCCTGAGTCTCGCTCTGAATCTGTTCGGGCGCCAGGTACGCGGGAGTCCCCATCACACGCCCGGAGCAGGCGGATTGCGTGGTGAGACGGGCGATCCCGAAGTCACCCAGCTTCACCTTATTTTCCGGCGTGACCAGAATATTTCCAGGTTTGATGTCGCCGTGAATCATTCCCGCTCGATGAGCAGTTGCCAGAGCGCCCGCCAGATCCACCATCCATGCGCAGGCGCGCTGAATCGTGAGTGTGGAAGAACCGAAGTAATTCTCGAGCGTCCGGCCGGCGATGTATTCCATGACCAGGAAAGGAGTGCCGTCCTCGCCGATCCCCACATCGTAAAGCTGCACGACGGCGGGATGAGAAAGTTGTCCGACGAGCCGCGCTTCTTGCAGGAACTGCTGTTCGAGGCCCTCGCCGAAGCCGCTGACGAAAGTTTTGAGGGCTACGGTGCGGCCAATCACATTGTCCCGGGCTTTTTCGACACGGCTCGTAACACCGGAGCCGATGAATTCAAGGGCTTCGTAACGGCCTTTTTGCAGTGTGATCATCAGGCTGAGCGCAGAAGACGCGCTGCGCGGTCCCGCAGGCCATTCCCATTGGATTGCGGCACGGGAGTTGGCAGCGGCTTGCGCCGCGCGAGGGGATAGAGTTCCTCGGAGAGAGCGTCGGCCGTGGCGTGGCGGGCGGCAGGATCTTTGGCCAGGCAGCGGGCCACCACTTCGTCGAAAGCCGCCGGCACGGAAGGATTCGCGTGCGACGGGGGAAGCGGCGTCGAAGAAAGAACACGCCCGCAAATACCTTGCAGCGAATCGGCGTCGAAAGGCCGCTGCCCCGTCACCATCTCGTAGAGCACGACACCCAGGGAGAAAAGATCGGAACGCGCGTCTTGCGGTTTGCCGACAATCTGCTCGGGGCACCAATAGGCGGGAGTACCGGCGAGCGGCGTGGCGGCGGAATCGCGGCTGGCGAGCCGCGCCATGCCGAAGTCCATCAGTTTCACGCGGCCGTCATCGGTGATCAGCATGTTCGCCGGCTTCACGTCCCCGTGAATCACGCCCTTGCGGTGCGCCATACCGAGCGCGCTGGCCACTTCCGCGGCCCACGCGCACGCCTTGGGAAAAGGAATGCTCCCCTTGTCCAAAATGCGATCGAGCGGCTGCCCTTCCAGAAATTCCATGACCAGATAGGGCGTTTGCGTGGCTTCATCGATGCCCATATCGTGAAGCGTGATGATCGAAGGGTGGGAGAGCTGTCCAACGACGCGCGCTTCCTGAATAAAGCGTTGACGGGCTTCGCCGGTCGCCAATTCCTTGGGGAAAATCTTGATGGCAACCAGGCGGCCGATCATGGGATCGTGAGCCCGTGCCACGCGCCCATGAGCCCCAGTGCCGATAATTTCGAGAATCTCGTAGCGTCCGACTTGCACGGCGATCTCTCCCTCAGCCGAAGTGTTCCGAAACTAAGCAGAGAATAAGGAAGTCGGCTGCGCGGTGAAATGAAGCGAGCGTAACGTTTCTGAGGGTACAGTGGTACTAGGAGGGAAAGATCGGGAAATGCTACAAGTTTTTGCAAACAAAGAAGTTACTGAACTTGTGAAGGTGGGAAAAAAAGTGCCACCCCCTTATTCCGGCTGCCCTATCCCATTCGGCCAGGTAGGGAAAAAACCACGTAGCAAGGTTGCGCCTTGGCGGAGACACGTGCGCCCCGGGTTTCATGGTTGTGAAGTAGCCGCATGGAGATGGGCGAAGGCCGGCGCCGAATTCCATCGCGATGGAAAATCGCGGATGAATGATTTCATTGCCGGATGCCAGAAGCCTCTGAAACCGAAGAAATACATTTCTTTCACGGCTTGTTCGGCGGACCATTTCTCGACGGCTATGCGGTAGCTGGCCACGAACACGCCGGTGCGATCGTCGCCATAATGGCAGTGCACGAAAATTTTTTGTGGCTGTTCGCGGCGGAAGAGAGCGAGGAACTGAACGAGTTGTTCGTCCGTCGGAGTAGACCAGCCACCCACTGGAATGTGCACAAACCGCATCCCGAGCGATGCCGCCAGCTTGCGCTCCCTGGCGATTTTTTCTCGGTCCTCGCTGCGCAGATCCACAATGGTGCTGACGCCCAGCTTTTTCAGTTCAGAAAGACTCTCTTCTCTGGGCTGCGCGCCGCGGTACAACCCGTCCGTAATTTTGCCGGCGTTGTGGATTCCGGCGATCTGCATCTTCGTTCCGTAAGCAGACTCCACGGCCGGCGGTGCGGCTTGTGCGTGCGACTGCGCGGAAAGACCCGGAGCAAGGAGAAGAAGGAGAGCCAGAAGCGGCCAGTGGCATTTCATAAGCAGTTGGATGCAAACAGTGTGGCATAAGTGTAAAAGGAGCCGAAAGCGTTGAAGCGCAAGCGGTTGAGAGGAAAGTGCACCACTACAAATAGACGCGGTACGAAAATGTTAACCACATTTAGCGTTTTTCTCTTGACAGGATATTTACATCCGTTGATACTGCGAATCCAGATTCGGGGGAACGTGGAAGCGCCAGACGGACCGAGTCGGGGATCAAAGAAGGTCCGTGTGAAGCCACGAAGCAGCCCGGGTTCCAAGCGAAAAAATCCAAGCGCGAACTACCTGCTCCTCACCCGTTCTTGAGGCGGAGCACTTGCTGTTAGGCTGAGTGCGAATCACCGGCCAGCGGCAGGGCATTGGCGTTTTGCGCTGGATCATAAGTGCGACTGCCCAGCAGTCAATCGAAAGTGCGATCGCGAAGCGATCGGCTTTTTTTTCGCTGGCCGCTTCCACGATCGTACCGAATCGAGTTGCGTTAGCTCCGGCCCAGACCCGGGAGCAAAGCGTGACGCCTCTGCCGGCGCAGAGGAGTAAAATATTGGGGTTCCCCGCTCGCGGGAACCCGAGAGCGGGGAGGAACGGATGGCAACGGTGAAGCAGGCACTTAGCGGGAAATCCCCGGTAACAGACGCGGCTGCAGCGAACACCGCGGGCGGAGCGGCGAAAGGTCTGGTGTTTCCTCGATTTTTCACCGACGGAAAGAAATCTCCTTTCGACATGGTCGAATGGGAGAAGCGCACGGCGCTGATCGGGAACGAAAAGGGCGTGACGATCTTCCGCCAGGAAGACGTGGAAGTCCCGAAGAGCTGGTCGCAGACCGCCACGAACATCGTCACCAGCAAGTATTTCCACGGCAAGCCCGGAACTCCGGAGCGTGAAGGATCGGTGCGGCAACTCATCGGCCGCGTGGCGAACACCATCGTGCGCTGGGGCGAACAGGACGGGTATTTTGCCGACGCGGCATCGCGCGACGCGTTCCGTGACGAACTGACCCACCTGCTGGTCGAGCAGAAGATGGCCTTTAACTCCCCGGTATGGTTCAACGTCGGCGTGCAGCCCAAGCCGCAGTGCTCGGCGTGCTTCATCAACTCCGTGAAGGACGACATGGGCTCGATCATGGATCTGGCGAAGACCGAGGGCATGCTCTTCAAGTGGGGCTCGGGCACGGGCACGAATTTTTCTTCACTGCGCGGAAGCAAGGAAACGCTGTCGGGCGGCGGCATCGCTTCCGGCCCGGTGAGCTTCATGAAGGGCTTCGATGCCTTCGCAGGCGTGATCAAGAGCGGTGGAAAAACCCGGCGCGCGGCCAAGATGGTGATCTTGAATATCGACCACCCGGACATCGTCGAATTCATCGAATGCAAAATGAAAGAAGAGCGCAAAGCGCACGTGCTGATTGAGCAGGGCTACGGCAGCGCGATCGATGGAGACGCCTACAGCTCGATCTTCTTCCAGAATGCCAACCACTCAGTGCGCGTGACCGACGAGTTCATGCGCGCGGTGATGGAGGACAAGGACTGGTGGACGAAAAACGTCTCGGATGGCCAGCCCGTTGAGAAACTCCGGGCCCGCGATTTGATGATGAAAATTTCGGATTCCACCTGGCACTGCGGCGATCCCGGCATGCAGTACGACACCACCGTGAACCGCTGGCACACTTGCAAGAACACCGCACGGATCAATGCCAGCAATCCTTGCTCCGAATATATGTTCCTGGATGACACCGCCTGCAACCTGGCCTCGCTGAATCTCATGAAATTCGTGACCACCAGCGGACAGTTTGACGTGCCGGCTTTCAAGCACGCGGTGGACGTGACCATCACCGCCCAAGAGATTCTGGTGGACAATGCGAGCTACCCCACGCCCAAGATTACTGAGAATTCTCATAACTTCCGCCCGCTCGGACTCGGCTACGCCAACCTCGGCGCGCTGCTGATGTCCATGGCCCTGCCGTACGATTCCGAAGAAGGCCGCGACGTGTCCGGAGCGATCACCGCGCTGATGTGCGGCGAAGCCTACGCGCAATCGGCGCGCATTGCGGAGCGCATGGCGGCGTTCCCGGGCTACGAAATGAACCGCGAACCGATGCTCGATGTCATCCGCACGCACCGCGAAGCGATCCGCGGGATCAAACCGGAGCACGTGCAGACCGAATTGTTCCTGGCGGCGCAGGAGTCCTGGGACACGGCGCTGACGCACGGGGCAAACTTCGGGTTCAAGAACGCTCAGGTAACGGTGCTGGCGCCTACCGGCACCATCGGCTTCATGATGGATTGCGATACCACAGGTATCGAGCCGGACCTCGCGCTCGTGAAGTACAAGAAGCTGGTGGGCGGCGGGTTGATCAAGATCGTGAATAACACCGTACCGCAGGCGCTGATGAAGCTGGGCTACACGCCGGAACAAACCAGCGAGATTGTTTCCTACATCGACAAGAACGGCAAAATCGAAGGCGCGCCGTACCTTAAAGACGAGCATCTACCGGTGTTCGATTGCTCGCTGGCCCCGCAGGGTGGCGGGCGTTCGATCAGCTGGACCGGTCATGTGAAAATGATGGCGGCGGCGCAGCCGTTCCTCTCGGGAGCGATTTCGAAAACGATCAACATGCCTGAGGAATCCACCGTCGAAGACATCATGAACGCGTACATCGAGTCATGGAAACTCGGGCTGAAGGCCGTGGCCATCTACCGCGACAATTCCAAGCGTTCGCAACCGCTTTCGGCGGCGGGCCAGAAAAAAGAGGAGAAAAAAGCGGAAGCGGCGGCCGTCGAGCCGCTGCAGCGCGAACTTTTTGCGCGTGCCCAGCGCGAAAAAATGCCCGTCGAGCGCGCTTCGGTCACGCACAAATTCAGCGTGGGCGGCCACGAAGGCTACATCACCGTCGGCATGTACGAGGACAATCGTCCCGGCGAAATTTTCATCAAGATGTCCAAGGAAGGCTCGACGCTCTCCGGCGTGATGGATGGACTGGCTCTGACCATTTCGCTGGGCTTGCAGTACGGCGTACCCTTAAAAGTATTCGTGGACAAGCTGGTGAACACGCGATTTGAGCCCTCCGGCATCACCGCGAATCCGAACATCCGTTTTGTTTCTTCCGTGCTGGATTACATCGCGCGGTGGCTGGGCGGGCGTTTTATCTCCTCGGATTACTTGAAGCTGAACGGTTCGGCTCCCGCCGAAATCGCCGGCGCCGCCGTTCCCGCTCCGGCGCTCTTTGCAGCGCTCAATTCGCTTCCTGCGGGAGCGTCCGCGTCAAAGCCGACGAACGCGCACGAAGGCGCGCCAACCTGCAGCGAGTGCGGCATGTTGATGGTGCCCAACGGCGCTTGCTACAAGTGCGAGAACTGCGGCAGCACCAGCGGCTGCAGCTGAGGTGCAAAGGACAGGTGAGAGCACACATACGATGAGCGCACTCTCCTCCGGCTCAGGAGTCGCGGCCAAGCTCGCCCCGGCAAAACCCCAAACCCATGGGTTCCTGCACATCGTCCGGCATGGTGCGGGACCCAGCGCGATTTACATCGTCACCTATCACCGGCTGGATCGCGAAGGGTCGCGTCCGAAGCCGGCGCTGGCGGAAGGCGCGCAATCGCTCATCGAATTGCTAGAACGCATTGGCGTCGATTTTCGTCTCGGCGAAGTGCGCGGCGCACTGGAAGACATTCTTCGGCTCGGCTCAGCCAATATCCCCGATCTGTGGCTCAGCGACGAGGAGATGCTCGAGAAAGGCCTCGTCGAAGCCTAGGGTCAAATCACGATTGAACCACAGAGGCTGGAGAGATTCTCTCCGGCCTTTTTTGTTTTATGGTACCAGACAGTATCAGCGAGGCCGCGGGCGGAGCGGCGGGCGCGCGGTCAGCGGACGGGGACGCATGCGGAAACGCGGTCCGAGCGGTGGAGGAACGTTGCGGAGAAGATCGCCGCAGCAGGGGCAGTGGCCGTCATTCGCAGTGGGAGCCGTGAGATCGGCGCGCATCCAGTGGCCGCGGGCTTCGCAAAGCGGATTGATGCACTGCACGGTGAAGCCGGGCAAGTATTGCATTTTTCTCCCTCGGAGGCCGCAATGCTCGGGTCGATTCATGTGTGAGCGCGCAACGGTCAACCGCTCAGCGGTCGCACGTGAAAAATTACCGAGGCCCCTGGCGGCCCATGCCCCGCCGCGCTCCAACACAAGGAGACCCGCGGTCAAGAGACCGCTGTTACAGCACTTGCTGGGGACGCGCGGGAACAATGCAACTGATGGCGCGGATTCTGCCGCGAGAAAGCTGTGGTGTCAAGCGAAAAGACTACAAGATATTGTGGTAAGGTTGCGGGGGTGTGGAAAGCCTGAATTCCGAACCCATCCCGGGGACTCGCCACCTTTGAAATTGAGTCGCGACGAGACGGGAAGAGGGCGGATAAGCGCAGGAAATCAGGGCTGGCCGCGCTACGTAGTAACAAGTGACGGTGCTGCGGCACTCCTGTTGAAATTCCGAGCCGCAAGACGGAGATAGAAATGCCAAATCCAACGAGATTTGAACTGGGTGGTGGAGGGTTGCCGGCGATTCCGAATCTGAGTGGCGCCCTGAAGAGAATTTTGCAGATTGCGCTTCTCGTGTTCGTTTTCATCCTTCTGATGGCGAGCACCACGTCGATTCCCACGGGTAATGTCGGCGTGTTGACGCTGTTTGGCCGGGTGACCGGTGAAACGCTTCCCGAAGGGATTCATTTGGTTAATCCATTGAAATCGGTGCAAAAACTTTCGGTTCAGACCCAAGCGGTCAAAGAGAGTGCCAATGTGCCCTCGAACGAGGGGCTGATCCTGTCGTTGGACACCTCACTGCTTTTTCGCCTGGACAAGAACAAGGCGGCGTTTGTTTATCAGACCGTGGGCGACAATTACGCGGAGAAGATCGTCGAGCCAACCTTGCGCGCGGCGATTCGCGCGTCAACTTCGGCCCACTCAGCGAATGCTCTCTATACCAATGCGCGCGAGTTGGTACAGCAGCAAATCCAGGACGAGCTGACCGCTCAACTCGCGCCACGCGGTGTAATCGTGGAAAACGTGCTGCTGCGCGACGTGCAATTGCCTGCGATGTTGAAAGGCTCGATCGAAGCGAAGCAGCAGGCAGAGCAGGATGCGCTGCGGATGAGCTTCATCCTGCAAAAAGAAAAGCAGGAGGCCGAACGCAAGCGTATCGAAGCCCAGGGCATTGCGGATTTTCAGAGGATCGTGGCGACGGGAATCAGCCCGCAATTGCTCGAATGGAAGGGCATCGAGGCGACGGAAAAGCTGGCGACAAGCACGAACGCCAAGATTGTCATTATTGGCAATCCCAAGAACGGGCTGCCCCTGGTGCTGGAACCGAGATAATCCAAGCGGCAGGCGCTCCGTCGATCTTGACTGACTGGACCATTGCTGCGGAGAGGTATTATGCTCCTAGTTTTCCGCCCGTCGCTTCGCCTCGTCCTTGGCCTCTTGATCCTGCTAATTGGCGCGGAACGCGCATGTTCGGAAACGCTGAAGGAAGCGCTCGCAGGGAAGCACTTGCCCGTCGCCGGAGCAAAACTGGCGAATCTGGACAAGAACATCACCAGCGGAGCGGAACTTGACGACGCGAAGCAGTTTGTCATCGCCTATTACGGTGATGACGGATCGGGCCTGCTGAATCATCCTCTTTTTCTGGACCGCTACGACCGGAAACATGAAGAGTGGACCAGCACGGCTATCAACGGCGTTACGACTGATGGGCCGGACAGCGGCATCGACTGCACCGGTTCCGTTCTGGGCATCACTGCGGCTGGAAGCAGGCTGCTGCTGGACACGCATCTCAATCCTTCGGCGGGATGCCTCCTGGTGCTCTCGCCGGAATTGAAGTTGGAGGCCGGTCTGTACGGGTGGCTGGTGGGGCGGCTGGGCGCCGACGTGCTCATCTATCACCGGAGCCAAGTGCATTTTGCTCCCGTGCATCCTGCGGAGATCGCGCTTTACGACCTGCGATCCAAACGCGACGTCACCCTCTTCCCTCCCAAGCCTGATCCTCCCATCCGGCAGGCGCGAACACTGCAATTGAAAGACTTCTACAATGGGAATGAAGATTGGTGCAACAAGAACAACGACCCCTGCGACCCGCAACACTTCGATAGCGCGCTTCAAGGGCCGGTGGTTACCAGCGAACCCGAATCTGCGCTGGCGTTCCTGATCTCCTACGAGCAAATCCAGTTTGTTCAGGGAGATGTGCAGAAACCTTCGGGGCCGAAAGATGTTCTATACCTTTGCCGCCGCGTCGATGACGAAGCCAAAATGAAATGCAGAGAGATGCTCCTGGAAGAAGCCAAGATGCAATTCGGCGATGTACCCCTCCAGAATCTGTTGCAGCCGGAAGTGCTTCAGAAACTCTTTGGCGAAGCTTCCCCCAAAAGACCGTAAGGTGGCGTCGTGCGAACTACGAAGTTTTTCGTTGACAATACGAAAGTCTTCGTATTACTCTCCGCCCATGACTCACGAACTTCCCCAAAAGCCAACCGCTTCTGAACTCGAAATCTTGCATATCTTGTGGGCCCGCGGGCCTTCCACCGTCCGCGAGGTCCACGAAGCGCTGCGCGAAAAGAAATCGCTCGGCTATACCACCGTCCTGAAACTTCTCCAGATTATGACCGCCAAGGGCACCGTTCGAAGGAACGAAGACCAGCGTGCCCACGTATATGAAGCATGCCAGCCCGCAACGGAAACCAAGCGGCAACTGGTCGGCGACGTCCTGCAACGGGTCTTCGAAGGGTCGGCGAGCGAATTGATGATCCATGCTTTAAAGGGCCGGCGAACGTCTAAGAAGGAGCTGGAGGAGTTGCGCCGTCTTCTGGATGAGTACGAGAGGAAAACCCCATGACAAACCTCGCACATGACATTTCGCCGGAGTTACTGCAAGCGCTTGGCTGGACTTTGCTGCACTTCGTGTGGCAAGGAGCGGCGCTGGCGGCGTCGTTTGCCGTGGCGGCAACGATTTGCCGCAGCGCATCGGCGCGCTACGCGCTGGCGGTGGCCACACTAATCTTGATGATCGCCTCCCCGGTTGTCACCTTCACCTGGTTGTACCACCAGACGAGTCCGGCCGTGCGGTTTGGGGCGCAAGGAACTCCTTCGTGGGCGGGGGCGCACGCAGTACACGCAGCCGCTGCCTCACCTTCCGGCGTCCCGGCCGCTGCATCTCGCCCGGAACAGCCTTTGGGAATGCTGTGGCTGGTGGAAGCGTGGTTTTTGGGCGTCGTTCTATTGAGCTTGAGGACCGCGGGAGGCTTGCTGCTGATCGCGCGGATGCGGCGCCGGGAAATCAAGCCCGTGGCGCAAGAACTGTACGACAAATGTGTTTCGCTGCAACGCAGGATGGGCCTCGACCGCGTGATCCGGTATTGCGAATGCGTTCGCCTGGATGCCCCGGCGGTGTTGGGATGGTTCCGCCCTGTGGTGCTATTGCCGGCGCGGGCGCTGACCGGACTGACTGAGGAGCAAATCGAAGCAGTGATCGCCCATGAGCTGGCGCACATCCGCCGCCTGGATTGCTTCGTCAATCTTTTCCAGATCGCCGCGGAAACGCTGCTGTTCTACCACCCGGCGGTGTGGTGGGTGAGCCAGCGAATTCGCGCCGAGCGCGAGAACTGCTGTGACGATGAAGCGATCTCCGTTTGCGGCGACGCTCTGAACTACGCGCGTGCCCTGGCGCTGATGGAAGAATGGCGCACGGCTCCTGCACTCCTGATGGCTGCCAATCGCAGCCCGCTCTCGCAGCGCGTGGTACGGCTGCTCGGATTGGACCGGCCTGCAGGCAGGATTCGC
>Ga0153915_10004598_pt1 | contig 12735 bp, 17 predicted proteins | sample Opewatmetagenome_2_FD_107003 | JGI IMG/M metagenome (GOLD analysis project Ga0153915, IMG submission 107003) | Freshwater wetland microbial communities from Ohio, USA - Open water 3 Core 3 Depth 3 metaG | ecosystem: Environmental > Aquatic > Freshwater > Wetlands | place: USA: Ohio, Lake Erie... | reverse complement strand
GCGGCTCGAAATCGCCCGCCGCCTCGGCACGAAGCGCTCCAACCTCCAGGTATGGCTTCCCCAGCCCGAGGTTCTCGAGGTACGCGAGGTAGTCCGCGTTGATGTCGGTGGCGCGATAGCGGTCGCGGGGAGCCAGATGGATGGTGAGATTGCCGATCCCCGCCCCGATCTCGAGCACGGAGCGGCCGACCCAGGGCCGGATGACGTCGCTCATCCAGCGTGAGAACCGCCGGGCGCGCGACAGGCTATGGAGGATGTGGCCGCCGTAGGCGTCGTTGAGATACAGATCGTCGATGAGCGCGCCGCGCACGATGGCGCCGAGCGCCCTGAACCCGTCCACCCACCCGATCTTCTTCCCCTCCGCGTAAGTGCGGCCCGAGTAGCGAATGGGCGTCTCGAAGATCGCGGCGCCACGTTTCGCCAGCTTGATCGTGAGCTCCGCCTCGATGCGGAAGTCGTCGTACCGCAGCGGAATGGACTTGAGCAACCTGGCCCGGACCATCTTGTAGCAGGTCTCCATGTCGCTCAGGTTCAGGTTCGTCAGCATGTTGACGAGCATGGTGAGGAGACGATTGCCGACGCTGTGGTAGAACAGCAGCACGCGCCGATACTCGCCCGGCAGGAAGCGCGAGCCGAACACGGCGTCGGCATGCTCCTTGAGGAACGGCTGCACCAGCCTGGGAAGGTCGTCCGGGTGGTACTCGAGGTCGGCGTCGTGGGGAACGCAGACGTCGCCGGTGGCGTGCGCGAGCGCGGTCCGTAGCGCGGCGCCCTTGCCCCGATTCCTCTCGTGCTCGATGTACCGGATCGCCGGGTGCTCGCGCGCCAGGGCGCGCAACACCTCGCGAGTCCCGTCGGTGGAGCCGTCGTCCACGACGACCACCTCCAGCTCACGGATGGAGGGGTGGTGAACCGCGAGCACGCGGCGGATGGATTCCGCAGCGAGGAAGCGCTCGTTGTAGACCGGAACGAGCACCGAAACCTTCAGCGCATCCGCCATCCTGGCCGCCCGTGGGTGCAGGGTCGCCGAGTCGCAGCGGGGAGGGAACGCCGGACCATCCTCTACTTCACGCCCGGCACTCCGATATCCGTCATCTTCCGGTAGTCGAGGACCTCGTCCAGCTCCTTCCCCTCGAGCACACCCTTCTCCTCGACCAGCCGCCGGACCGTGAGGTTCTTCGCCAGCGACTCCTTCGCCAGCTTGGCCGACTCCGCGTAGCCGATCTTGGGGGCCAGGGCCGTCACCAGCGCCGGGCTGCGCTCCAGCCAGTACGCACACATGGCCTCGTCGGCCGTGATCCCCGCCACGCAGCGCTCGGTGAGGACCCGCGCGGCGGAGGTGAGGATCTCGATCGCGAACACGAGGTTGTGGGCGATCACCGGCATCATGACGTTCAGCTCGAGCTGGCCGGCCTCGGCCGCGAGCGCGACGGTCTGATCGTTGCCCATCACCTGGTAGCAGACCTGGTTCACCATTTCCGCGATGCTGGGGTTCACCTTCCCGGGCATGATGCTGGACCCGGGCTGCACGGTCGGCAGCACGATCTCGGCCAGGCCCGTCCGCGGACCGGACGCCAGCAGCCTCAGATCGTTGGCGATCTTATTGAGATCCACCGCCCAGGCGCGCAGCGCACCCGAGAACGCCGCGACGTCCCCCATGGACTGCATGAGCTGCACGCGGTCCTTGCCGACGCGAACATCGAGCCCCGCGACGGCGCGCAGGTGCTTGACGATCAGCTCCGGGTAGCGGGGCTCCGCGTTGAGCCCGGTGCCGACCGCGGTCCCGCCGATACCCAGCTCCTTCAGATCCTCGGCGCCCCGCTCGAGCCGCGCGCGGTTGCGGCGGACCGTGTGGCCGTAGGCGGCAAATTCCTGGCCCAGGCGGATCGGGGTCGCGTCCTGCAGGTGCGTGCGCCCCGACTTGACGATGTGGTCGAAGGCCTTGCCCTTGGCCTCGAACGCCGTCGCCAGGGCCTCGAGCGCGGCCAGGAGCGGGCCCAGACGCGCCAGCGCTGCCAGTCGGATGGCCGTGGGGATCACGTCGTTGGTGGACTGCGCCATGTTGACGTGATCGTTCGGGTGCACGGGCTGGTACTCACCACGTCGGGAGCCCAACAGCTCGTTGGCACGATTGGCCAGCACCTCGTTGCAGTTCATGTTGTGCGAGGTTCCGGCACCGGCCTGGTAGACGTCCACCACGAACTGGTCACGATGCTGGCCGGCAAGCACCTCGTCCGCCGCACGCACGATGGCGCCGGCCAGCCGGCCGTCGAGCCGGCCCGTTTCCTGGTGGGTGAGCGCCGCGGCTTTCTTGATCCAGATCACCGCGTCCACGAAGGCCGCCAGCGGCTTGAGGCCCGAGATCGGGAAGTTCTGGCGGGCTCGCTCGGTCTGAACGCCATACATCGCGGACGCCGGAACAGGCAGCTCGCCCAGGGGATCCTTCTCCATGCGGGTATCCATCGCGTGATTCCGTGTCAGAGGAGAGTCGGTATCCAGCCAGGAATCAGTCACGGCAAGGAAGAATACAGCTTATCGGCGCGACGCCAAGCTCCGACCGGCTACCGGACGCGAGGCGGGGAGATTGCGGACCGCGTCCCCCGCGGCTTCATCCCGAAGGGTGTCCTCCGGCAGGCCCGCGGCCGGCGTGCGGGGCACTCGTCAGCGCGTCACCTCCACGCGCAGCGCGTCGTTGAAGCGGTTGAAGTAGTTGAACAGTCCGATCACCGCCGTGATCTCGACGATCTGGCCCCGATCCCAGTGCCCGGCCAGCACGCCGTACAGCTCGTCGGTCACGGCGTGACCGCTGGCCGTCATGGCGTCGGCGTAGGCGAGCGCGGCGCGCCAGGCCGGCTCGAACTGCTCCAGCCCCGCGGGCCCGTCGCTGCACACCCCGGACACCATCCCGTCGGTCGCGCCCAGCCGCCTTGCCAAGGCGGTGTGGGAGGCCAGTCAGTAGCGGCAGTGATTGAGGTGCGACACCCGAACCGAGAGCAGCTCCTTGAGGAGCGGCGGGACCGTCCCTTCGCTCATCACCGTGCGGAAGTGTGCGATCAGCGTGACCAGGTGCCCCGTCCGGTGCGCGACGGTGCGAAACATGTTCGGGATGTTGCCCCGCTCCTTGAGGTACGCCTCGAAAATCTGGCGCGCCGGACCGTCGACTTCGTCGGGACCAAGAGGCGGGATCCGGGGATCGCTCATCGGAGCAGGGTGCGGACGCGGGCCGCTAATCGGAGCAGTCGCCGAGCGGGTACACGTGGCCGCAGTTGGGGCACGGGTTCTTGCACCCCCATGGCCGGCCTTTCACCGGGAAACCGCACTTCAGGCACGCGTTGACGCCCGGCACGAGCTTCACGAAGGGGTTGTCCTTCTTCTCCGCGCCGATCGTCGTCGCCGGACCGTGGCCGGAATGCACCACGGTCTCGTCGGGCAGGATGAGCAGCCGCTCGTGGATGCTCGCCAGCAGGGCCTTCAGGTCGCCTCCAGGCAGATCGGTCCGGCCGATGGAGCCGGCGAACAGGGTGTCGCCGACGAAGGCGAGGCCGTGCCCGAGCAGGCACACGCCGCCCGGCGTGTGGCCCGGCGTGTGGATGACCCGGAACGCGCAGGCGCCGACGGTCACGCTGCCCCCGTCGGTCAGGTCGCGATCGGGAGGGGGCGGAACCGCGACGTCGAGCCCGAACTGGGCCGCCTGCAACGGCAGCCGGTCGTAGAGGGGGCGGTCGGCGGGGTGCAGGAAGATGGGCACGTCGTTCCCTTCTTTGAGCGCGGCCACGCCCGCTACGTGGTCGAGGTGCGCGTGCGTCAGCCAGATGGCGCGCAGCGTCCACCCCTCATGCCGCAACCGCGCCCCGAAGAGGTGGACGTCTTCGCCGGGATCCACGATCGCCGCCGCTCCGCTGCCGGAGTCGGCGACGATGTAGCAGTTCTCCGCGAAGCTGCCGTTGGTCAGCGTGACGACTGCGGGGCTGCGCATGCCTCCCGCCGCTCCTTCAGCTCGGCCAGGTAGCGGGTGGCCGCGATCACGGCGGTGGTCGCGTCGCCCACGGCGGTGGTGACCTGGCGCGTCAACTGGGCCCGCACGTCGCCGGCCGCGAACAGTCCCGGGAGCGACGTCATCATGTGCTCGTTGGTCAGGAGGTAGCCCGCGGCGTCGTGGGCGACGTGGCCCTTGACGACGCCCGTGTTCGGCCGGAAGCCGACGAAGACGAACACACCGCCGACCAGAAGGCTGGAGGCCGCTCCGGTCCCGACATGCTTCAACGCGAGCCGTTGCACGCCCTTCGCGTCGCCCTCGATGCGCTCCACGACGGTGTCCCAGATGATCTCGATCTTCGGATTCTCGAACACGCGCTGCTGGATGATCTTGGAGGCCCTGAGCTCGTGCCGTCGATGGACCAGGTACACCTTGCTCGCGTAGCGGGTAAGGAACACGGCCTCCTCCGCCGCCGCATCGCCGCCGCCGACCACCCCCAGCACCTCGCCGCGGAAGAAGTGTCCGTCACACACGGCGCAGTAGGACACGCCCTTGCCCGCGTACTCGACCTCGCCCGGGACGCCCAGCTTGTTGGGCGTGCCGCCGGCCGTGAGGAGCACGGCGGGCGCGCGGTACCGCTGATCGCTCTCCGTCGTGACGGCGAAGCAGCCGTCGTCCTCCCGCTCCACAGCCATGACGCCGTCGGTGACCAGCTCCGCGCCGAACTTGAGTGCATGCGCGGCCATCCGCTCCGCCAGCTCGAAGCCCTTGACCGACTCGAAGCCGGGGTAGTCCTCGATCAGCTCGGTGTTGAGCAGCTCGCCGCCGGGCACGCCCTTCTCCAGCACGATCGTGCGCAGCATGGAGCGACCGGCGTACAAAGCTCCCGTGAGCCCGGCCGGGCCTGCCCCGACGATGATCAGATCCAGCTCTCTCATGAGCCCTTCGCCCGACCCTTCCCCCGCCAACCTGCGGGGCTTGATTGCAGCAGCATCGGCGGCACCGGGCCGGCCTCCTCCACGCAGCGCTGCAATTCCTGCACGAAGCGGGCCGTCTCGACCGGGAACCCGGCCGGCGCGGCGCGGCGCAGCTTCTGGATCGCTGCGGCGCCCTGCGTGAGCAACCCGTGGCGGTTCCCGCGCTCGCGGTGCAGCATCGCCGCGGCCGCCTGAACCAGACCCTGCCACAGGTCCCGCTCGGGCGGCACGGCCTGCCGCCAGACGACCTCGAGCGCCTCGTGGGCCTCCCAGTAGCGCCCCTGGTTGTAGAGCGCGACGCCCCGGGCGACGTGCTTGGCCATGCCCGCGCGAGCGCCGTCCCGCGCTCCCGGAATGAGGCTCATCGGAGCAGCCGTCCTCCGTCCACCACGAGCGTCGTGCCCGTGACGTAGTCGTTCTCGAGCAGGAAGAGGATCGCGCGCACCACGTCGTCCGGAGTGCCCAGTCGGCCGAGCGGCGTCGAGGCCACGATCCTCCGTCGGGCCTCGTCGTCCCAGCTCTCCGGCAGGAGCACGGCCCCGGGCGCGACGGCGTTGACGCGCACATTCGGGGCGCAGCTCTTGGCCAGCACCTCGGTCATCGCGACCACCGCCGCCTTGCTGATGACGTAGACCGGATAGTGCTTCCAGCGCTGGAAGGCCGCGACGTCGGCCAGGGTCACGATCGCGCCGCCCCGCGCGGCCATCGCGGCCGCCGCGGCCCGGGCGACGAAGAAGGTGCCGCGCAGGTTCAGGTCCATCACCCGGTCCCAGTCCGCGGGGCCGACCTCGGCCACCGGGCGCCGCTCCATGATCGCGGCGCTGCAGACGGCGATGTCGAGCCCGCCCAGCGCTTCCACCGCTCGCTCCGGGAGCTTCGCCGCCTCGGCGGCGTCGCCCAGATCCGCCTTGAGCCTGGCGACCTTGACGCCCGCCACCTCCGCCTCCATCGCCGTGGCCTTGGCGCCCTGCTCCGAGTGGTGATAGTGGACCGCGATATTGACGCCGCGGCGAATCAACCCGTACGCGATCGCGCGGCCAATCCGCTGGCCCGCTCCCGTCACCAGCGCGTTGCGGCCGCGGAGCTCCACGCGCGCTAGGCCTCGCCGTGGGAGACGGGGAGCACGTGCGCCGTGATGCCGGCCGACAGGTCCGACGCAAGAAACAGGACCGCGTGGACGATGTCGGCCACGTCCACCCAGCGGGCGTTCACGCCGCCCATGGTCGCGAGGTTCTCAGCCGTGCGCGCCGTGCCGGGGGCCACCGCGTTGACCCGGACACCGTAGTCCCGGAGCTCCAGCGCCAGGCTGCGGGTCAACGCAGCGACGCCCGCCTTCGCGGCCGAATACGCCGCCATCTCCGCCCGGCCGTGGAAGGCAGCGATGGACGCGAAATTCACTATCGCGCCTCTGCGCTGCTTGACCATCACGCGCGCCGCCGCCCGGGACACCAGGTATGTGGTCTTGACGTTGATGGCCATCTCGCGGTCGAACGTGTCGGCTTCGGACTCTGTCATCGGCCCGATGCCGGTCAGCCCACCGGCCACGTTGGCCACGACGTCGAGCCGCCCATACGCCTGGAGTGCTTGCTCCACCGCCCACTGCGCGACATCGGGTTCCGTGAGGTCACCGGCGGCGGCCTTGGCCTCGATGCCCTGCCCCACGAACTCCTGGGCGCGCGTGGCGACGTTCACCGCGCTGATATCGCAGACCACCAGCTTCGCACCCGCCTGGCCGAAGCCCAGCGCCACCGCGTGCCCGATCTGCCCGACGCGGCCCACGCCGGTCACCAGCGCCACCTGGCCCGCGAAGTCGAACCGGCTCGGCATCACCCCTCCCTGGGCAGCGCCGCGAGCACCTCGTCAGCGCCAGGCGCACCGCGCTTGCCGAACAGGATACGGCCATCCGTCGAGATCAGGTACACGGTGCGCAGGATGCCCTTCCCGTCCGGCTTCAGCGCCAGGTAGGCGCGTGCGACATCCCGCTGGGTGTCAGCCAGCAGGGGGAAGTTGAAGGAAAATTTCGCCACGTACTTCTCGTGGTCGGCCACCGAGGCAGGGTTCACGCCCAGCGGTCGCACCAGCTTCATCCTGAACTTGGCCAGCTCGTCGCGCACGGCGGAGAGTTGGCGGTTTCAGCCGGGGGTGAAGTCGCCCGGGTAGAAATAGAGCGCGACCGGCCCCTCGGCGAGGAGCGCGGATAGCCGGACCCGGCCCCCGCCCGTGGACGCCAACTCGAAGTCGGGCGCGCGGCTCCCGACTGCCAGCGGGCCTTCGGCGCTAGCCCCGAGCATAGCCAAGCTCCGGGGACGTCCAGTCAGGCTGGCTCTGGCGAAACAGCATGGCCACCTCCGCGTCCGTCAGCTCGGCCAGCGCTCGCTCGCGGCTCTTGCTGCCCAGCGGCGAGAAGCGGGAGAGGCGGCGCTCCCGCGTCCCGTCCGCCGAGGCACGCTCGAACAGGAGCGGGAACTCGTCGCGCTCGTACACAGTGAACCGGCCCGCGATGGACACCTTCCACGTGCGGCCGTCCAGCTCGATCTGGCGTTCAGTCATGATTCGCCGTCCAGTGAGTACTCGACCAGGGATCGCACCGGCTCGAAGCGACGCGACAGGGCGCGGATCTCGCCGATCTCGTCGCCGAACACCGGGGCCGCCGGCGCGCCGGGCTCCGCCTCCGGCCCCTCGATGAACAAGATAAGCTCGCTCGCGTTGATCTCGTTGCGGTAGGCCCAGCAGTGCCAGCCGGCGCGCTCGGCCCGCTGCCGGGCGAGCCGCAGCACCTCGTCCACGCGCGGCTCCGCGCCGGGCGCCGGCTCGAAGACGATCACCATCAGCTGCCGGCTCAGACGCCCGCCTCCGGGAAGCTCTCCAGCTCCTTCTTGAGATCCGCCATGAACCGGTCGGCATCCGCGCCGTCAACGATCCGGTGGTCGTAGGAGATCGAGAGCATCGTCATCATGCGCGGCACGATGATGTCGCTCCCATCCTCGAGCGCCATGACCTTCGGCCGCTTCTCGATCGCGCCGACGCCCAGGATGGCCACCTGCGGCTGGTTGATGATCGGCGTCCCGGCGTACGACCCGAAGACGCCTGGATTGGTGATGGTGAAGGTGCCGTTTTGCACCTCGTCCGGCTTCAGGCGCTTGCTGCGCGCCCGGTCGGCCAGGTCCGCCATCGCCCTCGCGATGCCCACCAGCGACAGCTCGTCCGCCTGGCGGATTACCGGCACGATCAGCCCCCAGTCGAGCGCGACGGCGATGCCGATGTTCACCTGGCCGCGATAGACGATGGCGCTCCGCTGCACGGCGGCGTTCAAGACGGGGTGGCGGCGCAGCTGGTCGGCCACCGCCTTGACGATGAAGCCGAGGTACGTGAGTCGCACACCGCGCTCGTCGTACGCCTTCTTGTTCGCCTCGCGCAGCCGCGCGATCCGCGTCATGTCCACTTCATAGAAGGTCGTGACGTGCGCCGAGGTGTGACTGGAGAAAATCATGTGCTCGGCCGTGAGCTGGCGGATGCGGCTCATCGCCTCGACCCGGTCGCCGGGCCACGGCGTCGCCTCCCACTGGGCCGCAGCACCCGGCGCGGGCGCGGCCGGCGGGCGGCGGGCTTCCGCCACCCCGGGCGCGGGTGCCCCCGGGCCGCCGGCCTCGATGTAGCCGAGAATGTCCCTCTTGGTCACGCGCCCCGCGTAGCCGGTGCCCGGCACGGCGGCCAGATCCAGGCTGTGCTCGGCCGCGATCTTCCGCACCAGCGGCGTCGAGCGCCGGCGCAGCCGCTCCTCAGCCGTTTCGGGAGCGCCGGGGGCCGCGCCTTGCGGCTTGGGCACCGAGACCGGCGGCGCCGGCGGCCGAGCGGCTGTGTCCACGACCGCCCTGGCAGCCGGAGCCGGCGCGGACGCCGGGGTCGGCGCGACCGGCGCCGCTGCGCGCGCTGGCACGGAGGGCACGGCCACGGCGTGGGACGCATCCGACTCGATGACCGCCACCACCGTCTGCACCGGAACCGTCTGGCCCTCGCCGACCTTGATTTCCGTGAGGACGCCGGCCGACGGGGCCGGGATCTCCGCGTCCACCTTGTCCGTCGAAATCTCGAAGATGGGCTCGTCGCGCTTCACCTCGTCGCCCAGCTTCTTCAGCCACTTGGACAGCGTGCCCTCGGCGATGGACTCGCCCATCTGGGGCATGATGACGTCAATGCGTGCCATGGTGCTCCCAACCACAGGGTGTGGAGTCCAGGTTGTCTGGTGCAGGGTGCCGCCACACCCTACTCCCTACACCCGGCGATTCAATACTTCGCAAGCCGTCTCGCTACGCTGACGATGTCCGCCGTTTGAGGCAACACATAATCCTCCAGCGCTGGGGCGTAGGGCAGCGGCGTGTCCGCGGCCGTCACCCGGAGGATGGGGCCGTCGAGCCACTCGAACGCGAGCTCGTTGATGCGCGCGGCGATCTCGCCCGCCACGCCGCCCGTGCGCGTGTCCTCGTGGACGATCATCACCTTGCTGGTCTTCTTGACAGTGGCGACGATGGCGTCGTCGTCCATCGGCAGCAGCGTCCTGAGATCGATGACCTCCACCCCCAGGCCGTCCTCCCTGGCGAGCGTCTCCGCGGCCTCGAGCGACTTCCAGACCATCGCCGAGTAGGTGATGATCGAGAGGTCGGTGCCCTCGCGCGCCACGCGCGCGCGGCCGATCGGCGTGAGGAGGTCGCCATCCTCCGGCAGGATCTCCTTGATCCGGCGGTAGAGGTACTTGTGCTCGAAGTAGAGCACCGGATCGTCGTCGCGGATCGCCGCCTTGATCAGGCCCTTCGCGTCGCGCGCCGTGGCCGGGCAGACGATCTTGAGCCCGGGGGTGTGCAGGAACGCGGCTTCCGGATTCTGCGAGTGGAACGGGCCTCCCCGCACGTAGCCTCCGCACGGCCCCCGCACCACGATCGGGCAGGCGAGGCCGGCGCGATACCGCGCGGTCGCCACGTAGTTCGTCAGCATGTCGTACGCGCACGAGATGAAGTCGATGAACTGCATCTCGGCCACGGGCCGGAGCCCCAGGTGCGCCGCCCCCGCCGCTGCGCCGACGATCGCCGCCTCCGAGATCGGCGTGTCGATCACGCGCGCCTCGCCGAACTCGTCGAGGAACCCCTCCGTGACCTTGAAGGCGCCGCCGTAGCGCCCGACGTCCTCGCCCAGGATGAAGACGCGCTCATCGCGCTGCATCTCCTCCCGCAGGCCCTGGCGCAGCGCCTCCAGATAGGTGAGCTCAGCCACGGGACCCATCCCGGTACCACGGACGCGGCTGCGCGGGCGGATCCGCGACAACGCCGTCGAGCGCACTGAGCGGATCCGGGGCCGGCTCCTGCTCCACGAGCGCGACGGCACCGTCCAGCTCGCTCGCCACGCGGGCGTCAGCAGCCTCGAGGGCCTGCGGCTCCGCCCAGCCGCTGTCGGTGAGCCGGCGCACGTAGCGGTCCAGCGGGTCGTCCCGCTCCCACCGCGCCAGCTCGTCCTTCGGCACGTAGTGCTGGTTGTCGTGCTCGGCGTGGCCTTTGCGACGGTACGTCAGTAGCTCGATCAGCGTCACACCATCCCCGGCCCGGGCGCGCTCCACGGCCCGCCTCGTCACCTCGTACACGGCCAGCACGTCATTGCCGTCGGCGCGCTCGCCCTCGACGCCGTACGCCTTGGCCTTGTCCACCAGGCGCCGGACCGCCGTCTGGCGCTCCAGGGTCGTCGAGTATGCATAGCCGTTGTTCTCGGCGACCACCACCAGGGGAAGGCGCCGCACGGCCGCCAGGTTCATCCCTTCGTGGAACGCGCCCGTGGACATGGCGCCGTCGCCAACGTAGACCAGACCGACCCGGCGCTGCCCGCGCAACCGGAACGTGAGCGTGATCCCCGCCATCACGGGCACCATGTCTCCCAAGTGCGAGATCTGTCCGAGGAAGCCGCGCTCCAAGTCGCCGAAATGCACATTCAGCTCGCGCCCGCGCGTCGGGCTCGTCCCCTTGGCCATATACTGCCGGAGCACATCCACCGGACGTGCGCCCATGACCAGCAGCGAGCCCAGGTTGCGAATCAGCGGCGAGAGGAAGTCGCCTGCGGCACGGTCCAGCGCGTACGCGCTGCCGACGCTGTCGGCCTCCTGCCCGAGGGAGCGGAACAGCCCGCCAATCACCTTCCCCTGGCGGTAGAGGTTGGTGAGCCGCTCCTCGAGGGAGCGCGTCAGACGCATGAAGTAGTAGAGCTCGAGCAGCTGCTCGCGCGTCAGACCCGCCGGGATGCCGGAGACGGCGTCCCGGCGCGCGGCGGCCGCTCGCACGCTCACTGCACTCCCTTGTCGCGCATGAGATTACAGGCGGAAAAAGCTCGCCGGCTGCCAGGGGACAGTCAAGGATGGCCCCGCCACTGGCGGCGGATGATGACCTGATGCGTACGCGTGCGCCGGTGGCCCGGGGCGAAGATCACGGGCCAGGGCACGCGAATTGCTTTGCGTTCGGTCGGATAAGGAGGCCAGGCATGGGCAAGCTGACGCTGAAGATCACCGGGATGACGTGCAGCCACTGCCAGACGTCGGTCGAGAAGGCGCTCGCGCAAGTTCCCGGGGTATACGGCGCGGTCGTGGACCTCAGGGGCGGCACGGCCGAGGTGGACTACGACGACGACGACGCCACGCTGGACCAGTTGACGGAGGCCGTCGCGAAGGCCGGATACTCTGCGGTCGTGGAGGCGTAGGACCGCGGGCTAGTAGGCGCCCCGCAGCGCGTGCTGCGGCTCCTCCAGGCCGTGCAGCTCGGAGAGAAAGCGCTTGGCGACCCGGTCCAGCTCCGATCGGCTGACGTCGCGGGTGGCCATCGTCACGCGCGTGTAGTGCCCCCCCTCGATTTCGACGTTTAGGTCCACCGCCCCGAGCGATCCGACGAACCGCGCGTAGTCACCCCTGCCCTTCTCCATGGCGAGGCCGCACGGCGTGAAGTAGCGCTCCGCGGCCGCCAGGACGGTTTCGGGGGTGGTATGGGCGCGATAGAAGTACTGCATCGGGCTACCTCAGCGTGGTGGCGACCTACGTCGAGAAGCTCGGCGCGAAGCGCCGCAGGCGCAAGCTGTTGGTGACGACCGCCACCGACGAGAACGCCATGGCGGCGCTCGCGAAGATGGGTGAGAGAAGCACGCCGGCCACGGGATAGAGCAGCCCAGCGGCGATGGGGATGCCGACGACGTTGTAGGCGAACGCCCAGAAGAGATTCTGCCGGATGGTCCGCATCGTCGCGCCGGCCAGCTCCAGGGCCGTGACCGCCGCGTGAAGGTCCCCGCTCATCAGCGCCACGTCGGCCGCCTCCACCGCGACGTCGGTGCCCGTCCCGATCGCCAGACCGACGTCCGCGGCGGCGAGAGCCGGCGCGTCGTTGATCCCGTCGCCGACCATCGCGACGCGCTTGCCGGCCGCCTGCAGCCGCTTGATCAGGTCGACCTTCCCGGCAGGCAGCATGCCGGTCTCCACCTCGTCAATGCCCACCTCGCCGGCGACCGCGATGGCCACCTTCCGGACGTCGCCAGTGACCATGAGGAGGTGCAGCCCCCTCGCCTTGAGCGCCTTGACCGCCGACACCGCGGACGGCTTGACGGGGTCCGCGAGGCCGAGCACGCCGGCCGGGGCACCGTCCACCGCGACCAGCACGGGGGTGCGCGCGCGCGCGGCCAGGGTGTCGATCGCATCGGTGAATGGGCCGATGTCCACGCCCTGCTCGATGAGGAACGCGGCGCTCCCGACGGCGACCAGGCGGCCAT
>Ga0153915_10004597_pt1 | contig 12735 bp, 10 predicted proteins | sample Opewatmetagenome_2_FD_107003 | JGI IMG/M metagenome (GOLD analysis project Ga0153915, IMG submission 107003) | Freshwater wetland microbial communities from Ohio, USA - Open water 3 Core 3 Depth 3 metaG | ecosystem: Environmental > Aquatic > Freshwater > Wetlands | place: USA: Ohio, Lake Erie... | reverse complement strand
TTGACGCTCGTCTCGACGCCGGTCCCGATGTTCACGGAAAGCCCTTCCCCGCGTTCGAGCGCCGCCACGTTCGCTCGGACTACGTCCCCGACGTAGACGTAATCCCGCGTCTGCTCCCCGTCGCCGTTCACGATCGCGGTCTGCCCCCGCAGCAGCCGTTCCGCGAAGATGGCGACGACGCCGGCCTCCCCGTGCGGGTCCTGCCGCGGGCCGTACACGTTGGAGTAGCGCAGCGCGGTGTACTCGAGCCCGTACTGTGCGCGGTAATAGTACAGGTAGAGCTCCACGGACATCTTGGCGGCGCCGTAAGGGCTGACGGGCCGTATCGGGTGGCTCTCGTCGGCGGGAAACCGTTCCTGTTCCCCGTACCCGGCGCCCCCCGAAGAGGCGAAGAGGATTTTCCGGACCCCGCTTTGCCTCGCCGCCTCAAGGAGACGGATCGAGCCGAGGATGTTGACCTGCGCGTCGAACTGCGGGTCCGAGACCGATGCCCGCACGCTGATCTGCGCCGCGTGGTGGTTGATGATCTCGGGCCGGAAGGTCCGGACCGCCTCGACGGCGGTGTCCGATGTCACGTCGCAGAGGACGAACCTCGCTTGGGGCGGGACGTACTCCTTTTTCCCCGACGACAGATTGTCGATGACCATCACCTCGTGTCCCATCGCGACGCAGGCGTCTGCGACGTGGGATCCGATGAACCCCGCTCCTCCGGTAATCAGGATGCGTGTCATCCGGCGCCCCTCCCTTCCCAGGTGGGTTTCAGGAACTCCAGCACGGCTTCCTCCCAGTGCCTGGGGGCCTCCCCCGTGACCCTGCGGTACTTCTCCTTGCTCAATACGGAATAGGCCGGCCGGGGAGCGGGATACGCCATCTCCCCGGAGAGAGCGGGGGCGAGGGAAACCGGGTCCGGGCAGGCATGTTCAAGAAGGAAAGCGGCGAACTCGTACCACGAGGCTTCCCCCGCGTTCGAGAAGTGAATCGTCCCCCGGACCCCGGCGGAAATCAGCCGCTTCGTGGCCGCCGCCAAATCGCGGGCATAGGTCGGGCACCCCCTCTGGTCGGAGACGACGCGCAGAGGCTCTCCCCTTCGTGCCCGTTCCAGGATGGCGAAGACGAAATTCCTGCCGTGCGGCCCGTACAGCCACTGGGAGCGGATGAGCAGGTGATCCTTCGTTTCCGCCCTCAGCGCTTCTTCGGCCTCCCACTTGCTCCTGCCGTAGGCGGAGAGGGGCCGCGCCGGGGAGGCCTCTTCATACGGAAGGGAGGAGGACCCGTCGAAAATATAATCGGTTCCGAACGTGATCAAAAACGCCCCGTGCTCGCGGCACTCGCGGGCCACGTTCCTCGTGCCGTCGCGGTTCACGGCCATCGCCCTCTCCTCTTCGGCTTCCGCCCTGTCGACCGCCGTATAGGCCGCGCAATGCAGGACGATGTCGGGACGAACTCCTCCGATGACCCTCCTGCAATCCATGGAGAGGGTGACGTCGCACTCCCTTTCGTCGGTCGCGCGCACCTCGTATTCCCCGTGGAAGAGATCGATCATCTCCCTCCCCAAAAGGCCATTCGCGCCGGTGATGAGCATCCTGCGCTTCCGCATCCTAGTTCCCGATCCCCCCGATCCCTTTCAGGGAGAAGAGGAGCTTGTAGCTCGTCTCCTCGGGCTTCGCCTTGCGGCTGGTGACCAGGCCGACGCTCCAGCAATCGCTGCGCGGATACAGGGTGAGCGTGGCCGTGCCTTCGGTCAGCTGCTTGTTCTTCAGGGAATAACTAACGTCGGTCTTCACTCCCACGACCCGGTGCAGGCGAGCCGCAAAAAGGCCGTGGACATCCTCCGCAAGGTCGCGAGATCTCCGGTATTCGACGAAGGCGCGGCTCTCCTCCGACTGCTTCCACTCCCCTCCGAGGGCAGCGGTGGTAAATCTCCCTTCCCCCGCGTCGAACAACGTCTCTCCCGAGACGGTCCACTTCAAGGCGGGACGCACCCGGAATCGGGTATAGATGTCGGAGGCCGCATCGCGCTGCACGGCCGACCGCCCCGCCGCCAGGTCGATCTGTTCCCGAAGCGACCTGACGAAGGGCGACAGGGGGTCGATGTAGGGGGATCCCGTGGGCCTTCTCCTTCCCACGTCCAGCGCCCATTCCACCGCCAGGAAGGCGAGCTCGTATGGTCCCGTGACATTGTCCACCCGCAGGAGCCTCTGGGTCACGGAAAAAGTGAACTGCTGCTGCTCGCCGACGCGCGACCATTCGTCGACAAGGGGAATGTCTTTCTGGTCCGCCGCCGGCATCCAGCGGAACGAGGTGTTCGTTTGAACCGCGTGGACCAGCCGGGTCCCGGAGCCTCTCTCGAAACTCCTCCGGAAATCGGCTTCCATCTTCCCTCCCCCGCCGGGAAGGATCCTCCCCCCGCTTCCGATGCCTGTCTCGTTCGACGCGGGGTACGCGCCCAGCAGGTCGACGGACAGGAAGGGCGTTATCGTGACCGACGGGTACAAGGTGAACGTCCTGGAGATCTCCCCGTACCCTCTCCCTTGCAGTTCGCGATCCCCCTCCCGCCGGTAGAAGTAGGTCGCCCTCGCCCCCCCCGCGGCATCGATCCCGGACTTCCCGAACGTCCGGGGGAGGAAGGTGAACGAAACTTCGGGCAGACGCTGGACCGTGTTGTCGTCGGGGGTTCCCTGCACGTCGTTGACGTAGACCGCGGACATCGCTCCCACACCCTGTTCCGCTCCGTACGAGAGGAATCCCCGGGAAGGAATGTGCCTCCCGGTCCGCAGGATGTCGTCATCGACCAGATCGAGGTAATACCGGTCGTCGGAAGCCAGGTCCCACCTGACGTTCGAGGTCACGGCCCCCTCCCGGTACGAATTTTTCCCGTGGAACCGGTACCGGTCGTGTTCCGTCTGCTTGTCGTGATGGGCCGAAGCGTGCGCCTCGCCCTCCGAGGTGGGGCTCAGGACATACCGGTACTCCACTTCCGGCCGGAGCCCGCGCCGGCTCATCTCCTCGATCGAGAGGGTCGCGTCGCTCCAACGCGAGATCGCCCAGTAGTATGGCAGCTGGAAAGCGTACCCCTTCGACCCGCCGTGCGAGAAGTTCGGCATCAGGAAGCCGCTTTGGCGGGTAAGCTTGACCGGGAACGCCGCCCATGGCAGCCAGAGGACGGGGACTCCGCGGATCTTGAACATCACGTTTTTTCCGACGGCGTAGCCGTCGAGGGAGACCCGGGTGCGCCTCACCTCGAACTTCCAGTCGGGCTCGGGGTCGCAGGGGCAGGTCGTCAGGGTTCCCTTGCGGATCTGGAAAGTCTTCTTTCCGGTCTTCTCGAATCTTTCGCTGGAGATCTGGTAATTGTTGGCGGCGAGGCGAATGGTCCCGTTGTACAGGACCCCGAGCTCGGTGTTGAGGTTCAGGACGATCCGGTCAAAGGAGAACTCGTCTCCCGCGTCCTTGTAGTGGACCCGCCCGGTCAGCTCCGCTTCGCCGCTTCGGGAATCGTACCGTATGCGGTCCGCGCGCATGGTCCGGTTGCCGAACCCGAGCTCGACGTTCCCCTCGGCGAGGGCCACTCCCGTATCGTCGTCATAGGTGAGCGAATCCGCATTCAGCGTCACCGGCGCGCCGAGCACGACTTCCGAGCCGGTGCGCGCATTGGAAAGCGTATCCCCGGGGACGGGGATCGCCGCGGGAGCGGGGGCGGCACGCGTAATAAGAAGGAGAACGAGCAACGCCGCCACACCCGCCGTGCCGGTTTTCACGGCACCTCTCCGACGCGGTATCGAAACGCCTCTCCCACGGAGGCCAATGAACCGCAAACGATCACCAGTCCTCCGGCTCCGGCCCAACGCCGGGCGATCTTCCACCCCTCCCGGAAACCGTCCGCCGGCCGCGCCGGGAGTTTCCTTCTCCCGCAGGCGCCCGCAAGCTCCTCCGTCGTCGCGGCGCGGTCATGCTCCATGGGGTAAGGAACCCATCCGTTCACCACCCCGGAAAGCTCCCGCAGGAAGCCGGACAGGTCCTTGTCCCTCAGCATGCTCCAGAGCGCGATGATCCGGACGATCCTGCCGCTTGCCTTCATTTTCGCCAGCTCGCGCGCCAAGGCGCGGGCGGCCTGGGGATTGTGCGCCCCGTCCAGCCATGCCCCCCGGTTTTTCCTCCCCGGCAACGGGGAGAACCGCCCGGGCCAGCGGGCGCAGGCGATCCCTTCCTCCGCTGCACGCCGGAAAACCTCCGCGGGCATCCCCCGGGCCGACGCCCACCGCCAGGCGGCGGCGCAAGCGAGCGCGGCGTTGTCGCGCTGGAAATCGCCGGCCATCCCGGGACGTACGGGGGGGACCACAAGCCCCGGGAGATGGATGCGGATGCGCCCTTCGCCGCAATCCTCCCAGCGGTAATGAAGCCCCCGCTCCCAGGCCGGGGATCCTTTTTCCCCGGCCTTCCGTATTGCGACTTCGCGCGCGGGGGCCGGCATCCTTCCCAGCACGACCGGGACCCCGGGACGGATGATCCCCGATTTCTCGGCGGCGATCTCACGGATCGTTCTTCCGAGCCACTCCCGGTGGTCGATTCCCACGGTGGTGATGACGGAAACCTTCGGCACGCAGGCGTTCGTCGCGTCCCAGCGCCCCCCGAGCCCCGTCTCCATGACGACCACGGGCGTCTTTCCCTTCCGGAACCAGTCGCACGCCGCCCAGGTCATCTCCTCGAAATAGGAGAGCGGGCCACCGCAGGCCTCCGCGACCGCGCGGGAGAGGGCCGACGCCCTGCGGAGGGACCGCCGCAGCGATTCGCGGGGGATTTTCTCCCCGTCGATGCGGATCCTCTCCTCCGGGGAAAGGAGATGGGGTGAGGTATACAGACCGATCGGGCCCGCGTGCAACCGCCTGAGGATCGTCTCCAGGAAAGAAGCCGTCGATCCCTTCCCGTTCGTACCGGCGATGTGAAGAATACGGAATCCGCGTTCGGGATGCCCCGACATTTCGAACGCCGCGAGTATCCGCTCGAGGCCCGGACGGATCTCTTCCGGCCCCCCCGGCCTTGTCCTCCCCGTCATTTCCCGGGCGGCGCCGTCAGGAACCGGAGAACCTGTGTGAGCGTGGGCTTGAGCCGGGTTCGCTCCACGATGATGTCGATCATGCCGTGTTCGAGGAGGAACTCGGCCCGCTGGAATCCCTCCGGCAGCTTCTGCTTGATCGTCTGCTCGATGACCCGCGGCCCGGCGAAGCCGATGAGGGCGCCCGGTTCCGAGATGATGATGTCTCCCAGCATGGCGAAGCTCGCCGCCACACCCCCCGTGGTCGGGTCCGTCAGGACGCTGATGAAGGGGATGCGGGCATCGGAAAGCCGGGCGAGGGCGGCGCTGGTCTTGGCCATCTGCATGAGGGAGAGCGTCCCTTCCTGCATCCTCGCCCCGCCGGACGCGCTGAAAATGATGAGGGGGCGGGACAGTTCTTTCGCGGCCTCTGCGGCGGCGGCGATCTTCTCCCCCACCACGCATCCCATCGACCCCCCGAGGAACTCGAAATCGAGGACGGCGAGAACGACGTCGATCCCGTTGAGCTTCACCGATCCGGTGATGACCGCCTCCTTCCTCCCCGTCTTCTTCTTCGATTCCTTGAGACGGTCCGTGTATTTCTTCGTGTCGGTGAAGGAGAGCATGTCGACGGATTCGAGGTCCTCGCCGAACTCCTGGAAGGTTCCCTCGTCGGTCACCGCCCGGATCCGCTCTGTCGCAGGGATGCGGAAATGGTAGTTGCACTTCGGGCAGACGTTCAGGTTCCGCTCGACCTCGGGCTTGTAGATGATCTCGAGGCATGCGTCGCACTTGATCCACATTCCCTCGGGAACCTTGAACTTCTTTTCCCCTTCTTCCTTCCTGCGGAACAGCCGGATGGGCATCGATGTCACCTCAATTCCGATTTGAGGGATCGCACGAACCGCCGGAGCGCTTCCGGCCCGGTCCGCGACGCGCCATGCGCTTCCACGATCTTGACGCAGGCGCTTCCGACAACCGCGGCGTCCGCGTGCCGCGCCGCCGCCTTTGCCATCCCGGGCGTCGAGATGCCGAACCCCACCGCGACGGGAAGGGAGGTCCGCTCCTTCACCGACCGCGTCCATGCGGCGATTCCCGGGGGGAGCGCCGTCCTGGCCCCCGTGATGCCGATGACAGATATAAGGTACAGGAATCCGGACCCCGATGCGACAGCGCGCCGGATCCGGTCTGGGCCGCTCGTCGGGGATACCAGGGGGATCCAGTCGAGCCCGGCCCGCCGGACCTCCGGCAGCATCTCCTGCGATTCCTCGTACGGCAGGTCGACGACCAGGACCCCGTCCGCTCCCGCGGAGCGCGCGTCCATGCAGAACCCGGGGATGCCGTATCGGAAAAAGGGGTTGTAATATCCGAAAACGACCACCGGAGTCGAATGCGTCCTGCGGAACCCGGAAATCAGGGAAAGTGCGCGCCCCAGGGTCATTCCCGCATCCAGTGCCCGGCGAGCGGCGGCCTGGATCGTGGGGCCGTCGGCCATCGGGTCGGAGAAGGGAATCCCCACCTCGAGGAGGTCCGCTCCCCCGTCGGCGGCGGCGCGCACATAGGAGAGCGAGGATCGCCCGTCCGGGTCCCCCGCCGTAAGGTAGACGATCAGGCCCTTCTCTCCGCGGTCCTTGGCGGCGGCGAAGGCCCCGTCAATGCGCGACACGTTTTCCCCCCGTCCGCTCTGCGACAATCTGGATGTCCTTGTCTCCCCGGCCCGAGAGGTTGATGACGATCGCCTGGGAGGTCCGCATGCGACGCGCGAGCCGGAACCCGTGAACGACGGCGTGGGAGGACTCGAGGGCCGGTAAAATCCCCTCGTATCGGGAAAGGAGATCGAATCCCTCCAGCGCCGCCTCGTCGGTCACGGCGACGTATTCGGCCCTTCCCGTGATCTTGAGGAATGCGTGCTCGGGGCCCACGCCCGGATAATCGAGCCCCGCGGAGATGGAGTGGGCCTCCCGGATCTGGCCGTCCTCGTCCTGGATCACGAAGGACTTGCTGCCGTGGAGAACGCCCACCTGTCCACGGCAAAGGGTTGCTCCATGCCGCCCGGAGGAAAGCCCGAGCCCCGCCGCCTCGACGCCCACCAGCCGGACTTTTCTCCTGGGGAGGAAGGGGGTGAAGATGCCCATGGCGTTGCTCCCCCCCCCCACGCACGCCACGATGGCGGAAGGGAGGCCTCCCGCGGCTTCCCGGAACTGCCGCAACGCTTCCCTGCCGATCACGGACTGGAAGTCGCGGACCATCATCGGGTACGGGTGCGGCCCGGCCGTCGATCCGATGAGGTAGTGGGTGGTCCGGACGTTGGTCACCCAGTCCCGGAGCGCCTCGTTCATCGCGTCCTTGAGCGTCCTGCTCCCGGATTCCACCGGTATCACCTCCGCGCCCAGCAACCGCATCCGGATCACGTTCAGCTCCTGGCGGCGGATGTCCTCCGAGCCCATGTACACCGCGCAGGAGACCCCCATCATCGCGCAGACGGTGGCGGTCGCCACGCCGTGCTGCCCCGCCCCCGTCTCCGCGATGATGCGCCGCTTGCCCATGCGCAGGGCGAGAAGCCCCTGCCCGAGGGTGTTGTTGATCTTGTGGGAGCCGGTGTGAGCCAGGTCTTCGCGCTTGAGATAGATCCGTGCGCCCTTCGCTTTTTCCGTCAGACGCCTGGCGAAGTAGAGCGGCGTCGGACGTCCCGCGTAATCGCGCAGCAGGCCGGAAAGCTCCGCGACGTACCTGGGGGCGCGCGCCGCATTCCGGTAGGCCGCCTCCAGGTCGAGGAGAGCCGTCATGAGCGTTTCCGATACGTATCGGCCGCCGAAGGGGCCGAAGTGGCCGTCGGGATCCGGCCAATTATATTTTTGATTAACTTTCAATATCAAGCTCTTTCTTTGCATTATTAATGAAACGCTTTACCTTCAGGGGGTCCTTCCTGCCGGGAGTTGTTTCCACCCCGCCCGCCACGTCGACCCCGTTCGGGCGGGTAAGACGGATCGCGTTTGCGACATTCTCGGCCGTAAGCCCTCCCGCCAGGATCCAGGGTTTCCCGGGTTTGGGATGCCCGATTTTTCCCCAGTCGAGGGCCATCCCCGTGCCTCCAAACTCCCCCTTCACGGCCGCATCCAGCAGGAAGGCCTCGCACGGGTAATTCCTGTAAGCGGCCAGCTCCGAGCCGTCCCGCGCGTGGACCGCCTTGATCCGATGAAAAGGGAGCCGTTTCGCGACCGCGGGTGGCTCGTTTCCGGAGAGCTGGACCACCTCGATTCGCACTCTCCGGCATACCTCCTCGATGACCTCGGGAAGTTCGTTCACGAACACCCCCACGGGAACGGCCTTCCCCTGCAGCGCGGCGACGATCGGCGCCGCCTCGGACGCCGGAACGTACCGGCGGGACCCCTTGTAGAAATTGATCCCGATGGCGTCGGCCCCAAGGGAAGCGGCCATCGCCGCGTCTTCCGCCGAGGTGATGCCGCAGATCTTGATCCGGAACATGAGGGGTCTTACGCCCCCACCTTCGGGAGGCGGCCCAGCGCCTCCCGGATCTCGCTCTCCGGATGCTCGTGGTCCACCAGCCTGCCCGCCAGGAAATCGTCGTAGGCGGCGAGGTCGAAGAACCCGTGTCCGCTCAGGTTGAACAGGATTGCCTTCTCCTTCCCTTCCTCGTCCGCCTTTTTCGCCTCGACGATCGCGCTGTGGATGGCGTGCGACGATTCCGGCGCCGGCAGGATCCCCTCGGACTTCGCGAAGGTCAGCGCGCTCCTGAAAACCACGGTCTGGGGATAGGCCTGGGCCTCGATCAGCCCCTCGTGGAAGAGCTGGCTGACCAGAGGCGAATCCCCGTGGTACCGGAGCCCACCGGCGTGGATCCCCGCGGGGACGAAGTCGTGCCCGAGGGTATACATCTTGACGAGCGGCGTGAGCCGTGCGGTGTCGCCGAAATCGTAGGCGTACACTCCCTTGGTCAGCGTCGGGCAGGACGCCGGCTCGACCGCGATGACCCTCGGGTTTTTCGAACCCGCGATCTTGTCCCGGAGGAACGGAAAGCCGATGCCGGCGAGGTTGCTCCCGCCGCCGCAGCATCCGATGACCACGTCCGGGTAGTCGTTGGCGATCTTCATCTGTTCCTGGCACTCCTGCCCGATCACCGTCTGGTGGAGCAGGACATGGTTCAGCACCGAGCCGAGGGCGTAGCTCGTGTCCTCCCTCGTCGCTGCGTCCTCGACGGCTTCGCTGATCGCGATGCCGAGCGATCCCGGGGATTCGGGATCGCCGGCGAGGATCTGCTTCCCGCTCCGGGTGTCTTCGCTCGGGGAGGGGACGACCTTCGCGCCGTAGGCCTCCATGAACATCCGCCGGTACGGCTTCTGATTGTAGCTGACCCTGACCATGTAAACCTTCGCTTCGAGCCCGAAAAAGGCGGCCCCCAACGCGAGCGCGGAACCCCACTGCCCCGCTCCGGTCTCGGTGGCGATCCGTTTCCGCCCGGCCATCTTGTTGTAGTAGGCCTGGGGGATGGAGGTGTTCGGCTTGTGGCTCCCCGCGGGGCTCACCCCCTCGTACTTGTAATAGATCCGCGACCGGGAACCGATCGACGCCTCGAGCCGCGTCGCCCGGTACATCGGGGAGGGCCTCCACAGCGCGTAGATTTTCCGGACCTCCTCCGGGATCGGGATGAAACGTTGTCCCGCCACCTCCTGTTCGATGAGCGCCATGGGAAAGAGGGGGGACAGATCGTCCGGGGAGACGGGCTTTCCCGTCCCCGGGTGCAGAACCGGCGCCGGCGGGTTGGGCATGTCGGCGATGATGTTGTACCAGACTTTCGGCATCTGCGAGTCTTTCAGGATGATTTTCGTTTCCATCGGTTCGCTCCTTTTCACGCCGTCGACCGGCGGATATTTCCCATCAAGCTCCTTACCGCTTCCTCCGCGTCTCCCGACCGGACCAGCGTTTCCCCGACAAGGAACGCGTCCGCGCCCAGCGCATGGAACCGCCGCACGTCGTCGGGGGAAGAGATACCGCTCTCCACCACTTTCAAGGCGGTCCGGGGCGCCAGGGGAAGCAGGCGCCGGGAAGTTTCCAGGTCCACCCGCAGGGTCGAAAGGTCCCGGTTGTTGATCCCGATGATCGTGGCGCCGGAACGGACCGCCAGCTCCATTTCCGCTTCGTCGTGCACCTCGACGAGGGCCTCCATGCCGTAGCCGGCGGCCGTGCGGATCATCCTTTCCGTCTCTTCCCCGAGGACGGCGACGATCAGCAGGACGAGGTCGGCCCCCCATGCGCGGGACTCCGCGATCATGTATTCATCGAGGAGAAAGTCCTTCCGGAGGGCGGGGACGGATCCGCACGCGTCGCTCGCCGACCGGAGATCCGTAAGCGACCCTCCGAAGAAACGGTTTTCCGTCAGGATGGAAACGGCGCACGCCCCCCCCCGCGCGTACGCACGTGCCGTTTCCGCCGCGTCGAGCTCCTTCCGGATCCACCCCTTCGACGGCGAGGCCCGCTTGATCTCCGCGATGATTCCCGGGGCCTCCCCCGGCCCCGCTCGGAGACCGCGCCTGCGGACATTCCGCCGCGCCCGTTCCGCGACGTCGGCCAGCGAATCGGCTTTCTTCCTGTCTTCCAGTTCCTCACGGACGCCGTCGAGGATTCTTTCCAGGTGGGAGGCCATTTCCTTCATACTTAAGCCCCCTTGCGTCCGAGGACGCCGAGAAACGCCTCCAGGCGGGACATCGCGGCGCCCGAGTCGATCGACCGGGCCGCCTTCGCGATGCCTTCCCGGATGTCTTCGGCCTTCCCGCCGGCGACGATGGCGAACGCCGCGTTGAGAAGGGTCGCCTGCCGCCCCGGCCCCTTCGCCCCGGAAAGGATCCCTTTGAGGATCAAGGCGTTCGTCGCCGCGTCTCCCCCTTTCAGTTCCTGGGTGGAGGCGTATTCGAAGCCGACCGACCTCGGATCGAAGAGATATCTCTTCACGATGCCCTTCCGGACATCCCACACGATCGTGGGGGCGGACAGGGTGACCTCGTCCATTCCGTCGGTGCCGTGGACGACGAAGGCGCGACGGTGCCCCAACTCTGCGAGGACGCGGGCGTACGTCTCCCCCAGCTCCTCGCTGAATACCCCCACCATCTGGCAGTTCACCCCGGCGGGGTTGCTCAAGGGCCCCAGGATGTTGAAGATCGTCCGGATGCCGATCTCGCGGCGCGGCCCGATGGCGAATTTCATGGCGGCGTGGAACTTCGGCGCGAACAGGAACGTGATCCCGGCCTCGTCGAGCGCCCGCTGAACGTCCGCTGCGGGAGCGGAGAGGTCCATCCCCAGGGCCTCCAGGACGTCGGCGCTCCCCGACCTGCTGGTGACGGACCGGTTGCCGTGCTTGGCCACGCGGATTCCCGCCCCCGCGGCGACGAACGCCACCGTCGTGGAAATGTTGAAGGTCCCGGCGCGGTCCCCGCCGGTCCCGCAGGTGTCCAGGACGTCTTCCCCCGCCGGGGTTTGAATGCGTACCGCCTTTTGCCGCATGACGTCGGTGGCCGCAGCGATTTCCGTCGTTGTTTCCCCCTTCATCGAGAGGCAGGAGAGGAAGGAAGCGATCTGCGAGGCCGTGGCCTCCCCCTCCATGATCATCCGCATGGCGTCGCGCATGCCGTCGGCGGAGAGGTCCTTCCCCGCCGACACCTCCGAGATCGCTTCCCGGATGTTGCGGAAGCACCGGAGCACCGGCTGGCGGGGGTCGATGAGGGAGAGGAAGTTCTCGAGGAGCCGCATGCCGTACTGCGTGAGGATCGACTCGGGGTGGAACTGGACCCCGAAGATCGGTCGGGAAACGTGGCGCACGCCCATCACCTCGCCGTCCTCGGACTCCGCGCTGACCTCCAGCTCGGCCGGAAGCGAAGCCTTCTCCAGGGCGAGCGAGTGGTAACGCGTCGCGGTCAACGGGTTTTCGAGCAGGGAGAAGATCCCTTTCCCGTTGTGGCGGATCTGGGACGTCTTGCCGTGCATGAGCGTCTGCGCGTGAACTACTTTCCCGCCGAAGGCCTGCCCGATGCACTGGTGGCCGAGGCAGACTCCGAGGATGGGGACACGGTCCGCGAAGGCGCGGATCGCCTCGAGAGAGATTCCGGCGTCGTCCGGCCCGCCCGGGCCGGGGGAAATGACGATCCCGGAAGGGCTCTTGGCGGCAAGGTCCGAGACGGAAACCGCATCGTTTCGGAAGACCCGGACTTCCGCCCCCAGCTCGCCCAGGTACTGCACGAGGTTGTAGGTGAACGAATCGTAATTGTCGATGACGGCGATCACGCGCGCCCCCTACGTCCCTCGTCGACCCCGATCGCGCGGAAGAGGATCCGCGCCTTGCTCCGGATCTCCTCCCACTCTTTTTCCGGGTCCGAGTCGGCGACGATCCCGGCGCCGGCCTGAATCACGGCCTCGCCACCCCGCATCACGATGGTGCGGATCGTGATGCAGAAGTCCATGCTTCCCTGGAGGTCGAAATACCCCACCGCGCCCGCGTAGACGCCCCTGCGGAAAGACTCCAGCTCCTCGATGATCTCCATGGCACGAACCTTGGGGGCGCCTGCCACCGTCCCGGCGGGGAAGGCGGCCCGGAGCACGTCGAAGGCGGAAAGCCCCTTGCGGAGCCGGCCGACCACGTTCGAAACGATGTGCATCACGTGGGAGTACCTCTCCACCGCCATCAGCTCGTCCAC
>Ga0153915_10004596_pt1 | contig 12737 bp, 9 predicted proteins | sample Opewatmetagenome_2_FD_107003 | JGI IMG/M metagenome (GOLD analysis project Ga0153915, IMG submission 107003) | Freshwater wetland microbial communities from Ohio, USA - Open water 3 Core 3 Depth 3 metaG | ecosystem: Environmental > Aquatic > Freshwater > Wetlands | place: USA: Ohio, Lake Erie... | reverse complement strand
CCAATAAGGAATGGTTATACTATAGGTGACCTCTATGACCGAAAGGGAACATTTACAACTGGTACATACATCGTGTGGCAGTTGCTACATGGGTCTACTGCCGCAGGTCTGGACGAACAGGAGCACCGGTAAGGGCGTAGAAGGCGAGCAAGGGTTGACCGGCCTCCAACTGCTTGAGAGCTTGAGAGACAGCGCGGAACTCATAGGACCCTGGGATGAGGTTCAACAGGATGCCCTTCAGCTCACCCCTTGCCTGCCTGCCCTTATAGGAGGTCGTGTTGGTGGCTGCCAGGGCTGTGAGGGCGAGGTTGAACATTGGCCCTCCCGAAACCTGCGCGGGCACCCAGGGCAGGAAGTTCTTGCCGTCGATACCGATTAGTTGAAGGGCTCCGGCGATAGCCATTGCGTTGAGCCCCAGCCGCCCTATCGAGACGATCCTCTGGCCCGCCGTACCGTGGGTCATCATGTGCCGGATGAGGTTGGCGTAGTAGACGGGGTAGACCTGGTACTGCCCAAACATCCTCCCCAGGAACCCATGGCTCATCCTGGCGTTGTTGGGTCGGTAGTAGTCGAACATCGACAGCTTGTTGATGTCGTTGCAGAACAAATGCTTGGCGGAGGTGATAGCCTCAGGGCTACCGTCTGCGAGCAACGCCGCTACCTTTGCCGCGGTGTCATCGTGCATCAGGTTGACCCCCACGGTTTCGATGAACGACGGTCCTTTAACGCCCTTCATCGCCCGCTCGAAGTAGTTCCACTTCTCCTCGGCACCGAAGTAGGCCACGGCCCGTGACAGGTCATCGGAGCGTTTGAAGGGCTTCATGCCAATCTCAGTTACGGTCCCTATGGCCTTGCCAACCCTGGTCTCTCCCTTGGCAATCTCGTTTATAAGTGGAGGGGCCTCGGTTATAACGCCTCTTTCACGAAGCACACCGAGGGAGCCCTCCACGTTGTCAAGCACCCGCTTCATCCCGGCCTCCACCCACTCGTTTCCGATGAGCGCCCCTGTGGTGGCGTACATCTGGGTCATGTTTCGGACGGTTAACCAGGGGCGGTAGGCCTGGGTGGTCAGGGCGTTGGTGGTGTAGACCATATCCATGAAGCCCTCGGCTACCTCGGGATGTTTGGAGCCAAGGCGTCGGGCGGTGTCAGTTGTGAAGTGGTTGAGCTTCTTGGTGATTCCATCGTCGTAGGTGCCCAGAAGCATCTCTCGGTAGTGATGGAGGTTCTCCACGGCTACCTCGTCCACGGGGATGGGACTGTTCTTGATGTAGTCGTCGAGCTGCCGCCACAGGTCCCCCAAGAACAACTTCTTGTGGAGGCGGTTGGAGTAGTTGGTGAGGGTTTTGGCGAGGTTGGTCTCCCGGGCCATGTTCACGACCTCGGATAGGCGCTCCTCCTCCGCCATGAAACGGATCTCCTTGGGCAGCGATCCGCCTTGCCAGATGCCGTTGAGGAACTCCCGGCTCTGTGAGTCGGTAAGGTCCCCTGCCTTCAACGCTCGCTCACGAATGATGGGCATGTAGTCGAAGAGGAAACGGTTGCTGTCGATCCCCGCCTTCCCGAACAACCCCGGGTTATGCATCGGGTCGGTTCCGAGGAGGTCGCGGATCGCCTTGACCCCCTCGATGTGGTGGGGCTTCAGGCCGTAGTCCTTGACGATCATCGTTCGGGTATCGTCGTCGACGGCCTCCATCCACTCCTGGAGGCCCCGCAGAACGTCGTCGCTGAACAGGCGTGTCCCTCTCTTTGTCTTGTCGAAGAGGTGATAGAGCAGGAGCCTGCGGGTCTCGTTGGCCTGGCGGAGGGCCTCGGGAAGCGTCGTCTGCATAGCATCGACGATCTCAGCCAGACGATAGTGGCCGCTTTTCTTGGCGTAGCTCACCAGCCAATCGTGCATCGGGCGGTAGGTTTGGCTCACGGCCGTCATACCAAGCGGTTTGACCTTGAAGTCGGCGGGAAGCGCCCACACCTGGGGGCTATAGGCGGCCCTCCAGTCCTGGTTGAACCGCGCGACGTCGGCCTCGCTCACCTCTGGAATGAGGTTGGGGGCAAAGGAGGGATCGGGTTTGGTGGCAAGGATACGACCGATGTCGGCCTTTGTAGCGGCGTGGTAGGTCCCCCTCTCATCGATCAGACGGTAACCCTTGGCGTCCGCGCGGAGGATGAACCCTCTCTCGTTGGCCAACCGTTCAATCTCCATCATGTTCTGCTGGAGGCCTTCCATGAACTGTCGTGTTTCCATCGCGCTTTTGAACTGTCGGTGTACGCCCCACTTCGGCATATCGAGGTTGTACATTTCACCCACCGTATAGGCGATTTTCCCCTCGGCGGTGTTGATGATAATCCGTCGGCCCTCCAGAGTTGATACGTCCACAAATCTATCTAGGAACCGTTTGGCGTCGTTGAAGTTGCCTATCGCGTAAGAGCCCTTGACGGTGAAGGTGGTGACGTCGTCGCCAACCTCTACGGCCATGGGGGCGAAACGGCTATCAATCTTCGCGGGCCGCCAGTTCATGGTGTGGAGCAGCTCGGGAATCGTCGCCCCCTGTCCGACGACGGTCTTGCCGTCATAGACCTTGTAGCCCTTCTGGGGGGTCCCGATGAGTCGATAGCCCTCCTCCGCGAGGTCGTAGCGAACGTGGCTCGCGGTGGTGTGCTGGACCAACAACTCATCGATGAGGTCGTCGACGTTGTTGGAGGTGAAGGTCGTCCCCCCGGCGAACTTGAGGGTCGTCGCTCCCTCCTCTACCACCATCTCGACACCCTTCACCCGGGCCAGCGCATCGCCAAGCCAGGTTCGTTTGGCGACCTCCGAGGCCTCCGGTAGGGGGGAGGTGTAGATCGAGCGGGCCTTGACGCCCGCGGCCTCGGCGATGGTACCGGGGTAGCGGTTAATCGCGGTCTCCACCTGGCCCTCGAAGGCCTTCTGGAGATCGGCCATGGGCAGCTCCTTGGTGGAGCCCATCGCCCCGAGGACCTGCCGGGCAACCTCCTTCTTAAACGGTTCGATGACGGCCTCGCGCTTTTCGGCGCTGAGTAGCTCCCCTACCCGATGGATGAAGTCGAACTGTTCTTGGGTGGTGGATATACGACTGGGGACCGTGAGCACGCGCTTTCCCTGCTCAGCCGCGAACGTCATGGCGGAGGGCTTGATGTCAGCGGCTCGAACGATGACATCGGCGGCGTCGTCCCCATACCGCTGGAGGAACAACCTGGAGAACTTCTGGACGACCGAGGGCTTCACGTCTCCGTAGACGCTCTTGAGCATCGACACCATCGCCCCTTCGCTCCCCACCAGGTCCTTGTCGAGGACCGAGAGCTTGAGGGTTTGACGGATGTGGATGTCCTTGCCCAACGACGAGAGGAACCGAGGACTCAACCCCGAGGTCGAGCGGATCGAGGCCGCCGTCCTCCCCCCTACGTCGTAGCCCGCCTTATAACGGCCCGTCTTGACGTCGATAAGGTCGGAGACATGTTTGATCTGCGACCGTGGAAGGAGCGCCGTAAGGCTACCGTCGGCGTGCTCTACGGCGTCGTAGCCAAGGCTGAGCAGGCGCGCTTGGGCAAGTTGTTCGACGGAGACCGTTGAGCGCACCCCGGCGACGTCCTGGAGGACCTGCTGGTAGATCCTATCGCTTGCGGGTTTGCCGTACACCACCATGGCGTTGAAGTCACCCGCCGTAGGTTGGGCGCGGAAGGCATCCGACTGCCTTACAAAGAAGTCCTTGACCTCCCGGACCTGGCGGACCTCCTGTCCTTCGCGGATCAGGCGTGCTTCCTTGCCGGAGAGCGCGCCCTCGGGAAGGTCGACCTTGAACGTGAAGGTCTTGAGGCCGGGCTTGGAGGCGACCGCGGCGGCCTCTCCATACGTCAAGGCGCTCCTCTCGGTGATAGGTAGCGCGCCTTCTTGGACCTCGGCAATCCACGCCGCCTTGGACCGCTCGACGCTGTTGGCTATCGGCCCCAGGACCTTTTCGTACTCGTTGAAGGCCTTGAGGGTAACCTTGGAGCCCTCAAGCGCCCGGATGTGGAAGTCGAGCTTTTGCTTGGCAAGCAGTCGTTCCTCGTCGGTGGTCGCGGCCTGGAGGACCTCCTTGGCGCTCTGGACGGCACGACCCTGTTCCTCGACGTGGCGCATCGCGAGGGTCCGGTAGTCGGTGTACTGCTCGGCGACGATCCTGTTGACCTCGGGTAGTTCCACCCCGTCTGCGATTACCGTACCGCCCGTCCCCGGCGACCGCCTTACCCGGAAGCGCCCTGGTCCCGCGTCGACGACGCTGTTGTTGGTGAGGTAGCCGATGCTCTTGGTGAGCTTGACGGGGTCGTCGATCACGGCGTCCAGGCCGTTGGCCGCAGTCGCTTCGAAGGCAGCGCGTGCCGTGATAGTGTCGCGGACCGCCTCGGGCATCGTCCCCCATACGGCCTCGTCCATGGTCCCGATCTTCACCCGCCTTACAAGCTCGTCCATCTCTTGAGAGCCATACTTAGCGAGGGCTTTGAGGTCGGGGCTTGCCATCCCCCGACCACCAAAAAGCGCCTTCCACGTCAAGCGAAAGAACGGTACCAAGGTATTGATCCCGACGTTGAACAGGTAGTCCATGGCCGCGTACTTGCCGAAGCTCAACGCTATGTCGTTGGCGGTCGCCTTTATACCGGGGTTCCACTCCTGCTGCGACACCGCCCCCATGGCAAGGTCCCGTTCCGCACCTACTATTCCAGCTCCTATACTCCTAATAACCTGTGAACCAAGGTTCTTAACGAGCCAATCTCTCGCTGCCCATCCCATCAGACGTTTGCCTGCCCCTTTTGTAATAAAACCTGTTCCCTTTAGGGCAAGTTTATCAGCTAATCCAGAGGCAATTCCTAATCCCTTTCCCTTGGTGGCCGCCACGGCAATGACCGTCTCGGCGATGTTGCCGATCTGGGAGGCACGAGCGGGTCCCTGGGGTCCCTCCAGCGGTCCAAGGAGGCTCTCCACCGGCCCCTCCCCGATGAAGGGGGAGTGCTTGAGGCGAGCCCTGTTGTTGAACACGTATTGCGTGAGCTTGGAGGCATCCCGTCCGTAAAGCGAGTTCCATGGATCGACCATGTCCTGGGGAACGACGCCTACCTGCTTGAGTAGGCCCTGGATCTTGGAGGCTGTCCACATGAGCCCTTGGCTGACGATGGTCCCCCCCGTTACCGCATTCACCACCCCTTGCATGTAGGTGGGCTCCCGGTAGAGATCGGCGAACTGCTTGTTCTCGTAGACCGGGGGAGCCTTGGCGACGATCTGGTCATAGGCCATTTGTTGTTCAGCAGGGTTGAGGACGGAAAACCTCTGATCGTCGATGACCTGTTTCCGGGAGATCCTATCCCTAACCGCTTGCTGTTCGCTATAAGTCATGGAGGCGAACTCTGGGTTGGTCATCAAAGCCTGGAACACCTTGGGATCGTACATAGGTTAGTACCCTAGGCCCTTGGCAAAGTCGTCAACCTTCTTCTGAGAGGTATTGGCCTCTGCGACGGGAGCAGTCGGAGTAACCGGCGGCGTTGAGGAACCATCAATCGCCTGCTCGCTGGTTCCCTTTTGCTTGATATTCTTAATGGTCCCCATACCAAGCGTTCGCCCCAACCAATTACGACCCTCATAGCTGTACTCGGGGACGTGGGTGTACTGGTAGGTGGTGGGACCACCCGCGCTCTTGAGCTGTGAGTTCAAGATGTCGATGGCGGAGTTGACCTGCTTGGCGGAGATGTTGATGCTGTCCAGGACCATCTTGCTCTCGATGAGCTTGCCGCTTTTGGGGTCCTGGTTCTGGAGGATCACCTTGTCGTAGCCCTCCATGAGCTTGAGATAGACGGCGTAGGCTTCCTTGAGGGCAGGGTTCTTGTTGTTTGCCCGGAGGGCCTCTAGCTCCATGGCGGCCTTATCGCGCTCGATACCCAACATTTGGCGCTTGATGGCCAACAGTTCTGGGGCGCTTTTGGTCTCGGCGAGGCGGGCCTGGGCCTCCGCAACAGCGGCTAGGGCTGTTTGCTTCTTCGTCTCCATCTCCATAGGGAGGTTTTCGATGTCGGCTTGGAGCTTACGGGTTTGGGCCTGGAGGTAGGCGACGTTCGCCGCGGCCTCACCACTCTTGAGCGACCGTTGGTAGGCGATCTCGCTCTTGGGGTCCACCGCCATCATAATCCAACTGTTGAAGGCCTCGTCCTGGGCCTTGGAGCGGAGGAAGGCGTAGAAGGACTTGGGGTCCTCCTGGGCCAACCGCCTGCTCTCGGCCAACGTCGTGGTCTTCTGCCACCTATCGGCGAACACCTTTGCCTTGGCGATATCCTGGCCCGACATCCCGGCCATGTTTTGGGTGGCGGCGGCGAACTCCGTGAGGGCGGCCGCGGCCTTGTTGGTGGGGACCTCGGGGGTGGCCGAGGTCGCAGTGGTCACGGGGGCTGCCGCCGTCGGTCCCCCGGCGACGGGAGCGGTCACGGGTTGGGCAACCGCCCGGTTGGCCGCGGTCATGGCACTGGCGGCTTGGGCGTCGGTCATCTGACCGTACTGCTCGCCCTTGGACCCCACCGCTCCTTGGGCCTTCAACGCTTGGCCCTCCGGCACGCGCCCCTGTTGGTCGATGATGGCGATGTTGTCGGTGTAGGTCTTGAGGTCGGCCTCGATCTCGGCCCTCGCCTTATTGATGAGGGGCTTCATCTGGGCGGGGTTAGCACGGACATTTGCCGACCCCGCCCCCGCCACCCCCATCCCCGGCTGCTGCTGTTGGGCCTGGGCCTCGACGTTCTGCGCCTGGGCTAGGAGCCTATTGGCGATAGCCGGGGTGAAGTACATAAGGCGGGGCTTGCCTGGCTCGCCTTGATCTTCGGGTTGGAGCCCTTGGGCCTTGTACTTGTTCTGGAGGTCCATGACCTTCTGCCAAGCCTGCTGGACCTGGGGACCATATGCTCCACCTGCCCCCTTATCCCACGCCCAGAGGTCTGCCCACTCCGAGGTGGGGCCGCCTCCTTGGGGGGCGCTTGCGGGAGAGGCCGCCGAGACGGTCGTCGCAGCCGTGGTAGTCGAGGTCTCCTGCCCCCCACCTCCCTCATCGACCATCTTGATGCCGATGTTGGCGAGTTGTTTTTGGGCCTCGTCGTAGGTGGGTTGGTCCTTGACGATGGAGTCGAGCATGGCGGAGGCCTGGGTGTCGTCGTAGCCGAACTCCTTCATGAAGTCCTTCATGAGGAGCTTTCCTTGCTCGTTCTCGACCATCTCCTTCAACCCCCCAAACCGTTTCATGACGTCCTGGATGACGCCAGTCTTGCCCTTGATGCGGGTTTCTTTGAGCCACTGGCCGAACTGAGCGAGTCCCGACATGCCGCTCGCCAGGGTCCCGTAGGCCTGGGTTTGTAGTTCCGCGCCGGTCGGTCCGACGAATTGTGCCATCTCTATGCTCCTTATAGGCCGAACAGGGCCAGCAGTGACGTAAGCCCCGAGGCATTCTGCCCTAGGCTCCCAAGGCCGCTTGCGAGGCTCCCCAACCCTCCGATCCCTTGGAGGAGGTTTTGGTAGCCGGAGGCCTGGGTGGCGATCAAGGGGTTGGCGGCGTTGGCGTAGGCGCTGGCGTTGTTGCTATACAAACCCATGACGTTGGACAGGGCGTTGCCCTGGGAGGAGGCTAGGTTATTGAGCGTCGAACCGTAGAGGTTGTTCAGGAGGGAGAAGTTCTCGCTCTCCACCTTCGACGATAGGTCATTCATCGAGGACTGATAGGCCTTGTTGCCGGCGTACATGTTGGCCCCGCTATATAGGCTCCCCAGGCCCGAGTACATCGAGGCGGCATCATTCACCCCCTGTTGGCCTAGCTCTTGGGCCTTTGCGATCTCGGCGTCCGATGCGCTCCGTGTAAGCCCCTGAAGCGATGAGGCACTGTTCAAGAACTGGTTGAGGTAACCCCCCGAGGACATTGGGTTCAGGTAGGTAGACAACAAGCCGGTACTATCCCCACTGCCGAACAACATCGAGGAAAGGTTGTTCTGCTCGTTGGTCAACCCGCTGAGCCAACTCGATGTATAGGGGTTGGTGTTTATGTAGCTGTTATCGAAGAACCCCATCCTTCATACCTCCTTAACGGTTGGCCGGAAGGTGTCCCTCGACACCCGCTCCCGACACCCGCAAGACGATCTCCTGTATGACATATTGCCCACAAATGCTGGAGGACACCAGCCGGAAACGGAAGTTCGACCCGACCGCGCGGAAGTTGACGTAGTTCTCGTCGTCTCCAGCGGGGATCGTCAGCGGTCGGCCCGTCGCTGTCACGTTCCTCCAGGTGGTCCCCCGGTCGATCGACACGTAGAGCAGGAACGTGACGTCCTGGGAGATGGGCTCCTTGAACTTGAGGCTCAGCCGTAGATGGCGACGTTCCTCATCGGCTTCTCCATAGTCGAAGTCTCCGCTCTCGATGGTCACGGTGATGGGGTCGGCCCCAACGTCCTGGGTGATGATGGCGTCCCCCAGGTAGCGAAGGGCTCCATCGGAGGCGATATACACCCGCGAGGTGTCGGGGCTCCCGATGGAGTCGTAGGTGGGGAACACCCCAAGGCCGGTGTCGTAGGTGTAGGGAGGAGCCGTCAACCAAGCGTCGTAGGTGTACGCCCGGGTGACCTGCTGCCGGCTGAGGAGCGTCCCCTCCTCCTCGGTATAGGTCCACCCCTTCGTCCGGTAGTCGAAGGAGGCCACCTTGGAGAAGGTGCCCGTTGTAGAGGGGAAGGAGAACAGAAGGCGCGTTCGTTGAGGGTCGACGACCGCCTGGCACGACCAGAGGGCTTCCTCATCGGTGAAGTAGTCGTCGCGGATCTTGTCGCCGATCGCTTCGGGGGAAGTCGCCCCCTCGGCAAGGTAGTAGATGTTGTCATCGCCAACGAAGAAGTGCCCCCCCATGAAGGACACGATAGCCCTATCTCCAACGAGCCCTATCCCCCCTGTCTCCACGCGCCTCCCCCACGTCACCGGGAGGGCATCGTAGAGGTTGGTTTGGCTGCCGATCCATATAGCATCGTTGAAATAGGCGATCAGCGTATCGCCAAGGGGCAACAGGCGTCTGAGGAATCCCGCCTGGTAGGGGATGTCGACGAACTGGAGGGCCGGGAGGTTGAGAAGATCGAGGGTAGTGGTCCAACGGATACGATTTCTGACCTCGCTCCCATCATCGTTGGTCAGCCAACCCACGAACAGTCGGTCCTTGAAGAACGCTACACAATGGGGATGGCAGGTGTTGCTATATGTCGTCAACTCCGAGGTCAGCTCGTTGTCAAAGTAATGTCCATAGGTGGTAGCCGATGAGGCGGGGTCGTAGGCTCGTAGATCGCGGTTGCCATCGGCGATCAATAGTTTCCCCTTGACACTCAAGAGGTCGGGGTAGTGTTGGCTATCGGCAAGGATGGCCCGACGGATCTCGTAGGTAGCCCCTGCGGAGGCCGTCCCCGCGACGGTCGTCAGATAAAGGTGGGTGTCGTCAACGATCTGGTCGATGATGCCGTACTTGGGGGTCCCCGCCAGATCATAGGCCACCACATCGCCAACGCTGATCTCGGGATAGACGGTGTACTCGGTACTCAGTCCACTATCGACTACCACTCCAGTAACCCAGAGGGTACCACTACCGGTCAGGTAGGTCCGACCGCTCACTGTGGTGGCCGTCACGGTACCGGTGTTGTATATCCACTTAACCAACGTCATGGCCGACAGGGACAGGTAGTACAACGCCCGTTGGTCGAGGATGGCGGTCGTCTGCGTCCCGTCGTCCTTCCATATCCCTTCCATCCCCAAGATGGGCGGATAGGTGACGGTCGCCCCTCCCGAATAGACAACCTGCCCAGGCCTACGTTGGAGCCCCACCGACCGGGCCAAGGCGTTACGGACGTCCAAGAACTCCCCAGTCGCCAGTCCCGAGGTCGTCAGGTCCCGGCGGACACCCCCCGTGAGCGGTCGAAGTAGAACGTCCTTGGGGGTTGTGGGGGTGAACAGGTCGCTATATCCGGCCATTACTTAAAGACGGCGACCGCGGAGGTCCCGATGGCGAGGGCTCCCACCACGACCAGACCGATGGTGAGCCATAGGTTATCGGCTGATAGACGGTCGATCTTGGCCTGATAGGGTTTGACGGCGGCCTCGACGGCCTCCCTAGCCGTTCGCTCCATCTCCACCTTGATGTCCGCCTCCAGCGTGTTCCATTCGGACTCGCTGAAACAAAGCGGCCAGTCGCTCGCGTCCGCGAGCAAGGGCATCGACGACGCCAGGAGTAGACATGGGATCAGTAGGCAGATCACCAGTGGCTTCATGTTTGTTCCTTCCTTTCACGATAAGCGACAATACGACAACGGCCCCCACAAGGAGGGCCGTCCCTATGATCTGTATCCAGAGCCAGATGCGTTTCACTGTTGGGCACCGTCGGTGGGCGACGTCGACTCGGCAGGCTTGCCGATGACCTTGGAGGCGACGTTGCCGGTCGTGAATACCGCGAGGGTCGAACCGACCGCGATGAAGTAGGCCGTGAGCATCCCTCCGTCGCAGGCCTTCGTATAGAAGACCGCGAACAGGAATACCCCCGTCTCCAACAGCAGCGTCACCGCCGCCATGATGATCTTTCGTAGACCTTCCATCTATGACCTCCTCGTAAAGATACGTTTGCTGACCAATCGCCCGTTGGCGACCGTCAGGCTTTTGCCCATCGGGTCCCAATCCGGACACACGAAATGCCCATGTAGGACCCCGACCTCTTGCCACTCCCATCTCTGGACCTCTAGCTCCCCCGGGGCAGCGACGTAAGCGGCGTCCTCCTTGTGGAGTGTCCATGCCATACCTGTCACCAACTCCATCAGGGCCTCTGGGTTGACCACGAAGCAGTCCTCTCGCAGCCACCCCGCTCCCACCCCGTCGAGATAGGTCTTATAGGGATCGATGTAGCGGTCGGAGGCTACCTCGCCATGGTGGACGATACATAACAGGTAGCAGCCCTCTCCCCCCAACCTAGCGAGGTATTTCTGTCGTGGTTCGTTCATTCGTCGCTCCCTGTCGTTCGATCTCCATCATCTTATCAACCATCGACCGATATGAGAAGATGCCCGTCGCCACCACCCCTAAAAGAGCGAACAACGCGACGATGATCGGTGTCCACCTGTTGAACTTCGACGTCAGCGTCCGCTCCCGAGCATCGAGGGTTGCGTTGACCGCTTCGTTCACCCCCACCTTGATCGCATTGTCGGCGATCTTTTGAACCGCATCCACGTCAGCCCTCAGGAGTCCTAGGGCTGGTATGACCTGAGCGCAGTCGTATTCATATATCCTTCCTTCCATCTTTTGTAGCCTCACCTCCGCACCTATAGTAACGCCGTCGGAGGGTTTTCTCCATTCCTCCAAGGAATAAAGACGGTCGGAAATCTGCTCCTGGGCATCCTCAAGCGCCACCACCCGTCGACCAGCCTCATCAAGCGTCATGTCTCCCACCTGGATAACCTCCTTTTTTAAGCAATCTTTTGAATCTCGACATGGGCATAGACCTCAACCACCGAGAACCCACAAGCTTGACCGAAACCCTGTGTACTTCCCGTAGCAGAACAATAATGTTGAAGCTCTATTACTGTTTCCCCCGATAAAACGAACCTCCCAAACCCAGTGCTCTTAGTTACACTAGCTGTGTTATAGATATCCTCGCTACTGCCTATTATTAAGTCCGTGGAGTGGGTGATATCGCAAATCTTGGCTTTGTGTAGGCTAACTCCTGCGGCGGGTGCTACAAACCGTACATCATATGTTCCCGCCGGGAGGGTGATTTGGTTAGAGGCCAACGACGCCCCAGATATACCGTTTAGGACCTCGGTGTTCAACGTCCTCGTTTGCCAAGCCCCCGAGGTGAAGGTTCCTCCTGCTGTCCCCGAGGTCTTTTGATCTTCAACGATCATCGTCTGGACCAGGTCGCTATAGGTAGAGGTAGCAGCCTCTGTCTTGCCCACCCTCCTCCAGGCCGACCCATCGCTATAGACCCACACGAAGTCGTACTGCGCGGTGAGCGTCCACGACCCCACTGTCACCGCCCCCGCGGCACTGTCCCCCTTGATGACTAGGATGAGCTGACCCGGGAGAGCCGACGCGCTCCCCGGTTCAAACGTATACCCCGATGCCCCCCCCTTCACGATGGCAAACCACAAGCCATCCTTGTCCACCAAGGTGTAGTTGGAGGTCGATCGGGTTTCACTCATCAGTCCTCTCCATCATCCCAGGGTGGGGTAGTGATGTCATCGACATACCACACCATGATCCAACCGCGGTTATAAGAGGTGGAGTCATAATCCGTTGTATGAAAGAATCCATTCATGGTAGAACCGTTTCCTGTTATTCTACTAAGGACAACATTTGTACTTGTAAGATAAGTATAGCCTAACCCCTCAACAGGACTATCAACACCTCCTCCGGTGGTAATCCGAACATAGTTTTCATTAAGTAGTTCTCTGCGACTATCAGCATCGTTTCTTATTATATCCTTTACGTTGATGATGTTCGCCAAGGTCAACCCATGGGCAACGTTCACCGATGCCGTACTATACATGTCCCAGTCGCCGATGGGCAACACGAGTAGGTGAACGCCTCCATCGGCAACCGGATAGCGCCACTCGGCGTCCTCTCCATCGTTGGCGAAGTCGTCGAAGTAGTAGCGCAGGCGGTTGTTGTAGTCGGTCGTGTTGACCCACAACCTCCCCCCGTCGTCGGT
>Ga0153915_10004595_pt1 | contig 12740 bp, 12 predicted proteins | sample Opewatmetagenome_2_FD_107003 | JGI IMG/M metagenome (GOLD analysis project Ga0153915, IMG submission 107003) | Freshwater wetland microbial communities from Ohio, USA - Open water 3 Core 3 Depth 3 metaG | ecosystem: Environmental > Aquatic > Freshwater > Wetlands | place: USA: Ohio, Lake Erie... | reverse complement strand
TGGGAGATCTGCTTCTTTAAGACAACTCTGAAAGATCTCACTAATGGGGACGATGCTGAATAAGATTAACAGGTAATACCAATAACTTTTTTTCATGTTACCTGACTAATTATCTGAAATTTATGGTCATACCCCCGAGTTGGGTTCAAGAAACACGCTGCCTTGTGTTAGATATTGAATTATAGATTAACAAAGTTACGAACCATAATAATACAAGTCAAATTTGTTTTCAGACAGCTTCCGATCAACGGATTTTCACGATGTGGTAAAATTACTTTTTTTCTGTAATTTTAGCTGAGCACTATTATCAAGGTGATGAAAAGGGAGTTGAAACCTGACACAACTGCCGAAAAGGTATTGTTGAAGTACCTGGGACGGAAAGCAGTTGAAAAGGAATATGGCGAAGAACTTAAGGCCAGATCCACGACTGTAAGGGATGGATTATCCTTTAGACGGAATAAGAGAAAAAACAAGAGGATTACCTCTGGTACTATTTCCAGGAATAATCGTAGGGGATTATCAGGATTTCTTATAGTTATTGCAGCATTATTGCCTGTTGTAATTTTTTCCTGCAAAAAGGATTTAAGACCCCCCGCTGTAGGGAAACCTGTTATTTCGAAAATAACTGTTAAGGGTGCTACGGTAGAAAGTCAGATCATCTGGAATGGGGGTTCCCCAATTACGGAATGCGGCTTTTGCTGGAACACCACAGGCAATCCCACCTTTGAGGATTTCCATACCGAAGCCAATGAGACTGAAGGAAGATTCTCCTGCACATTAGATACCCTTAAAGAAGGTACAATGTATTATATCAGGTCATACGCAAGGAACAGGGAGAACATTTCTTACGGGCTTGTGACCTACTTCCGGACGGAAGCTTTCAGGAAACCGGGTGTGTATTCTCCTTACATTCATGGTGTAACATATAATACGATATCCTGCGGCGAAGGAGGAATTAGTTACGATAACACCGGTAATATCATTTCAAAAGGTGTCTGCTGGTCAATGTCTATTAATCCAACCATTGATGATCAGAAGATTGACCTTGGAAGTGGTTCCGGACCTATTGGTTGCACGATAGAAGGGCTACAGCCAGGAACGGTTTACTTTTTTCGGTCTTATGGCACTAACATTGCAGGTACATCCTACGGAGGAAATTGTGTTGCGAGAACATTTGACGGTTGCATGACTGATTTTGAAGGGCACATCTACTATACAGTCCGTCTTGGGAGCCAGGAATGGATGAACAGGAACCTGGAGACATCTTATTATTCAAACGGAGACAGAATCGCTAAAACCGGTACTCAGACCGTGAACATTGAACAGGAGGACAAACCTGCCTACCAGTGGGCATTTTTAGGACATGAAGATCACCCGGAGCTCCTTGATGACGATGGCAGGCTTTATACATGGTATACCGCCACCGAAAGCAGAAAGATCTGTCCTTCAGGCTGGCACCTTCCATCACTTGATGAATGGAATGAGCTCATTATCCATCTTGGTGGAGATACATTAACCTCCAGAGATCTGCGGTGGTGTTTCAACTACCACTGGGACAGCCCCCTAAATCCGGGAAATGAAGGCAGCTTCTGGGCACAGCTTGCAGGCTTCCGCCTTTCGACAGGACAATTCCAGTACGGATCTTATTACGGTACCTACTGGTGGACTGCGAATGAAGCATCTTCAGGGATCGCAAACGTTGTATATTGCGGACCATCCGATATCGATATAGTCGCCACTGCAGAAAAGAACAAAAAGGATGGCTATTCAGTGAGGTGTGTGAAGAACAAGTTGGCGGAGAAAGAGGGATTCGAACCCCCGGTCCCGCGATAGCGGGACAACGGTTTTCAAGACCGCCGCATTCGACCACTCTGCCATTTCTCCAAAAAAAACTGAACTCACCCCTCATCCATCCCGGAAGGGACTCATTTTAAAGCCCCATTTGACCACCTTGTTCATCCCGCAGCGCGGAACCATTTCTCCACGATGTCAGCTTATTTTACATGAAAATTTTCTTCGCCGCAAAGATAGTATTTTTTTAATTTTAGCGAATTATTGATCAAAATATACAAATTATCAGAAAATCAAGCACATAAACAATTTATTAACAGGATTTGAACATTTGATAGGAGGAAACATGCGGAATGGCTGAACAAATGCGGAGTTCCGCTGTTTTATAAATGTTGGACAGTTTTTTAAAAAAATAAGCATTTTTGCACTAAAAGTGCCACTATTTGCTGAAAATAGAAAAAAATAATTTGTTAGTGATCTAAAAAAAAATATATTTGTATTCAATTAGAACCATTGGTCTAACCATTAAATCTCTCATTATGACAAAAAAAGAATTAGTTAATGCAATTGCTGTTGATGCTGGTCTGTCAATCAAAGATTCAGGCAAAGCTTTGAACGCATTCGTCGGAGCTTTCGGAAAAGCCATGAAAAAAGGCCAGAGAATCCAGCTTCCGGGCATGGGTACTTTTAGAGTTGATAAAAGAAGTGCCAGAGTTGTTCGTAACCCGCGTACAGGTGCAAAACTTAATGTTCCTGCTAAAAAAGTTGTTAAATTCAAAGCAGCTCCTGCACTTAACAAAGGTCTTTAATCTTGAATGATTGAAATTGCTTAGAGGGGTGTATTTTCACCCCTTTTTCATTTTTATTAATTCATCCTGGCATAAATATCTGTCGATGAAACCTGAGGGTGTTATCTCGGCTATTTTCTTTACCTTTGCCGGCAATTAAATTTTAATTCTAATTTTGGTTTCAATTTTTTTACTACTTTTGATATGGTAATCCCGGCCCAAATCAGGAAGCAATGAACTGTATAATAGTCGATGACGATAAACTGAGCTGTAAAATACTCGAAGGATATGTGAATAAATATGCTTCCTTGAATCTTATCGGGATTTTTAATGACCCTATCTCAGCCAGGAATGCATTAACGAAACAAAAGGACATTGATCTCATTCTTCTCGATATAAAAATGCCGGAGATGGATGGCTTCGACTTTATGGTAAGTCTCGACCATCCGCCTAACATTATAATAGTCTCCGGTGGCGGGGAATTTGCATTGAAAGCATTTGATTTCAATGTCGTCGATTTTCTGCTTAAACCAATTTCGTATGCCCGGTTTTGCAAGGCAATAGACAAAACGATGAGGTATTTTACTCCAAAAGAGATAGGCACTTCCGGCGATGAAGAGATATTTATAAAGAAAGGCTCATCGCTTGTTAAGCTGAAGCTCAAGGATATTGTCTTTGTGGAAGCACTTGAGAACTATGTTACCCTGAATACCAACACAGATAAGTACACGATACATTTCACAATGAAGGCCATTGAAAACCAGCTTCCTTCAGGTGTATTTATCAGAGTCCACAGATCATTTATTATAAATAAAAGCATGATTCAGGCAATCAAAGAAAACTCACTGGATATCAGTATAGGGCATGCCGTGAAAAACATTCCCGTGGGGAAATCATTCAAAGACTCGCTGCTGAACGACATAAACGTGATGGCCAGATAATCACCACCTTGTCACATGCTCACAAACCGCCAGCTGTTTCTTCATCACCTCGGACAAACATCATCTTCACCTTTAATGCTTGAAATAGAAAGAGCTGAAGGAGTATATATGTATAGTCCCTCAGGCGAGAAATACCTCGACCTGATCTCTGGTGTCTCCGTGAGCAATACCGGACACAGGCATCCAAAGGTAGTTCAGGCTGTTAAAGATCAGGTTGATGCATATATGCACCTGATGGTATACGGCGAGATAATCCAGAATCCGCAGGTAAAATATGCTGAGCATCTTGCCAGTTTTCTTCCTGAAAGTCTGGACTGCTGCTATTTTGTCAACTCAGGAAGTGAAGCCGTTGAAGGAGCCCTGAAACTTGCCAAGAGATTTACCGGACGCAGCAGGATAATCTGCTTTAAAAACTCGTATCATGGAAGTACTCATGGAGCACTGAGTGTCCAGGGAGGAGAATTCTACAGGAGGGCTTTCCGGCCTCTTTTACCGGAGTCATACCAGATCATGTTCAACGATTCAGATTCACTTGACCTTATTGACAATAAAACAGCCTGCGTCATTATTGAACCGATTCAGGGTGAAGCCGGTGTAATCCTTCCTCAGAACGATTTCCTTAAGAAAGTGAGGAATAAATGCTCGGAGGTAAATGCACTTCTTATTTTCGATGAGGTTCAAACCGGATTTGGACGAACAGGTTATATGTTTGCGATTGACAGGTATAAGGTCGTACCTGATATCTTGCTCCTGGCTAAAGCGCTGGGTGGAGGAATGCCCCTGGGAGCATTCATTTCGTCCCGGGAAATTATGGCATCGCTTATGACAAATCCGCCTCTGGGCCATATTACCACGTTCGGGGGCCATCCCGTATGCTGTGCTGCCGGACTTGCTTCAATGAAAGTGCTTACGGAAGAAAACCTCATCGAATCATGCATTGAAAAGTCGGTATTATTCAGGGAACAGCTGAAGCATGATGCCATTATGGGGATCAGGGGGGAGGGACTTCTTATTGCAGTTCAGCTTGCAAAACCAGAATATGTTAAGCATGTTATACCTAAAGCTCCGCAATACGGACTCGTTCTTGATTATTTCCTGTTTTGTAATGACGCGTTCAGAATAGCCCCACCACTTACTATCAGTAAAGAAGAAATCTCCTGGGCATGTGTGCAGTTGATCCGTCTTCTGGATGATGCGGAAAAATCGCTTGGCAGCTTATGAAAAGAATTGCTTTGGCACTGATACTTGCAGGCTTTTCCGGAATCTTGTCAGTCAATGGACAGGTTCCCGGATCAAACACTTCATCTGCTCTGGAAAAATTGTTCAGCAGACTTCTCACAAGAACTGAGGACAATGACAAACTAAGTATAAATGACTCGATACAACTGATCATTGACAGCTATGCCGGGTCTGATACCGTTTTGGGACATAAATTTTACAATATAAAATATCTGGGACAAATATCTTCGCCTGATTCGCGCTTAAAAATTATTACCTGGAACCTGCTGCTAACCAATTCAAAAAGCAGGTACTACTGTTATTTTGTCAACAGATCAGGGAAGAAAAATTTAGTATACAAACTCACTGGATCTTATAATGAAAAGCCTGTAAGAGCAGATACAACTTATTCAGGGGACAACTGGTATGGTGCACTTTATTATGATCTGAGGCCGGTTAAGAAAGATAACCAGGTAAGCTGGATACTCCTGGGCATTGACTATGGGAATCCTGCAGTCACCAGAAAGATAATTGACGTGGCGAGCTTCACTCCTGAAGGCAGGCTGGTTTTCGGAAAAAGTTGGTTTGTAGCGGGAAACGAAACAAAATACAGGGAGGTGCTGGAATACAGCTCATCTGCTGTCATATCCCTGAAATTCCTTTCAGACAGATCAATAGTCTTTGATCATCTCGTCCCGATCTCCGCGGATTATAAGGGTATGAAGGAATATTACGGTCCTGACTTCTCCTATGATGCTTATATTTTTGAAAAAGGCATGTGGAGATTAAAGTTGAATATAGATGCAAGGAACAGAAAATAAACAAAGTCTTTCAAATTAAAATAATATGTCCAAAATAAGTCCGACCCATTTATTTTGTCTTGACGAGCATCGTACCTTTTTTGAAGATGTAAAGAAAAGATTTTCAGATACTTCAAAGTATAAAGTTGCCTCTTTTTCCTCAAAAGATGAATTTATGAAACATCTTGCAGGAGAAAAGGAACATAGCTATTGCAAAGTAGCAGTCCTGGTTTTATATGAAGTAAAAGAAAATGGGTCTATAATTGAAAACCAGACCAGGGAGATTAAAAAAATTGATCCTAAAACTGGTCTTATCCTTGTCTATCCCGTAGAAATAGGGGAAGAAATAAAGAAAGCAGTAAAATTTAACATTGATGCGTATATTCCGAGGAACAGCAATTCTATCCTTCGCCTTCACAATATAGTTAAAAGACTGATCAGCAAGCATAATCTTGAGATTTTCAGGAAACGCAGGAATCGTTCCCTGTATATTCTTATTGCTTTTTTGTTGCTTTGCGCCATCGTTGTTTTGCTGGCTTACCTGAAATTGCCGGAATATTTCTAGGTGATAAACACATTAACTGCTTTATCTCTATCGCCGTCTTTAAATTATGGCAACGGAACTTCACGAAAATGTGACTATTTGTCAGTAGGAAGCCAACGGCATATCTTTTGAATGGAAACGGCGTAATTGATGTTTAACCTTTAAAATGATCGATATGCAGACCGGAAAAATTGGAGTAACGACTGAGAACATATTTCCTATAATAAAAAAATTCCTGTATTCTGATCACGAAATCTTCCTCCGTGAGCTTATTTCCAATGCAGTTGATGCAACCCAGAAACTGAAAACAATGGCTTCAGTTGGCGATTATAAGGGTGAAATTGGAGACCTGACCATCCGCGTGTCAGTGGATAAGAAAAAGAAGATAATTAAAGTAACCGACAGTGGTGTGGGGATGACCGCTGATGAGCTTGATAAATATCTGAACCAGATAGCTTTTTCAAGTGCAAATGACTTTCTTGAAAAATATAAGGACCAGACTAATTCGCTTATAGGACATTTTGGCCTTGGTTTTTACTCATCTTTTATGGTATCGGATAAGGTTGAAGTGATTTCCAGATCGTATGACGAAAATGCATCAACTGTGAAGTGGACATGTGACGGAAGCCCTGAATATCAGATTGAAGAGACCAAAAGAGAAAGCAGGGGAACTGATGTGATACTTTATATTGACAAGGATTCAAAAGAGTTCCTTGAAGAAAATAAGGTTGAGGAGCTTCTTAAGAAGTATTGTAAATTTCTTCCTGTCGAGATTGCTTTTGGCAAGGAGAAGGAATGGAAGGATGGCAAATATGTTGAGACCGGAAAAGATAAGATCATCAACAATACAAAACCTGCCTGGACACTTAAGCCGGCTGATCTGAAAGAGGAGGATTACATGAAGTTTTACAGGGAATTGTATCCCATGGGAGATGAGCCACTGTTCAACATTCATCTCAATGTTGATTATCCGTTCAAGCTCACCGGAATTCTATATTTCCCGAAAATAAAGAGCAATATTGAAATCCAGAAGAATAAGATCCAGCTCTACTGCAATCAGGTATTTGTCACAGACTCGGTAGAAGGTATTGTTCCTGAGTTTCTGACTCTGCTTCATGGGGTTATCGACTCGCCTGATATTCCGCTCAACGTTTCAAGGAGCTATCTCCAGAGTGATTCAAATGTCAAGAAAATATCTACCCATATAACCAAGAAAGTAGCTGACAGGCTTAACGAAATCTTTAAGAACAACCGGGAAGAGTTCGAAAAGAAATGGGATAACCTTAAACTGTTCATAGAATATGGAATGATAACAGAAGAAAAATTCTATGAAAAAGCTTCAAAATTTGCGCTTTTCAAAAACACTGACGATAAGTATTCTACATTTGAAGAGTATGAAAAGCTGATAAAGGAAAACCAGACAGATAAGAATAAATCACTGGTATATCTTTATTCAACAAACAAGACAGATCAGTACACATACATCGAAAAGGCTAAAAATAAGGGGTACGATGTCCTTCACCTTGATGGCCAGCTTGATGTTCATCTTATAAATCATCTCGAAACTAAATTCAAGGATTCAAGATTTGTCAGGGTTGATTCAGATGTCATTGAAAAGCTTATTCAGAAAGAAGATTTAAAAGAATCAAAGTTGTCAAAAGAACAGCAGGAGGATCTCAGAAGCGTATTCAATGTCAGGGTCAAGTCGAAAGAGATATACCATGTTCAAACTGAAACACTTGATGAAAATGACTCTCCGGTTATCATAACACAATCGGAATTCATGCGCAGGATGAAGGAGATGTCACAGCTTGGCGGTGGCATGAATTTTTACGGGGAACTGCCTGACAGCTTTAATCTTGTTGTAAACCTGAGTCATCCGCTTATTGTCAAGATAGCTGGCGACCTGTTGGCTCAGGAAGGTACGAAACTCCGGGAGAACAATACCGAAAAGGAACGGCTGAAGGAAGAAATCTCATTTATGGAAAAAGAGAACAGCAAGAAGAAGCAGGAAGAGATAAGCCAGTTTGAGAAGGATGACCTGGAAAAGAAGAAAAAAGAACTTGAAGGTTTTGAATCTGCGAGGAAAGAGCTTCTTGAAAACTTCGGATCGAACAATAATATAGTCAAGCAGCTTATCGATCTTGCATTGCTTGCCAACAATATGCTTAGAGGAGAGGATCTGAGTACGTTCGTAAAGAGAAGTGTGGAGCTGCTGTAATGCACATATTTATTATTGAATAACCCCTCTTCCGCAGGCAAAATCTACCCCTGAGGGGGAGAAAATTCTGTAAAGATATTCTGATTTTTCCCCCTTTAGGGGGAATTAAAAGGGGGTGTTAAATCATTCTTCCGACTTCACCTTTTATGTAGTCGATTGCAGCCTTTGTAGGCTCTTTTTCAAGTTCCATCACCTTGGTCAGGATCTGTTTGCTTAAATCCATGGCCGGTGCATCGCCCTTAACTTTTTCAGCCTCATTGTTTATTATTTTAATAGTGTTGGACCGGGCATTCTTAACAACTTCCCAGGCTTGCGGGCTCATATATATCTGCTGGGAGAGGTTATGTTCAAATTCGCTCCTTATTGTGGCAAGTAATGCAGAATGCAGCTGTTCGGCAGACATATCGGATGCGCTAACCCTCACCAGTAAAGATTCCATGGAGATCCTTTCAAGAAAAAGCACGATCCTTTCATAAGCCTGCAACTTTATGGGAGTGACTGTTTTGGTGTTCTGAAGGATAATTTCCTGTCTCCTTTTATCCTGGTCGTTCCTTATCATATTCTTTAAAAGGACCCACGCAGTAAAAAATACAATGAGGGCAGGGATGGTAATTTTAAGGATATCTGTAAATATTTCCATAGCCAGGTGTTTAAAATGCAAACGTAAGATATTTTTATATAATATTCTGTTTATTTCCCGCAGATAGCGCAGATTTTCGCTGATCTTGATCCTTACGGGGAATTTGCTCCATTCAGCATGATGTCCAGAAGTTTTATCTGGCAGATACTCCCTTAAAATCTGCGTTAATCAGCGGGCAACTTTTCTTTTTGTTTTTCATTTTAACTTAATACATTTGATTCCGACCATTTAAAAGTTTTCACTTTATTTTAACAAACATGGAATATATATCTGACAGAATCAAATCCCTATCAGTTTCGCAGACTCTTGCAATGGCCCAGAAGAGTCGGGAATTAAAAGCGCAAGGGTTCGATATTATAAGCCTGAGCCTTGGTGAACCCGATTTTAATACTCCTGATTACATCAAAGAAGCCGCTAAAAAAGCTATTGATGAGAATTATACAAAATATCCGCCTGTGCCGGGTTATAATGACCTCAGGGAGGCTATCTCAAAGAAATTTAAGAATGAAAACGGCATTGATTATTCGAGTGACCAGGTAATCGTTTCAGCCGGGGGTAAACATTCTCTGATTAATGTTATCCTGTCGATTATCAATCCTGATGATGAAGTGATAATCCTTGCCCCGTACTGGGTGAGTTATTATGACCAGATTATTCTCGCAGGAGGCAAACCTGTTGTTGTGGAAGCATCGCTTGAAAATGATTTCAAGATCAGTCCTTCCAGGCTTGAATCAGCAATAACTTCCAAAACAAGACTCATCATTTTCAATTCACCTTCGAATCCTACAGGTATGGTCTACAGTGGGGATGAAATGGAGAAGATCGCCAGGATTGTGGAAAAGCATGATGGATTGTTTATTATTTCAGATGAAATTTATGAACACATAATATTTGAAGGGAAGCATGTAAGCATGGCCTCTTTCGGTTTTATCTACGACCGGGTCATTACTGCAAATGGTGTTTCAAAAGCGTATGCAATGACGGGATGGAGAATCGGGTATATTGGGGCTCCGCTTTGGATTGCAAAAGCCTGCAACAAGCTCCAGAGTCAGTTCACCTCAGGAGTATGCTCAATTGCCCAGCGCGCCGCACTTGCTGCCATTCAGGGAAATGATAATTCACGGCAATTAATGAGGGATGCTTTCCTCCGTCGCCGCGACCTTATTTGCGGTCTTTTGAAAGAAGTTAAAGGATTTAAGGTTAAAATTCCTCAGGGTGCATTTTATGTTATGCCAGATATTTCCTACTACCTGGGAAAAGCTGACGGAATTGTCAGAATAAAAACCTCCGACGACCTTGCACTCTATCTGCTCGATAAAGCTCAGGTTGCAGTAGTGGGAGGAGATGCATTTGGAGCACCTGAATGCATAAGAATTTCCTATGCTAATTCAGATGAACTGCTTATAGAGGCAGTAAAGAGAATTAAGAGGGCGCTGGAATTACTGAGTTAGAAATCTCCTCGCCCTTGGGAGAGGGGTTACCTGCCAGCATCGCCTTCGCGTAGCCGCTTCGGCAGCACAAGGCCGGCAGGCAGGGGGTGAGGTCAGTATTTATTATACGATACAGTCGCTTCCTTCGGCTTCCTTTTCTTATTCTTGTGGTCACTCAAAGCATAACCCAGAGTTATTATCAGCTCGACTCGCTTGGATGTCGGAATTCCAAGGATGTTCCTTAATAATTTCTCGTCAAACCATCCAATTATACACGATCCGATACCCTCAGCTCTGGCCTGGAGGCAGATATTCGCCGTAGCGATTCCGATGTCAATGTGGGAATAGTCCTTGCTCTTGATGGTACCACCGATTTTTGAAGAAAAGTTGGGATTTTCTCTCACTACCACTACAATTACCGGTGCCTGGCCGACAAAAGTGTTCATAGCTAAAAGCCGTGCAGATGCAGCTTCAGCAACCTGGATGATAAGCTCAGGATTTGTTACCACAATGAACTTCCAGGGTTGGGCATTGCATGCTGAGGGCGCCATTCTGCCAGCCTCGATTATCCTTTCCAGTTTTTCAGGTTCAACAGGCTTTTCACTGTATTTTCTGTCACTCTGCCGCCTGATTATCAGGTCCAGCATTTCTTTTCCTTCGATCATCTTTCAATAGTTTTCGGCTCTTAATTCGGCATAGCTGTCAGAGTGAAGGCAAGCCTGCTACTTTTGATGCAAATTCATACCTGTTTTTTGCCTGTGATTCTCCGGCAAAAGCCTTCAGCATGTTCTCCTCTGTTTTTGTTCCTTTTATTCTCTTTACCATATCATTGGTTTTAAGTAAAAAAATCCTCGGATTTCTCATTAATCGGACTACTGAATTTAAATATAGCAAAATTAGCTATCTTTATTTCTAAAATTAGTTGACTTTGGAATTTTTATTAACCTTAATTTAGAAAGTAAAATGACAGCATTATTAGTTATCCTTGCGATAATAGTAGTTTTTGTTCTTTGGGCAGTTTCTCTTTACAACAGGCTGGTCAAACTTAGAAACAACAGGGAACAGGCATTTGCAGACGTAGATGTCCAGCTTAGGCTACGGCATGATCTTGTTCCACAACTTGTTGAGTCAGTCAGAGGTTATATGGGTCATGAAAGAGGAGTGCTTACCGAAATAACCGAGGCTCGGGCCGCAGCTATGAAAGCAAATACGATCAATGACAAAATTGCAGCCGAAACAAGGCTTTCATCTGCCCTGGAAGGATTGAAAGTATCAGTAGAAGCTTATCCTGATTTGAAGGCCAGCCAGAACTTCCTGGATCTTCAGAATGAAATATCAGATGTCGAAAACAAAATTGCTGCCGCACGCAGGTTCTTCAACTCTGCAACAAAAGAGCTAAATGTGGCAACAGAAATGTTTCCTTCGAATATTGTTGCAACGCTGTTCAATTTCAAACGCGAACCAATGTTTGAGCTTGGCGAGAAGCGCGAAACTATAGAGGAACCACCTCAAATCAAGTTCTGACAATATGAAGTACTTTGGCCTTCAAAGCCAGATCAGGAAGAACAATACGAACACCATCTTGCTCCTTCTGCTGTTTCCTGTTGTTTTTTATGGTCTGACCTGGCTTTTTTTCTTCTTTACTTCAATTGCGAAGGAACACGAGCAAATCGGGCTGATAGATGTTAACCGGTCCTTCCTGACTACGATCCCATGGATCACAATCGGAGTAATCATCTGGTTTGTTATTGCGTGGTTTTCCCACACAGCTATAATAAATTCCGCAACAAATTCAAAACCGCTTGAAAGAAAGGAGAACAAAAGAATTTATAATCTTGTTGAGAACCTGTGTATTACGACAGGCGTGCAGATGCCTAAAATAAACATAATAGAAGACGATTCATTAAATGCATTTGCAAGCGGTATTAATTCAAATACTTACTCTATTTCTCTTTCAAGGGGTATAATAGACAAACTTGGCGATGATGAACTTGAAGCTGTTATTGCCCATGAACTGACACACATAAGGAACCGTGATGTAAGACTGCTTATCATTTCCATCGTGTTTGTAGGGATATTTGCATTTATTACTGAGATGCTCTTCAGGTCAATGCGGTTTGGCAGAATTGGCCGTGGTAAGAAGGAGGGCGCAGGAATATTGATCGCTCTCCTGCTTGCGCTTTTGGGCTATCTCCTGGCCTCCCTTTTCAGGTTTGCTCTTTCAAGGAAGCGGGAATACCTTGCTGATGCAGGCTCGGCTGAGATTACTAAAAGGCCGCTGTCACTTGCATCAGCCCTAAGAAAAGTTTCTGCTGATCCCACAATTGAGGCTGTTAAAAGAAAAGATGTTGCCCAGATGTTTATTGA
>Ga0153915_10004594_pt1 | contig 12740 bp, 9 predicted proteins | sample Opewatmetagenome_2_FD_107003 | JGI IMG/M metagenome (GOLD analysis project Ga0153915, IMG submission 107003) | Freshwater wetland microbial communities from Ohio, USA - Open water 3 Core 3 Depth 3 metaG | ecosystem: Environmental > Aquatic > Freshwater > Wetlands | place: USA: Ohio, Lake Erie... | reverse complement strand
CGCTCACCAGGAAGCGCAGCGCCGGGGCCAGCGCGATCACCACCGGAAGCTGGGCGGCCAGCTGCAGCGCGCTGCCGATCACCGATCCCCAGGCGGCGTAGACGGCAATCGTCGCAAGGCCGAAGCGGCGTCCGGCAATCAGGGCGGCCACGATGGCGGCATTCCAGATCACGGTGGAGGCATAGGAGAGAAAGAAGCGGCGATGGCTATTGAGGATTCCCAGGCACCACGCGGAGATCACCAGCAGGCCAACACCGGGGAAGAGGATGCGGACGATCTGAACGGTCAGGCTGCGGGTTTCGCCCTTGAAGCCGGGCGCGATGATGTCAATGAAATAAGGCGTAGCCAGCACGCCGGCCAGCACCAGCAGCGATACCACCATGGCCAGCAGAGAGAAGACTGCTCCAGCGACACGTCCGGATTCTTTTTCATCGCCCTGGGCCACCAGTTTGGCGTAGACGGGAATAAAGGATGCTGAGAGCACGCCTTCGCCAAACAGGTTCTGCAGAAAGTTGGGGATGCGCAGCGCGGCGCGGAAAGCGTCCGCGGCGAAAGAGGTGCCCAGGTAGTGCCCGATGAAGCGCTCACGCACCAGCCCGGTGATGCGGCTCAGGAAGATGCCGGCGGCGACGAGAAAGGCGGAACGGCCGATGGAGTCCGGGGATCCGGTGATCGGGTGATCCGGTGATCGGGTGATCGGGGGGCTCATGGGTAGTCTTGTTTATAAATCATGGATGGCACAGGACCAAAAGCAAAACCAAAAGCACACCACGGAGACACGGAGGCACGGAGAAAAACAATAAGAATGAGTTGTTTCCCAACGCACTGGACATGGCGCTCATATGGAAAAAAGCGGTGGGTGATTTCATGCTGCGGTCACAGAGGAATCGGAGCGCACGGAGCACGACATAAGCAATCGGAATTCCGCGGTGTTGGCAACTCTTGGAAGTTTCTACAATTTTGGTATTTTTGGCATTCTTGGCAACTGCTAAACGGCTTCGGCTTTCTTCAGCGCTCCAATCTCCTCGTCTTTGTATCCCAGTTCTCGCAGCACTTCGTCCGTATGCTCTCCCAGAGTGGGGGTGCGGCGCCGGATTTCGCCGGGGGTGGCCGAAAGCTGCACCGGAGGGCTGGCCAGGGGGACCGGCCTGGGCGCGCCGGGATAGTCAACATGTTGCAGCAGGTTACGGGCTTTGACCTGGGGATCGTCGAGCACTTCACGCGGCGATAACACCGGGCCGGCGGGGATGCGGGCGGCTTCGAGATCGGCGATGGCCTGGGCGGATGTCCGGGAGGCCAGCCAGTGGTTCATGGCTTCCTCAATAGGCGCGCGGTTCCGGGCGCGCAGCAGATCGTCGTGGAAGCGCGGGTCGCCGATAAACTCTTCCCTGCCCACCAGGCGGGCCCAGCGTTCGAACATATCGTCACCGACCACGGAGACGACAATCCATCCGTCGCGAGAGCGGTAGGCATCCACGGGGGCGGCGTAAAAGCTGGCGTTCCCGGTCTGGTGGCGCTCGATGCCCAGCACTTCGCGCTCGGCCAGCAATCCCTGAGCGAAGGTTACGCCGGTTGAAAGCAGGGAGCCATCCACGATCTGGCCTTCCCCGGTCTTTGCCTTGTGGAAGAGCGCAACCATGACGCCGAAAGCCGTATGCAGGGCGGTGCCGTAGTCTTCGAAGGGAATCAGTGCGCGCACCGGAGCGCCGGGGAATCCAGTGAGGCTCATCACGCCCGTCATCGCCTGGGCCACCATGTCGAAGCCCACGCGGTTGGCGTAAGGACCATCGGGGCCAAAGGTCGAGATGCGCGCCATGATGATATCCGGCTTGATGGACTTGAGCGATTCGTAGTCGAGGCCCATCTTCTTCAATACGCCAATGGGCAGATTGGCGATCACGACATCCGCGCCTTTCACCAGACGGCGGATGACTTCGGCCGACTCCGGCTTCGCGGTATCAAGGGTGAGACTGCGCTTGTTACGGTTGATTGACAGGAATCCCGGCCCTTCGCCACCCTGGGTGACCGGCGCGATGTAGCGGTCTTCGCTTCCCTGGCGGCGGTCAATGCGGATGACATCGGCGCCCATATCAGCCAGCAGCATGGCGCAATAGGGACCGGCGATGAAGCGGCCGAAGTCGATGACGCGAATTCCGGAGAGGGGAGGCACTTCGAGATTCTAATGCAAAAGCAAAAAGCTTGGCCGCGAATTGACGCGAGTGAACGCGAATAAAGAATCAGCCACGAATGAACACGAATGACACGAATCAAAGCAAGAAGACAGAACCTCTTTTCTATATTTTTATTGGTTTTGATTCGCGTTGATTCGGGTTGATTCGCGGCTCACTGCCTTTCTCTGCTCCGTCGTCAGACTTCTGGTTTTTGCGGCACGGCCGTCATCGACCAGCAGCGTGACAATCGAATCAATCGCACCGACAATCTTTGACGAAGGCTGATTGTGGTTGTTGCAGAAGATGGAGAAGATGAATTTTTTGCCGGAGAGGGTCTGTCCGTAACCGGAAAGGGCGTTAACGTGGCCGAGAGTGCCAGTCTTGGCGCGCACCAGGCCGGCGGCGGGGCTTTTGAGGAAGCGCTCGGCCAGGGAGCCATCCACGGCGGCGACCGGCAGCGTTTCTTCAAAGGCCGCGGCCCAGGGCTGCCTGGAAGCATAGGCCAGCAGTTGCACCATGCCGGCGGGGGTGATCAGGTCGCGGCGGGAAAGGCCGGAGCCATCCTGCACGTAGAAGTCCTCTTCGTGCAGACCGGCCCGCAGAAGCCATGCCTTCAACGCGGCCACGCTGCCTTCCACAGAGCCGCCCGCCTCGGTGGTGCGCGCCACCAGACGCAACGCCAGCTCGGCATGCAGATTCTGGCTGGTCTTATTGATTACCTTGAGGTCTTCCCCGAGCGGCAGCGAAATATGCTCGGCCAGCACCGGCAGCGACGCCGGGGCCCCAGCGGCAGGCTGTGCCGGAGGCTGATCGAAGAACTGGGCAACGTCCGCATGGCGGGCGTAGGCCGCGCCGGTCACGGTGATGCCGCGCTTTTCCAGCAGCATGCGGAACAGATGTGCCGTGTATTCCGCCGGATCTTCGATGGCGATGGCCTCGATGGCCGGCTGGCCGTTTACCGGAAGCGATCCCCAGACATAGACCTTGAGCGAACCCGGGTCGCGATGGACGCCGATCTTTCGGGGAACGCCTTCGGCCGAGGTGGTCACGCGGTTGTCAACGTCGTAGTAGGCCAGCGGCGGATCGAACTCGATCTGCGCCTTGTCGCCCGCATGTTCGCCGGGCTGAATGCGCAGGACCAGCACGTTGTCATTAAAGCTGAGAGCCGAGACAGGCGCGCCGTCACCCCACTGCAGGTCATCCTGGGCCCAGCCATCGGGGAAGCGTTGCGCGGAGTAAAAGGAGTCGTCGCCGATCACGTCTCCGCGCACGGATTTCACGCCTTTCTGCACCAGTTGGCCGGCCAACTCTTCGAGAATCCAGGCGGCGGGCGAAAGGCGCTCGGTCTTCGTCTGGTACGGCAGGGTGCGTCCGGAAAGGTTGGGATCACCCCGCCCGACGATGATGAGGTCGCCGGTCAGGCGTCCCTGATCGTCGAGGGTACCGGAAGTCTCGACCGTGGTGCGGAAACGATGCTCGGGGCCCACCAGGGCAAAAGCGGCGGTGGTGGTGAGCAGCTTGCCGTTGGAGGCGGGCACGAACAGACGGCTGGAATTCAGAGAATAAATGACATCGCCGTGCTCCGCGTCAATCACATGAATACCCCACTCGGCGCTGGCGAACTGGGGCTGGCTGAGAATGGCCTGGATGCGCGCCGGCAGACCGGGCCGGGCTTCTTTCTTCGGAGTTGCAGCGGCAAAAAACGGCTGCGCAAACAGCAGGATGAGGGCGCAACAAAAACTGTATGGACGCAACCAAAAGCACAACGCAGAGGAAACGGAGGGAACGGAGGATTTTTGGGGATTTTGTCGCGGAGAAAAATCGTCGCGGACCGCGAAGATTTTCGCAGTTCGTAGTTTGGAGGACCCAAAGGAACACAGAGGGAAATCCATTGGCCGCGAATCAACGCGAATGAATGCGAATGGAGAAACTGAGGGACGGTGGGCCATGAGGTTGCAGCGATTATACAATTACCGCATGGAGAAACAGAGGCCGGTTTACAACTGGGAATTGCGCAGCCGGGGGCTGGATCTGGGCCGCAGGACCTTTGTTATGGGAGTGTTGAACGTCACTCCCGATTCGTTTTCCGACGGGGGAAGGTTCCTACCCCACGACCATGCCGTGGGCCATGCCCTGCAGATGCTGGAAGAGGGCGCCGACATTCTGGATGTAGGCGGCGAATCCACGCGTCCGGGGGCGAAAGTCGCGCAGTCGGGTATCTCCGCGGAAGAAGAGCTGCGGCGCATCATGCCGGTGATCGAAGACGTGCTTAGGGAGCGGCCGGACGCGCTGATTTCCGTGGATACCTACAAAGCCGAGGTGGCCCGCACGGCCCTCAAGGGCGGCGTGGAGATCGTGAACGACGTGAGCGGACTGCGCTGGGATGCGGAGATGGCGAAAACGCTGGCCGGATTAAAGTGCGGCGTGATCCTCATGCACACCCGCGGACGCCCTGAGGAGTGGCGCGACCTGCCACCTTCGCCGGATATCGTCGCCGAAGTGAAAGATGGGCTAGGACAGCTTGCGGCAGACGCGATTCAGGCAGGAATCGGCAGAGAGCGCATCATGATTGACCCCGGCTTTGGATTTGGAAAGAAGTTTGAGCAGAATTATCCGCTGCTGGCGGGGCTGGATGAGCTGGTGGCGCTGGGTTATCCGTTGCTCGCGGGGGTATCGCGAAAGTCATTCATAGGCCGCACACTGGCGCGTGACGGCAAAGATGCGCCACCGGAGATGCGGACTTATGGAACACTGGCGGCGGTCACGGTGGCGGTCATGAAGGGCGCGCATCTCGTGCGTGTGCATGATGTAAGGCAGGCGGTGGAGGCGGTGAAGGTGGCGGATGCTATTCAAAAAGCCAGCCACGAATTACACGAATGAACACGAATCAAAAGCAAATACGTAAAAACTGGCGGCATTATTCAAAGCATTAATTCAAAATATTGATTTTGATTCGTGTTCATTCGTGTAATTCGTGGCTGCTTTTTTGTTGCGATTCAGAAGGCCTTCTCCGAATCCAGCAATATCGTAACGGGCCCGGAGTTCACCAGTTCCACTTCCATCATGGCCTGAAACTCGCCAGTTTCGCAGCGCAGGCCGGCGGCGCGGATCTTTTCCACGAAGTATTCGTAGAGGCGGCGGGCTTCTTCGGGACGGGCGGCCGCGTCGAACGACGGACGCCTTCCCTTGCGAGCGTCACCGTATAAAGTGAACTGCGAGACCACCAGAACTTCGCCTTTTATATCCTGAACCGAGAGATTCATCTTTTCGGCGTCATCTTCGAAGATTCTGAGGCCCAGCACCTTTTCCGCCAGATAATCGGCGGCGGCTTGGGTGTCGCCTTTGCCCACGCCCAGCAGGACGAGCAGGCCCTGGCCGATTGTGCCGACGGTTCTGCTATCCACTTGAACGCGGCAACGTCTAACGCGCTGGACGACTGTTCGCATAGAGTCAATTTTAGCAATTGGCGAGTAGCCGTTAGCCGTTAGCCCTTAGCCATTAGCTCTTAGCCATTAGCCAAACCAAAACCGCTTTGGACATTCCGTGGGTGCGCGTTCAAGATCGGGGGCTTTAGAAAGCAGGTTTTGCTAACGGCTAATTGCTAACGGCTAACGGCTGAATTGTTATAATCGCCGTCTCACTTCCACCAACTTAAGGAGAAACACTGCATGGCGCGTCGCTCAACTCTGTTCCGGGTGATGCCGCTGGTGCTGCTGCTGGGCTTGCTCGCGATATCCGCCCAGATGGGGGCGCAAGCAACGGCCTCGGGCAAACCTGCGGAATTATTTGTTCCCAATGAAATCCACAACGACGTGGTGATTCGCGGCGGCACCCTGCTGACGGTCACCCACGGACGCATCGAGAACGGCAGCATCTACATCCATAACGGCAAGATTGCCGCCATCGGCAAGACGGTGCAGGCCCCGGCCAACGCCACCGTGATTGACGCCACCGGCCGGTGGGTGATGCCGGGCATCATTGATTCACACTCGCACATCGCGCTGGATAACGACGTGAACGAGGCCACCAGCCCCATTACGCCGCACATGATGATGCGCGACGCCTTTGACTACAACGACAAGGGCATTTACCGGGCGCTGGCCGGAGGCGTAACCACCTCCCTGCTGCTGCACGGCTCGGCCAACATGATCGGCGGACAGGCCATCGTGATCAAACACAAACACGGCCTGCGCAAGGACGACCTGCTGTTCCCCGGAGCGCCGCAGTCCATCAAGTTCGCCAGTGGCGAGAACCCCAAGCGCGTCTATGGCGGGCGCAACCAGCTGCCGGCCACGCGCATGGGCAACTTCGAGATCATGCGCCAGTCGTTCACCGAGGCGCGCGAGTACATGCGCGACTGGGACGACTACAATGCCAAGGTGGCCAAAGGCGACAAAGATCCCAAGGTTCCCAAGAAAGACCTGAAGCTGGAGGCGCTGGCGGACATCCTGCGGGGCAAGCTGCTGGTGCAGATTCACTGCTACCGGGCCGATGAGTTCCTCACGGAGATGGCGCTGGCCAAGGAGTTCGGCTACAAGATCCGCGCCTTCCACCATGCGGTGGAGGCCTACAAGGTGGCCGACAAGATCGCGGCCAACGGCATAGCCGTCGCCACCTGGCCCGACTGGTGGGGGTTCAAGCAGGAAGCCTGGGACGGCATTCCGTGGAACGCGGCCATCTCGCTGCGCAAGGGCGTGCGCGTGGCCATCAAGAGCGATTCCGAGGACGTTACCCGCCGCCTGAACACCGAGGCCGGCAAGGTGATGCATTACGGCAACGTGAGCGAAGACGACGCGCTGAAGATGATCACGCTGAACGCGGCCTGGATCATCGGCGTTGAGGACCGCGTGGGATCGCTCGATGTCGGCAAGGACGCCGATATCGGCATCTGGAACAACTATCCGCTGGGGTCGAACGCGCTGGCGGACCAGGTTTTGATTGACGGCGAGGTATTCTTCGACCGCACACGGCCGGGTCTCGGCCTGACTCACTACAAGGAGGGGCAGTAATCATGCTTAACAAATTTGTTTATGGATTGATCCTTGTAGCCGGAGCGCTGGCTCTGCCGGCGCTCGCCCAGAAGCCACAGAAGCCCAAGACCGCGGCAGCGGAGCCGGCCAGCGGCACGATCGCGCTGCGCGGCGGCAAGCTGCTTACCATCAGCCACGGCGTGATTGAGAACGGCGTGCTGGTGATGCAGAACGGCAAGATCACCGCCATTGGCGGGGCCTCGACGGCGATTCCCCACGACGCCAAAGTCATTGACGTGACCGGCATGACGGTTTATCCGGGACTGATCGACTCCGAAACCCATCTGGGCCTGACGGAAATCTCCGCTGAACAGTCCACCAATGACATGCTGGAAGCCAGCGACGAAATCATGCCGCACATGCACGTCTATGACGCTTTTCATGCGGAAACGGCGCTGATTCCGGTGGCCCGCATCAACGGCATCACCAACGCCATTGTGGCTCCGGCCATCGGCGACACCCTGCCCGGCCAGGATTCGTTCATCCAACTGGCCGGACGGTCTTCGGAAGAGATGCTGCTGGTGCGCGACATCGCCATGCCGCTGAACTTTACCGGAAGGCAGCGGCGCAACGAGACCTTCCAGACCAGCAAGTATCCTTCGACACGCATGGGGATGGCGACCCAGCTCCGCCAGGCCTTTCTCGATGCCCAGGACTACGACCAGAAAATGGCCGCCTACGAAAAGAAGAAGGCCAGCGGCGACGAAAAAGACAAGGCCGCACCGCCGCCCAAGCGTGACCTGAAACTCGAAGCCCTGCTGCCCTATCTGCACGGGCAGAAGCCGGTGATTCTGGCCGCCGAAGAAGCTAATGATCTGCTCACGGCGCTCAGCCTGGCCAATGAGTTCCATCTCAAGGTAGTGTTGAATCATCTGGCCCATTCGGGCAGCCTGCTGGATAAGATCGCCGCCACCGGGTTGCCGGTGATCGTCGGCCCCATCTACGAACAGCCGAAAGAATCGGAAAGATACGATGCGGTCTTTAAGCTGCCGGCGGAGCTGGCCAGGCGCGGCGTGAAGATCGCCTTCGCTTCCTACGACGCCCACCAGGTGCGTAACCTGCCGTACGCGGCCGGCTATGCCACGGCCTTCGGATTGCCCCATGATGAAGCGTTGAAAGCTCTCACGCTGAATCCGGCGGAGATCTGGGGCGTGTCCGATAAGCTGGGCTCGCTCGACACCGGCAAACAGGCCAACGTGGTGGTGGCCAACGGCGATCCGCTGGACGTGAGGACCGACGTGAAGCATGTGTTCATCGGCGGGGAAGAGATTCCGCTGGTGAATAAGCAGACGCAGTTAAGGGATCAGTACTGGCAGTAAAACCGGAATCCACCACGGAGGCACGGAGACACGGAGAAAAGCAAAAGAAAAGGGGAATTATCGCCGGGCAACGGACGCGGGTTTCCAGAAAGTGAACAACCGGTGGTATTTTTCCACTGCGCTCACGGAAGTGACGGAGATGCGGAGGAGGACCGGGTTTTAAATTTCAAATTTTAAATTTGAAATTTAAAATCTGGCACCCGTGTCCCACGCGTTACGATAGTCCCCTATGGCTGATCTGGGAAAACTGCTGCTGATGGCCGGCGCCGTGATTGCCCTGGCGGGCGCGGTGCTTTTGCTGGCCGGCCGGTTCAACCTTCCTCTGGGGCGGCTGCCGGGTGATATCCTCTACCGCGGCAAAAACACCGTCTTTTACTTCCCTCTCGCGACCTGCATCGTGGTGAGCATCGTCCTTTCATTGATTTTCTGGCTGGTGGGCCGGTTGCGGCACTAGGCTGATACACTGCGATTGGATGCCCTTTGACGATCAACTTGGGTTTGGCTTTACCGAAGCGCCCGCGCGCCGCATATGGCGGGTGGGCGAACTGGTCAGCGGGGTGCGCGCCACGGTGGAGCGCGGCTATACCGACATCCAGGTGGAAGGCGAGATTTCAAACCTGCGGGTGGCCGATTCCGGGCACATGTACTTCGCGCTGAAAGACGGTGACGCGCTGCTGCGGGTGGTAATGTTCCGGATGCAGGCTCGCCTTTTGCGATTCAAACCCGACAACGGCATGCAGGTGATCGCCCGGGGCCGGGTGACGATCTACGAACAACGCGGAGAGCTGCAGCTCTCGGCGGAGTCCATGGAACGTCTCGGCGCCGGGGCGCTGCAGGTGGCCTTCGAGCGACTCAAGAACCGGCTGGCGCAGGAAGGGCTGTTCGAGGCGGGCCGCAAGAAGGCGATTCCGCAACTGCCGCGGCGCATCGGCATCGTGACTTCTCCGCAGGGCGCCGCCCTGCAGGACGTGCTCAACGTCCTGGGACGGCGGCACGAAAACGTGGGCATCCTGATCTATCCGGCGCAGGTTCAGGGCAATGCCGCCGCGGCCGAGGTCGCGGCGGGCGTGAACTGGTTCAGCCAGGCAAAGAATGTTGATGTGGTGATCATCGCCCGGGGCGGCGGCTCCATCGAAGACCTGGCGGCCTTCAACGACGAAGGACTGGCGCGCGCTATTGCCGCATCCGGGATACCGGTGATCTCGGCCGTGGGACACGAAACCGACTTTACCATTGCCGATTTCGTCGCCGATCTGCGGGCGCCCACACCTTCAGCAGCCGCGGAGATGGTAATTGAATCGAAGCACCAGCTGGCCGAACACCTGGCGCACCTGCACCAGCGGCTGGCGCGGGCCACACGCTTCCATCTGCTCACCGCCAAACAGCAACTCTCGGAGCTGGCCCAGCATGGCGCATTTGCCCGCATACAGGACGTAATATCGCGCCGCGCCCAGCGGCTCGACGACCTCATCTACCGGATGGCCTCGAATTACCGCGAACAGATCGCGGGCTACCACCGCCGGCTGGACGTCGCTTCCACCCGCATTCTTCATTATGATTTCCGCCAGTCGCTGGTGCTGAACCGGAAGCGGCTCGAGAATTCCAGCGACGCTATGCTGCGCGCCCTGAGATTCCTCACCGCCGGAAGCCGGGCCCGGGTTGACCAGCTGGCGGCCCAGCTGGACGCGCTTTCTCCGGTGAAGATACTGGAGCGCGGCTACGCGCTGGTCTTCGACGGCAGTGGCGAACTGCTGAAAGACGCTTCCACGGTGTCGCCAGGGGCAACGATCTCAGCGCGCGTGGCCCGGGGGAGTTTGACGGCCCAGGTGACAAAGGTCGAGAAGGAATAGAGCTTCGCAGCCGCATCCAAAGGCAAAAGCATCACCACGGAGGCACGGAGGCGCGGAGAAAGGCAAAGGAAAAGTGGGATTGTCGCCGGGCAACGTGTATCGCCCCATCTGGCTTAGGCGATTTGGTGCCGGCTACGGCGTTCACGGAGGTTGCGGAGAGCACGGAAAAAGGCAACGTTCCAGCGTTATGTATTCCAAGAAGCCTTACTTCCTATCCCACGAGCCCCCGTGTTCCAGCAGCCTTTTTCCCTGGTCTCCTCAACCTCCATGAACGCAGCTTAAAAATTTTTCGCGCCCTTTCCCATATGGGGCTAATGCGCCCGCCCCAGCGACAAATCCAATTAAATAATTTTGCTTTTCTCCGTGCCTCCGCGCCTCCGTGGTGGATTTTGTTGAGGCGCCCCATCCGGGCATGTCCCACTGGATCACAGCCGGCCCCATGAAACCTGCACTTTCACGGCTTATGGCACTACGCTTGCGTCCGCGAAAGCAATTACACAAGTATTACAAACGGGTCTCCGTTCTGCTGATAGCTTTGAAGCAGGGCACGACTATGCAACGGCACACAATCAGGGAGACAGCATGAGCATTTTGAAGAATGACCGGACGTTCAGCGAGCCGATCAGCAAACTGACCACCTTTTTCATGGTGGCATTCCACATCGGCGCGGTGGCCGCGCTTTTCATGTTCAGTTGGAAGGCACTCGCAGTAGCAGTTTTGTTGTGGTGGGTGGCCGGCAGTCTGGGCATCGGCATGGGTTACCACCGTCTGCTCACGCACCGCGGATTCAAGACTTATAAATGGGTCGAGTATTTTCTGACCGTATGCGCCACGCTGGCGCTGGAAGGCGGTCCGTTCTTCTGGGTGGCCACGCATCGCGTCCATCACCAGAATACCGACAAGGAAGGCGATCCGCACTCGCCCCGCGACGGCGGCTTCTGGGCGCACATGGGCTGGATCATTACCGGCCGGGTTCTGCACAACCGGTCCACGGCGCTGCTGCCTTACATTCCCGACCTGCGCAAAGACAAATTTCACACCTTCATCAGCAAATGGCACTGGGTTCCGATCACCGTGCTGGGGCTGGTTCTGCTGGCCGTGGGCGGATGGTCCTTCATGTTCTGGGGTATCTTTCTGCGCACGGTGGTGGGGCTGCATACCACCTGGCTGGTCAATTCCGCCACGCATATGTGGGGAAGCCAGCGCTTTCTGACCGGCGACACCTCGAAGAACAGCTTCTGGGTGGCCATTCTGACTTTTGGCGAAGGCTGGCACAACAATCACCACGCCCATCCGCAGGCGGCCCGCCACGGGCTGACGTGGAACGAGATTGACTTCAACTGGTACGGCATTTCCGTTCTGCGCATGCTGGGCCTGGTCTGGGACGTGAAGGTGATCAAAGTCAGCCCGGCGGCAGAGAAAAAGCATGCTCCGGCGCCGGTGGAAGCAATCGAAGCCATGGAGATGGCCACGGCTGCTTCCGGGGACGACTAGGCCGTTCACCGCAACTGCGACGAAGCCGGAAAGAAAAGCTTTCACCGCAGGGGGCGCAAAGGGCGCAGGGAACGCAGGAAAAAACAAAAGCTGGCGGCTGCGTCTCAGGATCGAAATCGCCACAAATTGAAACAATTGTGACTGATCGCAGAACCTGACCCGGCGGAACTTCCGCCGGGTTTTCTATTCTTAACGCCAATCAAATACAATTTGTCCGTTGCCTCACGCCCTGACTGCCGCGGGGCGAGGCCGGGCACACCGCCATGCGCATCACCAGCCGAGCCAAGACCATCGCTTTCGTGATCACCCTGGGCGTCTGCCTGGTGGGGATCTCCGTGGTGCTGAATGTCGGCTGGATCATGAACTGGCGGGCGGTGGTGCTGCGGGTGCTGGGGATTATCTTCTTCGGCATCATCATCGCCGGCGTGGCGCTGAACACGATTTTTCTGATCCGCGAGATACGGCGCAACGAGCAGCAGGATAGCTTCCTGAATGCCGTGACTCACGAGCTGAAGACGCCCATCACCTCGATCCGGCTTTACCTGGAAACGCTGGAAAAACGCCCGCTCGACGAGGCCCAGCGCCATAATTTCTACCGCGTGATGCTCGAAGATACCGACCGTCTGCTGGGCACCGTGGAGCAGGTCTTGAAGGCCGGGGAGGTCCGCCACGGCGCCAGCTCGAAGAACTGGCGGGAAATTGATTTTTCGGCCATGGTGAAAGAAGCGGTGGAGCTGGCGCGCATACGGCGCGCTCTGCCCGAAGAGGCGTTGCGCTTCAGCGCCGAGCCGCCCCCGGAAATCACGGTTCTGGGCAGTGAAGCGGAGCTGCGAACCGTGGTCGCCAACCTTCTGGAAAACGCGCTTAAATATTCGG
>Ga0153915_10004593_pt1 | contig 12742 bp, 13 predicted proteins | sample Opewatmetagenome_2_FD_107003 | JGI IMG/M metagenome (GOLD analysis project Ga0153915, IMG submission 107003) | Freshwater wetland microbial communities from Ohio, USA - Open water 3 Core 3 Depth 3 metaG | ecosystem: Environmental > Aquatic > Freshwater > Wetlands | place: USA: Ohio, Lake Erie... | reverse complement strand
GAGGCCTTTGGCGCTGCGAGGGTTGTCGCATTGAGTGGCATTGCGTCCTTTGACCAGTTATCCGGGCAGGTACATCGTACAACAGCCAGCGGAGGAGCACCGAATCATCAGTATTGTTCCGAGCCACGATGGCCGTAACACTCAAATGCGACGTCGTAGGAGCGGCGTCGGGCGTCGTCCGACTCAAGTGAAACCGCGTGGGGCGTCGCAGCGCGTTTGCAGTGCCGTGTTTGGTTAGCGGCCCTGTTCGATGAGCGTTTTCACTTTGCGCAGCAGGTCGGGCAGGGAGAAAGGCTTTTGCAGGAACTCGAAGCCGCGGGGCAGGCGGGCGTTGGCAAGCGCCGTTTCTCCGGTGAAGCCGGAAATGAGCAACGTGCGCATTTCGGAACGCCGTAGGGACAGGTTCTCAGCCAGTTCCACGCCGCTCATGCCGGGCATGACGACATCACTCAGCAGCAGCCCGATGGGACCAGGATGTTCGAGCGAGATTTTGAGCGCGGCTTCGCCCGATGCCGCTTCCAACACCTGATAGCCAGCGCGTTCGAGGACCTTGCGCACCAGAACGCGGATGCTCTCTTCGTCATCGACCACGAGCACGACATCTTTCGGCCGCTCGGCAGCGGGCGCATCGGCCGCGCGGCGCAGCAGGATCTCATAGCCATTCGGGCGCACGGCAACGTCCGCGCCGGAAGCGCGAAGGAACTCATAAGCCGCGTGCAATTCGGGCCCAAGGGCCATCGTTGGATGTGCCGCGATCTCGAAGACACCCGCCGGCGGCGCTTTACCCACGGTGGAAACCACGGCGATGCGAACACGATCTTCCCCGACACGAGCCGTCGATATGCGAACGGAGCCTTCCAGACTCTCCGTCATAGTGCGCAAACAATGGTTTATCCGCACGGGATCAATGCTCACGTTGGCTTTGTTGCTCGCCGGTTCCAGCACGAGCTCGGCGCCGGCCGGCATCGCGGACATGAGGGCTTCTCGATGCTCAGTCAGATAGCTGTCGATCGAGATCATTTCGGCCATAGGCGGCGGCCGTTTGGCTGTATAGGCGGCCAGGGTCCTGGTATGAGCGGCCAGGCGTTCGGTGGCGGCAATGATTTCGCGGACGTTGGCCTGTAGCGGGCTATCGGCCGGAAGGCCCTGCAGAAGGTCTTCGCCGTAGCCGCGCAGGATCATCAACAGGTTGTTGTTGTCATGCGCCACGGCGCCCGCCAGTGCGCGCTGCGCGTCAATGCGCTCGGCGCGCGCCGACATTTCGAGGCGGTCGATCTGTTCGGTGATCTCCTGCGTGACACCTTGGATGCGCCCTTCGCGGAGCAGCGCCCGATCCCGGAGCCAGCGCGTGCGGCCGTGGCGATCGATGAGGCGGTATTCGCAGACGATGGGGCTGCCGGTGGCTGACTGGTAGTGCGCGCGCAAGCGGACCAGTTCTTCCGGACTCAGGTGGCGCGACCAGAACGAGCGGCCACGGCTCCACAGTTCCCCATCGAAGCCGAGCGCTTCGGCGGCCACGCGATCGACGCGAAGAAACTCCATTCGCGCGGCATCCAACTCCCAGGTAATGGCCTCGAGGAGGCTGTAGTGCGCCGCGGTTTCGTGCTGGGCCTGCTCCACGGGCGCCGTGAGATCTTCGACCATCATCAGCAACTCGGTTTCACCGGCCCAGTTGCCGTTGGGCTTCAGGGTGAAGCGCAACAGTTTGCCGGGTTCACCGATGTGGATTTGCTCAACCACTTGGTCGCGGCCGCCATCGAGAATTTTCTTGGCGGCCACGCGAAGGGTGGCCGTGGGCAGCACATCGCCCAGCGCCGAGGCGGTTTCGGGCGGATACATCTTGCGAAAGGCCGAATTGCTCCAGGCCACGGTGGAGCGGATGTCGAAAATTGCCAGGGCTTGCGGAATGTTCGATGCCAGATCCTGAAAGTACCGCCGCTCGCCTTCCACCACAGAGAAAAGCCGGGCGATCTCACGCATCTGACCTGTTCGTCCCGCTTCGCTCGTTCGTGGATCCATCCGGTCCCTGCTGTTCCCTTATTCAGACGTGAGCGCGCCCCCTCCAGGAAGGCGCGCTCGGTGAGGAGTCGGCGCTCGAAAGGCCCGCATGCCCCTCCGGCCCTCGGGCGTCTCCTCATAACTAGTCTCATCGGTAGGCGATTTTGGGGCAATGGTACGTTGGACGCTACGTAGACCAGTACGGTACCACAGAGAGTGACCGGCAGTACCCAACCGCGAAGTTTAGCCGGCCAAATCCCCGGCGACCACCGGATGTGCGCTAAACTAAAGCGTTCGGGCTGTGGCGCAGCCTGGCTAGCGCGCTTGCTTGGGGTGCAAGAGGTCCCGGGTTCAAATCCCGGCAGCCCGACCAAATTCCTCAAACAGTTACCGGCGATACTACGCCCCGGTCGCTGCGTCTGGAGTCCACACTGGAGTCCATTTCCGCTGGAGTCCGCCGGGCGCAGCCTCGCGATGGGGTGTGTCCACAAAACCCGACAAATCCGACATTTTACGCGTAAGTCGCTGATGTGATTGACTCAGTTGATGTCGGGTTGCGCCTAGAACACTGCCACAAACCCGACAAGGGACCCGACATTTTGGTTGCTAGACATACAAGCCGCGACGACTGTTGACGACTGAAACCGCGGGTTGTTATACCCGCTGCATGAAGTCGGAGCCACCATCAGCACCTACCAACGCCGCTACTGCCCCGCCCGGGCGATTCACAGAACTGTCCGCGGCGCGACAGGCGCTGGTCCGGCTATGCCAGCTCATCGACTATGGCCACATCCGGAACGTCTTCGTTCGTGATGGCGAGCCTGTCCTCGCCGATGCGGAAGCGATTATCTCTACTGACATCCGGCTCGACCAATCGAAGCTGGTGCGGAGCGAACTTGAACTGAACGATTTCGAGCTAACGAGTGAAGTTTTGAGGTTGGCGGCTCTCTTGGACGAAATCGGGGATGGAGAAATCGCTCAAATCGAAGTCCGGGCGGGCCTGCCTCGGCGCGTTGTAACCACTAGGTCGGTCACGCAATGCATGCTCGTGCTCAATGAGTCGGTCGGCTGAGTCCCTCCTTCGCGTCGCCGTTCACGTCCAGCTTGGGAAAACGCCACAACATCGTGTACTGAAGAACATGGCGTTTCCTGGGGCGTACTGAGATGCACAGAGTTTCCAGAATCGCGCACCAAAGCCCACCGAATGGAGTTACAACGGAGTCAGGCGTTATACGGCAGCTGCGTTGAGCTTGAGATGAAACTTATTATGGTGGGTGAAATCTTCTCAACCAGGACAGATTACGGAGGATGGCTGGGGGCCGATCACCGCGCGCGGGAGTTGATACCGGCGTTAGGGATTGATCAGAAGCCTGGCCGTCACTTGTTCGTAGACCGTCAGTGCTCTCAGGTAGTCGTTCACGGCGGATACTTCGCGTAGTTCGGCATCGACGGCGGCTTGTTCGCGGAGGTTGACGGTGAACAGATTGCTGTCTCCGAGGCGAAAGCGCTCTCGTTCGGCATCGGCCAATTCCAGTGCAACCTGCACTTCGTCCTTAACGAGCCTGGCCCGGTTGTGCGCGGCGCGAACGGCGCTGGCGGCGTCGCGGACTTCTGCCTCGACCTGGTCGCGTGCGAAGCGTTCCCGTTGCGCGGTTTGATTGAGCTTGGCTTCCGCTGCCTGCAGCTTGCCAGTAGCGGCGCGCCGCTGAAGGGGGAGCTCGAAGCGAAGCGAAGCCTTCACTTCGTTGGGGCCGCGGCGCACCGTGCCATCGCCTCCTTCCGCCGTGAATCCAAGAGAGAGGTCAATCGCCGGTTTGCGCTCGTTGGCAGCCAAGCGGGTATCGACGCGCGCCTGCTCCTTCTGCTGCGTCAGCCGCTCGATCTCTGGGCGGCGGCTAAGGGCCGTCACCGTGTCTTCCTGGACGCGTGCGTCCGTCAGCGTTTCGGTCTGGGGCAACACCAGAGGTAACTGGTCATTCACTGCCAGAATCGGCCGGCCCGTGTTGTCTCGATAGAAAAGAGAGAGATCGATCGCTGCCTGCTGAATTCCGCGCTCTGCCTCCACAAGCTGCGAGCGGCGTTGCAGGATTTGGCGCTGGTTTTCGGTCACTTCAATCGCGGGAATCTGCCCAAGTTCCGAGGCTTCGCGGAGTGCCTGATCCCGCTCCAGCGCAACCCGCAGGATATCCCGTGCCACTCGGAGCCGCTGACCGGCTGCGGCCCAATCCCAATAGCGGCGTGCCGCAAGCTGACGAATGACCAGGCGCTGCTGATCGATGGTGAGATCGGCGATACGCTGGCCAATGCGTGCCTTTTGCAGGTTGCCGCGGCGGTCGTCGATTTCCCGATTGCGGAACAGTGGGACCTTCACGCCACCGCGCCACTCGCCTAATGAACGGGTATCCAGCGCCCCGGCATAGGGCGCAAAACTTCCATCAGAAACTCTATAGCCGCCGTAGGCTGATGCTCCCAAGGTGGAGAAGGCTTGGTCGAACCCTATCGTGACTCTCTGGTTGGGATAGAAACCGAACCGGTCTGAATCCGCTTGGGCTCCAATGACAAAGTCGAAGCGGCCCAAAGATTGAAGCACCTCAGCATCGGCAATATCACGTTCGGCGAACGTGGCGAGCAGCGGAGGATAGTTCCGCTCGACGGCGTCGAGGATGTGGTTAAGCATGAGCGGCGTCTGCGCGGCTAGTGGCACCGCGCAGATAACCCACAACAAAAGCGATTTCATTTTTTCTTCTTGCTTTCTCCCGGCGCGGGTTCTGTCGACTTGGTGGTTGTGGGCGGGAATCCGTTGAACCGGCGCCACAGCTCGAAGCCAAGCTTCACCTGTTGGAGGAGAACCCAGCCATTTGCGCGCACTCCTTGCCGCAGGTAGCGGGATTCGGGCCAAGCCTCATCGCTCGCGTCTGGCGCGACAAGAATCCGGAACCGTCCACTGCCGTCGTCGGTGGCGTCCAGCAGACTCACGGTTCCTCCGAAAGTCCCGACCGCCACGGACGGCCATCCCACGAACTGCACCGCCGGCCATCCTTCAAACTGAAGCCGGACCTCGTCGCCGGCATGAAGGAGCGGCATGTCATTCCCGTTGATCCACAACTCGACAACGGTCTGCGTAGTGTCAGGCACCAGCACCGCAAGCGGCTCGCCGGCTTTAAGCATTTCACTTCCTGGCTGAGCGAGCAAACGGAGAATCACGCCATCTCGAGGGGCGCGGATTTCCTGCGTCGACTGTCGCGCAAGGCGTGTCTCGATCGGGCGAACCGCACCGCTGGCAGACGCGCGCGAAGCGTTGGCGTCTTCGATGAGAGCCTTGTAGTCAGCCTGGACTTTTTGCCTGTCCGCGATGGTGGCCTGATGGTCCTGGCGCGCTGCGTTCAACGTATTGCGTGCGCGCTCGACTTCCGCCACGGCCCGGTCATGATCCATGCGAGCGAGTTCAACATTTCTGGTAGCGGTCAGGCCCCGTTTGATCAACTGTTCCTGGCGGTCCAGGTTGAGACGCGCAGCCAGCAGCGTTGCCTCGGCCGCGTCCAGGCCGCGTTCGGCCGCGCTGATTCGCTCCGAGGCCATACCCACGCGAGATTCCGCCGCCGACAACGCGCTTTCTCTCGACGCCTCCAGACCAGCGATCCGGTCACCCAAGGATTCCTGCCGGTCCCGCGCATCGGATAGTTCCCCTCGCAGGCGTTCGATCATGCCGGGATCGTTGTCGCTGATGTCGACGATCACGTCGCCTTGCTTGACCCGCGTCCCCTCCACTACGTGCCACCGGACCACGCGGCCATCGACGGGTGCGGATAGGGTCTGTTGGCGTTCGAGCGGGGCAAAGGCTATGACACGGCCCGTACCGGAGATGCTCTGTTGCCAAGGCGTCAGGGCGAGGGCCACCAACAGGAAAACAAACAAAACCACCAAGATCCATGCGAGCCGCCTGGCTGGGGCGTAGCCCTTCACGTCGGCCATAGACGGCAACAAGGGGTAAGCTGAAGTGCGAACGCTCATGCGGCCTCCCGTAGACCATCGCGGGTGAGGTGCAACACACGATCACAATTCAGGATCAGGTCCTCGCGCGCGGTTACCAGCAGGAGTGTCCACGGAGCCTGCCGGTCAAACAGTATCTTGGTGAACAACATCCGCTCCTCCGAATCCTGAACGCTATCCAGCGTTTCATCGATAATCAGCAAGCGCGGAGCATCCACAATGGCGCGCGCCAGCATCACCGCTTGTTTCTGTCCCTCGGAAAGTGGCGCACCCCCGGTAGCCAAAATCGTTTTGAGCCCCTCCGGTAGCGGTTGAATCGCCCCCCAAACGCCCACTTCGTCCAACGCTTTCTGCACCTGAGCCACCGACAGTTCTCGGCCGACTCGCACATTGTCGAGGATAGTTCCGTGAAACAGTTCGGCGCCCCGGACCAGCGCGATTCCCGAACGCACTTGCTGTAGTTGAAGGCTCCGGATATCGGCGCCGTCCAGTTCCACCGAAACTCCGGGGAGCTCTGCGTAACCTGCGATCGCGTCCAGCAACGTGCTCTTCCCGGATCCGCTCAGTCCTCTTAAGCCAACCTTCTCTCGGGGCGCGACTTCAAGTCCGTAGTGCGGGGCACGGACCATGATTGCGGAAGGTCCGCTGCCGGGAGACGGCTCATCCCCCGACGGCTCTGCTGGAAGGTCAGTGAGTGTTCCCAGCTTATCCAATGACGCCAACAGATCGTAGAACGTCTCCAGATGTTTAGCGAGCTTGGAGATCCCGGCGAGCACGGCGGTGACCACCAACTCGGCGGCCACCAGTTGACCCAGTGTCAGCTGCCGTTGAATGACAAGCATGCCGCCAATGCCTAGCAATGCCGCGCTCGAACCCGCCTGCAACAGCAGCGAACCGGCAAATTGCCGCAGGAGAATCCTGAAATGCTTCGACCTGTATGCCAAATATTCCTGCACTAGGGCGTCGCAACGTGCGGTCGCGAATTGAGCCTGGCCCTCTCCACGAAAAGTCGTGGTGTTGCGTGCGATTTCCTCCAGCCATCCAACCAGGGCATATTTGGCCTTTGATTCCTTCACTGCCGTGCCCACCGCGCCGATTCCCAGTGGAAACATCACAACAAGAAGCGCCGTCAACAGGACGGCGTCGAATGCAAGAAGCCACGGATGATACACACCAAGCAGCACCATGCCGACGATCGTCTGTGTCAGCACGCTTAGCCCGTCGACCAACAAGGTCGCTCCAGCTTTCTGGACGATGACAACGTCTAGGAAGCGGTTCACAACCTCAGGGCCATTTTGCATGCGCAGCACCTCGACCTTCGCGTGAAGCAGCCGGTGAAGAGACTCCGATGCGAGACGGACGAATAGCCGCCGCTGCAATACTTCCACAACGTGAAACCGGATGGCCTGCAGAATGGCCGAAACCACCAGTAGCGCGAGAACCAGAAGACTCAGCACAACCAAGGGCTGCAAGAGGGTGCCAAAGGCAACCGTGTTTACCAGGGCTTGAGTAGCGACTGGTACGGCGAGGGTGAGCGAGCCGATCGCCAGAGAAAACACGATCGCCACCCAAAGGTCGTTCCGTTCCAATTCGAGCAGCGCGAAGAGGCGTTTGTGCGGGGAGATCGAAGATTGTGCCATGTGGGTCCGGTTACAGGTTCTACTCTACGGAAAATGCTTCTGATCGACAAATAGATAAATGCGGATAGAACAATCGGAAAAGACGATGTATATTAGAGGCCATGGAATGGCTCAACTACCACCACCTGCACTACTTCTGGATGGTCGCCAAGGAAGGCACCATCGCCCGCGCCTGCGAGAAGCTCCGCTTGGCGCAACCGACCATTAGCGGACAACTGCGTCAGTTCGAAGAGTCGCTCGGAGAGAAGCTGTTCACCAAGTCCGGCAGGAACCTGGTGCTGACCGACACTGGCCAGGTCGTCTACCGCTATGCGGAGGAGATCTTCTCGGTGGGAGCGGAACTGCAGGACGTGCTGCGCGGCCGTCCCCAAGGCCGGCCCGCGCGCTTTCTGGTGGGGATTTCCGATCTGATGCCCAAATGGATCGTGTTTCGTGCTCTCGAACCCGTTCTCAAGATGCGCGAGCCAGTGCACCTGATCTGCTACGAGGACAGCACCGACGGCTTGCTCTTGAAGCTGGCTTCCCACAGCCTAGATATGATCCTGACCGATGCACCGGTGACTGCCCCATCCCGGGCACGCGCGTACAATCACGAATTGGGCAGCTGCGGGATCTCTTTCTTGGGTACGCCGGAACTCGCCGCCCGATATCGCAAGGCCTTTCCCAAGTCTCTCGACGGCGCGCCGTTTCTGCTCCCTATGGAAGGTTCGGCCATACGCCGTTCCCTGGAACAATGGTTCGATCGGCATCACGTCCGCCCAGTCGTTGTAGGCGAGTTTCAGGATAGCGCCCTGCTGAAGGTCTTTGGGCAAGCCGGAGTGGGGATCTTCCCAGTGGCCTCCGCCGTTGAGAAGGATGTCCGCGATCACTATGGGACGGTGGTACTCGGCAAGACCACGGAAATTGTCGAGCGCTTCTACGCCGTTTCCGTAGAGCGCCGTCTGAAGCACCCGGCCGTGGTGGCGATCTCAGAATCCGCCCGTCAATTCCTGCTGGATGCCCCGGCGAAGTGAACGATTCATCGGTTTATCCGATGAAATGCTTCCAAACAATCTGATTGTCGAATTGTCGATCCCGGCGTATTGTCGAGATGTAAGGCAACGGCGATGCAGATTCAAATACGAAAACGCAATCTTGAGCTAACACCCGAGCTCGGCGGGCATATTGAGCGGCGCCTTCAGTTTTCGCTCGGCCGATTCCGCAGCCGCTTGCGCTCGGCGGTCGTTCACCTGGAAGACCTGAACGGGCCGAAGGGCGGGGCGGATCAGGAGTGCAAGCTCACCATCTACACCAATTGGCATTGCCAGATCGTTATCGAGGAACGCGACACAGACATGTTCGTCGCCGTCACCCGTGCAGCCGAGCGGGCCGGGCGAGCCGTGGAAAGGCAAACAGCCTTGCGTGACGGCAGCGAACGTCCGCGGCCCATGAGAATTCAGTTTGGAGATTGAGGAGAAGACGATGAGAATCGATCCAGAAAAATATCGGGTACTGCTGAACGCAAAGGCATGCGAGGCAGTCAATGGGTTGCGAAGTCGCGGGCGAATCGCGATGGAGAATTCCGCGGAAGAGATTGAACAAATCCTACTGAAACACGAGCGCGAGTTCACAATGCTCGCCATCGACCGTGATACGCAGATGCTGCGCCAGATACGGTCAGCTTTGGAACGCCTCGAGGACGGAATGTTCGGCGTTTGCGAAGAGTGCGGCCGTGAGATTCCGGGTAAGCGAGTAGATGCTTTGCCGTGGGCCCAGCGCTGCGTGAAATGCCAAGAGGCAACCGACCGTGCCGCATCGGCCAGCACCTTTCGCCCGCTCCAAGTTGCAGCTTGAAGATTGACTCAGTTTCAACCCAAACAAATCAGAACAAGGAAAACCTACATCATGAACACCGTAAGCAAGATAACGATAGCACTAGCGCTCACCACAGTCGGAGCGCTGGCTGATGACCGCGTACCCACAGTCAAACCCTCCGAACAGAAAGGACTGTCTGAACAGTCGGTCGCCTGGCTGGCCGAGAGGGTCGAAAGCCAGATTCTTCGCACTCAGGAGTATGGGCTCTTCGACGATATTCGCTTTAGCCTCGACGATTCCATCGTGACTTTGAAGGGGTACGCGTCCCGGCCCATTCTGCGGAATAGCGTGGAAGCGAACGTCCGGAAGGTTGAGGGCGTCGAGGACGTTGTTAACGAGATCGAGCAGCTACCCCTAAGCGCCTTTGACGAGGACATCCGGTTTCGCGCCTACATGGCGATCTACGGACACCCTTGGCTGAACCGGTACAATCCGAACCGCGGCGCGCCGGTGTTCATCTCGCAAGCCGCGATTGCCCAGGGAATCAGCCTGGATCCGCCAATCGGTTTCCATCCGATTCATATCATCGTTCGCAATGGCCACGTAACATTGAGCGGGGTCGTCGACAACGCCGGCGACAAAGTACTTGCCGGCATGGTCGTTCGCAACTTGCCGGGTACATTCCAAATCGAAAACCAACTGGCGATCGCACAAGAGGCAAAGCCGCTCAATAACAAAAAAACAAAGTAGCCCCGACCGTAACCCTGGGACCACTCTGAGCCCAATTGGATCGGAACGGTTCCGCCAACCTCTCAAGTTCACAAGCTCCCATTGGGCGACGGAGCCATAAGTGCGCCCGCTCTTGAAGAAAGGAAAATCACTATGAAACCGCTAGTTCTGACTCTGACTTTCGCAGCGCTTACCGTTGTGCCGGCAGGGGCCGAGACAAAGGCCTTCCGCGATATCATCGGCGACGCTGCCAACATACAGATGGACGCCGAGGCTCTGCGCGACGGGCTTAGGTCCAAGAAACTAAGTGACAGCGAAGTCAAGGCCGAAGTTGCAGCCCTCGACAAGCACGTCGAGCAACTGCAGAAGGATGTGGACGCAATGGACGCCCACTTGCAAGACCTGACTCCTACTCAGAAGAAGGACTGGGAGCTCGCTAAGACCAAGGCCCAACTCCTCAACATTGTCTCTGATTGGAAGGTTGCGCTGGTGGAGTCCGGAGACATCCGGAAGAATCGAAGCATTCTGACTGCTCACGCGCAGGGACTGGCCGTGCGGGCCAATCTTCTCCAAAAGACGGTTAACCGATTAGACCGGTAGCAGCCTCGCGGGCGGGTGCCATCAGCCTCCGCCCGCATTCTGAAACTGGAACAGATGAAAGAGCCCACTATGCACAACATCAAGATTAAGCGGGTCGAATCCGATGCCGACTTGTTACCGATGCTGGGCGAATTCGAACGACTGATCGACGAAATCACCCGCCGTGCTTATCAACGCTTTGAGGAGCGGGGCCGCGAGCACGGCCGGGACCTGGATGACTGGCTGTTGGCCGAAAGCGATGTTCTTGGAGCGCCTGCCGCCGAAATGACGGAGTCAAAAGGTGAATTCCAAGTCGCTGTTGCGTTGAATGGCTTCAAGCCGACGGGCATATCGGTGATCGCGGGAAGCAGGGACACCATTGTCACCGTGAAAAACGGAATCTCCGACGGGCTGCCGTCCATGAAGGTGATGCGGCACATCCGCTATCCGCAGCTGGTCGAAGTTGAGACGGTCAGGGCTTCCTTTGACAATGGAATCCTCTCGATTACGGCGGCCAAAGCGGGTGCGGCACCAGGGGGACCTGCCATGGACGAGCTACGCCCGGGCGAGCCTCATCGATGGAAAGCCTCATGATGTGTCACACCCAGACCTTGCGCGGCGCGAACCGGGGCGCATGCGGCACCTTCCTATCGCGCTGTGGGAGTGAACGGGATGATTGAGATGAATATTGGGAACCCCGGCAAGAACGGGCTTTTCAACGTTAGACAAAGTGAGTTCAAAAACAAGGAGACATCCACTATGAATACCTTTAGTAAATTGACGATGATGATGGCGATGGCGGCGATCGGAGCGTTTGCAAACGATCACCTAGTTCAAATCCGCGACCACGCCCGGGATCTGGAGCAGGACTTCCGCGGCATGCACTCGGCGGTCAAAAGCAAGAAGATCAACCAGGCGGACCTCCAAGCGCGTTTGGACGCGACTGCCGTTCGCCTGGAAGAGCTCAAGTCCGTAGCCAACGAATTTGCGGCGGCGAATCCAGAATTGGCCGCCTCAAAGGACGGCAAACTGGCCCAGGATCTGGTCGCCCTCATCGCGCACTTCCATGACCAAAAGTCGCAACTGGTGGAAGCCGGCGCCAAGAACAAAGGCCTGCTGAAGACGCACGCCGAAGGCTTGGCTAAGCGCGCCTCAATGCTTCGCCAGGTAGCCGAGCGCCTCGCCGCCTCGTCGGGCGTGTAAATGGAAGCCGGGGACAGGAGAATGCCATGGCGATCATTCATTCCCGTCGCAGCGCTAGCTTGCTCGCCGTGGCCCTGTCCCTGGCATCGATGGCCTCGGCTGAGGTCCGGGGTAAGGCGTCGGTTCCCGCTGGAGAACATGAGCAAGGGCTCGCCCTTCAACGGCTGGGCGTTCTCCTCCTTCACCAGATGGAGACGGCCGCCCGAGATACCCGTTACCACGCTGGCGAGCTCGAAACCTATGACAACTACCAATCGGTTAGCCGGTGGTCGCATTTGCATCACGCCGACCACATTCAGCAGTCCATCGAACAAGGTCTAAAGCCTGCGCTTGAACAACTGGAACGGCTGCGCCCTTACTTGGGCTGGCGCGAACCGGCTTTCGACAAGCTGTTCACCGCGGCGAGTGAACTGGCCGCTGCCGACAACTCGGTTCTTGGCGAAACACGGTTACGCTCCACTCCGACGGTTCTCAACCTGAAGTTCAGCCAAGCCGTGAAGCGCGTCGTGCGCCAGGCCGGAGCATTGGTGAAAGCATCCAGTACCGCCGGCGAATATGCCGCGAGCCAAGTCAAAGCCGCCGAAGGAACCCCTTCCAAGCGGTAAGCGGTGCTGCCCACCGCCACAACCCTTTAACCCGGCAAATTTCTTGCCGGCTGCACCACCCAATGTTAGGAGAACAATCATGAACATCACAACCATTACCAGGAGTCTGCTTGCCTTCGCGTCTGCTGCCCTACTCAGCACAGGATACGCCCAGGCGGATACCGCTGAACAAATTGCATTGCAGAAGGAAGGGATCACCCTGAT
>Ga0153915_10004592_pt1 | contig 12742 bp, 17 predicted proteins | sample Opewatmetagenome_2_FD_107003 | JGI IMG/M metagenome (GOLD analysis project Ga0153915, IMG submission 107003) | Freshwater wetland microbial communities from Ohio, USA - Open water 3 Core 3 Depth 3 metaG | ecosystem: Environmental > Aquatic > Freshwater > Wetlands | place: USA: Ohio, Lake Erie... | reverse complement strand
CGTCCCTTGAATGAGGACAAAGACGGCATCCAGGGTTACATCGCTTATCCGGAGCGCGAAGCGAAAGGCCCCGGCTTGCTCTTGATTCACCAACATTCCGGGCTCACGGGCTATCTTAAAACCACCGCCTACAGATTTGCTCAGCTTGGCTACACCACCGTCATCCCGAACCTCTACCACATGCTTGGCTATCCGGCGGAAACTCATATCGACAAAGGAAACGAAATTCAGAACAAAACGCCGGACCCTGATTTCGTGCGCGTCATCGACCGGGGGTGGCGATATCTGTGCGCGCGCAATGATGTGAGCGCAGGGCGCGTCGGAGTGATCGGCTACTGCATGGGCGGGCGGCTCGGCATTCATTTCGTCGCGGCCACGCCCGCGGTGCGCGCTTTCGTCGCTTACTATCCGTCGGTCGCCGACGAACCAACGACGCGCATCCGGCCGCGCCATCCGTGCGATGCGGCGCGCGAGATCAAATGCCCGTCGCTGATCCTTTACGGTGGCCACGACCGGCACAGCACGTTTCCGGTGCAGCAGCGAGTTATGGATAGTTTCTATGCCAACGAGCTGCCGTTGGAATGGCACTATTTTCATTTCGGCAATCACGGCTTTGCCTCCACCGAATCGGACGGCTATCAACCGTACCTTGCGGATCTTGTTTGGCCGCTGGTGACCGAGTTTTTGCGGCGTGAGCTGGTTTGTCCAGCGTTGTAGTGGAAAGGTCGCTAAGGGCTAAGCGCATAGCGCAAAGAGTACGGCTTTGCGACTGCCACGTTGGAGCGAGGCAGTGTGCGACATCATCCCGAGCAAAGGAGAATAAGGATGCAAGTTTCAGAATGGAGAAGCGTCATAGGAGAAATGGTGCGTGATCACATGCGTTCGCCTCAACTGGAGCACTATTTCTCGGTGAAAATGAACAAACAGCGCGCTCAGATCATGATTTCCCAGTTGGGCTTGTACATTCGTCACCGCCGCGATTGCTGGGCCCATGTATCGGCCAATTCCCCGGTCATGGCTGTGAAGCAAGCGATCCTGCATCACGAATATGGCGAAGTGATCAAAGACCAATACTCGGAGTACGGCCATCTCCATCTGATTATCCGGCAGGCGAATACCGTCAGTCTCACGCCGGAAGAGGTTCTGGCAACAAAGCCGATTCCGACCACGATGGCGACGCTGTATGCCTGGGGTTGGGTCACGCACGCGAAAAACTGGATCGAAGGATTGTCATTGCTGACGGTCACGGAATGGACCAACGACGATCGTCTCCTGCGCGACATCGGCGGCGGTCATTCCACGCGGATGGGCCAGCGCTGGGCGGAAGATATGGGACTTAAGTGGCGCGATATGCCCAACTTCGATGCGCACCGGCAGGCGGATGAAGAGCACAGCGATATGTTCCTCCCTTTTCTTTCGGAATATGCGACGGGAGAGAAAGAAAAGATGGCGCTTGACGCCGTGAAAGAGTCGCTCGAACTGTTTGCGTTGTATCGCGAGGGTGTCGCGTTCGCGATGGAAAAGATTCCGCTGAATTGAGAGGTGTCGTCAAAAAAGGAGGAGAATATGGAGAAACCGAGAATCAGACACATTGCGATCAACGTCGCCGACCGCGAGAAGACCGCAGAGTACTACAAGAAGGTTTTCCAAATGGAAGAGAAATACCGCGGTCCGAGCGGCACGATTTATCTCTCCGACGGTCACCTCGATGTGGCGCTGATCAGCACCGACAAGTACCCATGGGGCATCAATCACTTCGGATTCAAGGTTGATAGCGTCAAAGACATCGAGGAAGTCGCCCAAACCCAGGCGGAAGCGAATACCTTCGGCGCCGTCGCGGAAAGCTGGATCAAGGACATCGAAGGCAACCGGGTCGATGTGTCCGAGCATGGCTGGCCGATCTAACGTCGCTCTACCGGAGGGGAGGACAACGTGATGCAATCTAAAGATCGAGATACGAGCAGAATCTTTTCTGCCGGCGTTATCGGCGTTTGGTTCTTTGTTTCTCTGCTGCTGCTATCGTTGCCGGAAGCTGTGGTAGCACAGACCCCGACCAAGGTTACCATCGCTTACTCGGCGGTGAGCCCGATCTTCGCCGGAGTGTGGATGGCGAAGGAGATCGGGGCCTTTGAGAAGCATGGACTAAAAGCAGATCTCGTCTACATCAGCTCCGGAAGCGTTTCGGTCCAGGCGATTTTGGGCGGTAACTTGCACATGACTATCGCCGCGAGCAACGCGGTGGTCGACGCGATACTCAGGGGAGCCCCTCTTATTGCCGTGGGCAGCATTACCAACCGGCCGGCGATGAGCCTATTTGTGCAGCCTGACATCACCAGGCCCGAGCAGCTTCAAGGCAGAGCGCTAGCCATCACCCGGCACGGTTCATCGACGCATTTTTTAACCGTTTACGTACTGGAGAAGCTCGGTCTGCAGGATAAGGTTAAAATTCAACCCATGGGCGGGACGAGAGAAGTGGATGCGAGTTTTCGAGAGGGGATGGTTGCGGGCGCCGTGAGGAGCATGAAACCGGGTCCAAATACGCGCATGTTGGTTGACCTGCCGGATTTGGGGATTCCTTTTTCAATGGATCTGATTGCCGTAAAGCGCGATTTTTACAAAACCTCTCCCAAAGCAGTGGAAGGCATGCTGAAGGCCTATATCGAGGGAGTGGCCGCGCTGAGAACGAGGAAACATTTGGCTTATAAAGTTTTAGCTAAGTATCTGCTCGGCGGCGGCGATGCGCTCGACGAGGCTTATGAGTACGCGGTCAAATATCTGGATCGGCAGGCGAAGGTCGAGCCGGCGGCTATTCAGACGGTTTTGAATTGGGAAGGCAAGGGAGAGGTTCCCGTAAATGATTTTTACGACAACACGATCGTCGATCGGATCATTAAAGAGGGGTTCGTCGAGAGACTATACAAATGATGCGTGTGCCTTGTCTGGAAGCGGTAGAAAGGAGAATAATTATGACCTTGTGGTCCAAAATCAGAGAGGACGTTAACCAAATCGTCAACAGCCATTTTGGCACCCCGGAATATAAACAATTTTTCTCCGTTAAGCTGACGCCGGCGCGGCAAGAGCTGCTCGATCTTCATTATCCCCATTACATCAAGAGCCGGCGTGATTGTTGGGCGGCGGCGAGCGTCAAGGCGCCGCTCGACGTCAAACGCGCCATCTGGGAGCATGAGAAAGATGAGTTGATTTACGACAAGCGCATGGGCTCGGCTCATTTGACCGACGAACAGATGGCGGCGGCCACTGCCGAATCGAATCTACTGCCGGGAGCGCGAGCGGCTGTTTATGCTTGGATGCATCTGGCGACGACACGACCGTGGATTGAAAGCTTGATGGTGAACCACATCACCGAACGGAAAAACAATCCGGTCATCGTCAAAGGCGGCGGGTTCACGCAAAGATTCGCGCACAAAAAGGTTGCCGATTTGGGCGGGACAATCGAGACTCTCGATATCAATACCAAGGTGCACATGGTCGCGGACGAAGATCATTCGGACATGTTCGAGCCGATCTTTGAGAAACATGTCATAGACGAACGAACCGCTCGGGCGGTCATTCGCGCAGCCCAAGACAGCCTTGCGTTAGATCGTGCCTATCGCAGCGCGCTGGCGACGGCGATGATGAGAATTGCCGAGTCGCAGGCCGCGTGATTCACAGCGGCTGTGCAATAAGTTGTTCGCCTGAACACGGAGCTCTCGTCTCATTTCGAACGCAGTGAGAAATCGTAGATTCCTCGCGGCTGCTCGGGGTGAAAATTCAATGTGTGGGGGAAGATTGAAATTGGGGGTGAAAGATTTTGCAGAATCCGTCCTCGAACTGTCACCCCCTCTTTAATTCTCCCCCGTAAACGGGGGCGAAAATTCAAACCGAGACAATTACCGATGGTTTGATTCGGTATTCTATGGCAGAAACATTTTCCGTCTTTGCCAAGAACGGCATGGTCGCATCCAGCCAGCCCTTGGCCACGCTTGCCGGCGTGCGCGTGTTGATGGATGGCGGCAACGCCATCGATGCGGCGATTGCTACGGCGGCCGTGCTTGGGGTCGTCGAGCCGATGTCCATCGGCATCGGCGGCGACGCGTTTTGCCTGTTTTATTCAGCTAAAGACAAAGCCATCAAAGCGTTGGACGCAAGCGGCAGGTCGCCGTACGCAATGAGTTTGGACTTTTGCCGGAAGAGTGGATTCAAGGAATTGCCGCAGAGAGGTATTCACTCGATCACGGTTCCGGGCGCGGTGCACGGTTGGTCTACACTGATCGACGCATATGGCTCAATGAAACTCGCAGAGGCGTTACGGTCCGCGATCCATTGTGCTGAACAAGGATTTCCCGTCGCCGAGCTTACGGCTGAATCATGGCAAGAGTCGGAGTCCAGATTAAAATCCGACGAAGGCGCCGCCATCAATTACCTGATTAACGGGCGTGCGCCGAAAGCCGGCGAGATTTTCAAGAATACACGGATGGCGCAGACCTTGCGCGGAATTGCCGATGGCGGCGCGGATATGTATTACAAAGGAGCGATCGCCGACAAAATCCTTCGCTGTTCGGAAAAAAAGGGTGGCCTATTCACACGCAAAGATTTTGCCGATCATCATTCGGATTGGGTCGAGCCCATTACCGCCAACTATCGGGGCTATGACGTGTATGAACTGCCGGCGGCTACGCAAGGTTTCGTCGCACTCGAAATGCTCAAGATTCTGGAAGGCTTCGATATCGGTTCGATGGGGCAGGGAAGTCCCGATGTCCTTCATCTCATGATCGAAGTCAAGAAACTCGCCTTTCTCGACCGTGATCGCCATCTCGCGGACCGGGACTTTATGAAAGTGCCCATGAGCGAATTGGTGTCCGCGCAGCGGGCGGTAAGTTTGCGCACTTTGATCCGCCTGGATCAGGCCACCCGGGACCATAAAACCGCGCCGCTGGGCGCCGACACAGAGTATGTCGCGGCCGCAGACAGCGGCGGCAATCTCGTCTCTTTTATTCAGAGCAACTTCATGGGCTTTGGTTCGGGGGTGGTCGAGCCCGAGACGGGGATTATTTTGCAGAACCGCGGCCATCTCTTTTCTCTCGATGAAACTCACCCCAACTGCATCGGCCCGCACAAACGTTGCGTGCACACCCTGATGCCCGGAATGATTGTCCGCGACGGAAAGCCTTATGCGGCGGTCGGATTGAAGGGCGGCCATGTCCAGCCACAAGTGCAGGCGCAGATCATTTCGAATCTGATCGACTTCAAGATGACGGTTCAACAGTCCATCTCGGCGCCGCGCTTCAATCACATGGACGGCGCGAAGGTTGGATTGGAGCCTGGGGTTGCCGCCGCAACGGTTCAGGAGTTGAAGCGCAGAGGACACGAGATCGTTTCCGGCGCTCCAGAGAGCTTCGGCGGCGCCCATGCGATTGCCGTCGATTTGGAATCGGGCGCTTTCACAGGCGGATCGGACCCGCGCAAAGGCGGCTGCGCCTTGGGCTTCTGACTTTCCCTCGGAAAGAAGAGGGAATGTGGGGCCCTCCCATTGATCCTCGTGGCCTCATGCTGGGTCTGGCCCGTGCAGCATTTGACGCTGCGCCGTTCGCAAATAACTTCGACGCTCTTGAAACCAAGTTCCCTGGGGCCAATACCAATTTTGCACGGGGAGCCGATCTCCGTTATACGCGCCGTTGTTTACGCTGCTTTGTAGAAAGATCAATTGCCATGAGTTCATGAGTATTCCTCCTAGCGACTGCTGAAAAAGCCTCATAGGCTTTGTTGCGCTCAATCGCCTCGCTAGCTCCAGAGGTCAGAAGTCAGAGGTCGGAGATCAGCAAATCCAGAATCGGAATTTTGCGATCGTCGATCATCGATCTTCTATGCTCGAGATCTCACGTGTCTCGCCTCTGAGATCTTTTTGAGCAGGCTGCAAATTCTGTAGTTGTTCCATGATTTGCGTTTTCGGCGATGCTAGCCGGCCAGCTTGTTTTCTTCCCAAGGTTGGGCTTCGAGGCGCTTGGGCCTATGCTTTTCCTTCCAGCGGAGCAGCCCCTGGCGCACATACTCGGGGCTAAACCCCAACGCCTCACAAACGTGATCGAATGAAAATATCCAATCACCGCCCATTTCGACGATCCAATCCTCGGTTTCATCGAAAAGCTTCTTCTTGCGAGCTGTCTGAGGCGACAGATTGTCCTGAAAGCTGTGAATCGCATCTTCCAGGAGCGCCAACATGAGTCTCTTCTCCGGCTCTAAGAGAGTGTTTCTGCGAAGGTTGTCAAAATATTGCGTGGACAGAAGCGTGTCGGGTTGAAACAGCGAGGCGAGCTTTTCATCCATCGTGTTTACTTCTTCGCTATATTGACTCATCAGCCTTCTCCTTTTTGTTTGATTTCCTCTACGATCGCTTTGGTCATACATCCTTGAGCGACAAGCTCGGCTCCTCGCCGATGCATGTCGGTCAAGAGCCTTCTCCCTTGGGCATCGATAAACGTCACTACCTTCAAGACAACCCTTACGGGCCGATCGTCAGTGACGGCTCGCTGCCAACAGTGTTCCAGCTCATCGACCCAAGGTCCGGCTAGTTTTCCCTCCAGTTCAAAAATGATTGTCGCGCCGTCGTGTTGAGTATTGATCTTCAGCATATAAATCCGTCTCTATATCGAGTCTCCTTGTAAAAGAGTCACAAAGACTCCCTCGAGATCGCTTTTCTCTTCGATCAATCCCCGATCCACAGCCATTCTTCGAATGCCGAATCGATCAAACCAGCCTACAGCTACAAGGTCGCCGTCATTGTCGTAGAGCTCAAAATAATCCGCCGGTCTGGCAGTGCTGGGATCGTCGTAGACAACGACCACCCCTGCCTTCAGCCCATTCACAAGCAAAGGGGAATGTGAGAGCAGGTTTAACGGGCGCTGTCCTGGAGCAAATTTGCGAAGAAGAAGTGTCTGTACCGCTACATCGTCACCAGTCTGCACGGGCTGCGCCTGTATCGCCACGCTAAAAAATAGCGGAGCGCAAAGGCTGAGAAGAGTCAAGAAAAGTTTGGTTGGGACTTGCATGATCCGTCTCCAATGAAAGATTTAATTCCAAGCAACCTGTCGATGGAGGACGACCTCCCGGCCCTCGTCATCCACTTCGACCGTCGGATCGCACCAACAGAAATCCGAGTCCAAGTGCTTGAGCCCGACCGGCATTTCCACCGGGACAACGGCGGGCGCAAACCACGTATGATTTACAAACATCACACGGCCTCCCTAATCTTTGCCCTACCGACTTAAGCGCAAAAGCCTAGCGGTCGACCTAACACCGTTCACGCCATACTCTATTGCCATGGCGAACAGCGCCTGTTCGATTCCCTGAGCTTGCGCGCGCGCCAACAGGGTTGTTCCGATCAACAGCAAACTCGCTAGCAATGGGAATTCGATCTTCATGGAGGATTCACCGCCTTTCGTTTCGTTCTCTGCAGGCTACTAGGGCAAGGCCTGTGCCATCTGCATCGACACTTTAGAAAGGACATTTAAGTAGCTAGAATCAAAGAGGTTACCTTCTGTCAGCGTTCAGGTTAAACAGGACCGTGACGAAGGAATGGTGCCGACCTATCGGCACGCGCCGAAATGGTGGCTCGGCAAAGATGAATGGAGTTATCTATTCGATCGGCCGCATGGAGCGACCGCCATGTTCACAACGGGAGTACGGTGGGCAACTGTCAATTTCAAACCCGTACACACGGAGAGCAGCTTAGAATCGGGAAACGACCCACAGGCAACCGGCTACCGCCACTAAATCCTCAAGTAGGGCGATGTAGATGTCCGGCGCACCCGTTGCTCGCACAAGCCGTGTGCGCGCCTGGTAACCTCCGAAGCATCCAACAACACCGCCGGCGGCGCCGAGCATAGCGCCAAGAAGGAATCCTTGTGCTCCGCCAGCAGCAACGCATGTCCCAGTCAACCCGCCCATCACGATACGCGCGATCAGGCCGGGAGGCGACGTGCGCTTCGGTGTTCTCGGAAGCTTATCGGCCACAAACTCCACGACTGCCAGCAGTGTAAAAATCGCGACGGAAAGAATTGAGCCAATGAGAGAGAGCGGACGCTCAAGCCTCAGCCAGCCCAAGCGCACAGCCCACGCCGTCGCTGCGGGAGCCGTAAGGGAGCGCAGCCCTGCAAAGAATCCAATTAGAAAGGCCAAAAGAAGCGTCATCATCAGTTGTCCCTTTGTCCGTCGATTTTTGGTCTAGCGACGTTGCTGAGCGGCTGCATCGTACGATTCCCGCTGTTTTGATTTTGTCTTTTTCATTAGCTTAACAATAACATGGTTGAGCGCTACCGGCAGCGCTTTTAGTCATTCACCACAGGGACCCAGCGCGGCTGAGTTGCAACCAAAAAAGGAAAGGCAATCTTTACCACGAAGGTCGCGAAGATCACGAAGTTCGAAGAAAATCTTATAGGGAAAATGATGCGAATCCTTCGTGACCTTCGTGCGCTTCGTGGTGAGGGATAATTTGCGCAAACGGAGAAAACTTTCAACCATAATAGTTCAGGGGACACGGAGGTTAACCGCTCTTGCATCTTCATCGATTTGAACGACTTGAACTTCTTCAATCTTGGACCGGTTTGGTTGAGCAACTTTGTCATATATGCAAGTCTGTCGAGAACCGGCCCGATTACAGGAGGACTGCCATGCGTTATGAACTCTACTATCAACCGTCCATCCAGGGACGCGGCGAGTTCGTCCGGCTGGCGTTGGAAGATGCCGGAGCGGATTACGTCGACGTTGCGCGCGATCCGAACTTCGGCCGTCCTGGCATCATGAAGTTTCTCGAAGACCCGTCTTTAGAACATCCGCCGTTTGCCCCGCCGTTTCTAAAAGCCGGCAAGCTCCTGATCTCGCAGACCGCCAACATACTCCAGTTTCTTGCGCCGCGGCTCAATCTCGTGGCGAAAAACGAGGCGAGCCGGCTCTGGGCACACCAACTGCAACTGACGGTTGCCGATTGGCTATATGAAACCGGCCAGACCCACCATCCCATCGCGAACGCTCTATACTATGAGGAACAGATCGCCGAGGCCAAGAAGCGCGCGGCGCATTTCACGGCGAATCGAATGCCCAAGTTTCTCGGCTACTTTGAAAAAATCCTCAAACGGAATTCGAAAGGCGGGGACTTCATCTTCGGCAAGAAGGTTTCCTATGTCGATCTATCGCTGTTCCAGATGATCGAGGGATTGCGCTATGCATTCCCCCGGACAATGGGGCGACTCGAACCGCAACATCCGCGGCTGATTACTTTGCATGATCGCGTCATGGCCCGTCCCCGAATCGCCGCCTACTTATCGTCACCGCGGCGACTGCCGTTCAACCAGCAGGGCATTTTTCGCCACTACCCGGAGTTGGAAGAGGAATAGACACGGAAAGGATTGAGGACTAGAAGCTCTAAAAACACAGGCGCAAAACACTACCACTGGCGGGATTTAGATGATTTTGTGATAATGTGTTTAGCGGGATAATGGTCAAGGCACGGGAGATTCCCATGACAACGAAAGAAACTTCAGTCGAACTCGAGCTCAAGCTAAAATTGCCGGGCTCGTTAGTGCGCGAAGCTCAAGCGAGTGGATTGCTTACATCGCAGGCATTAGAAGGACTACTGCGAGAGGAAATGCAACGCCGGCGCGTTGGCCAATTGTTTGAAGCCGCAGATCGTTTGGCTGCCCTCCCGCCTCTCACCGAGGCTGAAGTCGAAGCAGAAATCCAGGCAGCGCGCGCTGAAAAACGATCCTCCCGTGCGAGTGTTCGCTGATACACCCACCTGCTCGACTTGAAGCAATACGAGGGCATTGCCATTCTAACAGCCGCTCAACTCCTGACACGAACAGAGCACGCCTAGAAACGGCAATACCTAACCGCAGGCTCAGATTGGTGATGGTGAACCTCGGTCCTCTCACCGGAAAAAAGATTGTCAAGAAAGTCGTGTCTGATCATCCCATGGATTTGCCAGCGTCGCTAACGGCTTCGACTTAAGTCCCACTGTAGGGGGTGGCCGGAATGCTCTGGAACGGTGGCCGATTTGGACCGGAATACGCAACCGAAGTGCGAAAATCCAAATGTGTTGACAGAAGGACTTCGTCCTGTCTAAGCTTTCCTCGACTCTGTCTTAACGGAGGCCATCTCGATGAAAGTCATCCGCATTCACAATTTCGGTCCGACCGAGGACGTTCTCCAATACGAAGATGTCCCGGTACCCGAACCTAAAACCGGAGAAGTCCTGATCAAAGTCGAAGCAGCATCATTGAATCGTGCCGATCTCAGCTTGCGCAAAGGTGCCTATCGCATCTCGGCTGATGCGCTCCCGGTAATCCCTGGCCGCGAATTCGCCGGCACAGTGTCGAGACTCGGTGCCGAGGCGTCCGAGTTCACCGTCGGCCAGCGTGTCGTCGCGTACCCGAGTCTTGGCGGGTACGCCGAGTACGCTACGGCAAAGGTCTCTGAAGTTCGACCCATCCCTGATGGAGTTACTTTCGCACAGGCAGCAGCGCTGCCAACGGCGTCGCTCACCGCCTGGTTCGGCTTACAGACCGACGGCAACTTGAAATCAAACGAGTGGCTGTTGATCCAGGGCGGCAGCGGCGGTGTCGGCGTCGCCGCAATCCAAATCGCCAAGCGCCTTGGCGCGAGAGTTATCGCGACCTCCGGCAGCGAAATAAAGTGCCGTAGACTGCGCACGCTCGGCGCGGATGTGACGATCGATGTATCTGAGAACAAATTTGCGCCGGAAGTGATGCGCGTAACCAACAATCGCGGCGTGGACGTTGTTCTGGAAATGATCGGCGGCGAGGTTTATCAGAAGAGTTTACAAGTATTGGCCCCCGGTGGGCGCCTCGTTTCGATTGGTGGCGCCTTCGGGCCGGTCCCCGATCCAGCACCGGCTTTAACGGAAGGTCGAAAAGCCACGCGCTTTTCGATAACGAACTACTTGAAAGCAAAGCCGGAGGATTTCAAACAACTCGATGCGATCTTAAAGTTAGTCCAGGAAAAGAAGTTCGATCCGGGAATCGGCAAAAGTTTTCCGCTCGCCGAAACCCGTGCGGCACAGCGTTATCTCGAAGGTCGCGATCATTTCGGCAAGATCATGCTCACGATGAAGGAAAATGCTGAGACAAGGAATTCCATGCTTCGACGAATTCGTCATGAGTGAAGACAAGGAGACAAGGGGGCAAGTCCGCTTTTAGCTCATGACGAGCCCCTGTGTCGGGCTGAGTCTGGGATTCTCATCGCTCGTTCGTTACGCATCGAATACCCGGTGGCGTACTACCATGTGGTGAACCGAGGCCTTTCCCGTGCCGGGTATTGGGAGGGCACAAACACAGCGAGATAGGCAAGGTGATGGGGTTAGAGAATACCTCGTCGGTGAGTTCGGCAGGTTTAAGGCTGAAGGCAAGAGTGGCAGCGGAAGGAGGGTCGGAGAGCGCGGAGGATTGAAGAAGCGGTTCATAAGAGCTAAGAGCGGACTCGACCCCTTTTTGGACCTATCGATGAAAGCCCAGACGTGTCCACCACCGGCATTCGCATTGACTTAGCAAACGACGAATATCAAAGGTAAAGACGCGACCCTGTTTGTTTCCGTTCACGCGCTTTGTTATCGGGGTTTTTCTTGGTCCTCGTCAAAAGCGCACTCCATAAGCTTTGTCAGAATGGATACGCACAGCTTGCGAAATCCCGTGCCGGATTTTAGCCTGTTTTTTATTGCGTGTCTTTCGGCGACAAACAATGCTTGAAACGTAAAAAGATTAGAGGGGCACCCTCCGGCACGAGTATTAGCCGCGACGAGAGTGCTTTTTACCCCGATTTCGTGTCCGTTGCATCGCACGAAGTCAACGCCATCAAGATCAGCTCGTTTGAGTTGTTGTGTCCGTTGGATTGCCCTGAGTCTCTCCTGGGTCGAGGCGCAGCTTGAGTTCGCCTAGCGCGCACAAAGCCTGCTTTTCTCGGGAGCAGAAAAGGGGAAGGCACGAAAAGATAACGGGAGTCTTTTCCACACAAAGGAGTCGGCCTGACGGTAATTTTGACGTTCTGTCGGAGTGCCATTAGAAAATCCATCAGCCGTTCACTTGAACAATTGCCGGAACGCTTGCGCATAAGAGCCCAGACATGGCGCTGTTTGATGCTGAGGATCTCGCCGGCTACTGCCTCCGTGAGGCCACGTTGCTTTATGATGCGATCGAGTGCGGCGTGATCTGGGCCTTTCGACAAGAAAATGTGTCTGGGTCGCCGGGCTTCAAACTTAGGAGGCAGGTTTAGCATCGTACGTTTTCACCGAGAAGCAAACGGGTTGCGGATTCTCAGTTTTCGGTCGATGACCTGTCTATCCTGAAGGTCTTCGGAATACAGGGTTTTGCATCCAGCGCGCAGCGCCGAAGCCAGAATCATCGCGTCATAAAACGAAAATCCGTAACGCTCGGCTATTTCAATACCAAGGTCGTGCGTCTCGACGGATAGCGGCTCAATTTCACAGACGGCGCGGATGGGAGCAAGGACATCTCTGATTTCGCTCCACGACATGCCTAACTTACGCGAGGCGACTGCGGCAAACTCATTAAGAACCTGAACGCTGATAACGCCGCCATTCGCGGTGAGTTCCTCAACCCGGTCGGCCTTGGGCGCATCTTCCGAGAGCAGATAGAGCAGGATATTTGTATCGAAAACCGTCTCAGCGGCGGGCATTGGCCTCAACGCGATCAAACTTGAAATCGGCGGGCAGGCG
>Ga0153915_10004591_pt1 | contig 12742 bp, 5 predicted proteins | sample Opewatmetagenome_2_FD_107003 | JGI IMG/M metagenome (GOLD analysis project Ga0153915, IMG submission 107003) | Freshwater wetland microbial communities from Ohio, USA - Open water 3 Core 3 Depth 3 metaG | ecosystem: Environmental > Aquatic > Freshwater > Wetlands | place: USA: Ohio, Lake Erie... | reverse complement strand
CGCATCGGATGTCCGACGCGCAATCCATCAGCAGTTTCAATCCGTGGAGGTGCATCGCTCCTGCGAGCCTTTGTTCCCCGAAGTACGGGAGGGCTGTGTCGTTCTGGTTGCTAAAGGCTACCGCAAGGACCCGGCCAGATCCGTACGCATCAATCACAGCAATGCGCACGCGCTTATCACGGCTCTTCTCCAGGGCGATGGTAGGCCGACCAATCATCACGCGTCGGCAAGGACCGGCGACCTATCACTCACTCCATTTTCGGATCTTTACGCGGTCAAGATCGGGTGTGTCACAGGGGATGCCAAGTATTTCCTGCTACGCGAGTCTGACCGGGTCCGCCTAGGTTTGCCGAGAGAATCCGTCTCTCCTGTCTTGTCGAAAGCACGGCATCTGGCGTCTGCGTACATGACCACAAAGGAGTGGGAACGGCTGCTCGCAGCCGATGAACGGATTTGGCTTTTCAATCCGGAACCCAAGGTGCTGCGCCAAAAAGCGGTCCAAGAGTATCTTCAGCATGGCCGTGAAAACTGCGACCTGGATGCATACAAGCTGCGTAACCGCGATCCCTGGTATCGGGTCACCGGCGTTCGATACGGGGCCACGGGATTTTTGAGCGGAATGACGAAGCTCGGACCATGGATTTGTTTTCGGTCGAAACGTCAATTAGTTGCCACCAATACGCTCTATGCTCTCACCGCTAAAACCAAAATGAGTTCTGAAGAGCGGGCAGCATGGGCTCTGTCTCTCATTTCTACTTCTCCGCGGCGACAGTTCCATGCAATTGCAAGACGCTATCCTGACGGCCTTGCGAAACTGGAACCCCACGATCTCAATTCTCTCCGCCTGCCGACTCCGCTGCGCACGAAGCGTGCTCCTGAAGAATATGCGCTGGCAATCAGTTATCTAGTGGCGGGCAAGGTAACAGAAGCTATCGCTGTCGCGGACGCGTTTACGAGACGGCCATGAGCCCTTTGACCGTCGCTGTAACAAAGAACTTCAGGCCCAATTCGACAGTTGAAGGCATTCCTTGATGTTAACGTCCGCCCAACCAATCGACACCCTTCCGCGAGACCCGATTGATGAGGCGCTGTTCCCACTACTCGAACTGGCCGAGAACGCGGTCGCTACGCATACGCGGATACCAGTGCTGTCGCTTTGGAAACGGCTGCCGTTTATCCCTCTTTTTGCCGCGCATCTCCATTTGCGATGGCCTGGTCAGGTCAAGTCACTTCCACTCAGCCCCCGGATCGGGATCTTTCCATTTTTTGCGTCCGATCTCGACCTTCTCTGCCGCCCACTTTACAACGTCCAAAAAGCCCAGTCAGTCCGCCAAACGGCTCGTGCCAAGCGGTTTTCGGTAAGTCCGACTCCGAAGGGCGAGCTTTATCCAGATTGGGAACAAGCGGTTGACCGGTGGCGCCACAAACTCCAGCATCTGGTTTTGCCGGCATCTTCCTTTATTTCCATCGATCGCGTTAATGAAAGTGGAGACATCAGGCAGGGGAACCGCCAGATTATCGGTAGATTTGCGCCACGCGGGGAGCCCCGGCCGCAGCTTCTGGTGCCTGCGAGAGTCGAAGTAACTCGTCAGCTGATCCGAGCCTTCGGCAGTCTCGATCTGGTCCTTATTAATGTCCAGAACATAAGAGGCAAGCAGCTGGCCAGCTCGATTGAATACTTCCTGCGCGAGATACCAGCTACGGTTCCGATATTGATACTCGCCTCGAGCCCAGCAGACCTTATGTTCGTGGGCGCACTGGAATCTCCGTCTAAGAACCCGGTCATCCTAACCGGCCTCAACCGCGCTCCTAACATGAAGGTGAAAGAGGTAAATCGGGAGCGGCCGCAAGCCGAGCGACAGTTTTGCTTCGCGATAGAGGGCCTCGCCGAAAAATCTGACATCATGTCCCGCCTCGTGTCTCAGGCTAAGCGAACTTGGTGGGCGACGAGACAGTCGATGTCTGTCGACACGCCGCGCGAAGCCATGGCTTTTGCAAGGCTCTATTCCGACATGCTGGATCGATCTCCCGGATGCGAGCTTGAACTCTTAGAAGAGACCAAGCGACTGATATTGCAAGAATCTGAAAACGTCGCCATGCGGAACGAGCGCCGGAATTCTCTAATTCAGGCCGTACTTCACGATGCGAAGGGTGGCAGCCTGTTGGTTCTCGTGCGGTCCGATGGTGCGGCAGAGGAACTCAAATCGATATTGGCACGCTACTTAGACGTTACTTTCGGAGACCTGTCATCGCTGGGCGTCGATGTCTTAAATGTCTTTGGCCCGTGGCCGACCGCGGTGTATGAGACTTGCGTCGCCTGCGGATATTTCGGTACCAGCACAATCGATATGCTTTTTGCGAGCGGAGCACAAGCTGGAGTACTGATTGTCGATCCCATCGAGGCACGTGTCGCCATCTGGGACATCGAGAAGCGCTTTTGTAGCGTACCTGACTTGCCGGATGCGGTCACAGCTGATTTTCGCAGCGTCTCCGCAATGCTCGAGGCTATCGCTTCTCCATCTGCCACACCCATCTCACTTCCGACGCTGTCTGGAGACTCAATGCGTTCAGGCAGAACGGCGACGGCGGCATCTATGTATGCCGGCAGGCCAACCTACGTGTGTTTGTGTTTTGCAGACGGATCAACGCAGCAAAGCACAGCGAATGCACGTTTTGAAGTCGTAGGAAGGAAGCGCTTGCAATTGCAGAGCGTAGCGGCCAAGGATCTGTACGTCGGCGATCAGGTGGTTCTTCTCAACGATGATGAGCGGGCCGGGTTTTCTGAAAGGCTGCTTCAGGCGATGGACGAGGGGCGCTTGCGGAACGACAAACAGACCAGGTCGACGTGGGTGCTGACTCTGCGTGCGATTCGCTCGGGTGGTAAGGTCTCCGTCCCTGAAATAAAACAGCGTATGGAGAACGAAGGCGTCGCTGTGGACGCAAGCACTATCCGAACATGGCTGCCGCCAGCTTCGTCAGATGAATGCGGAGTTCCAGAGGGCGAGGATGCCTTTCTGGCGTTCGCCAAAGCAGTCGAAATCTCGATGCCCAGGGATACACTTTCTGATTGGTTTATCTCCATAAATAGACTACGGATCAATCATCGCAAAATTGGTCGAGAGCTTGTTCGAGCAATCCGCGGCGCCTACCTCGGCCGGCTTGATCCTGTCAGCGTCGCGAGGATGGAGAAGGAGTGGGGCGTCGAAGCGAAGACGTTACTCGAAGCCGCCCGCGTTGCCACTATTGATGACGTAATTCCTTTAGGCGGTGAGACGCATGATTAACGATAAAATATATAACGCTTTTGCCAGAGCCTTAGCCGAGCAGATCAGCTGCCGAGCGAAAGGCCTCGATGATGAGAGCGCACGCATAGTCAATGTAAGACCGCAAGAGCACATCCTCGCTGGCTTTCTCACGCCTCGCTCGGTTGCGCACCCCCCGCCCGGCGACCCAAACGCAGATTTGGAACCCGACGATTTGCCCCGAGACTCGGCATTTGAACTGACTTCCATAGGCCTCGAATGGCTTGCGGATCAGGAAGCCCTTAAGCGCCTTGACGTGCTCTCAGCATCGCTTTCGCTAAACGTGTATGTCCGCTGCACCCCCACATTCGACGAGCAGAAGAGATTAGGCTCATGGCGAAGGGAGCACGGCGGAGGGGGTGCTCAGGTACAAAAGACTCAGCCTGTCGTCGCGGTCTGGCGGCGGCTTCAAATTCCCGAATTCTCGGTCGAAATCTCGTTGGGCCACCTTCTGAGCGACAAACGCCAAAGGGTCGACATCTCGCCGTCTCTCGTTTTGCCCTCCGGTAATGTCCCGCTCGACATTTATTCTGCGAGGCGGGCGGTCCACCTCACTGAACCTGAATGTGATACAGAGCCCGCATTTACTGCCGCTCTCAGTCGTGCCCGAACCCAGCCTTTTGCTTCATTTTGGAGGGGGTTCATAGACGTTCGGGTGATCAGCGTGCCTACGGAACCTAAGTCGATCCGTGTAGCAATTCGGGTCATCAATGATTCCCCCGCGCCTGCGAAAGCGCAAAGCGACTTTCTGGATGCCAACCTCTACGCAGTCCGACTCTCCGTCGCCGTGCCCAAGGAAGTTCACCGTCCGACCATTTTCCAAGAACTGCCCGCCAGCTTCCGATATGACCGTCGAATGCCAGGCGTGGGAATCAATTCCCACGTTTGCGAGGAACAGAACGGTGCGCTGCTACAACTGACCGCCGAAAGCGTGCCTTTGACCGAAACCTCACGCCTAGAGGCCCGAGAATTCCCAGACGCTGTTCCGACCTTTGCTGCGTTGGGCTCAAATCCGACACCAGTGCTCGAATCTCTGGCCCGGCACATGGAGAGCTACGACGCTACTCAATGGGCGAAGAAGGTTACAACACTTTCGGGGATTGAGCATGAGGATGCAACGCGATCGCGACGGGAGTTCGAGCTCGAAGTCCATCGGTTTACGCGAGGCCTGGAGCTCTTGAAGAATCCTAAGTTCCCAGCGGTGTCACAGGCATTTCTGCTGATGAACAAAGCCATGCAGCGGGCCAATAAGAGCCACGAAAAATGGCGACTCTTTCAAATAGCCTTTATCGTATCCCTCCTGCCAGAACTTGCATCGCGTGAATACCCCGAACTCGCTGCCAAGGATGACGGGTTCGTAGATCTCCTGTGGTTTGCGGCCGGGGGCGGCAAGACCGAAGCCTTCATGGGAATCATTCTATGGCAGGCATTTTTTGACAGGCTCCGCGGTAAGCAGTTCGGAAATACCGCGTTCGTTAGATTTCCTTTGCGGCTTTTGACCTTCCAGCAGCTTCAACGTTTGGCGGGCGCTCTGGCTGCTGCTGAGCTAATAAGGAAAGAAAACGGCCTGAAGGGAGCTCGCTTCAGCATCGGCTATCTTGTCGGTGGCACAGTCACTCCGAACAAAATAGACGACGAACTTCACAAAAGACTTGTACGGCAAGGCCTGGACCCCCAATATAAGCGCATTTTTAAGTGTCCTTTTTGCGGATCGCCCACATCGATCAATTATGAGTCTGCGTTGCGGCTTATCGAGCATCATTGCGAGAATTCGCAGTGCCCTGGGGGAAAAGAGCGACTACCGGTCTACGTGACAGACCAAGATATTTATCGTTACTTGCCAACCGTGATCGTCTCCACCGTGGACAAGCTTGCCCTGCTCGGACAGAATCATCGATTTTCTAACATTTTTGGTCGCATTGATATCATCTGCGGAAAACACGGCGCGAGCTTCGGAAAATCGAATGAACTATGCGATGCAGCTGCAGCTGTCGCCCGTGGCGAACGTCCCCACAACTGTGCTGGCTCGGGGACTCCGGTCTATTACGGTCCGTTTCATGACCTAGCTCCCGCGATCCTGGTCCAGGATGAACTTCACCTCTTGAACGAAGAACTCGGTACGTTCGACGCGCACTACGAGACTGGGACTATCGAGCTCTTTAAAAGCCTGGGCGCAAAGCCTTGGAAAATTATCGGGGCCACTGCCACGATCCAGGATTTTGCTAGGCAAGCCTGGGAATTATATCTTCGCGGAGCCCGGCAGTTTCCTGCTCATGGACCCGACGCCGACAACTCCTTCTACTATTGTCCGAGTCACGAGAAAATTGGGCGCATCTTCGTTGGGATTTTGGGCGTTGCCAGAAAGCATACGCCGGCGGTGACGAAAGCTCTGTCAATCTTTTATCAGCAGGTACAGAAAGCTCGAGACGTAATCGCCCGCGACCCGGCCAAAGCCGCCTCTATCTATGGTGTAGGTAATTTAAGCAAGGCTGAGCAAAGGGATCTCCTGTTCTTGTATGAGCTAGCTCTGACCTATGTCTTGACCCGAAAGGGTTCCGATCAAGTTGCAGAAGCCATTGAATCGAGGGTTCGCCGCGAACTACAGGATAGCTCGCCCCAACACGGTGAGCTCCTCATAGAAATGTTTAACGGCGGCGTCGATGTCTCCCACATGATTTCTACTATGGACGAACTAAAGACGGAGACAAGTGAGGCCGATCCCGGCACGCGAACCCGCGGCATCGTGACCACGAACATCATCGGGCATGGGGTCGACGTTGACCGCTTCAATGTCATCGTCTTTGCAGGATTCACGCGACTCGTAGCGGAGTATATCCAGGCCTCTGCGCGTGTAGGACGCCGATTCCCGGGCATCTCGATATTTGTGCCTACCCCGCAGAGCGAACGCGACCGAAGTATCTTCGATCGGTTTGCCAAGTTCCATCAATATCTCGATCGCCTGGTAGACCCGGCGGCCGTGACGCGATGGCCGGAACCGGCCATGCGGCGGACGCTGCCGGGTATGCTCTGCGGATACCTTATGGGTGTCGCTTCGTCTTCCTTAGGACGCCCTCTCGCTACGGTTGAAGCGATACATGATGCCCACGGCGATTCAAATGCCGGAGCGTTGGCGCAGGACGAAGTCGTGAAATGGATAGTTGCGGCCTACGGCTGTGAACACGCACCCTCTCCGCAAAGGTATCAGGAAAGGCTGACTAGGGAAGTGAAGAACAAATTCAGCTCCATAGTCAACACACCGAGGCAACGCGGTCGTCCGCGGGCCCTCAATACATTCCTTGATGCCATGAATAGCCTTCGTGACGTTGATGAGCCAGCCGATATACGTATCGGAAATTCAGAGGAAGCCAAGGCGCTCAGAAGGTTGATCGATGTCCAATAGCCGCGACTACGCTCCCAGCCACAACGACGAAGCCGAGGGCTCTGCAGAGCACGTTCGTCCAATGCAGCGCGGTGTCTCGCAGCTCCTATTTAACTACCTGCCTTACAGGACGGTCGATTGGGAAGATGGCTTGGCCATCGTCCAGCTCGGCAATGTGAGGTTTTCAACGGTCTGGGAAGAGGAACGAAAGGCGACTCTCCTGAAAGAGATAAGAGAATCCTTCGACCGTTGGATACTCCGCGGAGGAAGAGTTGACTCTACCTTCCCTCCGGATCCCGTGCGCGAATATGACAGGTTCACCGTAGGCAGTCCCGCATCGATCGACGCTAACGTTTTGCAAGCAGCACTAATATGTCAGGGATGTGGACAGCTCATTTTTGAAAAGAAATATCAGCGAGATGCGTCGTTGCATTGTCCGAATTGCAACGGTTCTCGCATACATCAAATTCCTTTCGTGTTTGTGCACGGCTGTGGCGAACTCGTTCCAATTCAAGAGTGGCTGCCGGCCACAAAGAAGAACAACGAATCGGGAGCTCTCCCAGAGGCTACAAAGCACCCGGTTCGCTGCGCTCAATGCCAAAGTGGAGCAAACCTCTACATTCCGGGAAGATCGGACCGTGTAAAGGACATGAAAGTCGTATGCCGGAAGTGCAACACTGTAGCCTTAGAACGTTTTACCGCTTCATGCCATCGCTGCCTGAAGCGCTTTGGCCGGGAAGGAGCACCCGCAAACCAGATAGGAGGCACGATCGCGTCGGCTCTGGCCATGCGGCTAGCGCGTTACAGCGCCAGTGATACTTACTACCCTCAGACGATTTCCGTTTTGCGGCTGGACAAGCCACAACTCACCAGCGTAGATGACGAGATTTCTTCCACGCTTCGTCGACTACTCCCTCAGTCGCGCAGACCCGACACCGCCGGATCACCTTCTGACCGTCTGAAGGCACTCTCGGAGCGCATGAAAGCGGCCGAGTCTATGGGAGATGCCGCTGAGCAGGCACGCCTGCTCGCAACGATTCTCGAAATTGCCCAAGGGAAGGGGCAGGGGCCCGAGTTGGCGGAGACTGGATTACTTAACGCAATTTCGCAAGATCTCGAGAAAGCAATCAAAGAGAGCCTGGCGTTCAGAGGAACGGTCAGCATCGAGCCGGCCGAAGAAAAGGCGCGTCGAGAGGGCGAAACCGCCGAACTGCTCACGCAAGAAGTTAGCAGGTTGAGGATCTCGCTCGGTCTCGGCGAGCTCCTTTACGTCGACGACCTTCCGATCATCACCGCGACGTATGGTTATACGCGCCGGGACTTTGAACCGATTTACGATGAGCTGGGTGCCCAGAACCTGCCCGTTGAGATCAGGGCATTTCCTTCCCTGCAGAAGGCCGCCGCGCAGCGACTGGGAAAAATGGACCTAATCGGGACGATCCCCATTCTGGCGCGTGAAGGAGAGCATGAGGGCATTTTTATGTCACTGCAGCCAGATCGGGTCATCGAATGGCTGGCCTTGAACAAAATTACGCTTCCGGATCCTCATCTGCCAGCGATTGCGCGGATTCTCGCAGCGCTGGAGCCGATTGACCGAGATCGATACTACGACTCCATCTGGCAACTGCGCATACGCCGAATGGTTTTTGGACTGATTCACAGCTTGTCCCACGCAGCTATGCGAGCAATGACACGATATGCTGGAATCGACCGAACATCCGTTGCAGAGTATATCTTTCTCCCACTCTTAGGCTGTGTCGTCTACGACAGCTCGAGCAGCTTTAAGCTAGGTGGTGTCGCGACCCTCGTTCGGGATCACTTGGCAGCGTTCCTGCGAAATATCGCGGATGACTCGGTGGAATGCCTATACGATCCCGATTGTTCGGACCACGCGGGAGCCTGCCACGGCTGCCTTCATTCTCCCGAAATATCGTGCCGCGTATTCAATCACGGCCTGTCTCGCGCGTTCCTGCTCGGCGGCCATGCACCGTGGGCCGATGTCTCTGCGGACGCGCGGATCGTCGGCTATTGGGAGATGCAGGGCCGCCAGAAATGAAAGTCTACGTCGTTACCGTCAAGTCGCATCCGTGGCTACTTCCTCCGGTCGAAGAAACGCTTAGGAATTCGGACGTGGGTGCAGCAGGCGATGTTTCTAAATTAGCGAGGAACATCCGCGCTCCCGGCGGGCGTCCTATCTCGGATGATGAAGCGTTGGTTGCCTTCAATGCCTTGTGCGATCTGGGCGTGCTCGAGAGGGATGGTTCGCGTTATATCTTGAATAGGGAGCGATTTGCGGCGACAGAAGAGCTGCGCGGTGGCGTTCAAGCAGCAGTCGAAATCTTGCGCGAGAATAGGACTGAAGGCACGACAGACGTGCAACTATGTGTTTCGCTTCCGCCCAGCCTGTTCCCCGCAGCAGAGCATGTAATCCATGAATCCTCGACCGATCTTCGCAGCAGTTTACTGGACGTGGTTGCCTCAGCGAAGCAATCACTGATTGTCGCTTCTCCCTTTTGGGACGCCGGTACAACTGCGGAAATGGTCGCCCTTGCGCGCAAGAAACTCGCCTCTGGAGTCCACGTTTCCGTCCTGGGCAGGTTTTCCCGAGATCTACCGCCCGAGGTGAAATCGCAGCTCGGCAAAATAAGTAATGACCCCGGCTGCACAATCCTGTCCTGGTTTGAAGGTACGGGCACTGAAACTCAAACGTTTCATTTTAAGGCCGTCAGTGCCGATCGCGGGCAACGAGGATACCTGGGCAGCGCCAACATGACGGTCTCGAGCTTGCGATCGCGAATGGAGCTGGGAGTTATCTTAAGCGGGGCCGCCGCTTCACAGTTGGACCGAATTCTAAGAGTTGTGCTGACCATGGCAACGCCTTTGAGTGTCGGATAGGCGGCAGATCATCACCGCTTCTGCACTAATTCCTGTGGCCTGAATTGCTTGACAAATCGCCGACGCAAACGTGCCGGACTTAGGTCGCAGCAAAGTTCTCTTTAGTTAGTGTAGGGCTGAGCAATTTCCGAGAGCCGGAGGATGTGTCCGCTCAGCCAGCATTCTTTGAGTAAGCGAGTGCAAGAAGCAAGCGTGCCATTGTGCACGGACTGTACATGAATGCATCGTCTTCAACAAATTGGAGCTAGCTTTGAGCGAAAAGCAGATTCCCCGATTTGTTGGAAACGTTAGTAGTTGGAAGCAATGGATAGAGTTGTTGGAGTCGGTGTCGTGCGCCCAAGGCAGGGCATTCGGGGTGGTGGGTAGAAATCCTACCAACCGATAATTAGGACAACCGAAGGATCTGAGGGAGCTTTGAGGGAGCAATAAGAATTCCTTTGCGTGCCTCATCGTTCCTTTTCAACGACTTAGTAATACTTTACGTTCCTCGTAAGTCCTTGAAATTCCAAGCGTTGTTGTTTTCGATCCCCACTGCCCGTTGGGAATTGTCTCGTATTCAACGCTAGTGAAAACTTCGGCTTTTCGGGAGCAGATTCACACTGTAAGGTGTATGGACGGTGAACGGTCTCATTATTAGAAGCCTCTATGTCGAGTGGATTCTTGCGGGGAAGAAGACCTGGGAGATTGGAGGACGCTACACGCATGTTCGCGGCAAGATTGCGCTCATTCGCGGCGGCAGCGGTCTCATCGTTGGCATGTGCGAACTAGTGAACCTCGTCGGCCCACTCACACTTCGAGAGCTGCGGAAAAACGCCAGAAAGCGCGCCGAGCCCAAATCAGAGATAAGATCGCTCCCTTACGAGACGACCTACGCTTGGGTCCTCAAGAATGCCCGAAAGTTCCGCCGTCCGCGTCGATACAAGCATCCCTCAGACGCGGTGATTTGGGTAAGGCTGCGTAGTGTCTAACCGGAATCCCGCGAAACCAGAGCACCATTATTGCTGCGCTGCCTGATGGTAGAATCGGTCCTTAATTCTTCCCTAAATATGTCGTCCAAGAAGCTGCCGACTGAGGAGCGCCACTGTGACGACCGTATGGAGTTTCAGGAGTCCAGGGATAAGAAGGTGAAGTAATGACCGCGGGCCACGTCGACAACATCGAGAAGTTAGAAGCTGACCTTTGGTCAGCGGCGGATAATCTCCGCGCCAACTCCAAGCTCACGTCCAGCGACTACTTCATGCCGGTGCTGGGAGTGATATTCCTTCGCCATGCCGCTAACCGTTTTGAGGTTGCGACGTGGCAAATCGAGGAAGACCAGGCGGCCGGCCGGATGCCGAAGCGAAAGGTCCTCCCGGCCGATTACCTGCGACGGCGCGCCCTCTGGCTCCCGGAGAAGGCCCGCTACGACTGGATCATGCAGCAGGCGGCCACCAGCGGCACCGACCTGCCCAAGCTCGTGACCGAGGCGATGACCGCCATCGAAGACGAGTTCGATCCTCTCAAGAATGTTTTGCCAAAGGACTTTGGGATCTTCGAGACAAAGGTGCTCGAAGACCTGATGCGCCTGTTCAACAGCGAGCCCATTAAGCAAGCGACGGGCGACGTGTTTGGCCGGATTTACGAATACTTCCTGGCTGAGTTCTCCATGCAGAAGGCGCACGACAACGGCGAGTTCTTCACGCCGTCCTCGCTCGTGCAGATGATCGTCAACGTCATCGAGGCGGATCACGGCACGGTGTTCGACCCAGCCTGTGGCTCGGGCGGCATGTTCGTGCAGTCCAGCCACTTCATCGAGCAGGAAGGCGCCGACACAGCGAAAAGGGTCGTTTTCTATGGCCAGGAGAAGAACCGCGATACCATCCGCCTCGCAAAGATGAACCTCGCGGTGCACGGCCTCGAAGGGAAGATCGCCGAAGCTATCACGTACTACCAGGATGAGCACACGCTGGTGGGCAAGTGCGACTTCCTGATGGCAAATCCACCATTCAACGTCGATCTCGTAGATGCTGAGCGCATCAAGGGCGACCGGCGACGACTGCCATTTGGCCTGCCGGGTGTGAACAAAGCCAAAAAGGTCTCTAACGGCAACTATCTCTGGATCTCCTACTTCTGGAGCTACCTGAGCGAGAAGGGCCGCGCTGGTTTCGTCATGTCTTCCCAGGCGTCTAGCGCCGGGCATGGCGAGAAGGATGTGCGGCAGAAGATCGTCGAGACCGGCGACGTGGACGTTATGATTTCCATCCGCTCAAACTTCTTCTATACCCGCACGGTCCCTTGCGAGCTGTGGTTTTTCGACAGGGCGAAACCTGCTGCGCGCAAAGACAAGGTGTTAATGCTCGATGCACGCAACGTCTACCGCAAGGTCACGCGCAAAATCTACGACTTCTCGCCCGAGCAGATGCACAACCTCGCGGCGATCGTCTGGCTCTATCGCGGACAGCGGGAGCGGTTCCTCGGGCTGGTGAAGGACTACCTCGGCCGCATCTGTGCCGAGAGCGCAGCAATCCCTGGGGCGCTCGCGCCCTTTGAGACAACGCTCGCCGACCTGCGGGGACGCTTTTATGCACTCGCCAAGGCAGCGGAGAAGCACGCTGACCTTGACGCCGAGAAGAAGCAGGCGCTCGCGGATGCCGTGACCGAACTGCGTGAGGCGGTCACGCTCTACGAGGCCGACGCAAAAAAGTTCCTAAGGAGCCTCACCGCCTTCGGCCAGAAGTACGCCAAGACGCTGCCCGACAAGAACGATGCCCAGCACACGGCCCGCAAGGCGTTCGACCCCAATGCGGACGCGATCCGCGGTCTCGTCAAGCAGGTGGACCTGCTCTATAAGCTCACCGCGCGCGTGGCGGACCTGGGCGCCGAGCTAGCGGCTGAAGAAGCGATCTCCGCCGCCTACGACCGTCGTGCCACGGGCCGACTGGTGAAGCAGCTAGACGAGGAACGCAAGGCCGCGGTCGAGCAGTTGAAGCAGGCCGTCTATTTCCACCGGCAGGTGGCGTGGCTGCAGGACCGATTCCCAAAGGCCGAGCTGCAGGCCGTGCCGGGGCTGGTCAAGCTCGTGGACCGGAAGGAGATCGAGGCTGCCGATTGGAGCCTCACGCCAGGCCGCCACGTCGGGGTTGCCCCGCCCGAGGAAGACGATGACTTCGACTTCGAGGAAACCCTG
>Ga0153915_10004590_pt1 | contig 12743 bp, 16 predicted proteins | sample Opewatmetagenome_2_FD_107003 | JGI IMG/M metagenome (GOLD analysis project Ga0153915, IMG submission 107003) | Freshwater wetland microbial communities from Ohio, USA - Open water 3 Core 3 Depth 3 metaG | ecosystem: Environmental > Aquatic > Freshwater > Wetlands | place: USA: Ohio, Lake Erie... | reverse complement strand
GCAGGCTGTTGCCGATAACGACGCCCGGAGTGCTGTGGAAGATCTGCTTCTCCTTCTCCAGTTGGGTGCGCTCCTCGTCTGTGATGGGATCCCAGCCCATGATCTTGTAGAGCCTGTCCAGGGTAAGGGCGCTCCGTTCCCATGCGGCCAAGGCCTGCGTGCGGAGCTGAGCCTTGTCCTCGTACTCCAGCTTCTTCCAGACGAACTCGACAGACCAATCCGTGAAGCCATTGGCCTCCAGGACCTTCGTGAGGATCTCCTCAACAGGCTCCGCCAGGGTGGCCCGCCAGCCGTCCACCACGAGCATGGCCAGGTCCCAGAGAGGCTGGGAGGACTTTGAGATGGCCTGGCCGTTCTGTTCTATCCAATCCCTGGGAATGAGGTGATTCAGGATCTCGGCCTTGAGCTTATCATCAGGGATGAAGATGTCGCCGGAGACCGTGAGGGTTTTCTGACTCTCCACGACCTCATGCTCCTCCCACAGGAGGAGGAATTTGCCGGCACTATAATCCTTCAGCGCTTTGCCGCCCGCCTTCCAGGCTTTCTCCCAGCGGTTGCCAGGCTTGCCGTCCGGCGTTACCGCGAGGAGTTTACCGTTTGCATCACGCATCTCTTTGATGCGCAAGCCCACGGCAGGCGAGGCGGTTCGCCTGATCTGCAGCATGATGTTCCTGCGGACCTGCTCCCTCTGCAGGACGGTCGGCACTATGCCCTCCAGGTAGCTCTTGCCGTCCACATATCGAGAGCGACGGTCCTTCAGGATCAGGACGCGCCCCGTGGGTATCTGGATCTGGGTACCGTTCGGTTGGGTTTGCCAGAACTCCATGCGCTTTTCCTGAGTATCGTAGCAGATGCCTTTCAGGATGCGGCCTTCCACATATCTATAATTTGATGTGCCGTGCGGGGAGGGCTGCTCGAAGCTTGTGGCGTCCAGGTAGTTTGCCCACTCGGGACCCATCCAGTCATCTACCCGGCCCCAATCAAGGAAATTGCCCTGCTCGTCGACCTGGACACCCAGCTCCACGAGGCCCGGCCCGAATGTGAGATTATCAACCCACATGCGGCCCATGAGGTACTTGAGGTCCAGGAGCTTGTCGAAGCGCCAGAGCTGCTTGAGGATCTGAGGGGTTATGTCGGAGGCCTGCTTCGGATCCATGCCGTCCGGGGGCACGGCCACGAGGCCCCAGCCAAGAAACATGAGGTTGAAGATCTCCAGCAGGATGCTGTCCACCTGGCCGTTTTCGGAGGTTGCGAGCAGCTGCGAGACATCGAATCGCGTGTCTTCGAAACGCTCCTGGACGCCGTACTCCCTGCCAATGGGCGTGAGGAGCTGGGCGTCGTGCCTGGGCTCTGCTGGCCGGAGGAAATTGGCTACTTTGGAGCGGAGAGAGTCGAGCATGTGAGAATTAACAGCCTAGTATTCTGTCCAAGAGAGAGCGCGGACGCCTAGCTTCCCCCAATTCACAATTCCGAAAAAATGATGTCCTGACGCCACGATAATATGTACTTCTTCGATCAAACCAAATCCTCTCCAAATTTAATATGGGCCGTGATATCCACCCTCGTCCTCGACGGACATCTCATCCTCATTTGGCAGCCAGGACGTGGGCTCTGAGAAGCCATTGAGGATCCCCGACACACACATCTCAGCCGCATCCGGGCCGTCATCGAAATCAGCGTTTGGAAAGCCTTTGAACATGAGCATGAGCTTCTTGTACTTCTTCGCCCAATCCGTCCTGAAGCAGAGTTGTCCGTTGAAATAATGCGGTTGGAGCGACCTTATTCGATCTTCTTTATTAGTATGACTCCAGAACATTGCATAAGGCACCACGATGCCTTCTTCTTTCTGCCGTTGTCTAAGGAGAATTTCGAAGGTGCTGAGCTCGCCGTGTCTCCATGCAGATTCCGCGATGCCCAGTGAGTTTGCTTCTATGCGAAACAAAGAATAATTAAAGTGGTGCTGAGATTGCCTGTCGAGGATCTTCTCTAATGATTGGGCCTGAGTATCGACCTCCAAATCGCAATCCCATACGAGCCACCTATTATCAGGCAAAACCACCATGGTTATTAGGGCAGCAAAATCGTGCCCGCCCTCAGATGGATCGAGAGCACCAAAGAACTGACACTTAGAAAGATCTACCGTTGCAGGATCTATCGTTTTGATAACATCCAAATTGAAAAGGCTATATTTGCTATCGGGCGGCCTCTGCTGCCACATGGCTTCCCATTCATAGGGGCCCACCATAGCCTCTTTGCGCTTGAGGGCCCGCTCATCATATTTCCAGGGCCAAAGGGCTTCTCCGGGTTTTCTGGGATCGTATGGTGGGATGGGGGCTTCTGCAACCGCAGGCAAATTGATGACCGTCCATTGCTCGGTTTCAATGTCCTCGTCCGCCTTCTTGAGGAGTCTGCCCGCAAGATCATCCGAATGCCAACGGGTGAGTATGACAAGCATCCGGGCATTTTTTTCAGATCGTGAATAGAATGTTGAGACGAACCAATCCCAGGCACGATCTCGATAGGTGGGGGATTCTGCTTGTGCGCGGTCCTTTATAGGATCGTCGATGATGCCTATATCGTAACCCATGCCGGTTATCGGGCCCTCGACGCCAGCACACATATAGGTGCCTCTGTGGTTAACAATCTCAAAGATTTCATTGTTTCTCAGATAGCTGCTCTGGGCTGTGGTCCTCACATTTTTTGCGCTGAGCATAGTATCTGGGAATAGTTCCTGATATTCGGGACTCGTGATGATGCGCTGCACATCGCGGTTCATCCTAGTCGCGAGCGCTGCCGCGTAAGATGTGCCTATGATCTGAATATCAGGATTTCTGCCAAACGCATATGCCGGGAACATTCTGGATCCAATCTCGGATTTTCCCGCCCTAGGGTGGGTGAAGATCATGAGATTTTGGATTTTACCATCCAGCAGATCGTCCAGGCGCTGGCAAATGAGCCTATGATGCCAGTTGATGTTATACTGCGGCCTAAGATATGTATAAAAATCAAGCAGATGGCGTCTCGCCAAGAGAAGCCGCGCCTTTTTATTCAGACTCTTCTGCTGTTGCGGTGGAAGTTGCTTCAATAATCTCTCTAAGTTGGGCATCGCTTAGTTCCACCAGGGCATCTGCCTTGCGGCTCTCGGGGTCATCTCCCGCCAGCTCTTGCTCGGTCTTGATAGCTGCCGCGGTGATTTTTGCAGAGTCGGCGTAGATCTTGGAGACCGTGGCCGGCGTTATGTACTCAGATCCTTCGGGACCTTGGAATTCATCTCCGACCCGAAAGTCCAGAAGTGAGTCTGCCTTGATCTTTAGGCGGTTCAGGAGCTCATAGTTGTCTATGATGCGCTCCTTGCCAGCCTTAAAGCGCTCCTCGTGGCTCTTCTGTTTCTCTGCAGTCCAATCCTCGGAGGCAGCCTTCTTGAAATCGAAAACCTCCTTCTTGTAGCGGTGAATGGTGCGCCATTGTTTCGAGATACCCAGCTCGTTTGCTATGGCATGCGGACTGAAATCCTCTGACAAAAGGATCTCGATTTTGTCAAGGTATGCTGCTATCGATTCATAGGCCATGTCGACACCATTTGACAAGAAATTGACAAGATTGACAAGGAAGAATGGGGCGGGTGCCAAGCTACTGTAGGAGGGATAGAAGGATCTCCGGCCCGAACGTGCTGACACAAGAGGCTAGTGCCCTGTCAACTACCCGCCAATGAATTGGCGGGCATGAGCGCCGCCTATATCGGGGGCTTGTAGCTGCGCAAAAAGTCGCGCTACGATGGGGTGGTTGGCTTCAACCCTTGCTCTGATATTCAGAGCTGCGTTGTAGTCTGCTGGTGCAGAGGAGCCACAGCAGGTACAAACAAAATCGTCCCTTGTTGGACGATTGGATTCGGATATATGATGGCAGACATGGCATTCCTGGGAAGTATAGGCAGGATTGATGTAGACTACAGGCACGCCTGCTTTAGCCGCCTTGTATTCAATGAACTGTCTAAGTTGGCCGAATCCCCATGAAAGATGCTTGCGCCTCTGAGACTTATTAACCGTCGTCCTCTTCCGAATGCCCTCAAGATCTTCAAGAGCAATAATAGAAGAAGTGTCTATAGCCTTCGCAACCATCTTTTTAGAGATGCAATGATTAACGTCACGTCTGAATCGCGACTCACATTTGCCAATTTTCTTCAAATGTCTTTTGGCACTCTTGGTACCACATTGTTGCAAGTCTGCCTTGATTGTATCTATCTTGCGTCTGGTATTCTCGATGGTATCACCAGAAAAAACCTCTCCGGTCGAGTCAACCGCAATGTTCTTGACACCCAGATCGATACCAAGGACTGCTGTAGCATCAATAGGAGAAGCTTCGGGCGCATCCACAACAACTGCCAGATAGAATGTCTTGTTCCTGAAGATCAGGTCGACCTGCCCTCTTGGTCGATTCATCCTATCAGAATAGTACTCTCCGACGCGAATTGGCATGATGAGCCTGCCTTTGAGGCTAAGCAAAGAAACGCGATCAAGCCCCTTCCAAGACATGATACGTGGATCGTATGGCATGGCCCCATCGAGATCAAATTCTACCTGGATGGACTTGTCTCTCTTGTAGGCTTCAACCGTCTTGGAAATTGCACGAACTGCCATTTGAGCAGAAAGATTGTACTGCTCCCGAATACGATAATAAACGGTCTTCTGCAACTCTATTTTGTTTGCAAGCCGCAATTCAAATGCGGTTTTGGCAATGTCATTACAAGCAGCATTAAACTGATGCATGGTCTCATGGAGAGCTTCGGCTTGCTCGGGGGTGGTCTCTACCTTAACCATAAGAGTCTGCATCATTGCATTGAGGATACAACTCTATACAGATAAATAGTTATGGGTATAGGAACGGCCTTCCTCTCACGACTGAAGTCGCGAGCATCCGGCCTGTTTCCTTCGTGACTATTATACTATTGATTATTATTATCATATATATGGATCTTCCAGAATCTTCGTACCTCGTCCTGCTCGGGGTGGGTTAAGTAGGGGAAATGGAAGGCCACAGAGGCATGATGCACACCCCGATCCGCGAGATTGGCTTTGGACATGCCGCTCCTTGATGATCGCATGGGCTGCCATTGTCGCCGCGAGTCTCACCACGATGCAAAACGGTTTAGTCTCGCCGCCTCTTGTTTCAGGACTTATGCGAGTTGATTCTCACATGGCAGCCCTTGTTGAATTTCGGACATAAGCATGAAGCTGGCCGGGCGGTTAGCCGCGAAATTTCGCCGGTGGCACATGTCCACACAAGGCTACTAGGACGCCCTATCAGGGCCGACCAGCTACATGAGGTTGATGTATCGGAGGCTTTTTCACACTCCTTTACATTGTGTTCACCGATTGGGTGACTATTATAGAATTGGATCGTTATAATTATGGTCTTTCATGGTCGTGGATTGCTGAATGCTATCATAGCCGGGTAGCATGACGCCTTCTCCGATCAGAAGGCCGCAGGCATCACAATAATAATCGCCTGCCTCATCCATCCGGATTGGGCCGAAACACTCATCACAGACGCGGCGAACATGAAATCTGATCTCACCTTCTTCAAGGCAGTCCCAAAGAGCATTATTGTAGATACTAAAGATCTCTTTGGCAGTCCTGCCCTGCCTATACATCCACTTGGGCAGCAGAGGATAGGCCCAATGAGCACGACTGAAACGCTGCTTTCCCAGGAAGAAGATGCCTGCTTCGTAATCCATCCGAAAACGAGGATAGCCCATCATCGGAGTACGAGCCAAGATAGTCTCCAACCTACCTTTATCGTTCGGCGATTTTACGGCGTCGTAAAAAGTTAGATCGGATAAGGCACTCGACATAGCTTCTTCCCCCTGATTACGTACTTGCTCGCTAGGCGGCCCCGCTTCTCAAGGCGGTTCACGGAGTTGCGGATCTTGTCGTCCGTCCACTCGAAGGTCGGCATCACCTTCTTAGCCACATCCACCAGGGCGTCAATGCAGTGCTCCTCGCTGACGTGGTCGCTGATGAGCGTGGCCACCTGCATGTCCACGAAGTCGGTCGAGCTGCTGCGCTTGGGCCGATTAGAGAGGATTATGGCCATCACACCCACCTGTCCCAGTTCTTGAGGAGCGCCGGGAACTTCGGCCCCGTGGTCCACACCGCCTCCCTATGCGCCTTATCCACATACCGCAACCTGCGCACTATGCCGGTGCTCTTGAGCGCCTGCATGTGAAAATGTTGCAGCCCCATCTCTTTGGCCGTCATGGGCTTCTTGGTGAGGTCCTTGATGCGTGATGCTCGCAGGGCGGCGTTCAGGTCGCCTGCGCCTTTTGAGGAACTTCCACCTCGGACCATCTCAGACACCTCTCTTATTCCAGGGGAGGAAGCTCTGCAATTCGTATATCTGGGGCCATTGGCCGTTGAAACAGATGCAGCGATCATCCAGTGTCAGAAAGGCAGGCGGCTTCTTGGTCGGGAACGATACCAAATCAATCGGAAGATCATGCTCCAACATCCAGGATGTCATCGCCTCGATCCCACCGGCCTGGAGACTTCGGGCAGAGTAAATGCAAACTTCGAAAACCTCTGACGCGGCTACGATGAATTCTTTCGCGCCTTCCACTGGACCATCAGAAACTATATTGGCCCCCGCCCAGGGAGCTGTATATTGGTGGATTACTCCATCGAAATCGAGAAGCAGAATCGGCTTTGTCATCTAGGCACCTCCCCTTGCGGCTTTCCGCTTGCCTTCCTGCAGCTCCTTGATGCGCCTTGCTCTCCTTTCACGGTGCTCCTTCAAAAGAGATATGCTAAGGTCGAGGCCTCGCAGCTCCGCGCGCAGGGCCATGATCTCCTTGTCGGCGCTGTGGTTCTCGCTGCGCCTCGCAAGCTCGGCCTGCTCATCCTGGGCGAGCTTGACCCGATGGGCCCCGGCCTCGTGCTCTCGGCAGCGCTCGCCGAGTGGCTTCTCTGTGGGCATTAGATATCGGCCCCCTGGCTGCGCAGTCTGACGGTCACGGACTTTTCGCTGTAGTAGTATCCTTCATCCCAGATGATATCCGAGATCTCTGCAGGCGACTTGCCCTCCTTCCAGAGTGTCCAGATCTTGGCATCCAGCTCGACACGGCCTATGGCCTTCGGGGCGGGCTTGTCTTCAGTGGGCTTGTCTGCTGGTGCCGATGTAACTGATGTACTAGATGTATCGGCTACATTCGCGGGCTGCTGCAGTAGCATGACATCTTTTTGGGGCCGAGAAGAAGTGTCACTCGACTGCACCGCAGGTACGTTTTCCGCCGTTTTCCTACGTTTGGATCCCATGATAGTGCCTTGTATCAGGCGACCATCCGAGATTCCGAGAAGGTTTTTGATTTCTGCGATGTCGTTTCCTTTCCCATGCAGCTCCATGATCTGGGCCTTCTGCTCGTCCGTGAGCGGCACTCTCTCTGGTTTTTGGGCAGAGGTTTCGGGCTTTTCGGAATTATCCGGCTTTGTGCCCCCGGGCCCAACTCCTTCAGATTCTTCAACCATTCGGTCTTTCCGAATAGTTGAGTTTTCGTTTTGCTCCGGTCTTGCCTCCTGGAGGCTCGTCTGGCCGGAGACTTGCTCAACTTTCGGCTGAGCTGCCAAATCTTCATAGTCCACCCCATCCACTGAATCGGTGCCCGGGACCATTTCGTTGGCTTCGACGATATGATTCGGTGCAGCGCTGCGCAGCGCTGCGGGCTTTCCATCGAACGTGACTCTCTGTCCCGTCTGAACTCTTAGGATGGTTTGCTTCTTCCTCGCATCCGAGAGTCTACTGGAAACTGCCTTAGCAGTCAGCCCGAGGATGTCACCGATCTGACCCAGCTTCATGCCCTGTTGTCGGAGGGCCACGGCTTTTTCGGTGAGTGCTTGGCTCTCGGCCACTGTGATGGACGTCTGCGGGGCCTCGGCTCCCTCGACTACGTCGAGCAGGTGATTGAGCGCACGCTCGATGGGCGGGATCTTGTGGCGATCTTCCCAGGTAGGACGACCATCCGGAGGCCAGATGATCTTGAGGATGTTTTGCTCGGCCATGGCGCGCGGGCCGGTTGCCGGGCTGCTGGCGGTGCTCATATTGCCTCACGCTCCTGTCTCCTGGTCTTTCTCTGAATCCAACCACCACGCGGTGCGAACGGATTATATCGCCCGTATCCGAGATAATTGCCATGCGAAACGGTTTCTGACTCAGGCTTATGACGGTCAGCCGGACCTTTTGCACCATGCTTCTTGCTCACGTTTCACGACCTCCTCTAACCCCGATTAAACAGCTTCACGACCGCTATGTTAAGCTGCTCGACTTGCTCGTGCAGGCGGTCGACTCGCGCCTTTTCCTGCCCCAGCTCGAAACGGAGATGATTAATCTCCGTGATAGGGTCTTGCTTGAATTCCCCCTCAGTGCTCATGCCGACCTCCCCTTCCTCATGTCTATGGACTCCTGCACAGCCTTTTCCTCCTCCGTTTCCAGGGCAATCTCATCCTGTTCCCGGAACTCCTGATTCATGATCTTGAGCTGGGCTCGCCTCTCGGCCTTTGTTATGGCGTCCCTGTCGGCGAAGGACCAGGCCCTCATGACCTCCAGTGTTAGCCAGAGAGGAGCAGGCTTGCCCTTGACCTTGAGGTCGGGATCAAGCTGAGGCATGTTGTTCTCCTGGATGCCTATGATGAGTGGGGTATCCTTGAAGTACCGGGCCTGTGAATTGGCGTCCTCCCAGGCCTTCAGGAGCATGAAGGTCTCTCGCTCATGGGATACTCGATCCTCCCTGAACTGCCCGGTCTTCGGGTCCAGGACTCTCACCTGGCCCCAGACCAGATCCTTTGTCCTGCCGCTGTCCACGATCTGGGTGCAGAGGCCGCGGCGGTTTGCTTCCTCCGAGGCTGCGAAGGCGTTGGGGGCCTGCTTGCCGGCTACATTGTAGGAGCGGTCCTGTCTTTGCCTCCAGGTCTCCACGGAGAAGTCGTCCTTGCCCTTTCCCTCCTTTCCTGTAGCAATTGCTCCGCCCCTGGGACGATCCTCTTGCCTTGGAGTTTTGGTAGGTTCCTGGGGCTTTTCAGATTCCCGGATGTCCATGACAATCTCAGCCACCTTTTCATAGATGGCCTGGGAGTCACAGATAATGCGGCCTTCTTCCAGCCGCACTATGATGTCTCCAGGAGACAGGAGGTAACGCTTCTTGCCCTGGTCTTCGCCTTCGGAGACTTGCTTTCCATCTGCGATGCACAGCATATCCAATGCTTTTTTCAGTTCGGATTCAGAGACGGGTACTTTTCCTGCCATTTTAGACACCTTTTCGATGCATTTTCATTCAGTGGTATTTATTAATCTAGCAAATTTTTTCTCAGCTAAGTTTTTTGCATGAAGAATTGGAAGAGAGGCGACATCATCTCGCTTAAAAGGCCCGTAAGTTCTGCCATCGATCCCCGAAAATTGCTCGATTTCGGCAAGGACATAGATGGTGTGTAGGCTGGGTTGTGTACCCTTGTGTAGGCTTGGATGGTCTATTTCCGGTATCGGGCGCTCCTGTGTACCTTGTGTACCTTCGTTTTCAAAAAATTCTTTATTATATACTTTCTGTGTCTCTTCTCTCTTCTTTCTATACACTAGTCTTTCTTTTAAAAAGGATACACAAGTTACACAAGTTACACCGTTAGCGTTTTCTTTGTGTACCTTTTCAGAGGAGCCTACACAAGGTACACCAATCGTCATTTGTTTTTCTTTGGACAGCTGTATCTCAATTTTATTCTTACCCGCGTTCCGGAAAAATCGTATGATTACACCCTGGCTCTCCGCGGGCTGCACGAGTCGCCGAACAGCCGTTCCTGCGTTCTGCGCTATCCTTGGCCAATCCTCAGGTTCATATCCGGGCAACACATGCTCTTGGGTATTCAACTCACCGAGAAGTTCTGTGGAGGTTCCCTGCCATTTCATTTTTACTTCAGCCAATCGTGCTATAGCACGCATCAAGCGATTTGTTTCCGCCATTTCCTGCTGAGCTTCTTGTCTCGACTCTCTATAAATCGAGATGAATTTATCCGGCTCCCATCCCATGATTTGGCTACAAGCCACAGCCCATTGAGCAAAATCTGCCATTCTCGGCGACCCCGAAAGGTGAACATTATCAACATTCAGAAGCCCGGTTACAGTCGCGTCGAGAATGATACCAAGTAGCTTCGGGCCATACTCTGCTAAGCGAGCCCTCATGACCTTTTCAGAAATACGATCTTCTTCCGGGATGGAGTTCAGATCTAGGATCATCAACCGATCAATCAAATCCCCCCTCTGCGATGGGTCCGCAATCCCATTCATTATTATAGGATTCTTTGAATAAATTATTGCCTCGTCCGAGTCTGTATAAAGTTCTCTCGCCGCCGATGATCCACCGGTTGAAACTATGCATATTGTGTCTGCAATTTCATCTGAGAACTCTGATACATTGTCGAAGCTTGGTACAGCCTCGTTTTGGCACGCCATCATAAGATCCCTGGGCGTTTTTGGAAGGTGACGTTTCGGTGCTCGGGAAGGATCTATCAAAGCCTTGGTATTCTCAGCGAGACCCGTCTTTGCAGATCCTTGTGGCCCTCGGACATGCAAATGCACATAGGGTCCACGGCACCAGAATGCTTGGCAGAGCCATGCCGTGTACCGAATCCATGTATCCTCATCTGAGATATTTACAATTTTTTTAAAATCTTTGACGTCCCCGCCAGCCTCTGGCATCGGTAATGGCATCAGACTTTTTGGGCGATAAAAACGAATTGGGCAATCCTGGACTACCCGCCAACCTTCTTTAGAAATCTCTATAACATTCCAGTTAGAGTCTCCAATGTCAACATAGATTTTACCATTCAATTCAGCCTTCCTGACGTGCAATTCATATTCTTTACCATCATAAAGCGCAATTCCTTCTAAGAGACTAATTACCGAGTTAATAACTTGCCCGCTTGGTGTCTCCAAAAGGAAATCGGATGCGAGACGAGATAACCATGCTTTTATCGGCTTCGATGATATCCTTTTATATTCTTTGTGATTATTAATACAAATTGTTATATACGCGACCCCATCTGGCGTATGCCATAGATCGTTGGAGCAATTCTTCCGGGCGAGTTTCGCTAACTTTGTTGCGAGTGATTCTTTCTCTTCCGAATCGTCCTCTATCTTTTGGTTTACTGCCTCTATAGCCTTCTTCTTATTTTCCCTCTTTACAAAAGTAAAATCTTTTCGCCAAACATTATAATCACAATATGTTTTTTCACAATTTTGATAAATATAATCAGATTTTTGTATCCATTCACAGGTTAATTGAGCATCTGAATTATAGACGCTCTCGATTTCATTGGCTGTTAAAATCGCATTTCCGCTCCATTCTGAAATCAATTTAGTCGCCAATTCCGGCGCAATTTGTCTATCACGACAAACCATCGAGAATGCGATTATGCATCTGCGATTCTCTTCCGGCTTCAGCATCGATGGACCAGACGTCCAAATCTCTGCTAAACATAGAGGAAGAGTGAGTGCGCTCACCCCGAGCGCACTCGCCAGGCTCTCATCGACCATTCAAGCCTCCCCAATTCTCACAAGCCTGACCTGCTCATGCGCAAGGTACTCTATCACATCACAGGGAACGCTGGACGTCGTGACTATGATCATGCGAATAGGAATTGTTATTGGCCCCACGTAACGTGATTTAGCTCTTTCGAGAACCGATTTGTATGTTTTTAACTGTCTTAAAACAGCACCAAAATCATTTATCTTGGGTTTGACCTCTATAATATATTTTACATATGTCAAAGGATCATGAGGAGACTCGCTCGTTCTTACTTGCAATGTAAAAACAATATCCGCATATCCAATTATGAATCCGCTAACACTCTTACATAAAACTTCTGTTTCATAATCAATAAGCAGGGATGTTATGGGTTCATCATGTTTAGTAAGTTGGACCGCCTCTTCACCATCCTTTTGAAAATCTATATCTGATAAAATCTTAATCTGTCCTTCTTTTGATAGACATTTCAAGATTAGGCGATCATGTTCTATTCCACGCTGTTGGAAAAACTCGTCGTGAAAGCGGCTCATAATGCGGCCTCCGACAAGCTATAAATACTATCCCGTAAGGATTTCATTGTCTAACCAAACCCGCCTTCCGGGAGGTACGAACTCTTGGAAGGCATCTATTCTTTATTCGTCTTCTATCCCGGCAATCTTGAGAAAGAACTCTTCCCAGGTCAGTTCTCCTTTCATTTTCTTGAGTTTCCGATGTTCCTCTTCTGAGAACATCAGTCGCATGTTCACCATCTGCTCGCGTTTTGCCATGAGAGTGTGTGTGTGCGTAAGGTATATCAATCTTCCGCTGAAGTAATATTAGGAAGTCCGCGCACGCCCTCCCTTCGCATAGCGCCGGATGCGTCAAACATCTCCTGGCACACCTCATGCTTTCCTCCACCATCTCAGCCTAAAATGCGCCCCTCCCCGAACCCCATAGATGGGCACCTTCTCCTCTTCCACCAGCCGCCAGATCCTGAGCGTCCTCATGGCCCGGTGGACATCAGTGCGAAATTTTCCGGGGAAATGCGCCAGCAGTTCGTCGGACGTGGCGGCGTTCTTCCGGCCCACTGGCACTTTTTCGAGGACCAGGTCCTTGAATTGGGGTGAGAAAATGATCGAGGCCCCGCTCATGGTGCCACCACCCGCGCGTGCTCTTTCAGCGGCCTGCAATTATCCGGCAGCTT
>Ga0153915_10004589_pt1 | contig 12744 bp, 10 predicted proteins | sample Opewatmetagenome_2_FD_107003 | JGI IMG/M metagenome (GOLD analysis project Ga0153915, IMG submission 107003) | Freshwater wetland microbial communities from Ohio, USA - Open water 3 Core 3 Depth 3 metaG | ecosystem: Environmental > Aquatic > Freshwater > Wetlands | place: USA: Ohio, Lake Erie... | reverse complement strand
GGGAGGGGCATGGCGATCCAGAGGATCACGTAGGCCAGGATGCCCCAGCCGCCCAGGAGGACGCTCGCGAGGAAGCCGAGCCGGATCGCGGCCACCGGCAGGCCGAAGCGGGTCGAGAGCCCGCGGCAGACGCCCGCGATCATCCGCCCCTCGCGGGCGCGGAGCCACTCGCGGACGGGTGGTCTCTCGACCATCCAGGTGGTGCAGGCGGCGCAGCGGGACGCGCCGGGCTGGTTCTCGGTGCGGCAGTACGGGCAGATCATGGCGGACCTCCTGGTCACGCAGCGATCTACGCGCGAGCGAGGCGGCTATTTCGAGGTCTCGACGATCCCCGTCCCAGCGAGCTGGAGGCGATCCCCCTCGATGCGGCCGAGCAGCCGGAGGAAGCCGTCGAGGACGGTGATGGGGTGGGGCGGGCAGCCGGGAATCCACAGGTCCACGGGGATCTCCGGAACGCCGGGCATGCCGTTCGACTGGACCGGACTATCCCGGAAGATCCCGCCGGAGCAGGCGCAGGCGCCCACCGCCACCGCGATGCGCGGCGCCGGCACCGCCTCCCACGTCTTCAAGGTGGCGAGGCGCATGTTCTCGGAGATGGGGCCCGTCACCACGATGCCGTCGGCGTGCCGCGGCGAGGCCACGAACTGGATGCCGAAGCGGGAGAGGTCGAACTGGACGTTGCCCGCCGCGTTCAGCTCCGCCTCGCACCCGTTGCAGCCGGCCGCCGACACCTGCCGCAGGCGCAGGGCCCGTCCGAGCACCCTGCGCATCCGCTCGTCGAGCGCGGCCGCGACCTTCGGCACGTCTCCTCCGGCGAGCAGTTCCGCGCGCGTGCGCATGGCGAGCCGGTAGTCGCGCGTGAAGTGGATGGCGCCCTCGGGGCAGGCCTCCGTGCAGGCCGGGCAGAAGATGCAGCGGCCCAGGTCGATCCTCATCGATGGATTGCCGGGGTCGAAGATGGCCTCGGTGGGGCAGGCGTCGGCGCAGGCGCGGCAGCCGTCCCGGCACCGCGCCGGGTCGATGACCGGCCGGCCGCGGAAGCGCTCCGGAAAGCGGGCCGGCCCCTCGGGGTAGGCCACCGTCTGCCGGCCGAAGCGGGCCCGGAAGCGGAGGATGTTGACGATGTCGTCGATCACAGGTCGTGCCCGCAGTAGGAGAGGTTGAAGCTCTTGTTGCAGAGCGGGAAGTCGGAGATCTGCTCGCCGCGCAGCGCCATCGCGAGCCCCATCCAGTTGTGGAAGGAGGGGTCCACGATCTTGTAGCGGGCGAAGCGCCCGTCGCCGCCGGTCGCGGCGACGTGGGCGAGCTCGCCGCGCCACGCCTCCATCATGGAGACGACCAGCCGGTCCTTCGCCGGCGGGCCGCAGGCGGCGCGCACCGGCCCCCGGGGCAGGGCCCGGAGCTGGCGCACCACGAAGTCGGCGCTCCGCTCCGACTCGAGGTAGCGCACCCAGGCGCGGGCGAAGACGTCTCCGCTCTCGCCCGTCATCACCGGCACGTGGACGAAGCGGAAGACGCCGGTGGCGTGGTCGCGCCGGACGTCGCGCGCGACGCCGCAGGCCCGCGCCGCCGGTCCCACCAGGCCGAGCTGGTTGCAGACCTCGCGGGAGACGACGCCGGTGCCGTCGGTGCGGTTCCGCGCCGAGGGGGAGCGGAAGAAGAGCTTGGTCGCCTCCTCCACGTCGCCCCACGCCTTCTGCACCTTGTCGGCGAGGCGGAGGGCGGCGGGACCGTCGAGGTCGAAGCGCACGCCTCCCGGGACGACCAGCCCGCGGCCGAAGCGGTTGCCGCAGATCTCGGCCAGCGCGTTCAGGAACTCGGCCCGCAGGGCGCCGCAGTACGAGGCGGTCGGGAGGAAGCCCACGTCGCCCGCAAGCATGCCGAGATCCCCGACGTGGTTCGCGAGCCGCTCGAGCTCGAGCGCCACCCCGCGCAGCACGACCGCGCGCGCCGGCGGCTGAGACCCGGCCAGCGCCTCCACCGCGTTGGCGTGGGCGAGGGCGTGGCCCACGGCGGTGTCCCCGGCGGTCGATTCGAGGAGCGCGATCGTCCGCCGGTCCGGTCCGCCGAGGAGCAGCTTCTCCACCCCGCGGTGCTGGTAGCCGAGGGCGATCTCGAGGTGGAAGACGTGCTCGCCGTGGCACTGGAAGCGGAAGTGGCCCGGCTCGATGACGCCGGCGTGCACGGGGCCGACCGCCACCTCGTGCACCTCCTCGCCCTCGACCGCGAAGAACGGGTAGTCGCCGGGGATGGGCGACGGGCTCGCCACGCGGCCCCAGGGATCCACGCCCTCCGCGTGCGGCGGCTCGAAGCGAAGGGGCTTGAGCCACGGGTGGCCCTCCGGCCGGACGCCGTACTGCTCGTACAGCTCGCGCTCGAAGGCCTGGACCGCCGGGCACTCGGCGGCGAGCGAGGGATAGGAGGCGCCCGCGAGGGTCGAGAGCAGACCCAGCTTGCCGTTCGGATCGTCGGCGAGCGCGGCGGTGACGAGGGTCTTGCCGCCTCCGGCGGGGCGGCCGAAGAAGGCGGTCATCCGGGCGCCGGCGGTGAGCACGTCGGCCACGATCTGCTGGAAGTCGTCGAGCGGGAGGACGGGGACCGCCGACGCGTCCACCGGCTCGGCGTTCCAGGCCTCGAGGATCCGGCTCGGCATCGCTAGCTCCCCGCCACCAGGTGGGCTGCGGACTGGAAGAGGTCGGCGAGGCTCCGGGGCAGCCACAGTCCCAGGGCGAGGACCACGAGCATGAGGACGAGCGGAGGCGCGGCGGTGAGCCAGCTGTCGCCGAAGCCCGGGCGCGACGGGGTTCCGGCGTCGTCGCCCTGGACCACCTTCAGGATCGTCGTGCCCATGCCGATGAAGATCGCCGCCATGAAGAGGAGGAAGAGCCCGCCCACCCAGTAGCGTCCGGTGCCGAGCGCCCCGTTCAGGATGACGAACTCGGAGAAGAAGGGGCTGAAGGGCGGCGTGCCGGTCACGGCGAGGAAGCCGGCGAGGAAGAGCGGCCCGGAGACGGGGAGGCGGCGGGCGGCGCCGCGCACGTCGTCGGTGACCTTGGAGCCGAAGGACCGGTGGATGTTGCCCGCGGCGAGAAAGAGGACGCCCTTCGACAGCCCGTTGTTGAGCGAGTGGAAGAAGGCGCCCGGCACGGCGGAGCCGCCGAGGCCGAGCCCCACCGCCAGGATGCCCATGTGCTCCACCGACGAGTAGGCCAGCATCCGCTTGAAGTCGCGCTGCCCGACCATGAAGACCGCCGCGAGGGCCATGGAGAGCAGCCCCAGCCCCACGAGCGCGTCGCGGGCGAAGGCGTCCTCCCCGGCGGCGCGGCACACCTGGTAGACGCGGGCGAGGGCGAGGAAGGCGAAGCTGGTGACGCCGCCGGAGAGGAGCGCCCCGAGCAGGCCCGGGGCCTCGCCGTAGGCGTCGGGCTTCCAGGAGTGGAGGGGGGCGAGCCCCATCTTCGTGCCGTAGCCGACGAGCAGGAAGACGAAGGCGGCACGCACCCAGGGCTTGGAGAGCGCCGGCCCGGCGCGGACCAGGTCGCCGACGAGCAGCGAGCGCGGCCCGCCCGGTGCGGCGCCGGCGAGGGCGAGGAAGAACGTCCCGAGCAGCGCCAGCGCGATGCCGAGTGAGCAGACGAGCAGGTACTTCCAGGCCGCCTCGAGCGAGCGGGCGTTGCGGTTGAAGTAGATGAGCGGCGCCGTGGCGAGCGTGGTGAGCTCGATGGCCACCCAGAGGAGCCCGAGGTGCTGTGCCACCCCCACCATGGTGAGGGCGGAGAGGAGCACCAAGAGGCCGCCCACGAAGACCCGGTTGTCGCGGTCGTCGCGGCGGCGCAGGTAGCCCTGCGCGTACACCGCGCAGGCGAGGAAGAGGGCGCTCGTGGCGGTGAGGGTGACCTTCCCGGCGGCGTCGAGGAACAGGAACCCATCGAGGAGCGGTGGCTCCTCCCGGAGCCAGAGGCCGGCCATCCCGGCGGCGTGGGCGGCGGCGCCGACGAGGAGGAACACCGGCCGGTTCCGGTTCTCGGGCCAGGCGAAGGCCATGCCACCGAGGACCAGCGGGATGAGGATGACGATCGGGATCATGTCCCGCTAGTCCTTGAGGGCCGTGAGCTTCTCGGTGTCGAGGGACGAGAACTCGCGGTTGATGTGGAACATGACGATGCCCATCACGAAGACGGCGGCGAAGAGGTCGAGGAGGACGCCGGCCTCCACCATCACGGGCATGAACTCGGCGAGCAGGAGGCCGAAGACGAACACGCCGTTCTCGAGCATCAGGAAGCCGAGCACCTGGTTGACGGCCTTCTTGCGGGAGACCACGAGGAGCAGGCCGGTCCACACGGTGGCGAGCGCGGTGGGCACGAGGAAGGCGTGGCGCTCGGGCGAGGGCAGCGGCAGGCCGCGGGAGAACGCGAAGGCCAGCGCCACGCCCACGCCGCCCAGGATCATGGACGGCACGAATCCGATGATGGGCTCGACCTCGCGGCGAATGGCCGCCTCGCGGATGGCCCGGAACATGAGCCAGGGGATGAAGATCGCCTTGATGGCCAGGGCCCCGAGCGACAGCAGGAGGACGTGGCCGATCTCGTGCTCCCAGGAGGCGAGGAGGAGCGGGAGCACCGAGAGCAGCGCCCCCTGCAGCGCCACCGCGCGGATGGCTGCATTGAGGCGGCTCGACGCCAGCGTGAAGAGGTCGATGACCACCACGAGGATGAAGACCATGTCGATCCAGGCGGCCACGATCACCTCAGGAGGAGGACGAGTGCGAAGACGGAGAGGACCGAGGCCCCCACCAGCATCTGCGGCACCCGCGCGAGCCGCAGCCGGGCCATCACCGACTCGGTGACGCCCACCAGGATCGCGAAGCCCACCATTCCGGCGGCGAACGCCGCCTCGGCCGCGAGGAGGCTCTCGAACCGCAAGCCGAGCACCACCCGGACGAGGATGGCCCCGAAGAGGAAGAGCTTCAGCGACGCTCCGTAGAGGATGAAGGCGAGATCCGGCCCGGAGTGGTCGAGCACCATCACCTCGTGGATCATGGTCAGCTCGAGGTGGGTGTTCGGGTCGTCCACCGGGATGCGCGCGTTCTCGGCGAGGGCCACGACGTAGAGGCTGATGGCGGCGAGGAGCAGCGCCGGCGCGGCCGTCGACCAGGCCGGGGCGAGGCCCGGCCCGAGCATGCCGGAGAGCGAGAGGGTCCCGGTGGCCCGCGCCAGGACGATGAGGGAGACGAAGAGCGCCGGCTCGGCCATGCTCGCGAACGACACCTCGCGCGCCGCGCCCATCCCCTCGAAGGACGACCCCGTGTCGAGCGCGGCCAGCGCGGTGAAGAAGCGCGCCAGCGCCAGCAGGTAGGCGAAGAGAACGAAGTCGCCGGCGAAGGAGACGAGCGCCGGCTCCCCCGCCACCGCCAGCATGAGCCCGGCGGCGGCGACCGAGGCGAGCCCGATGGCTGGGCCGGCCCTGAACGTCCAGGTGGTGGTGCGGCTGTAGACCGCGCCCTTGCGCAGAAGTCTTGCGAGGTCGTAGTACGCCTGGAGGAGGGGCAGACCCTTGCGGCCCGCGAAGAGGGCCTTGGTCCGGTTCACGACGCCGAGCAGGAGCGGCGGGAGGAGGAGGAAGAGGCCGATCTGGAAGAGCGCGCGCAGGAGCATGTCACCACCAGAGGAGGCGCCAGGAGAGGATCGCCACGAGCCCGAGCAGCAGGAGCACGGCGTGGAAGTGGATGCGGGTTGGGTACCAGGCGCGCACCTTCAACGCGATCCGCGCGAGGAAGGAGAGGGCGGGAGAGAGTGCGAGGTCGAGCACCGTGTCCGGCACCTCCGACGTGAAGGAGGCGGTCCGGGGGAACAGGCCCTGCGGCGGTCGGAAGCGGATCCGCGGGAAGAAGACCCAGGCGAGGCGGCCGGTCAGGATCTCGGCGAAGGACGAGCCGGTGTACTGCATCCGCGACGTGGGCGCGGAGAAGCCGCAGCCCCAGGTCTCGGCGGCCGGCGTCGGGCCGCGCAGGACGCGGCGGCGCAGGAGTGCAAGGCCGGCGAGCCCGGCGAGGAGCGCCGCGGCGACGATGCTCACCCACCAAGCCGAGGCGGCGGCCCGCGCCGCCGGGGCGGCGAGCGCTGCCTGCGGGAGCCCTGCCCAGGCGGCGGCGGCGCTTCGAAGCGCGGGGAGGAGGAGGGCGGGGAAGAGGCCGATGGTGGCGCAGGCCGCGGCCAGGATCCCCATGGGGACGAGCATGGCGCGCGGCGACTCGCGGGCGTGGGCGGCGTGCTCGGAACGTGGGCTCCCGAGGAAGACGGTCCCCTGGACCTTGGCGAAGCAAGCCGATGCGAGGCCGCCGATGAGCGCGAGCGCAGGCGCGGCGAGGACCGCGAAGGCGGCGGCGTCGCCGCGCGGCAGGTCCATGGCGCGCAGCGCTCCCAGGGCCACGAGCCACTCGGAGACGAAGCCGTTCAGCGGCGGGAGCCCGCTGATGGCAGCGGCGCCGACGAGGAACAGGAATGACGTCGCGCGCATGGCCTTGGCGAGGCCGCCGAGGTGCTCGATGTCGCGGGTGTGGCAGGCGTGCTGCACCGAGCCGGCCCCGTAGAAGAGCAGCGACTTGAAGAGCGAGTGGTTCACCACGTGGAGCGCGCCGCCGGCGAAGCCCAGGAAGACGAGGGCGGGCTCGCCGCGCGCCCGGCCGACCAGCGCCAGCCCCACGCCCATGGCGATGATCCCGATGTTCTCGACCGAGTGGTAGGCGAGCAGGCGCTTCAGGTCGTGCTGCGCCAGCGCCAGCCCCACGCCGAGCACGCCGGAGACGGCGCCGAGCGCGAGGACCGCCATGCCCCAGGAGGCCGGCGGCGCCTCGAAGAAGCCGGTGGTGCGCAAGAGGCCGTAGATGCCCGTCTTGAGGAGCACGCCGGACATGAGCGCCGAGACGTGGCTCGGGGCGGCGGAGTGGGCGCCGGGGAGCCAGAAGTGCAGCGGCATGAGGCCGGCCTTGCTCCCGAAGCCCACGAGGAGGAGGGCGTACAGCCAGCCGCCGGCCCTGCCGGCCGCCGAGAGACCCTGCCAGGCCGCGAAGTCGAACGAGCCGCGCTGGCTCCCGACGACGCAGAAGAAGGCGAAGAGGGCGAAGGTGCCGGCGTGCGACGCGGCGAGGTACGTGAACGCCGCCTTCTGGCACTCCGCCTTCTCGTGGTCGGTGAGCACGAGCAGGAAGCCGGCGACGGCCATCACCTCCCAGCCCACGAGGAAGAGCATGGCGTTGTCGGCGAGCGCCACGAGCGCCATCGAGCCCGTGATGAGCCCGTAGTAGAGCTGCAGGCGCACCGCCCGTGCGCCGAGACGGGACTGCGGGAAGTAGGAGAGACCGTAGACCGCGCCCAGGGCCGGCACGCCGAGGATGGGGACGAGGAACAGGGCCGAGAGCGGATCCAGCCTCAAGGCGAGAGAGCCGAGCGGGACGTGCCAGGGGGCGCTCACGGCGAAACCGCCGCCGCCAAAGAGGGCGATCGCGGCGGCGGCGAGGCCAAGGGCCGAGCCGGCGCAGAGCGCGGCGCAGGAGAGGGCCTGGCCCAGCGCGGGCCGCCGTTGCAGCAGCAGGCCGGGGAGCCCGCTCGCCGTGACGAGGGCGATCGCGAGGACGGCGAGCGCCGGCGTCATGGGAGCTGCCCGCGCAGGGGGACCTCCGCCACCGAGACGGAGGCGGCGAGGAGGTCGAAGAAGAAGACGAAGGTGGGGAGCGATCGCCGGCCGAGGAAGGGGCGCATGTAGCCGGCGCCGTAGATCGCCGCCGGGAATGAGAGCGCGAAGAGGGCGGCCTGGAAGAAGGCCGAGAGGGCGTCGAGCCGGATGTGGAAGGCCCCGAGCAGAAAGGGGACGACGGCCGCGCCGCCGAGCGCGCCGCCAAGGCCGGCCCCCGCCGAGCCCAGGAGGAGGGCGAGGCGCGGCGACCGGGAGGCGGCGAGGGCGGCGACCCCGCCGCCGAGAAGCACCAGCAGGGCGGCGCCGTGGAGGGTCACGCGCCGTCGCTCCTCGCCACCCCTTCCGCGCGCGTCCTCGCGAGCGCCGCCTCGGCCCGCTCGATCTCCGCGAGGATCTCCTCGCGCGGGGCGCGGGCGGCGAGCTTCGCGGGCACGGCCGGATCGCGCAGCACCGCGGCCAGGACCGCGAGCAGGTGGAGGTGAGCCCGGGTCGAGGGCGCCACGATGAGGCAGAGGGTGTGGACCGGCCTCTTGTCGATGGCCTCGAAGTCGACGGGCTTCTCCAGGAGGCAGATGGCCACCGCCGGCCGGTCCACGTGGAGGACGATCGGGTCGCGCGGGTGCGGGATGGCGATGCCGTTGCCGAGGCCGGTGGAGCCGAGCCGCTCGCGCGCGAGCAGCATCTGGAAGAGGAAGTCGCGGTCGAAGCCCGGCGGGACGGGGAGGACGCCCACCACGGCCCGGAGGATGCCCTCCTTGTCCGTCCCCCGGAGCCCGTAGTGGACGCCGCCGGCGCGCACCGCCTCGGAGAGCGGCGGCAGTCCCCGGGGCGTGTGGCCGGGCTCCTCCAGGATCTCGGCGGAGACCGGGATCTTCCGCTGGGCGGCCCACTCGAGCAGCTCCACCCGGTTGAAGCGGTACTGGTCGTTCACCTGCTGGGCCGGCAACTCGCCCCGCCGCACCCACCGGTAGAGCGTGTCCTCGGAAACGCCCAGGAACCGCGCGGCGTCGCGGACGGTCAGTTGCATCGTCGTTTCCCTCTACCGGGAAACCGGGCGCGCGCGCAAGGAGGTAGCCGCGCGGCGGGGGACGGGCCGCTACACCTCGCCGATGGCGCCGCTCACCTGGAAGACGTCCACCGAGGCGGTCTTGCCGCGGACCGCCTGGGCGCCGAGCTCCTTGAACGAGAAGGCTCGCCGCGCCTTCTCGTAGGTGCCGCGCCCCACCCAGATGGTGCCGGGCTCGGCCATGGACTCGAGGCGGGAGGCCACGTTGACGGTGTCGCCGAGCACCGTGAACTCGAGACGGTCGGGCGAGCCGAAGTTGCCGGCGATGACGCGGCCGGTGTTCACGCCGATGCGGATGCTGAGGCGGCGGTCGGGCGGCAGGCTGCGGTTCAGCTCGGCGAGCCTCCGCTGCATCTTCCAGGCGCAGCGCACGGCGCGGACGGCGTCGTCCGGGTGACCCACCGGCGCCCCGAAGACGGCCATGAGGCCGTCGCCGATGAACTTGTCGAGGGTTCCCTTCTCCTCGAAGAGGGCCTCGGTCATGGCGCGGAAGTAGTCGCGGAGCAGCTGCGCCAGCTCCAGAGGCGCCAGCCGTTCGGTGAGGCCGGTGAAGCCCTGCACGTCGGAGAAGAGGACGGTGACGTCCTCGCGTACCGTGGCGTCGAGTGGATCCTTGTCGAGCTGCTCCTGCGAAAGGATCATGTTCGCCACGTCGGGCGAGAAGTGGCGCAGGAGCTTCCGCCGCTGCTCCTCGACGGCCGTGGCCCGCTCCAGGAAGCGCGCCCGCTCGATGGCCAGGGCCGCCTGGTAGCCGACCACGGTGACGAGCTCGAGGTCGTCGGCGGTGAACGGGTCCACGAAACCGCGGTCGAGGACCAGCATGCCGAGGATGCGGTTGTCCGCCCAGATCGGCACGCAGAGGCAGGAGCGGATGCCCTGGGCGATGACCGACTGGCTGCCGGCAAAGCGCAGATCCTGCTGGGCGTCGAGGGTGAGGAGTCCGGCGCGGCTCTGCGCGGCGGCGGCAACGACGGTCTCGGAGATGCGGGGCGGCGACCCCTGCGGCTCGCTGGCGCGAACCACCATCCGTCCCTCCTCGTCCATGAGCAGGAGCGAGGAGCACTCGGCCCGGACCGCCGTGGCCACCGCATGGAGGATCTTGGCGAGACAGTCGTCGAGGCCGGGGGCGTCGATGAGGGCCTTGCCGATGTCGTTCAGCACCGCGACCTGGCGGCGGGCCACGGCGCCGCGGCGCGTCGTGCGGTGGAGGCCCGGGTCGGTGTCCCGCTGCGGCTCCGTGTCGGCCCTCTCGATGCCCTGGCTGACCTCCTTCTGGAGATCGGCGAGGTAGCGGACGATGGTCCCCTGCTCCAGGAGGACCCCCTTGGGGTCCCTGGACTTCTCGCTCACGCCGTCGCGCAGCTCGACCGTCGTCTTGCCGAAGCGGAGCCGGGCGCCGGGGGCGACCGAGGTCTCCCGGACCCGCGCGTCGTCCACGAAGGTGCCGTTGCGGCTGTCGAGGTCCACCACCCAGAGCGAGTCGCCGCGGCGCTCGAACATGGCGTGCATACTCGAGATCCACGGATCGGCGATCTGCACGTGGCACTCCGCCGACCGTCCCAGGACGGTCGGTACGTCCGGCAGGAAGAACACCGTCCCGCCGCAGATGCCGTTCACCACGAAAAGCTCGGCCACGCTTCCACTCTCTTGGAGATCCGACCTCTTATGATAGCTTAATCCAAGATCGGCGATTCCGTATGTCTCTTTGCCCGACCTGCCGGACGCAGTGCGAGGAGGGTGTCCCCATCTGCCCGCTGGATGGGACGCAGCTCCAGGCGCGGCCGCAGCTCGTGGGCGAGATCCTCGGGGACCGCTACCGCATCCTCGAGCGCATCGGCGAGGGTGGCATGGGGACGGTGTACCTGTGCGAGCACGTCGCGCTCGGCAAGCGCATGGCGATCAAGGTGCTCCGCCCCGAGTTCTCGCGCGACGAGGAGCTGGTGCGGCGCTTCCAGCAGGAGGCGCGGGCGGCGAGCCAGATCGGGCAGGAGAACATCGTCGACGTCATCGACTTCGGCCGCACGCCGGACGGCTCGATGTACTTCGCCATGGAGGCGCTGGAAGGCGAGAGCCTCGCCAAGGTCATGCGCCGCGAGGGGAAGCTGCCGCTCGAGCGGGCGTTCCCCATCCTGGGCCAGATCTGCAAGGCCCTCGGCGCGGCCCACGCGCGCGGCATCGTGCACCGCGACCTCAAGCCGGAGAACGTGATCCTGCTGCGGCGCGACGACGGCTCCGACTTCGTGAAGGTCCTCGACTTCGGCATCTCCAAGAACGGCCGGGGGCCGGAGACTTCCCGCATCACCCGCGCCGGCTCGATCATCGGGACGCCCGAATACATGGCGCCCGAGCAGGCCGCGGCCACCTCGGTGGATCACCGCTGCGATGTCTACGCGCTCGGGGTCCTCGCCTACGAGATGGTGACGGGGGCGTTGCCGTTCCAGGGGGAGACGCCGCTCGCCACGCTCCTCAAGCACCAGAGCGAGCCGCCCGAGTCGCCGCGCAAGCGCCGCCCGGACCTGCCCCAGGAGGCGGAGACGCTCATCCTGCGGGCCCTGGTGAAGCGGCCGGAGGGGCGGCAGCAGACCATGGCCGAGGTGGCGGCCGACCTCTCGCTGGCGCTCGCGGCCATCGGCCTCGGGCCCGTGTACACGCCCGCCCTCGGCACGGCGATGGTCGCGGGCGCGTCGCCGACGCCACCGGGCGGGACGGCCCGCTTCCAGTCGCGCGCGCGCCCGGCCTCGCGCGGCGGGACGATCGCGCTCTTGCCCGACGAGACGCCTCCCGAGATGACGTCGCCGCGCCTGGCCTCGAGGACGCCGCCGCCGGCGTTCGATCGCGCGCGCCGACGCTCCCGCGCCCTGCTCCTCGGAGGCTTCTCGGCCGCCGCCGCGGTCGCGGTCGGCGTCGCCGTCGGCGTCGTCCCGTTCGGCCGCGCCATCACGCCCCAGCCGACCCCGGCCGCGCCGGTCCCTGCCGCGCCGCCCGCCGTGGCCCTTGCGGCGCCGGAGCCCGCCCCAGCGCCCGTCGTGGCCCCGACCCCCGTCCCGGACGCGGTCGTCCCCAGCCGGCTCCGCGTGACGCTCCGGTCGGTGCCCTCGGGCGCCGACGTCTTCGAGGGGCAGGACAGGCTCGGGGTGACGCCCATCGACGTCGAGATCGAGGAGGGGCGGGGTGCCGATTACCTCTTCGCCCGGCCCGGCTACCGGAGCCTCTCGCGCCGGGTACGGGCGTCGGACGGGGTCGTCGAGGTCCGCCTCGCCCGCGCCACCCGAGCGGCCCGCGCCGTCCCGCCCGCGCCGGACGAGAACCCCTACGGCAAGGTGGACGACCTCAAGGACCCGTTCGCCCGGCCGGAGGCCACCGACGATCTGAAGGACCCCTTCCGCTGACGGCGCCGACCGCGCCTGGGAGCCCGATGAAGGCCCTCATCACCGCCATCGCCCTCGCCCTCCTCCTTCCCGCGGCCGCCACGGCGGGACCGGCGAACGCCGCCCAGACCGCCGCCGCCAAGGCCCACTTCAAGAAGGGCACCGAGCTGTACAGGCAGGCCCGCTACCGCGAGGCCATCGCCGAGTTCGAGGCCGCCTACAAGGCGAAGCCGCACGGCGTGCTCCACTACAACATCGCGCAGTGCCACGAGAAGCTGGGAGACATCCCGGCCGCGCTGCGCAGCTATCACGAGTACCTGCGCGAGGTGCCGAACGCCGACGACAGGGAGGTGGTCCTCCGGGCCATGTCCAACCTCGAGGCGCGGCTCGCCATGACCGGCGTGCAGCAGCTCCTCGTCTACAGCGAGCCCACCGAGAGCGAGGTATGGGTGGACGGCCAGTCGCGTGGCCGGACGCCCTTCAGCGCGGTCCTGCCTCACGGGACGCACACCGTGTCGCTCGTGAAGCCCGGGTACAAGACCGTGACCCGCGAGGTCGTGCTCGCGCCCGACCGATCGCTGGAGCTGTCGCTCATCCTCCAGAGGGGGGCGAGCGTCG
>Ga0153915_10004588_pt1 | contig 12744 bp, 10 predicted proteins | sample Opewatmetagenome_2_FD_107003 | JGI IMG/M metagenome (GOLD analysis project Ga0153915, IMG submission 107003) | Freshwater wetland microbial communities from Ohio, USA - Open water 3 Core 3 Depth 3 metaG | ecosystem: Environmental > Aquatic > Freshwater > Wetlands | place: USA: Ohio, Lake Erie... | reverse complement strand
GATGCATCAAGCGGGCCTCGAGCTGTTCGTCGCGGTCTCGACCAGCTTCCACAACTTCCTCGACGCAGATCCTGTGTTCGTGCTGTCGGGCTTCCGCCCGATGGGCGAAAGCGCGGTGCTGGTCGGCCTGAGCGAGGCGGCACTGATCGTGACCCCGCCCTGGGATGTCGAGCGCGCCAGGGTTCGCTCCGAATTCACCCGCGTGGTACCGGCGGTCCGGCTGGGCGAAGCCATCAGGGCCGTCGCGGCGCGGTTCAACGCGAAGCCGGACAAGATCGCGGTCGCCGGCGCGAGCGCGCTGCCGCTTTCCTCGTACCGCGATGTGATGGCTGCGCTCGGCGGCAAGCCCGGCGATGGCGACGACATGCTGCTCAAGATCGCCGCCAGCAAGACCAAGGACGAGATCGAGGACGCCCGTACCGCGACCAGGATCGCCGAGAAGGGTTACGAGCGGCTGCTGGAATTTGCGCGGCCGGGCATGCACGAATTCGAGCTGGCGGCGGAGCTGTACTGCCACATGAAGTCGCTCGGCGCCGACGAGAATTTCCTGCTGATGAGCGCCTCGCAGCACAACCAGGCGGTGCGGGCGCCCAGCCGGCGCATCCTGGAGCGGGGCGACATCATCCTGGGCGAGATCTCGCCGTCCTATAACGGCCAGTTCTCGCAGATCTGCCGCAGCGCCGTCATCGGGCCGGCGTCCGAGCAGCAGCTCGAGAAATTCGACATCCTGAAGCGCGCCATGGCGGTCGGAATGAAGGCGGCGGCGCAGGGCGCAACCGCGGCCGACGCCGCGCGCGGCATGAACGGGGTGATCGGGCAGGCCGGCTACGCCGATTACTGCCGCCCGCCGTTCATGCGGGTGCGCGGCCATGGGCTCGGCAACCTGTCGAGCCTGCCGGGCGACATCGATACCGAGAACAACACCACGTTGGAAAACGACATGGTGTTCGTCATGCATCCGAACCAGTATTTCCCGGACGTGGGCTATCTCCTGTGCGGCGAGCCGGTGCGCATCACCAAAGAGGGCGCCGAAGCCCTGTCCGAGCGCGAAGCCGAGCTCGACTCGATCCCGGTCTGACATGAGAACCATGCATCCGGTGCTGGTGCTGGGTTCCTACCGCTGGGACCAGGAATGGCTGCCTCTGGATGAGTTCGAGGAGCGCCTGCGCGCAATGCGGGCGGTCATGGCGGCGCGCGACTGGACCGGGCTGATCGTCCACGGCAACAGCGAGGAGAGCGCGCTCCTCACCTATCTCACCAACTTCTACCCGCGGCTGCGCTGGACGCTCGCGCTCGTTCCCGCGAAGGGCGACATCCGTCTGCTGGTCGCGGGCGCGACCCGCGACCTGCCGGCCGCCGCCATGCTCACCTGGGTCAAGGATGTCGGCTGGTACGGCAACGCCGACAAGGTGCTGCCGGAATGGATCGCGAGCCTCGGCCCGAAGCCGCGCGTGGCGCTTGCCGGCATCGGCTCGATGCGGCCGGCGGTGTACGACAAGGTCACGGCGCACTGCCAGCCGGAGGAGGCCGATGCCGCGCTGCTGCCGCTGTTGCGCAAGAAGCGGCCGCGCGAGCGGCAGATGCTGCGGCAGTCCGCGAAGATCTTGTCCGACACGGCTGCGGCCCTGGCAAAGGACGGGCTGATCGCGGCCGAGCGTTGCGCGCGCGCCGGCCAGGCGCAGGATGTCCGCGTCCTGTTCAGCCTCGATGGCGGCAAGACGTTGAAGCCGTTCGAGACGCCGACGGACCTGACGAATCCGCTGTCGGCGGCCTACGTGGCGGTGCGCTATCTCGGCTACTGGAGCGAGGCGTTCGTCACGCTTGGCGCCGACACCTCGGAGAAGACCGCGGCCAACGCCGCGCTCGGCGCGATGCTCGATGCCGCGAAGCCCGGCGCGACCGGACGCGATCTCGCGCGCGCGGCCGCTTCCCATCTCGGCCGCCACGCCCCGCACCCGATGCTCGGCACGTCCGTCGGTCATGGCATCGGCCTTTCGCTCGATGAAGAACCGAGCCTGCGCGCCGATTCCGACGCGGCGCTCGAAGAAGGCGGCGTGTATGCGCTGCATGTCGGGATAACCGGCGGCTTCGCGTCCGCGATAATCGCGCCGGGCAACGAAATCCTATGGAGAGGCTGATGAAACGCTTTGCATTACTGATCCCGCTGCTGCTCGCCGCAGCCCCCGCATCGGCGCAAGTCACCATCAAGGTCGCCGGCCCGACCATCAACGACACCACGCACAACTGGCAGAAGATCTTCAAAAGCCATATGGAGGCGAAGGCCGGCGACAAGGTGAAGGTCGAGATCTATCCGGCGAGCCAGCTCGGCCCCATGCCGCGGATGATCGAGGGCACTCAGCTCGGCACCATAGAGATCACGGTGATGCCGTTCGATTTCCTGGCCGGCGTCGATCGTCGCTTCGCCATCACCGGCTATCCGGGAATCTTCGACGATGTCGAGCACGGATTCCGCACGCTGCACGACCCGCAGTTCAAATCGTCGTTCTGGAAGATCGGCGATCCCAAGGGACTCGAGATGATCGGCGCGACCTGCGATACGCCCACCACCTACGTGTTCCGCCGGCCGGTCAAGACGCTCGCCGAATTTTCCGGAAAGAAGATCCGCGTGTTCGCGTCCGCGGCCGAGCGTGAGGCGATGAAGCGGCTCGACGCGACGGCCTCGCCCATGCCGCTCGACGAGGTGATCGTCGCGCTCAACACCGGCGTGATCGACGGCGCCAAGGGCACGGTCACCGTTTGGACTCCGTTCAAGTACTACGATGTCGCGAAATACATCACGCGGACGGACGAGGCGCTGATCTGCGTGATCAAGATCGCGTCGAAGCAGTGGATGGACAAGCTGCCCGAGGATCTGCGGCGCACCGTGCGCGAGGAGGCTCTCCAGGCCGACAATGAAAACATGCCGTTCATCCTGAAGTTCGTGAACCAGTCCTACGAGACCTGGAAGGCATCGGGCGGCGAGATCATCGACCTCGCGCCGGCCGAAAAGGCGGCGCTGAAGCAGAAGCTATCGACGGTCGGCGACATGGTGGTTGAGAACGACCCCGATCTGAAGAGTGCGTTCAACGCGATGAAGGAAGCGGCTGCGCGCACGCGGAAATAGCCGGCATAGCGATGGACGCGTTCGACTACATCATCGTCGGCGGCGGTTCGGCCGGCTGCGTGCTCGCCAACCGGCTGTCGGCGCGATCGTCGAACAAGGTGCTGCTGATCGAATCCGGCATCGATACGCCGCCCGGCCGCGTGCCGAAGGACATCCTCGACATCTTCCCGACTTCGGCGTTCAACCCGCTCTACAAATGGATGAAGCTGCTGGTGTTCTACCAGCCGCTGCCGTCCAACGCGCCGGAGCGTCCGCCGCGGCCGTTGTACGACCAGGGCCACGTGCTGGGCGGCGGCTCGGCGCTCAACTTCCAGGCCGCGAACCGCGGCGCGCCGGACGACTACGACGGTTGGGAGCGCGCCGGCGCCGCGGGCTGGGGCTGGAAGGATGTGCTGCCGTATTTCCGCAAGCTCGAGTCCGATCAGGATTTCGGCGGATCGCTGCACGGCAAGGACGGGCCGATCCCGATCCGCCGCGTGAAGCCCGCGCAATGGAGCGGCTACACGCGCGCCATGGCCGATGCGCTCGGCGCCGCCGGGCTCAAGCGCGTCGAGGACCAGAACGGCCCCTGGGAGGACGGCTTCTTCCCGGCAACCCAGAACAACAGGGGCGTGGAGCGGATCTCCACCGCAATCGCCTATCTCGATGCCACGGTCCGGGCGCGGTCCAACCTCACCATCATCACCAATACGCACGTGCGCGAGCTCACGTTCGACGGCCTGCGCGCGAACGGCGTCACGGTGATGCGGAACGGCGCGCCGAGCGCATTCCGCGGCAACGAGGTCATCCTCTCGACCGGCGCGATCCATTCTCCCGCGATGCTGATGCGCGCCGGCATCGGCCCGGCTCAGCATCTGGCGCAATTCAACATCGACGTGCGGCAGGATCTGCCCGGCGTCGGCACCGGACTGCAGGAGCATCCCGGCGTGCCGGTCGCGACGTTTCTCACCCCGCAGGCGCGCCACGATCCGCGCCGCCACGGCATGTACCTGCAGATCAGCCTGCGCACATCCTCGGGCGTCGAAGGCTGTCCGCCCGGCGACATGTTCTGCTCCATCATCGGCAAGGTGATGTGGCATTCGATCGGGCGCCGGCTTGGCGTTTCCATGGGGTGGTGCAACAAGCCGTTCTCGCGCGGCCAGGTGCGGCTGGAGACGCCGCGTTGGGAGGATCATCCGCAGGTCGAGATGAATTTCTTCTCCGACCGGCGCGATCTCACGCGGATCATGAACATGACCCGGTTCCTCGCCGGGCTCTATCGGCACCCCTCGGTCAGGGCGGTGACGCGCGGCGTGTTCGCGGCGAACTACGGCGCGCGCGCCGCGTCGGTCGGGCGCGTGACGCTGCGCAACAAGATTCTCACCGGCATCGGCGGCGCGGTGATGGACATGCCGGCGCCGGTTCGCCAGGCGTTCATCGACAACATGCTGTTGAGCGGTCCCAAGTTCGCGGATGTCCTGCTGGACGATGAGGCGCTCGAAGCGCACTGCCGGCGGATGGCGACCGGTGTGAAGCACGTGTCCTGCACCTGCCGCATGGGCGCAGACGACGACCCGCTGGCCGTCACGGACACCCAGGGCCGAGTACGCGGCATCGGCGGGCTCCGGGTGGTCGACGCTTCGCTCTTCCCAAGCGTGCCGCGGGCGAATACCAATATTCCCACCATCATGACGGCGGAGAAGATCGCCGATCGTATCCTCGCAAACTGAGGAGGAGCACATGTATCTGCGCAATTGCTGGTACGCCGCGGCCTGGGGCACCGAAGTCGGGCAGACGCCGTTCGCTCGCACGCTGCTCGACGAGAGCGTCATGCTGTACCGCAAGGCGGACGGCACGCCCGTCGCGCTGGAGGACCGCTGCTGTCACCGCAACCTGCCGCTCTCCATGGGCAAGGTGCAGGGCGACAACGTGCGCTGCGGCTATCACGGGCTGGTGTTCGGCCCGAACGGCAAGGTGGTCGCGATCCCCGGCCAGACGACGATTCCGCCCGGCGCCCAAGTGAAGAGCTACCCGCTGGTGGAGAAATGGCGCTGGCTCTGGATCTGGATGGGCGATCCGGCGAAGGCCGACCCCTCGCTGATCCCGGACTGGTACTACATGGACCACCCCGACTGGATCGTTGCGCCCGGCAACGCCGGCAAGCCGCTCTACGTCAAATGCAACTACGAGCTCAATAACGACAACGTGCTCGACCTCACCCACACCGCGATCCTCCACGAATCGCGTCTGGGCGGCGCCAAGATCGGCGAGTTCCCGGTGAAGACCGAGCGCCTGCCGCGCGGCGTGCGCATGTCGCGCGAGATGTACAACGTGTTCCCGGTGCCGATCTTCGCCAAGTACGTGCAGGCGGTGAACGGCCGGGTCGACCGCTGGCAGATCTCCGAGATTGAGCTGCCGACCCACTGCTTGGTCGACGTCGGCATCATGCCGCCGGGCCAGGGCGTGCCGAGCGAGGTGCGGACGGGCGGCATCGGCTTCCGCGCGCTGATCTCGGCGACGCCGGAGACCGAGCGCACGATGCACCTGTTCTACGCGCAGACGCGCGACTTCGCGCGCGACGATGCCAAGCTCACCGAGATCTGGGTGAGCGAGTTCCGCGACCTGTTCATGGAGGACGTCGGCGCCATGGAGGGCCAGCAGCACGTGCTCGACCGCGCGCCCGACGCGCCGATCATCGACATCAACTCGGATTCGCCGACCATCGCGATGCGCAAGGTTCTGGCGCAGCACATTGCGGACGAGCAGCGGCGCGCGGTAGCGGCGGAGTAGGGGCGGTCATGTATCTCAGGAATTGCTGGTATGTCGCGGCCTGGGGCAGCGAAATCGGTGAGACGCCGCTCGCGCGCACGATGCTGGACGAGCCGATCGTGCTGTACCGCAAGGCGGACGGCGTCGTCGTTGCGCTGGAGGACCGCTGCTGCCACCGCAACCTGCCGCTCGCCATGGGCAAGGTGTTGGGCGACGACATCCGCTGCGGCTACCACGGCGTGACGTTCGGCCCGAACGGCAAGGTCGTGTCGGTGCCGGGCCAGACCACCCTGCCGCCGGGCGCAATGGTGAAAAGCTATCCGGTGATCGAGAAGTGGCGCTGGGTGTGGGTGTGGATGGGCGATCCGGCCAAGGCCGACGCATCGATGATCCCCAACTACTATCACATGGAGCATCCGGACTGGGTCGTGGCGCCGGGCAATGCCGGGAAGCCGCTCTACATTAAGTGCAACTACGAGCTCAACAACGACAACCTGCTCGATCTCACCCACGTGCAGTTCACCCACGCGACCAGCTTGGGCGGCTCCCCGGTCGGGGATTTCCCGGTGAAGACCGAACGGAGCGAGCGGGGCGTGCGTCTAAAGCGGTTCCTGTACAACGTGGCGCCGACGCCGATGTTCGCCAAGCACGTCGATGCAAAGACCGTCGACCGCTGGATGATCGCCGATCTGGAAGCGCCGACGCATTACATCCTCGATGCCGGCATCGTGCCGCCAGGACGCGGCGAGCCGGGTCACAATCGCCAGGGCGGCATCGACTTCCGCGCCATCATCTCGGGCACGCCGGAGACGTCCTCGACGATGTACATGTTCTATGCCCAGGTCCGCAATTTCGCGCACCGCGATGCGGCGCTCACCGGTGCCTGGGTCGATTCATTCCGCCAGGTGTTCCTCGAGGACGTGGCGGTGATGGAGGCGCAGCAGCGCGTCATCGACCGCCATCCCGACGCGCCGACCATCGACATCAATTCGGACACGCCGACCATCGCGATGCGCAAGGTCCTGGCGCAACTCATCGCCGAGGAGCAGGCGGCGGCGCACGCAGCCTGAGACCGACCGCAGGCGAGCCAAGAACGAAAGCCTGACATGACCGCGCTCGAGCGGATCGCCGCGGACATTCTCGCGATCAATCCCGACCAGGCCGAACGCGCCGCGCTGCGGCTTCACATCCTCGATACCATCGGTGCGTGGCACGCCGGCGCGCGCACGCCGGACGGCGCGGCGCTCAGAGATTTGGCCAAGGCGCCGGTTCAGGCGATGGGCGATGGCGCGCTCGACCGCATCGCGGTCGCCTGTGCGACGGTGCGCCTTACCGAGATCGACGACATTCATCTGCCGTCGTGCACCACGCCGGGCTCGGTCGTGGTGCCGGTCGCCTTGGGGCTTGCCGCAGCGCTCCCCGATCCGCGCGATATCCCGGCGGCGATGGTGACCGGCTATCGCGCGATGATTCGGCTGGGCGAGGCGATCGACGGCGCGAACATCCTGTATCGCGGCATATGGCCGACCTACTTCACCGCGCCGTTCGCCGCCGCGGCGATCACCGCTCGGCTGCTCGGCCTCGATGCGGCGAAGACCGCGAACGCGCTCGCGATGGCGCTCACGATGTCGACCGGCGGCGCCGGCCGCACCGCGCCCGTTCAACCGCTTCGCGGTCAAACCACCTCGCGCTGGCTGCTGCTCGGGAACGCGGTGCGGGCGGGCTGCCTTGCGGCACTGGCGGCGGAGCGTGGCATGACTGCGGACCTCACGCTGCTCGACGGCGACTGGCTGAAGGCGACTCATGGGATCACGGTTTACCCTCAGCCGCTCGATCGCATCGCCGATCCAGCGCTCAGCGAGATCAGCTTCAAGCCGTGGTGCACGGCCAAGCAGGCGCTCGCCGCGACCTACGCGTTCCAGCGCATTCTCGCGCGCGGCGTCCGCCCCGATGCGATCACCGATGTGACCGTCGAGGTGCCGCCGCCCTATCTCGCGATGGTCGGTCACCGCGCGCCGCCGGAAGCCGGCCTCGGCGCGCTGACCAGCGCCGCGTGCCGCATCGCGCTTGCAGCCTACGACCCCAAACGGCTCGACGACGTGACGCGCTCGACGGCACCCGGAAGTACGGCGGTCAACGGACTCATCGCGAAGGTGACGGTGCGTGCCGACAGTGCGCTGATGGAGCACTATCCGGTTCACTACCCGGCACGCGTGACCGTGACCACGCCGGGCGGGCGTGAGACCGACCTTGCGACCTATGCGCCGGGCGATCCCGGCACGAACTACGGCGAGGCGGATGTGATCGCGAAGTTCCAGCGTTTCGCCGGCAGCCAAGCGGTGCCAGATCCGGCGGCGCTCGATGATCCGGTTCAGCTCAAGACGCTGGGGAGGCAGATATGCGGAAGATCCTGATCGCAGCCCTGATTCTGGCCGCCGCGCCGGCGTTGGCGCAAACCAAGCTCAGCGTCGGCACCAACCCGACCTTGTCGGACGGCCCGCTCCACATCGCGATCGCCAAGGGCTATGTGCGCGACGCAGGGCTCGACGTCGATATCGTCGAGTTTCCGTCGCCCCAGACCATGATCGCGCTCGCCGCCAAGGGCGAGCTCCCCCTGGTCGGCACCGCGGTCGCGGCGAGCTATTTCAACAGCCTCGCGCAAGGCTTCCCGCTCAAGATCATCGCCGATCGCGCACAGCATCCGGTGTTCCACAACCTGATGGTGCGGACCGATCTGAAGGACACGATCAAGAAGCCGGCCGATCTCAAGGGTCGCACCGTCGGCCTGTCGGCGCGCGGCTCTATGTTCGAATATGAAACCGGGCGGGTGCTCGAATCCGCCGGTCTCACGCTCAAGGATATCGACGCGAAGTACATGTCGTTCGCCGATGTCGCGCCGGCGCTGCAGAACAAGGCGGTGGACGTCGCGGTGAGCCTGCCGCCGTTCGTCGAGCTGCTGGAGAGCCGCGGGCTTGCGGCGCGTTGGCTCGATCCGGCAGAGGTGATCGAGAAGGTTCAGATCAGCGGCTGGATCGTGAACACCGATTGGGCGGCGAAGAACGGCGCCACTCTGGATGCGTTCATGACGGCATGGCTCAAGGGTGCACGCGACTATTACCGCGCGCAGCACGGCGGGCCGAACCGCGCCGAGGTAGTCAAGATCCTGGCGCAGCGCACGCCGGTGAAAGATCCAGCGCTGATCGACCGCATGGGCTGGATTTCGGTCAATCCGAATGGCGCCGTGTTCGCCGCTAGCCTCCTGGATGCGCAGGATTTCTTTCTTCGCAATGGCCTCATCCAGAAGAAGTTCACCGCCGACCAGCTCCTGGACATGCGCTATGTCGACGCCGCGCTGCAGAAAATCGGGCGGTTCGAGCCTTGAGCCGGGTCGTGCTGTGGGCGACGTTCGGCAAGGCCGATCTTGCTGCGCGGCTCAAGGCTATCGGCGGCGGCGAGGTGGCGGTGGCTGACGATGCAGCCGGCGCGCTCAACGCGCTGCCGGACGCCGAAGCGTTGTTGTGCCAGGATTTCCTCTACACGCCGCAGCTCAAGGACGCCGGCAAGCGGCTCAAATGGGTGCAGCTCCTGACCGCGGGCTACGACCATGCCAAGCGCGTCGGTGTCGCGCCCGGCGTGACGGTCACCAATGCCGGCGATGCGTTCGCGCCCTCGGTCGCGGCGCACGCGGTGGCGCTCCTGCTCGCGCTGCAGCGTGGGTTGCCCACCGTGCTCGCCAACCAGGCGCGCCGGGCGTGGGACCGCTCGCACGCGCAACGGGTCACGACGCCTGCCGGCCAGACCATCGCCATCATCGGCTTCGGCGGCATCGGGCGCGAGATCGCGCGCCTCTTACGCGGCTTCGGCGCGCGCATCGTCGCGGTGACCCGATCCGGCCGGCCGCACGCGCTCGCGGACGAATCGCACCCGGTCGCCGACCTTGCCGCGGTGCTGCCGCGCGCCGATGCGGTGATGCTCGCGCTTTCGCTGGATGGGTCGAGCCGCGGCCTGATCGGCGCGCGGGAACTCGGGCTGTGCAAGCCGACAGCGATGCTCGTCAACATCGCGCGCGGCGCCGTCGTCGATCCGGTCGCGCTGGCCGATGCGCTCGGCAAGGGCATCATCGCCGGCGCCGGGCTCGACGTTGCCGATCCCGAGCCGCTGCCGCCGGAGCATCCGCTGTGGCGTGCCCCCAACCTGATCCTCACGCCGCACTACGCCGGCGCGTGCGCGACGCTCGACGGCCGGATCGCGGACGTGGTCGGCGGCAACCTGCAGCGCTTCCTTGCCGGCCAGCCGTTGCAGCATGTGGTGGCCCTGCAATGAAGATCGCCAAGCTCGAGGACCTGCATGCCGACGGCGGATGGCGCACGCTCTCGTTCCTCAAGCTCACCACCGATGACGGGTTGATCGGCTGGTCCGAATACAACGAGAATTTCGGCGCGGGCGGGGTGAGCGAGCTGATCCGCCGCTTCGCGCCGATCGTCACCGGCATGGATCCCCGCGCGGTCGGGCGCATCAGCGCGACTCTGCACGCGTTCACGCGCATGGCGGCCGGCGGCCTCAACGTCCAGGCGATCGCAGCGATCGAGAACGCCTGCCTCGACGTCAAGGCGAAGGCGCTGGGTGTGCCGGTCTATGCGCTGTTCGGCGGACCGTGCCGCGAGCGGATCACGCTGTATTGGTCGCATTGCGGCAGCTTCCGCACCTGGCGGCGCGACGTGTTCGAGAAACGGCTTGGTCTCAAGCCGATCCGCACGCTCGATGACGTGACGGCGCTCGGCAAGGACGTGGTGGCGCGCGGCTACAAGCATCTGAAGACCAATCCGATGAGCCTGAAGCCGGGTCAACCCATGTTCGATCCAGGCTTCCGGCTCTTGCCCACGGTCCTCGATCGCCATCCGGACCGCAAGTTCATCGACGACATCCGCGACGTGATCGCCGCGTTCCGCCAGGGCGTCGGGCCGCATATCGGCATCCAGTTCGACATCAACTTCAATCAGCGCACCGAAGGATTCCTGCGGATCGCGAAGGCGGTCGAGGAATTCGATCTCACCTGGATCGAGATCGACATCCACGATCCCGAGGCGCTGGCGCTGATCCGGCGCTCCACATCGACGCCGATCGCCTCGCTCGAATCGATTCACGGTCTGCGCAACTACCGCCCGTATTTCGAACGGTACGCGGTCGATACCGCGGTGGTGGACGTGCCGTGGAACGGCCTGTTCCAGTCGGTACGGATCGCGACCCTCGCGGACGCCTACGAGGTCAACGTCGCGCCGCATAATTTCACCGGTCACCTCGCGACCTTCATGAGCGCGCATTTCAGCGCCGCGGTGCCGAATTTCCGCATCATGGAAATCGAGGTCGAGGACGTGCCGTGGAAGGACGATCTGGTCACCGCGCGTCCGCAGATCGAAAACGGCGAGCTGATCATTCCGACGGCGCCCGGCTGGGGCGCCGACATCAACGAGGAGGCCGTGCGCGCCCACCCCGCGTCGCCGCGCTAGCGATGGCCGACGATCCGAATGACGATGAGGGCCGCACGCGGACGAACCTCGTGGTGGCGGCCGTCGTCGTCGCGCTGCTGATCGGCGGATATTTTCTCGTTCAGGCCGTTATCAAGAACGCGCGGCTGCAGGAATGTCTGGCGGCGCGCCATTCGAATTGCGTGCCGGTGGACGCGCCGCCGGACCGCGATTGACGCACTCCGCTCGCGGGGTGTAACACGGCCGCCACGTACCAAAGCACCGGCCGCTCAGGCCGGGACAATAAGATTTCCAGCGCGGCGCCACATAGCGGGAGTAGCAGACCGATGAAGAACTATCTCGACGGCGGCGAGGCGATCCTCGAGGCCTTCCGGCACATGGGCATCGACTACGTCATGGCTTCCCCCGGCTCCGAATGGGGCTCGTTGTGGGAAGCGTTCGCGCGCCAGCAGGTCAACAAGACGCCGGGCCCGACTTATCTGAGCTGCGCGCACGAGACTTTGGCGGTCGATCTCGCGATCGGCTACACGCAAGTGACCGGACGCATGCAGGTGTGCATGCTGCACACCGGCGTCGGATTGCTGCAGGGCTCGATGGGCATCGATGCCGCGCAGCGCGCGGGCGTCCCAATGGTCGTCGTATCCGGCGAGTCGATCTCATATGGCGAGAAACAAGGCTTCGATCCGGGCGCCCAGTGGCTGACCAGCCTTTCCGTCGTCGGCGGCACGCACCGGCTGGTCGAGCCGCTGGTGAAATGGAGCGGCCAGGTCTCGAGCCCGCACACGCTGTACGAGCAGATCACCCGCGCCGGCGAGATGGCGCAGCGCACGCCGGTCGGCCCGACCTATTTGTGCGTGCCGATCGAGACCATGCTTGCGGAGTGGGCGCGGCCCGAGAAGCTGCGCAAGACGCCGCCGGTGCCGAAGCCGCAGGCCGCAACGTCGGACCTCGAAAAGGCGGCGGGGATTCTGGCATCCGCCAAGAATCCGGTGATCATCACCGAGGATGCCGGGCGCGATCCCGCGAGCTATGCGGCGTTCCGCGAGCTGGTCGAGCTGCTGCAGATCCCGGTCATGGAAGGCCAGTGGGCGAACTTCGCCAACCTGCCCAAGGATCATCCGATGCATCAGGGCGTCGGCACCTCAGCGCGCATGCAGGACGCCGACGTCATATTGGTGGTTCGCGCGCGTGCGCCGTGGTACCCGCCGAACAGCCGGCCGCAGAAGGCGACGGTGATCGTGATCGACGAGGTGCCGTACCGGATCGCGATGGTCTATCAGAACCTCCAGGCCGACATGTCGCTCGAAGGCGACGTCGCGTCCACCCTCACGCGGCTGGTCGAGGCGGTCAAGGCGTCGGGCAAGAACGGCGCGGCCAAGGAGCGCG
>Ga0153915_10004587_pt1 | contig 12744 bp, 13 predicted proteins | sample Opewatmetagenome_2_FD_107003 | JGI IMG/M metagenome (GOLD analysis project Ga0153915, IMG submission 107003) | Freshwater wetland microbial communities from Ohio, USA - Open water 3 Core 3 Depth 3 metaG | ecosystem: Environmental > Aquatic > Freshwater > Wetlands | place: USA: Ohio, Lake Erie... | reverse complement strand
CAAAAGCTCCAGCTACGCCTCGCTTTTTGCCCAAACCTGGAAGATCAAGGCCGAGGACTGGGATAAGAACGTCGACAAAATCTACGAATACATCTGCCGCTCGATCGCGGCCTTCGAACGCTCCGAGGAGGTCAACCCGTTCAACTCCAAATTCGACCTTTTTTGGAAGAACATCGCGGCCAAGAATCTCAAGGCAGCGGCGATCGATGCGTCCAACTGGAAAAGCTATGCGAACCTGGGTCTAGATGAGGCCGAGCTCAAAGGGCTCATGCTTTTTAACACCAAGGCCAAGTGTTCCCAATGCCATACCCTGGAGCCCGGGCCTAACAACAAGCCGCCCGTGTTCACGGATTATACCTACGACAACCTCGGCGTCCCGAAGAATCCAGCCAATCCTTTCTACGCCATGGATAAAAAGTTCAACCCGGAGGGAAAGAACTGGGTAGACCTCGGGCTGGGCGGCCATCTGAAATCCGTTCCGCAATACGCCCAGTACGCCGAGAAAAACATGGGGAAACACAAGGTCCCGACTCTGCGCAACGTCGACCTAAAGCAAAGCCCGAGCTTCGTCAAAGTCTACATGCACAACGGCGCTTTCAAAAGCCTCAAAGAAGTCGTTCACTTCTATAATGCCCGGGATCTCGGCAATTTCCCGCCGCCCGAGGTGAAGGCCAATATGAACACCGAGGAGATGGGCAATCTCGGCCTGTCCGACGAAGAAGAAAATGCCGTCGTCGCCTTTCTCAAGACCCTGTCGGACCACTTCGCCCCAGGCAAGAAATAACAAGCATTCTTGGCTCCTGATCTACCGCTTTTTCTTCAATACCCCTTGGGCATAAACCTTAAACCCTTCACCGGGACCGGCGATCAAGAAGACATTGGCGAGCGTCCCGTCAGCGCGCAACTCGTAGGTCAAACGGAAAAGCGGCCCCTTTTGTGCCGGATCGGTCTCGAAGACAGCCGCATTCGGCTTCTCTGGAAATGAGACAAAGTAGTTAATGACATGATCCTCATTATCGAAATAGATGGCGCGAAAAGATGATTCGCCGGGGGATCGATAAATGATCATGAGGTCCTGATGAAACAACCCGGTTTTTTCACCCGGCTGGGGAGGGTACTTGGCCCAATTTTTCCGCACCAGGATTTTCTTGTCGAGATCGAAGGCGAACGAGGTGCCACCGATAGCCTCGCCGGGTGCCCCCGTGCCCACCCCCTCCCATTCGCCCGCTAAGAAACTCAAACGGGCCCAGTTATCCGGTACCTTCGCAGCCTGGGCAAACACGAGCCCGCTCGCCAGGAATGCCAATAGGACAAAAATGCCGACAGGTTTCATGATCCCTCCTCTAAACAAGATGTTCTTCTTTCTCCATAAACAAGGGCATGCCTATGAAAAATAGACGTTTTAAAATCAAGATCGCTTCCTTCGTTTTTTTATTGGACATGTTCCCGGTCTCAGAGGCTTCCAACCCGGAAGAATTCCGTGTGTGTCACCGGATTCTCGGCGACAGCTCGCGGCGGCGGAAACAGGCGACCGTGTGGTCATTCACCATGCCTACCGCCTGCATGTGCGCATAGACGACGGTCGGGCCGAGAAACTTAAATCCTCGATCCTTCAGGTCTTTAGCCCAGGCGACGGCCTCATCGGTGAAGGGAGGATAATCCTCGAGCCTCCGCAGCTTGTGGATAATGGGCTTTCCGCCGACCCATGACCACATGTACTTGGCGAAGGTGCCGAACTCTCGACGCACCCTCATGAAGCACTTGGCATTATTGACCGCCGCCTCTATTTTAGCCCGGTTGCGGATGATCCCGGGGTTCTGCATCAACCGGGCCACATCGCGGGCGCTGAAGCGGGCGACCTTTCGGAAATCGAAGCCGGCGAACGCTTTGCGGAAATTCTCGCGCTTGTACAGAATCGTCCGCCAGGACAGGCCGGCCTGAAAAGCCTCAAGGACCAGAAACTCATAGATTTTCCGGTCATTATGGACCGGAGAGCCCCACTCCTTGTCGTGGTACTTCAAATAGAGCGGGTCATCGAACGTCCCCCAGGGACAACGCTTCAGATTTTTTTTCATTGGTTCTGATTCTCCAAAATCAGTCCATTTTATTCTTTGCGTGTGTCTCCGGATTTCGGTATCTATAATCGCCGCCGTCGGCGCCTCTTCCACTTCGTCCCCGAGGGGAACGCCTCTTTGAAAAGGCCCTCGAAGGATTCGCCCCCTTCAGGCGTCCGGCCCTTCTCGATGAGAAAGAACAAACGGGAGGCTTGATCATAATGGGCCCTTTTCTGCAAGGACCACCGCATACGCCCTGTCCGGATAGCCCTGATCATGCTTCTCAGGATAATCATGATCTGGATGACGTTCGCCCGCAAGCTCCGAGGGATCGTCGTTCTCATCTGAGCGCCCAGAAAAGCATTTTTCAGAACCTGGTTGGGGTCCCCTGCAGTTTCGGCCAGCAGGGGCTCGGCCCAAGGCCAGAAGATAAGGGTATGCATTTCCTCCAGGGAAAGAAAGAATCCCCGCGATTCAGCCCGGTCTTCGATTTCCAGGAGCGCGCTGAGTCGGGAAAATAGCTTTTGGTCGACTTCGTAATCTTCGCCGATTCGACCTAGGATGTACCTGAGAAGGCTGTATTTCCGGAGCGTCTCAAAGACGGGCCGCGTCTCGTAGGCGAGGTCCTTGTTGAGCTCCTCATAAAGGCGGGCTCCGGAAGAGGCGGCGAGCAAGTGGCGGTGTGAAAGGATCGCCCGCTCGGTGGCTTCCTCGATACCGAATCCCAGCCGTGCGGCATGCCTGATCACCCTCCAGATCCGGACGGGGTCTTCGGTGAAACGCTCTGCGGGATCGCCGATGACCCGGACCCTTCGCCGGTCCAGGTCTTCGAGGCCTCCGACGTAATCGATCACTGAGAATGTGACGGGATCATAATAAAGGGCGTTGATCGTAATATCCCTCCGGAACGCATCCTCGCGGGGCGTCCCGTACACGCTCTTCGCTTCGACGGCGGCCTCCGGGCTGTCCTCCTCGGAAGGCCCTGCCTCGCTCCGGAACGTCGATACCTCGATGATCTTGCCGTCCGCGAAATGGATGTGGGCCAAGCGGAAACGCCGCCCGATGACATAGACGTTCCTAAAGCGCTTCTTGATTTGTCCCGGCCGGGCGTCGGTCACGACATCAAAGTCTTTCGGGTGCTTTCCCAACATCATGTCCCGGACCGCTCCCCCGGTCAGATAGGCGATGAAACCCTGCCGGTGAAGGCTATAAAGGATATGGAGGACATCCGGGTCGATGTCGCTGTGCGAGATCGGGTGTCCCGGCTTCTCCAGAATGACGGGTTCAGCCGGTCGGTCAGGAGCCGTGTGCTGTTCGTCCATGTTCTCAAGCCGTTTCGGACAAACATATCAGGAGTGAGGAAACGCTGTCAAATATCTTTTCTTAGATATCCTTTGACATCCCACCCGATCCATGAGATAATATAAAAAAGTTGAAAAGTCCTGTCGCAAGATTAAGGAAAAAAGAAAGTTAGCTACAAGAGAATTTATTATCACTTGGACCCGTCGTCCCATCCAGAGTCTTAATAATCCCTCTCAAGTATCCGAGCTTCCTAGCATTCTTTAGTTTGACGGAGAGGTGCTCAATTTTTGAAGCCAGCTGTTAAGGAGAAAAAAATGTTAGACAGCAAACTTTATGTTGGAAATTTTAGCTATTTCCTGACGAAAGAGGATCTGGGAAATTTGTTTTCGAGCTATGGCGAAATCAAGAATGTCAATGTCATAGAAGGCAAGGGCTTTGGGTTCGTGGAAATGTCCAATCCCGCCGAAGCGGAAAAAGCTAAGGCGGCGCTCAACGGCTCTGAATTCAAGGGCCGGATCCTCAAGGTGGATGAAGCCCGCCCGCGCAATTCTAACGGCGGCGCGAGAGAGGGTTACCGCCGTTACTGAGATTAGATTTGACCTGCGGCTTTGAGCTTCCGCCCGCAATCGGTCCCGGGATCGTCCCGGGATGATGCCTGGAAGAAGAGAGGAAAAAGATATGGACAAGACGATTCTCTCCCCGGAAAAGATCATCGGCAAGCTTCGCGAAGCCGACGTGCTTCTCGGCCAGGGATCGACCATGGAAGAAGTCATCGGCCGGCTGGCTATTACGGAACAGACCTATAAGCACTGGCGCGAGGAGTACGGGCGGATGTGGTTCACGCAGGTCGACTGACCGACCTGTTTTCTTTTTCCTCGTCCCATCATGGAAATCAGCGAAGAAGAAAATATCGCGGTCAGATCCAGACATTCGACAAACCCGTCAGCCTTTTAAATCCGGCTCCGATTTTTCGGGCGATCCTGTTTCTTGGGCCGAACGGGAACGGGCCGCCAATTTTTGCCGACGGCGACATACACGACTTCGGCTTCCGTGACCCTGACCCTTTTTTCGTCCTCGGCGCGCGTCGCCTCAACTATGACCTTCGTCGTTACCGAAGTCCGGCCGATTCTCAGCGTTTCCGTATAAAAGCTGACGATATCGCCCACGAAAACGGGTTTATGAAAAACCACCTTGTCCATGGCCACGGTGACAAAATTGTGCGGACCGCACGACCGGCGGGCTTCGATGGCCCCCGCCATGTCAATCTGGCTCAGGATGACGCCGCCAAAGATCGTCCCGTACTTGTTCGTATCGCGAGGCAAGAGAGTCACCCGGAGCGTTGGATCAGGGTTCATGCCCATAATTCCCTCCATCACTCTAGGATAAGGACACCATCTTACCAGAAAAGAGACTACGCCAACAGAGCCCGGACAATCCCCAAATTTGCCGATAGGAATAATTCATTGGCCAAAACGCGAGGCTTTCCATGAGATCGAGCAAAAGAACTCCCCTTGACGGGTGGCGTGGTTCGGGGGCCCCCCGCCGACCCGAGCGTTGGAGGCCACTCATCCTACTGCTTGAGAATAAACACGATCGACCGCGAAGGGGCGCCGGGGGTGAACCACGACAGGACCCGTCAGATATCTCTATCGGCAAATTTGGGACACTCTTGACCGCTATTTTTGAGTGTGATAGTTTTGTCTTCAATGAACCCGAGGATGACTCTCTGGTAATTCGCAGGATCATCGATTTCAACAAGGAGAGAACCCATGCCCGACATCGACGAAATCAAGGAGGCAAAAAAATACTTTGCTGACATCCCCCAAAAAACAGAGGGATTCTTCCTCAAAGGGTCCGGCTCCCTGGACTGGGGGATGAAAAATCGGCTGTCGCGGATCTTCAACCCGGACTCCGGCCGGACCGTCATGCTGGCCATCGATCACGGCTATTTTCAGGGACCCACCACCGGACTGGAGCGAATCGACCTGACGATCCTTCCCCTGGTGCCCTATGCGGACACCCTCATGCTGACGCGGGGAATCCTGCGGAGCCTTATTCCCCCGTCCATTTCAAAATCCATCGTCCTCAGGGTTTCCGGCGGCACTAGCGTCCTCAAGGAGCTGTCCAACGAGGACCTGGCGGTGGATATCGAGGAATCCATCCGGCTGAATGTCTGCGCCATGGCCGTCCAGGTCTTTATCGGCGGTGAGCACGAACGGGAGTCGATCATCAACATGACCCGGATGGTCGACCTCGGCACCCGATACGGCATTCCGACTCTGGCCGTGACGGCCGTCGGGAAAGACATGGTCCGCGACGCGCGCTACTTCAGGCTGGCGACGAGGATTTGCGCCGAACTGGGCGCTCATTACATCAAGACCTATTACGTCGAGGATGGTTTCGACACGGTCTGCGCCGCCTGCCCGGTTCCCGTAGTCATGGCGGGGGGCAAAAAAATCCCGGAAATGGAGGCCTTGACCATGGCCTATAAAGCGGTCCAGGAAGGAGCGGCCGGCGTCGATATGGGGCGGAATATCTTTCAATCGGAAGCACCCGTGGCCATGATCCAGGCCGTCAGGGCCGTGGTCCATAGGAATGAAACGCCGGCTAAGGCCTATGACCTTTATCAGACGCTCAAAAACCAAAAATAAGCCGGAAAGCTTATTCATCAAAGGATTGACCTTGGCTCAGCCTCTTCGATCAATAAAATGAAAGTCTCCATCTGGCATAACAATAAAAAGATCGAAATCAAAGAAATCCCGACGCCGAAGCCCGGCCCCAAAGAAATGCTCGTCAAAGTCCATTCCTGCGGGATCTGTGGAAGCGATATTGTTGAATGGTACAGGCTGCCCAGGGCGCCTCTCGTCCAGGGGCACGAGATCGGCGCCGAGGTCGTTGAAGTCGGCGAATCCGTTCGGAATTATCGGCCCGGAGACAGGGTGATGATCGCCCCCAAAGTGCCCTGCCTGAATTGCCGGTATTGCCGAAACGGGCACTACCCCGCCTGTTCGAATGTCAAAGAGCGGCTGCCCGGCGGTTTCGCCGAATATATTCTCGTCCCGGAGGTCCTCCTGGAAAAAGGGACTTATCGGCTGCCGGACAGCATGACCTACGATCAGAGCACATTCATCGAGCCCCTGGCCTGCGTGGTCAGGGCACAACGTCTGGCGGGAACGAAGAAAGGCCAAACGATCCTGGTGATGGGGTGCGGGATGTCCGGACTCCTCCATGTGAAGCTGGCTAAAACGAAAAAGTGCACGACCATCGCCGCGGATATCAACAAGAAGAGGCTTGAATTCGCGACAAAGATCGGGGCGGATAAGGCCATCGACGCGGCCGAGAACGTTCCGCAGCGCTTAGCGGCAGACCTCGGCCGAAAGGCCGATGTCGTGGTCCTGTGCACTTCGGCTCCGTCCGCAATCGATCAAGCTTGGAAATGCGTGGATAAGGGCGGCTGCATCGTCTTCTTCGCCGTTCCAGGACCCGAAAAACAAGTGACCGTGCCGATCAATGACTATTGGACAAAAGAGATCAAGATTCTGACGTCCTATTATTGCGGACCTCCCGATATCACCGAAGCCCTAAGGCTTTTAGAAACGGGAACGATCGAAGTCGATGACATGATCACCCACAGGCTTCCCCTCAAGGACATCGAAAAAGGTTTTCGGCTGGTGATCGATGGCCAAGAATCCATCAAAGTCATCATCCGACCCCATGAAGAATGAAATGATAGGAGTCTCTCTTGGAGGCTTCGCCTGGAGAGCGGAATGAGATTGCGGCATGTCGGGCTGACGTCCCGGTCTGAAAAGAATTCTGACAAATTCTTCGGGGAGCTGTTAGGGCTCGAAAAGCTGGAGTCTAAAACGCTCCCCGTGCCGTTGTCTCAAGCTATTTTCAACGTGAACGCCGAGCTCAAAATCATCAATTACGCGAGCGATCAGGCCCATTTCGAAATATTCATCGGCGCCCCTGAAAAAAGCGGCGTCCGGCCCGTCGAGCATGTCTGCTTGGACGTGGATGACCTAGCGGCGTTTATTCAAAAATGCCGCCGCTTGGACGTGCATGTCCTTCAGGTTCCCAAAGGAGATTCCCTGCTGACGTTCATCCGCGACGACGACGGTCATATCTTCGAGATCAAGGAAAGTCAATAGCTAAACCCGGCGCCCCGCTTATTCAAAGACGAGGATTTCCACCCGCCTATTCTGGGCTCGTCCTTCCTTCGAGGTGTTGTCCGCGATCGGCGTCGAGCTGCCAAAACTGATCACCTGCATCCGGTGGAGAGGGACATGATGCTGTTTATACAGGTAGTCCATGGCGGCTTCAGCCCTTTGCTTCCCTAAAAGTAAATTCCAGGCTTCCGGCCCCGTGTTGTCGGTATGCCCCTGGATCTCGAGATAAACGCCCCGGTCTTGGGCTATGAGCGCCTGGACAAATTTGTCCAAGGTCGCTTTGGCCTCGGGGCTGAGCTCGAAGCTGTCGATCTTGAACTTCGATTCATTGTTTTTAAGGATCTCTTTGGCAATCAGCTTTCCCTGGGCGAATTTTCTGACCTCTTCGATTTTGCCGTCAACAGCCTTGAACTGGGAATCGTGCTGGCTGATGAGAGAGCCGATCGATGCCAAGCGCTCGTCGTGCTCTTTGATCCTTTTCTGGTTTTCTTCGACGGAGGCCTCCACTCCCTCGACCTTTTGATCCAAGGCTGCGATTTCCGTCTGGACCAGTTTCTTCGTGGCGCAGCCCGTGAAGGAGATGAGCCCGATGAGGAGGAAGGCTCCGGCGAAAAAGAGGAATGTGTTTTTCTTCATGTTAGCCTCCATGATGATTGGATTAACGATGCGTCTTAATTATCTATTATAGCGTATCTACCACTTCCTTGCCTAGTAACAATTCACGACCCTCGTTAAGCCTAATAGCCGGCCCGCGTCCGGGCCTGGTATCTTTTATTCGAGGTGACGACCCTGATTTTTCGGTACTCATTTTTAGAGTCTTGGTAGGACGTGTATCCGATCATGTACTGATGCCCCAGCTCTTTTTTGATCTCCTCGAAAACGACGGCCAGGTCCTCGGGCTGGTTGATGAAAAAGGCTTTGCCTCCCGTCGCCTGGGAGAACTTTTCAAGCGTGGCGATGATGCCGGTCGAGGTCAGCGTCGGATGGCGTTTATAGGTCTTTAGGTATTGTTCGCTGAGTGGGATCTTGTATCCGACGGTATAGAGCGGCACATCGACCCGCCGGGCGATTTCGACGGCCTGGTCGGGAGAGGCGTGGCTGTCATTCTCAATACCGTCCGTGATCAGAAGAAGCGCCCTTTTATCATTCTTCCCTTTATTGGCGAATTCAGGGGACACGGCGACCGCGTCATTCAGAGCCGTTTGCCCAAACGCCTCGGTCTTGTCCAGCTCGGCCAGAAAGGAGCTTTTATCGGTCGAGAACTTGGCCGCCACTTCCACTTCGCCGTCGGCAAAAATCAAGAGCGAGACTTCATCCTGGGGGCTGAGAAGCGAGGTCAGGAGGCGCTTGAGCGCTTCCTTGCTTTCTTTGAGCCTGTCCTGAAGGGCCATGCTCCCGCTGACATCGAGGAGCACGGTCAGGCTCAGGGGCGCCGCGAAGTCGTGCTTGAAATAGGTGATGTCTTGCTTTTTATCATTTTCATAGACGGTGAAATCTTTCTCGGTCAAGTCGTTGATATACCGTCCTTTCCTGTCTTGGACCGTGACGGCGATGGAGATGGCGTTGACGGAAAGATTATAGCTCAAACCCGCCTTTTTTTCTTGAAGAGCCGACGGCAGGGACGTCGCGCCGATCGTGGCTGCTAAAAGAAAAAGGAAAATGACGTTCCGCGTTGATTTCATGGCGACTCTTAAGAAACGGCTCTAAATATATTTATAACACACGAAAAATGAAGATTCAATGAAATCCGAAAACCTCGTTCCGAGGGTCGGCTCCTTTAATCTACAAATCCAGGTTCATCTTTCTAAGCAAATCGCTATATCGCGGGTCCGAACGAATGCTGTCCAGGAAGGGGTCGACTTTAATTAAATAAACACTTGGCCCGCGCTCCGCGTACGCCCGGTACAGCCAATTGAAGCCTTGATCGATGTCCCCGATCGATAAGTAAAGCCGGGCGACGTCATAGGAGGAGACGATTTCTTTTTTTGTTCTGTCGATAAGTTCGTCAATCATTTTTTGGGCCTCGGCTCTTCTCCCCAACTTGGCATAGACGATCCCCAGGCCACCCGGCGCATCGATTTTTTGAAAGATCTCGAGGGCTTGATCATACAAAGATTTTAAGTAGCAGGCGTTTCCTAAATGGCCTGAAGCATCCCTTGCGTCCGGAAATTTTTCGATCGTATTTTTCAACGATTCTATCGCGGAGTCATACCGCCGGGCACAGAGGTACGTCAACCCGATATCCGACTGAATTCTTGCGGAAAGAGGATCAAGGTTGCGCGCCAACTCTATCTGGGATAGGGCTTGGTCAAAACGTCCCTTACTCAAAAGCACATACGCATAAAATGCATAGGGTGGCGCGTAGCCCGGGTTGAGCTCGATAGCCCTTTGGAATTCCATCTCTGCGGCCAGCCAATTGTATTCAAAGAAAAATCTGACGGAGCCCAGCGAACAGTGCGCTTCGGCCAGGGCGTCGTCGATCTGGAGCGCCTGCAATGAGCTGTTCAGCGCCTTTGTGTAGCAATCTTTAGAAGGCAGAAGTCCATGGCTGGCCAGGACGAAGCAAGAATCGGCGATTCCCGTATAGGCCAGGGCATAGCCCGGATCCTCTCGGACGGCCGATTCAAAAAACTCGATCGCCTTCGTCAAATTGTCTTTGCCCCCTTTGCCCCACAGCGACCGGCCTTGGAGGTATAACGTATAGGCTTTGAGGTTATCCGTCGGCCTTTTGGCCAGATCCTTTTTTTCTCCCCCCAACGGCTTGATCTTCAGAGTCCTGAGGATCTTGAGGGCCATGTCATCCTGGATGGCGAAGACGTCGCCCAAAGCACGGTCATACTGGTCAGACCAGACTTGGGAGCCGTCCTCGACCCGGGTGAGCCTGGCCGTAATCCGCAGCCTGTTTTCGAGCACCTGGACGGTCGCCCCGAGGACATGTTCCACGCCAAGCTCGCGGCCGATCTCGCCGGCAGTCAGGTTTTTTCCCTCGAACAAGAAAGAAGACGTCCTGGACGGGACCCAGAGTTCCTTGATATTGGACATCGCGGAGATGAGCGAATCCGGAATCCCTTGGCAAAGATAGTCATGGTCTTTTGCCGGGCTCAGGTCCTCAAACGGAAGCACGGCCACGGAGGGCTTGTCGGGCTTGGCCGGAGCGACTCCTTTCCGGGAAATCACGAGCTGGAAGACGAGCGCTGCCAAGATAACCATGGCCACGACGATCAAGCCGGGGACGAGGATTTTCTTGAGGTTGAATTTAGGCTTGACCTCTTTTGTCGGACGGGCCATTTTCTCCGCCACGACCTGCTCAGTCGTCGGAGGGGCTTTTTCGAGCTTCTCCAGATCTTCGCGGACTTCTACGGCATTCTGATACCGTCTGGTTCTGTCTTTGTCCAGGCATTTGAGGATGACATCGCTCAAGGCGTCAGGGATGTTGGAGTTGAATTTTTTCGGATCCTTGGCGATCTCGCCCTTATGCTTGATGACGATGCCGAGGGCCGTTTCGCCTTCAAACGGCACGCGGCCCGTCACCATTTCATAGAGGACGACCCCCAGCGAATAAATGTCGGAAAGATGATCAGCATCTTTCCCTTCCGCCTGTTCCGGGGACACATACTCCGGCGTCCCGATCCAGGCCTTGGGGCCGGTCATTCCTTTCTCCAGGACCGATCGGGCGATCCCGAAATCCATGATCTTGGCATTCCCACCCTTTTCGATCATGATGTTTTGAGGCTTCAAGTCCCGGTGAACAACCCCTAGGCTGTGGCCTTCGGCCAGGCCGTCGGACACTTGTTTGCCGACTCTAATGACTGTAGAGATACTCAGCGTCCCCATCATTTCGATCATCGTCTTGAGATTTTTGCCCGAGACATATTCCATGGTGATGAAGTGAGTGCCCGCGGCCTCACCCAGTTCGAACACGGCGCAGATATTCTTGTGCTTGACCTTGCGGGCCAGACGGACCTCGTTGCCGAATCTCTCGATGGCGTCGGCGCCGGACACGGATTCCGGGTTTAACAACTTCAGGGCGATCGTCTCGTTGATCTTATAATCCAGGACCTTGTAAATCCGTCCCAAGCCGCCCCGGCCGATCTCTTCGATGACCTTGTAGCGGTTGGCAAAGACCGAGTCGGGGGTCAGCTCTTCGACCGCGCCAATGACGGTTTCGGCCTGGCCGGCGGGGGCTTCTTTTGCCGGACGGAGGGGCGTATCGCAGTTTTCGCAAATGCGGGCCCCTTCTTGATTCTCAAAACGACATATAGGACATTGCATGACCTCGTCTCTCCCTTGCTTAGCTAAGCATAGAATAGTTTTTTTTGGGGATAGAGTCAATTCCGAAAATATTATTCATGGACTCTACCGACGCGCCTCCAGTTGTGATATGATGACGAAAAAGACAGACGGAGGAACTTTGCGGAAAAGCAGCAGAGCGTATAAGGGCGCGAAGAGAAGCCGAGAGCTTCTCCGGCAGCAAAGAAAAGAAGAAAAGAGGCGCAGGCGCTTAGAAAGGGATAAGACTCCGGCGGAAAGCGGCGACGGGTCCGTTCCCGGCCAGGACACGCCTGAATCTCAATCCCTTTAGACCTGCGGAAGGCTCATCTTTCGAGCTGCCAGGGCTTGAGACGGTCGGACTTCGATCGCGTTCCTTTTCTCTGCCTCGTCTTTAGGGGGGTATTGTTATTTCCAAGAATTCGGAATCTGTGGTATAATAGTAACGAGAAAAGTTCTCGACGATCGAATTCTCTGCGGCGAGGCTGTTTTGACTCGCGGCAAGGAGGATAAGATGAACCGAAAGTTATCCAATGCTTTTATGGTTGGGCTTTTGTTCCTTCCTGTTTTGCTCTTTTCTCAAAATACGCCCCAAGCCGCCCCGGAAGAAACACCGGCTTTTATCAGCCATGTCGAAGGAACCGTTTCCTTCCAGAGCTTCGAAAAAGCCGAGCTCAACATGATCGTGAAACCGGGAGATGAGCTCAACACGGGAAAAGGCATGGTCGAAATCGAGCTGTCCGACGGAAATTGGGTCCGTTTGGGTCCCCAGACCAGGGTTGTGTTCACCGATCTTCAAAAAAAATCCGCCCTCCTCAGCGTCTGGCAAGGGAGCGTCTATCTCCAATTGGCGGACCAAACCGTAAAAGTGAGAAGTCCCCAGCGCGAATATTCTTTTCAGGGACGGAAACTCTATAGGATCGATGTGGAAAAGAATAAGACGGACGTCT
>Ga0153915_10004586_pt1 | contig 12745 bp, 8 predicted proteins | sample Opewatmetagenome_2_FD_107003 | JGI IMG/M metagenome (GOLD analysis project Ga0153915, IMG submission 107003) | Freshwater wetland microbial communities from Ohio, USA - Open water 3 Core 3 Depth 3 metaG | ecosystem: Environmental > Aquatic > Freshwater > Wetlands | place: USA: Ohio, Lake Erie... | reverse complement strand
GTAACATATGTATAGAACTACGCGGTTACCGTGGCACAGACGGCTATTGACAACGATGCGGGTACCCCGCTAATGGGAGATCCCGAGAACGCGGTGCTCGCCCGGCAGGGTGTAGCTAAAAAAGTAAAAATAGGGTATAAAGTCGTCCTGACTTCCAGCTCTACCAGCTCGGCAACCACGATCATAGCCAATGCGGTGGCCGCGGTGCAGGCGGTGGTGGATGCACTGGGATTCGGGGATTCCCTTACCCAAGACGACGTTATTGCCGCGCTCTCGTCTGTGTCCGGGATTTCCCGGGTGTATACGACCCCGGTGTATTTCTGCGTCTATAACGAGGGTACTGGTACGTACGGTGTCAATGAGGATCCTATTACCGCGAATGGGTACGAGTATATTCAAGCACGGGAGATTATAATCTCTCAGTAATAGGACTATCATGGCTACCTCAATTTCTGCCCCTGCCAATATAAAAGCGTTGCGAACCCAGGACCAAAAGAGCATTATACTGGTTTGGGATACCGTAGGCGTCACCGACACCGTGTATGACATCGACATCAGCGTTTTGAGCCCGGAACTGGGATTTACTGCAGTTGTAACCGGGCAGGCAGAGATCACGACTACGGCGCAGCAGGCATACGTTATCACCGGGTTACGTGACGACCGCGCGTACTACATCAGGTTGCGCGCACGCTCAGGAACCGCATCCTCAATCTACACCACGGTGTACAGCGGATTATGATTCCTTCTGGCTTATATTTCATCAACCGTAATGACGAACTCCAGATCTACGCCACCCGTCTGGGAGCGCAGATCTACGCCTCTGACGTGACGACCGTGCCGTATTTCAAATCCTCCAGTACCCAGTACATGGTGTACGTGGGGTACGCCTTGGGGCTGGGGACCTCGGCTACATTGACGGTTCGTGTTGGTAGTCAGGCAGCGGTCACCACTCACCCGTTAGACGCCACCGGGCTATATGTGGTACGCTGTAATTCCGAACTCGGGCGATTTACCGTTAACACCACTCTTCCCGATGGCACCATATTGAGCAAGGCGTTCTGGGGTAAGAATTTATCACTGCTCAATTACACGCACTGCCAACTGCTGGGTACAACCAGACAACAGTTTTTAACGTTGTTGGCCAACTCGTTTTGCCGGCAGCACGATGATGGTGGAGTATTCCCGGGTACTGCCACGGCCACAGCGTTAGAGAATAATTTTGGGAACATGATAGGGTTCTCCCGCCCTGCCGAGTGGTCGGCTGCTCAGTACCAGGCGGCGTTGGGGGGTGTATGGTCCGATGGCATAGTCAGCACCGACAGCTCCGTTCTCGCGCTGACGGTCACGGTTCTCACCACGGATACTCTGGCAGGGTATGTCCTGGGCCAACTGCCCACGGGAAGCAGTGTGCAGTACCGAGGAAAATCCTTTTCCGCGCTCTCCGCGCAATGCCGAATTGCGATTACAGCTGTAGAGGCTAGTCCGTATACGCATTCCGCGCTGTTTACCTGCGTTGACGACGCTACCGGATTGATTTACGTACTGTTTCGTGAGGACTTGACCTCGGCAGATTACGGAACATATTACGTAGGTGTTGATGTGTTGGGGACGGTGGTGGTGCAAAAAAGCGATAACGGGATAGTGCCGACGAACATTCTCCCGCTTTGGTCCTTTGTATTCACAGGGGTATCCTCGGTGGCTACGGCTGTGCTCTCGGACCTCCGCACTTTCACCACCACGGTCAACACCGCCGGGGTGATCGCGGCTTTGGGCTACGGGGGGACTCGCGGCGCCACCGCGGACGTTATCGCCTCAATTACCGGCTACCGCCCGACGCTCGCGGATTTTCGTGTGCTCCATGACGAGGGTACCTGGATACTCCCGGTAGACACCGCTACGGTATGGACACCCTCTACCGCGTACGCACTCGGGGCATACGCTACCCGGATTGCCGGTGGTGATGTTTGGATGTGTGTTAAGGCCGGGACCTCGGGTACCACGCTCTCATCCACAATTTTACAGGTGGGTGATTACTTCACCGACGGTACGGTGGAGTGGTTGGTAGTACAGTACGGCCAGCCGCTTTCCTGGGTAACCGGGAGAACATACGCTGCCGGCGACCGGGTTAGTCCTACTTCCGGGCATACCGATGACGTTTTTGTTTGTATGGTAGCGGGAACAGCGGGCAGCAGTGAACCCACATGGCCCTCTGTATTGAATGCTACAGTTTCTGACGGGGCTGCGACGTTGCAACTTAGTCAGTTGGGAATACGTACATATTCGGATCCAACGTACACTGGACTCGCAGGGGATGTATTATCCACTGACGATTCCCCCGTGGTGCTGAATTGGGGAAAACTCTGGGGCGGCACCGAGGTCGTACGCATTATTTTCGACGGGTTTTCGCGCTCGGAGCAGGTCTACCGCGCGGCCACGGGGCAAACGGACGCACTTTCTCAGAGTTGGCTGAATCCGTTTCCTTCAACCTCATCCACTATAGTGCAGTACCTGCAGAAATTTACCGGTGTGACCACACTCACCCTGGATCATCCGATGAGTGGCGATGCCGAACAGGTATACCTGGGCAGCATGCTGTTGGTACGTAATCAGGATTACGAGGTCATAGACGAATACAATATCAGCATTTTGGTCACTGTGGGTACCGCCGATGTCATCTCAGTTTTTTATACCAGTTCGGAGATGTCGGTATATCGGGCGGAAGGTACCGTATCCTCTACCGGCACAGATTTTGAATTGACATTGACGGCGGGCGTACTGCTTTCTACTCGAACCACAGTATGGGTAAACGGTTTACTGCTGACACAGTATGATGTTTACGGGGAACAAAATTGGGAAATCGTGGATAACTACACCCTTCGGATTCTCATCTCATTAACTGCTGGGGACACGGTTGCCATGGCGTACACACCACCCCCTAATTCCGGGAGCAAATCGGTGTCGTATTTACCTGAGGATTTACCTACGGGGGAGATCCCGACCGCGGACCGGGTGTCCGGGAGCATACCGCTGGTATTCGTGAACTCAGCCCAGCAGGATGCAAGTAATTATGACTACACGGATACCGGGGTAACTCTGCATGCGGATCTCATTTCCCAGTTGTTGTCAACAGATGTTGTAACCCTTTTATGGACCGCTGTTGTTCCTGGGGGCAATGTGGTGATAACTCAAATATCTCCGGATACCGGGACAATAACCGAGTTCATTCAGGATATAGATTTTGTTGTAAACTACACTACCGGTGCGATAACTTGGCTCACAGTGTCCGCGGCCACGGCGCCAGTTGCGGGAACCAGCTACGCCGTATCCTACGTGTACTTCCCTAAAAATTTACTTACAAAACTTATTGGCCTGGTTAAACCCGCGCCAATGCAGGTGATTCAACGCTACGTTACCACCGAGGGCAAGGAATTCAATCCGTATGACGCCACGGTGTGGACGGATAAAGAGGCAGAAGAGGATCTCATTCTATGACGATAGACTATAGTGCTTTTAACGGAAAAACCACGGGCATATGGGGTAATGGGAAACCGACCCCCACACAGGTAACCCGGATAGGAACCGATTCGTTTCTCAACACCCTGCGACGTATGCAGGATATGTTTGCACTCACTACCTCCAATTTTGGCATATTCCCCGCGGCAGCGCTGAGAACGGCAACGCCAACCACAAGTGCTTCCTACTATGACCAGTTTTGCACTGAGGTCTCCTCAGTATACTACGATTTCTATGTAAGCTATGTGGGTGCATACACCATTACCGTGGGACCGGGATTGGCCTACGACAGCGCCGGCCGGCGTATTGCCCTGTACTCCTCCGATACCACAACATATTCCGCCACGAATCCCACCGCCACTGATTCCTACGGGTATCCACTCCCGCAGTCCACGGGACGCGTTAACGTGGATTTAACCGGCCTCGCTGCTGGTACGTATAAAGTCTATGTTGTACACCTGCCTGTGATTGTCTCGGCTACGTCCTCCCCAGAGAAATCCGTGGATATAAATACCGGCGCCGTGCGCTACACCAACATCGACGATGGGTACAAAGTGGTGGTACTTGCCGGCGCAACCACAGCCCCGGACGATTATGTGCTGGTTGCCACTCTGACACTTACGTCCTCGGGATTAACATCTCAGTCTTCAATTGATAACGATACAGGGCGTGTAACCATTACCCTTCCGGGTGCGTTGATGAGCGCGGCACTTCTTCCCAACGGCATAAATATCGTCCAGAGTTTTTATGACCATATAAACGCCGTGGGCTCCGGGACATCTACATTTGCCACCACCAATGTACACCGACTGAAGGCAAGTGACCTGGATGGGTACTCTGCAGTGGACGAGACGTTGCGTGTAGCGTTATCAAACATTAGCACCAACGGTTTGGTCGCGCGCTTGGCGGCGGACTACGCGGGGTTGAGCATGCCCGCGCTCGTGGGTTCCGTGGGGTCCTCAACCGCATTGACTATCACCGGGTTACCTATAAGCACTAAGTTTATATACCTGAACGGATTGCCATACGGACTGGACGGTGATGGTTCCACCGAGGGCACTCTCTACGATGGGATAAACGACGTGGCGCTGTCGGAGAGTACTACGTCTATAACCATAGACCTCGCGGCGTTAGATCCCGCCGCGGGCACGTATTACATTTTCTGGGAAGCACAGACCGGCAGCAGTTACCGGGCCGTGCTGACCATGGACGATACCGCTCCTGATCCGGGGAGTTCAACGGACAGAACTCGGGTGTTCCTCTGTACGTTCACGTTCGCATACGTAGGGGGCACTAAGGTTATAACCGCTTTTACCGACCTTCGGGATTCACGTTTTGGTGTTATAGGCTCTCCGAATATACAGCCCGCAGATGGCACCACGGCACAGGATGTTACCAAGGGAAGCGGTATTAAAACCACGCACATCCAAGACAGTGCGGTTACTGCTGCCAAAATAGATAGTGTGAGTAATGGCATATTGATACCTATTGGAGGGATGCTGCCCTATGGGGGCGCTACAGCCCCTTCGGGATTCTTATTATGTGACGGTGCGGCTATAAGTCGCACAACCTACTCCGCGCTATACGCAATATTAGGCACAAAATTTGGCAGCGGAGATGGAAGCAGCACGTTCAATCTCCCGAATTTAGTGGATAAGATGCCTATAGGATCCGGAAACTTGTACGCCACCGGAGCCACTGGTGGAGAGGCTACTCACACTCTTACAACTACCGAGATGCCTTCCCATAGCCACAGTCATAACCATACTGCGACTGTGACCGACCCCGGCCACGCACATAATATGGGTAGAGGCGATAAAACTACTGCGGGTTCGACATCAAATGATCTATTGGGTTTAGGATACACAGGAGCAGATACGGGCACCGCAGTAACAGGCATATCGGTATCAATCAGCACAGACGCTACCACCAGCGGTAGTGGAAACGCCCATAACAATCTTCCCCCGTATCTGGCTGCTCCCTGGATCATCCGGGCGTATTAAAACTGGCTCATAATATATAAACATTTTATATACGACATAGAATATACTGTGGGCCGGGGAGGGTATGCCTCGTCAACTTGGTGCGGTTTTCATGCTGCAGGTGCCCGTTAAGGTGGTGGAAACACTCGGCACCGCCGACGAGGTGTATCATCTATGTACGGTGGAGACGCTGCCTGGCCGCGTAGAATCCGTGGGTGAATCCTATATAATAACCACGGACCGCGCCCCCGAGGATACCCAAGGCCCGAAGATGATCCCCCCTTCTATTTTAGCACGTGCGGTTGCAATACTTCGGCAGGAACCGGATGACAATGAGGCTGATACCGATGGAGAAGACGAGGAGTCCCCAGATGCATAAGTTAATACGTGGCTCAAAAGTAGCGCTCACGCTACTGCTTAGTTTGTTTGGCGTTGCGGAGTACGCGCATGCCCAAACAAAAATACGCTTGAAAGATCTTGCATTTGTCCCAGTTATCGACTCCACCGTAACACAAACGAACATAGGATTCAACGTCACAACCGGGACCATAATTGATACCCTCACCGTGGGCACCGGCACGGGTATGCTGTGCTTAAATGGTAACTGCCAATCCACATGGCCCAGCACGTTTATTGGCTCGGGCACTGCCTCATATTTCCCCCTTTGGGTATCATCGGATACCCTCGGGGATTCCCATTTCAAAGAAATTGATAGCCGGATCGCCGCGGATTCCGGATATACCTTGGGCGCCGATGTCATTGAGTCCACATACGCATTTGTATACAATAATCTTAATGTGGGAACAACATGGTATAATACCACCACCGGTCTGAATATTGCGGGGCCAATAAGATTTACTAACGCGGCACTGCCAGTAGTAAAAATATACGCCAACAATGATTACTTAATGTATATCTACAATCAATCAATGTCTTTTGGTATCGGGGCGAAAGCGCGTGACAAAGACGGAAATATAGCCATAGGATACATGGCGGGTACCAATGTCAATGGGGCTAATATTGGCATAGGAAGATATACACTAAATGCACTTGGTAGCGGTGGCGCAGGCGGAGCAAATAACACAGCTGTAGGTGACGGCGCTCTTGCGGACCTAACAGAATCCGGGGGGAATAGCGCTTTTGGTGCGGGGGCAGGTGGTTTAGCACATGGAATAGAAGGGGTGACATGTTTAGGTTTTTATACATGCTACGGTACAGCCGGCACCAATGCTGCTAATTTTGGAACATATGTGGGTTATCGTGCTGCAGGTCCCGCGTCCTATGGTGTAGCTCTCGGTGCTTGGAGTCGTGCTATAGGCACAAACAGTGTAGCCATTGGTCATGGAGTGTATTCTCCAAATCCGTACACAACAATTTTAGCCAATTACCTATACCCAATATCAGTTGGCATCAACACATCTACCACTACAGCTACACTCTCCATCTCTAGCCCGTCCTTGTCAGCATCTGAATATGTATTTGACATCTCTACCGGGGGAATAGGAGCGACACGCATTGTTTCAATGACAGGAGATGGTTCAATTGTTGCAACATCTTCCGTTGACGCAAAAGGAGTACTGTGTATCAATGGGGATTGTCGGTCCTCTTGGGGTACGGTAACAGGCGGAGACGTGTATTTAGCACACGACCAGACATATACAGGACGTAACACCTATACGAATGTTACTGAATTCAGTAGTTATGTAGTTGTTGGGTCTACAATAAATCCAGACGGGTCTATAGTATTCAAAGGATATTCCACTGCTCCAACTGCTGAGATAGGCAAGGTATACTTTGACTCCTCCACACTTCAATTAAAACTGAGCATGGATGGTGCAAACTATGTTGCGTTATCCACATCAACTGGTGGTGGAGTTGGTGATGTCACATTAGCCGGAGACAATCCATTTACAGGTTATAACACTTTCTCGAAAGCCGTTGCAGTTTCTAGCGCGGTTATAGCTAATGCCTACCAAATCTCAGGAAGCACAGTATTGGCAGTATTAACAAGCTCAACCAGTATTGCAGTTGGTAATACACAATCTAATACCACAACTTCTGCCGCCGCACGAGATACCCTAGTTGGGCACAACGCTGGAAGAGCAATTACATCTGGTTTTGATAATACATTTTTAGGTGCCTATGCGGGAGAACGTACAACAACTGGAGATAACAATATTTCTATTGGTGCGGGGGCGGGTACTTTTAATACCTCAGGTCAATATACAGTTGCAATCGGCGGATACGCAAATCACAACCATACTTCCAATATTTATTCAGTACTTGTAGGTCAATCCGCCGGGGAAAACCACACAACGGGGATATCATCTACATTCCTAGGCGCTGTTGCTGGCCAGTATCTTGTAAACGGAAGCTATAATACCGCAGTGGGGGCAGCAGCAATGCATCAAACTGTACGTGGTTCGGGAAACACTATTATTGGAGAAGAGGCCGCACCGAACTTTATAGTAGGAAGCAACAACAGTGTACTGGGATACTACGCTGGCTACCACATGACCACATCCTCTAATGTTGTAATTGGAGCCAACGCGGGGGAGTGGAACTATGGTAATGGTTCTGTATTTGTTGGATATCAAGCTGGAAACAAAAATACATACGGAGATTATAATACTTTTTTAGGATATCAAGCAGGATTCACAAATGCTGGGGATTATGACTACGATACCTTTGTTGGCTACCAAGCTGGGTACGCAAGCATAAGAGGGCTTAACTCTTGTCTTGGATACCAGTCGTGTGTATCAAATACTACAGGGATAAATGATACATATATAGGAGTATGGTCCGGGCGGTATAATACAACAGGAAGTTCAAACACTGTTACCGGATTCTTTGCCGGGCATGGAGCATTAGGTGGAACAACTTATTCAGGTGCTACACTTTATGGTAACCAAGCGGGATATAATTTAACAACCGGAGCCAATAATATTTTAATTGGACCACAGGCGGGTTACAATGTAACCACGGGTTCCAACAATATCATAATCGGTGTTAACCAAAACGCCCCCGCAGCTAACACAAACAGTTATCTCAATATCGGGAATACCCTTTTCGGGGATTTAGCTAACGCTAATATCGGTGTGGGCATTCCCTCCCCATCACAGAAATTAGATGTTAATGGTAACACAGCTATGGCAGGAACACTCATTTCAAGCGGTACAGGAACAAGCATTTTCATAGGGTCTGGTACTGTAGGTGGGACATGGGATGTTACCGGTGATGTATTTGGTAGCAACATATCTCATAACTTTGGTGTTAGAGATACGGTAACAATCACAGATGCTGGTTCATCCAACATATCTATTTCTTCCACCTCTGTAGGCATACGCGATAATGCTTATAGTACAGGAAAACTGTATACGAAGATAATCGCGGCAAATGCTTCCCTAGCCCTAACAGACAACGCAATTAATTTCATATATGTAACATGGAATAGTGGCACACCAATTTATGCCGCCACAACAGACAGAAGCATAATTAACAATTCTGATATAATAGCTGTTGCTAGAGTAGAAATGTCAGGCTCCGCCATTAAACACATTCTTTTAAATGGGAACACCGCGCTTGATCAGATGGCACAAAACTTAGATAGGATAATGCGCATACGTGGGCAGAGTGGTTTTGAGAAGGAAAGCGGACTCACAGTATCTTGTTCAACCACCTCACCCACCATAGGTTCTGGGTATCTTTTCTTCGGAAATAAGAGGTTTACCCTCGGTGCGTATGATACTGCCACCTACAATAATATGTACATTTATACACATAGTGGTGGATCGTGGATCGAAACAAATTCAAATTCACTAGTTAATAGTTACTATGATAATGGAACATCCACGGTATCATTAAACTCTAACAGGTATGTAGTAAACTACTTATATCGATTAGTGAGCGAATCAACAAATATGCTGGCAGTTGTGGTTAGCACAGGAGATTTCACACTAGCACAGGCGTTAGCTTCCGCTGGTACAATTCCAGCAACACCAGACGATTTTTCCTGGTTTTACTATCCAGTGGGTTCTGTGATAATGCAAAATGCAGCCACAACACCAACATTAGTGACGACATACAATCCCTCATCGGGAGTTTCCTATGCTTCTGTAATGTCTCACGGTGATTTATTAAACTTAGGTGCAGATGATCATCCCCAATATCTTTTAAAATCCGGTGGCACTATGACAGGTACACTAGATATGGGTGGCCAACCGATAATAAATGTTTCTACTGTAACAACAACGACTGTAAATAATTTTGTCTATTTCGCCGATACAGAAGCAAAACTTACTTCCGTTTTGGCGGCGGCGTCAATAACTGGCGGTGTCGTAAATATAGCATCCGGCACATACACCGGGACATGGTCTGCCTCCGGCGTAACCATTCGAGGAGCTGGAATAGGGAAAACCGTTTTGAAAATGCCGGACCTGACTGCTGGTCATGTTTTTATTGCTGGAAGCAGTACAACTATTTCAGATATGACCATCGATGGCAATAAAGTAAACCAATCCTCAAATACAGGTGGTTCTGGTATTTTACTTTCCAATGCTATTGAATCAAATTCATATTTCCATGATATAGAAATTATGAATACAATAAACGACGGGTTCCAATCCTATAATTCAACCCGATTTGTCCTTGAACGTTTAGACATCCATGACGTTGTAGGTTATAACGATATTATTTCCGGTGGTATTACCGCAGATATAGGATATAGTGGCGTAAAAATACAAATGCCCACATGGGACCAAGCGGCTTACGTAACCCTACGTGATATACATAGTTATAATAATGGACTAGATGGTGTTGAAGCACTAGCCTCCTATGTTGATGAATACAACGGAAGATACCACGACAATGGTCGTGCACAGAATTTTTCAATACATTCCTTGCCCTGTGCTGGTTTTTTCTCTGGATATCCTGCACATCATATTACCAATACTGGAACAAAAGTATGGGGAAACAATGGTAATGGACTTGATTTTGATAGAGTTAGCTATAGAAAAACTATTGCAGTTGAGTCGTCATCTAACGGATTATCAGGTATTTATTCTACAGATTATTCATCGTATACAGAAATAATCGGAGGAAGTTTTTATAATAATGATACCACCTCATATGCCGGAATATATAATTATGGAGGCATATATGATGGTGGCGGTACAGGTCATGTAATAACAGGGGCGAAATGTTTTAATAACCCTACTAATTCTACTCAAAAATATGGTATCTACTTGGGTTATTATACCGGTTTACCTAAACTATCAAGTTCAACCATATCTGGAAATATATGTAGTGAAAATTTAATTGCAGATTATGATTACACTCATATTACCAATTCCAACAACTTTCTTGATTCGGATACGGGTGGAGAAAAATATTTATCTTATCCCTTGGTGATAAGACCCAGTAAATCTGGAGTGAGCCTTAGCGTATCGTCAACAAACACTTCTGGTTACTATGGACTACAGGTATCTGATAATGTGACATATTTTGCTAGAGGAGCCTCTTATTTTGATGGTTCAGGTGGCCTACATTTAGGACTCACATCAGAATATTCCGGTGCAGGAGTAATTGATTTCTATAGTACGGATAATTATCTATATGGAACAACGAATTTATTGGTAATAGTACTAGGTGGAGTTGAACGAATGCGTATAAATGAATCCACCGTGACAGCATATGGCAAAATACATATTCCATCCAGTGGTTCGGGTATAGTATTCTCAGATGGCACAACACAATATACATCAAGAACAAAATATGTTGCCACAAGCTCCATGACAGTATCAGGTACGGGTGAGACATCAATGTTTAGTACTACAATATCTACTGGTTCATTAACTCTACCAGCCAATTATTTTTCACCGGGGAGAGTTATACGTGTTACCATTAGGGGACTTGTATCCACTACAGCAAGTGCTCCAGATGGGACAATACGGATTAAACTAGGTTCCACCGAGATATTCTCAGGGACAGTTACACTACCAGCCAACCTCACAAGCATGAGATTCAAAACCGAAATCGACATCTCATGTTCTTTTGCCGGAGCCAGTGGGACGGTTGTAGCAGAGGGTGAATCTTTAATACAGACAGCACCTGGTTTATCTACTCCAAGTTTTAGAGGCATATCCGGTGCAGAAACCACGGTGGATACTACGGCGTCACAGGCACTAGATGTCACATACCAATTTAGTGCGACAGGAAACAGCTTAGTAATAAAGTCAGCTACCGTAGAGGGATTATAATTTATTTAGGCATGTTGTAGTCACAGTTGGATTTTACTACTACCCGGAGGATGAATGCCAAACCCAGTGGATGACCTGCTGTTAAACACGTGCGAGTTCTTCTTGGAAGATGCCGGGCATTCAAGCACTGGAGTAGACAGTCTGGATTTTGTTGGCACCGTATGCCGTAAAATGCGTGCACTTCCCCCGGCCATGAAAAACGCATCCGCTGAAGATCTCGTGGCATACGTAAAGACGCACTGGGATAAAGTCGATGGTTTGGACGCCGCGGATGCAGCGCACTCGGGTAAAGTCGTGGTGGCTCTGGGCGTAAGCGACGGATTACCCAAAGCCGCGATCGTGTACCCGGCTAACGCGACTATGTATAATGGCAAGTGGCAGGATGTGATACCCTTGGTGTGTTCAACCGGAGCGTTTACCGGTACTGCCAGCGCTACCAGCATTTTCGACATGAGGCCAACGTATTACATTCAACCAGAAAAAAAATCACAGAAGGGGATACCGTATGGGAAAGCTGTTTGAGATGTTGCTATCGTTTCTGCTGAAATCGCCTGGAGGGGGTAAAACCGAACTCCGGTCACGTGCTGTGCTTGTGCTCGTATGCATCGGTATCCTGTTCAGCATCGCGCTCGGGGGGCAGATGGCGCGTTTTACCCCGCTACCGCAGTCATTCAATTTACTAAATCAGCGGGTGATCGCGTGTGAGACCACCAACAGCATTCAGGACCAGAAGCTGACGGATATAACAGCCACTCTGGAACGCATAGATCGTAATACCCAGGATACCCGCAGGGAGATCGCAATGCTGACCACTGCGCTTATACAGCCGAGCGCTCCGCCGGCAAGGCGTAATAAATGACCATGACACCAACAGAAGTTCTCAAAGAAGTATGCGACCGGGCACGCTTGAGTCCCGCATATAAACCCGTTGTTGACGCAGCGGGCAATGTTGTAACCACGTACTGTAATCTGGCGGTGCGCACGGTTGCCCAT
>Ga0153915_10004585_pt1 | contig 12745 bp, 12 predicted proteins | sample Opewatmetagenome_2_FD_107003 | JGI IMG/M metagenome (GOLD analysis project Ga0153915, IMG submission 107003) | Freshwater wetland microbial communities from Ohio, USA - Open water 3 Core 3 Depth 3 metaG | ecosystem: Environmental > Aquatic > Freshwater > Wetlands | place: USA: Ohio, Lake Erie... | reverse complement strand
TGATGCTGTGGGTGTATTATGCTGCCACGATTTTGCTGTTCGGCGCAAAATTCACCTGGGTTTATATCTCGAAAGCCAGGTCTAAGCCTCCGAGCGCACCACCAGTAAACCTTTAACGAGACGTGACGCCTGTTTGGGGACTGCCTGCGGTTGTTGTGAAGAATCCGCAAAAACTTGTATAATTGAATTATGCAGTTAGTCCGGGGGTCTTAACGAATCGATCATTGGAATTTGTCCTCTGGGGAGGTACCCATGTTTCAACGACTCATTCACGCGCGTTCATCTAAAAAGGTCACTATACTGTTGGTGCTGGTATTGATCTTCGGCCTGGCGCAGCCTGCCGCCGCCCAGGCTATTATTTATGGCGATACGGTGCCCGCGGACACACAGGTGGATCAAAACTTGATCCTGACCGGTTATAACGTGACCATCGACGGTACGGTCAATGGAGATGTGATGGCATTTGGTACGCGCATCACCGTTAACGGGACGGTCAACGGCAGCCTGGTGGCTGCGGCGGAATACGTCAACATCAACGGGCAGGTGACGGGTAATGTTTACTCTGCAGCTTTGCTATTGAATCTGGCGCCTTCTGCGAACATTAACCGCGATTTACTCTTCCTGGGCGTGCAGTTGAACTTGCAGCCCACCTCTACAATTGACCGGGATCTGCTAACCCTCTCCCTGCTGAGCGCCTCCTTCGCTGGTGAGGTCGGTCGGCAAACCTATGCTGAGATTGGACCGTCAGCGATCATCCAATTCATCTTCGATCTGGCTGGCTGGCCGCTGCCAAACTGGCTGGGATCTGGCTCCTTACCGCCCTCCTGGACAGCGCAGCGTTTTGCAGTTGCGCATCCTAACATCGTCACAACCCATCCCCTGACCTTGAGCGGCGCCGGCATGCAGCTTCTCCCAATAGCAGGCCGGACGCTTTTGGGAGGCGAGCAGGGGTCTTATTTTGCACCAAGCCCACAGATTGACCCTATGCGCTTGAGGGATTGGGGGATGGGCTTGCTGAGAAATTTGGCTGCTCTGTTGGTGGTTGGCCTGTTGATGTCATGGCTTGTACCTGGGACTCTGTCCAAGGCAAGTGAGCGCCTGCGGCATGATTTCTGGCCTTCGGTTGGGTGGGGGTTGGTGGTGTACCTGGTGGGGTGGTTTCTCTTTGCCTTGCTCTTTACGCTGATCCTTGCCCTGACGATCTTCTTATTAATGGTTTCATTCGTTAATATCGGCTTTCTGGTCGGTGGGGTCGGCTTGACCGGCTTAGGCCTGGCTTTTGTGCTGTTCGTCGTGAGCGTTGTCTATATCAGCAAGATCGTAGCTGCTTTCCTGTTTGGCAGACTGCTCTTGCGGCTGGTGAGTAAAAGGGCTGCAGAGGGCTGGGTTGCTCCCTTGCTGTTGGGGATCGTACTTTATGCATTGGTAGCCTCCATACCTTACCTGGGATTTGTCATCGCCACACTGGCAACATTCTTCGGGCTGGGTGCTCTATGGCTGGCAGTCCATCCGGTCAAAGCAGCCTCTGTCACGATTGCCCCAGTGGAGCCAGCTCCTGCAATTCTTGCCCCTGAGAATGAACCGGTTATAGAAGATAATCTCATGCCGGTAGTAGAACCGATTGAAGTTGTTAATCCGGTCCAGGAACAGCTTGAAGCTGCTCCTGAGGTGGAAAAACTGCCTGTGGCGGAAGAACTGCCGGTGGAAAAGGTAGTGGTTCCAGAGATGGAAGAACCGCCGTTGGAAGTCCCGGCTTTGGTCAAGAAGCCTGCCCGAAGGCGAAAACAAGCCGCGAGCTAAAGCAATGCCTGATTTTATTCCGGGAATAGAGCTTGGCCGACGCTTTTATTGGGAAGCAGTGCGGCCTCTATTGGATCGGTTTTACGCGGATCTACCTCACGCCGCAGCCTTGCTCGGACCGGGAAGCGAAGTGTTAGGCTTCGATACTCCCATGTCCATGGATCACGACTGGTACCCGAAAGTGCTAATCTTTCTGCGTGACCAGGATGCTAGTCTGGGAGAGCCTATGCGAGAGATGCTGCGGCAGAACCTGCCACAACGTTTCCTTGGATATGGGGTCTCTTCAGAGCCGGTTGAAGGGGAACCTGGGATACGTGTGATGGTAGAGAGGGATGGGGGGCTGGTGGAGCACAATGTTTTTCCGGTAACTTTGCGCAGCTTTGCCAGGAAATGGTTGGATTGGGATATCGATCAACCCCTGGACGCCGTAGATTGGCTGACCATCCCAGCGCAGACGCTGCGGATGATGACCGCTGGGGCAGTGTATTACGATGGAGTGGGTGAGCTGACCGCTTTCCGCCAGACCCTGACCTGGTATCCTCACGAGGTCTGGATGTATCTGCTGGCAGCCGGATGGAAGCGGATTGGCGAGGAAGAACATTTGATGCCGCGCGCCGGATATGTGGGCGATGAGACTGGCTCAGCGTTGATGGGTTCCAGGCTGGTGCGGGATGTGATGAGCCTGTGTTTTCTTCTCGAGAAGCAGTATGCTCCCTATCCAAAGTGGTTCGGCACAGCTTTCAGACAGTTGAAAAGCGCTGCAGAATTATCCCCTCTTCTCTGGAGTGCGCTACAAGCCAGCACCTGGCAAGAGCGGGAGGCTGCCCTGGGAGAGGCCTTTATCTATCTGGCGCGCTGGCATAACCGTCTGGGGATCACGGAGCCTCTCCCTGAGAAGCTGACCAGTTTCTTCGACCGCCCCTTCGATGTGATCTGGGGTTCAAAATTTGCAGATGAGATTTTCAAAGCGATCACTGATCCAGAGGTCAGGCGGATCGCAGAAAAGGGACTGATCGGGAGCATTGATCAATTCAGCGACAGCACTGATCTGCGCGGAAATGTTGCCTGGCGACAAAATCTGCGCAAGCTGTATGAATAACCTCGAAGGATGAAAAATGGAAGCTGATTTTAAAGACCGAGTTGTCATTGTCACCGGCGCTTCCAGCGGTATTGGCAGGGCGCTGGCGCTCCGGCTGGCTGACCAGGGGGCTTTTATGGCGCTGGCAGCCCGTGATGCAGAAAGATTGGGCATATTAGCAGAGGAATGCAATCGGCGTGGGGGTAAGGCGGTTCCCGTTCCCACCGATGTAAGCGTAGAGGGGCAGTGCCAGGCATTGGTGAACTGTACAGTTAAGGAATTTGGGCAGCTCGATATGTTGATCAATAATGCAGGCATCAGTGTGGGCAGCAAGTTGGAAGATCTGCCTGACCTGCATTTATTCAAGCAGGTGATGGATGTAAACTTTTATGGGATGGTTTACTGCACTTACTATGCTCTGCCGCACCTCAAAGCCAGCCAGGGCAGGCTTGTCAATGTATCCAGCCTGGGAGGCAAGCTGGCGATTCCTTACAACACATCATATATTGCCAGTAAGTTCGCCATGCACGGCTTTTCAGATTCGCTACGTATGGATTTGACGGGGTCAGGTGTCAGTGTGACGGTGGTGTGCCCGTATTGGGTAGTGACCGAATTTCACGAGCGCTTCATGAATAAAGATGGCAAGCCTAAAGGTCCTGAAGGCAGGGCGATGTACACGGAAAAGATGATGACTGCCGACCGCTGCGCTCAAATTATCTTGAAAGCTGCTACACAGCGCAAGCGGGAAGTATTGATGGGACCAGGCACATGGGGGGTGTGGATGAAGATGATAGCCCCTGGGTTTGTGGATAGGATCGCCGTAAACAGGGTCCTGAAACCTGCTGTCATCAGATTACAAAAGGGAAAGGATAAAAAATAAGATGGTTCTGCAGGCCAGATATGTCCACACCAATCTGGTCGCCGAGGATTGGCGCCTCCTGGCGGGCTTCTACCAGCGGGTGTTCGGCTGTGTGCCTGTTCCGCCTGAACGTGATCTGCAAGGTGAGAAGCTGGAACTCGGCACAAGCCTGCCGGGGGCGCATCTGCGCGGGATGCATCTACGGCTGCCCGGATATGGGAGCGAAGGTCCAACTTTAGAAATTTTTAGCTACGATCTGCTTGCAGATGGAGGTTCGAAAGTTGTCAATCGCCCTGGCTTTGCACATATTGCTTTCCAGGTGGAAGGCGTATCTGCAGCCCGGCAAGAGGTCCTGGCAGCGGGGGGTAAGCCGGTGGGAGAGGTCGTGAAAGTGCAAATCGCCGATGGGCGGAGGGTTACCTGGTGCTACGTGACCGACCCGGAAGGGAACGTGATCGAGCTGCAGGCATGGGAGTGAAGGTGGATCGACTCGCACATATTCCAGACAAAAAACAAGCCTTGCTCCGGCAGCTGGTGGATGAATTTGCGAATGTGCCAGGGGTAGCAGCAGTGGTCTTAGGTGGGTCTTACGCCTCGGGAAATCAGCACAAAGGCTCCGATATGGATATTGGTTTGTATTACCTGGCTGAAGCACCCTTCGAAATCGCCCAGATTCAACGAGTCGCTGAAAGCATTTCCCTCCGACCGCCCACAGTCACCGGCTTTTATGTTTGGGGGCATTGGGTGAATGGGGGCGCCTGGATTCAGACTGCCGCAGGAAAGGTGGATTTCTTATACCGCAGCCTGAATCAAGTTGAGCTCGCGATCGAAAAGGCTCAGGCTGGGATTGTCGAGCGTGACTACGAACAGCAGCCCACTCATGGTTTTTACAGCATCATCTACCTGGCAGAAACAGAAATCTGCATCCCGCTTTATGACCCTCAAAATCAAATTTCCCGGCTAAAACAGATGGTAAAACCTTACCCTCCCAAGCTGAAGGAGAAGGTCGTTGCCAATTCGCTGTGGAGTGCGGAGTTTACCCTGCTGCATGCCAGCACCTTTGCGCAGAAGGGGGATGTGTATAACACAGTTGGCTGCCTGACGCGGATATGTTCCAACCTCACCCAGGTGATCTTTGCTCTGAATGAAAAGTACTTTATCGGTGATAAGCGAGTTACAGAGATCATGTCGAGTTTCACGATCTTGCCAAAAGGATATCTCCAAAATATAACGAATATCTTGGCGCACCCTGGTGAAACTCCCCGCGAACTGATCGATAGTGTTGCAGGCATGCAAGCAGAATGGCAAAGCGTCGTGGCTTTAACTGGGGGAACTTACCAACCAGCGTTCAAGCTTTAATATGATCCGTTCGTAATCTTGAGGCGATATCTCGTATGAGGCAAAGAGTAAATTTATTTTTCGGTCTCTTATTAATCCTTGCCCTTTTATTCGCAGTAGGGTTATTTATTGTCTGTCGGATTAACCGGGATGCCACCCTGGTATCCATTTCTACAGATCGGCAGGCATACCAGGTGGGTGATATCGTACAAATCAGCATTCAAAACCAAGGGGATCGGTCTATCGACATCTACTGCCCAGAGTTTTGCGCATTAGGAAACTTTCCCACGCGAGTCGAAAGGTATATGGATGGACAGTGGGAGTATTTTGCTGGCTTTTGCCCCAGCATTGAGCCTCTCTTCGGGAGCGGCGTTCACAAAGGCGACTATGTCAGGCATAGGCTATTGGCCAGAGATTCATATGAGCTGGAAATCTCAAACTTTGAGGCTCTGCACCTGGCAACGACTGACAGATTGAGAATCGTTTACTTCGTAGGTGTCGCCAAGAGGCCTGTTTATTCGAATGAATTCACAGTCACGCCTTAATGGCGTGGTTGTTGACATGGGTAAATAGAATGTGTTTTGACATGCATTCCGTCTGCTTTTCCGCAATTGGGTGCAGCGCTGCTATAGTACGAGAATACATAACTTCGTTAAGGGCTCATCGAATTGGCAGCCTGCTCAGGCAGTTACTGGTACTAATAAAAGCGGCACCTGGGAGCGCATGGCGATCTTAGGTGCTACACTGCCAGACCAGAAGGCTTCGGTGCCTGCTTTGCCATGGGTGCTGAGGACAATCAGATCAGCTTTGACTTGGTCAGCTGTCTCAATGATGATCTCGGCAGGATCACCGCGCACGACTTCTGCAGACAGATGAAGCGGCAGGTCTTTCAGCCCATCTAAGCGTTGGCGCAGGTAATCTTCGGCGCCCAATTCTGCGGCTTCCAGCATGACATGCGTAGCGCCTGGCATCAGGCGGGCAGTGGCAGCCTGCTCGCCGGTCAAGGTGCCAACCGTGGGGACAACCATCACCAGGTGCAGGCTGGCTTTTAAGGCTTGAGCAAATTCAACCCCCGTAGTAAGACTCTGTTCGTGTTCAGAGTTTCCGTCCAACGGAACCAGGATTTTCTCGCAGGTGAAGGCTTTCGACTGGTCTTCCGTAGGACGAATCAGTAGAACGGGCGTCTTCTTGAAAGCGATCACCTGCTGTGCGATGCTGCCAAAAAGCAGGTCTCTCATGCCGCCGCGACCATGTGTGCAAAGGATCACCAGGTCAGGAGTAAATTCCTCCGTATGATCAGCGATGCTGCGCGCCACATCGCTCACTTCGGCAGTGTGCACGTGGGTCTTGACCTCAAACCCCTTAGGAAAGGTCTCTTCGACAATTTTTCCCAGGTATTGGCGAGCCTCATCCGAGTCGGTCAGATGGCGTTCAGAGTGAATTTCCTTTGGAGCATTTCGTTCAATGACATGGATCAGCGTAACAGATGCAAGCAGTTTTTGCGCCAGGAATTTCGCCGCCGGCAGGGCTGCTTCAGCTAAGTGAGAACCATCCAGAGGTACTAAAAGGTGTTTGAACATCTTCCTACCCTCCAAAGAAAACCTGATACAGTAGATAAAAATTCAACAGGATGATAAGCGCAGCTGCCAGGCTGACCAGGATTGTAGTGACTCGGTTATTGACTAGCACACCCATGATATCCCTCCGGCGGGTGAACATCACCAATGGAATGACGGCAAACGGCAAGCCAAAGCTGAGCACTACCTGGCTGATGACCAGGGTCCGGGTGGGGTCTAAACCAATGCTGATGACAATCAGGGAAGGCAGCATGGTTACTAGCCTGCGCAGCCAGGGTGGTATATGCCGATGCAAAAAGCCCTGCATGATCACTTGACCGGCCATCGTCCCTACCGAAGATGAGGACAGCCCGGCAGCCAGTAGGGAAATGGCAAACACCCATGAAGCAGATTTTCCCAGCAGAGGTTCCAATGTGCGGTGTGCTTCTTGGATCGTTCCGATTTCAGTCAATCCCTTCGTGAAGAAGGTCGAAGCTGCCATGATCAACATCGCGGCATTGATCAGGCTGGCCAAGCCCATGGCGATCAATACATCCAGAATCTCAAAGCGGAAGAGCCTTTTGAGCATGGCTGGTTCCCGGACGACAATCCGGTTCTGGGTTAATGCGGAATGCAGGAAGATCGCATGGGGCATTACCGTAGCTCCCAGGATGCCTGCAGCCAGCAGGATGCTTTCAGACCCCATGAACTGAGGCGTTATGGCGTGGTAAAGCACCTGGCTCCACTGTTGCTTGTCCAGAATCGTTTCGATCAGGTAGCTGACTGCCACTACACCCACCAGCACCGTGATCACTGCTTCTAATGGGCGAAAGCCGCGGCGTTCCAGGCCCAGGATCAGGAAGGTGGCGATGGCGGTGAAGATCCCTGCTAACCAGAGCGGGATACCCAACAAGAGGTTAAAACCCAGCGCTGCGCCTAAAAACTCCGCCAGGTCGGTAGCCATTGCCACCAGTTCCATCAGCACCCACATGCTAAGAACTACCGGGCGGGGGAACTGGTTCCGGCAATGTTCTGCCAGGTTCATCCCCGAGGCAATCCCCAGTTTGGCTGATAAAGATTGAATCAGCATGGCCATCAGGTTGCTCCCGATGATGACCCACAGAAGCATGTAACCAAACTTGGCGCCAGCCTGGATGTTGGTAGCAAAATTACCGGGATCCATGTAAGCCACGCTGGCTATGAAAGCCGGACCCAGGAAAGGCATCAGACGAGCGTACCAGCTTTTCTTGCTGCCACCCGAGAGAATTTCGGTGGCTGCCAGAATTGTTTTCGAATCGCCTGCCTGAACATTGGGTGGTTGATCAGATGATTTCATATAGCTCTCCGGCTAGTAGAATTTACGCTTATGATCTGACAATTTTAGGTGATCTTTTGAAAGATGTCGAGAGAGGAATCTTAAAAGTGTATAATATCGGAGGGAGGGGCTGTGTCCTGGATCAAGCTGGTTCATTGGAATGTCACTGAGGCTGAGCAGCGCGCCCGGATGATCGAATCTGCTGGTTATACTGTAGATATCCAACCCTTGGTTGGTCTGGAGTTTCTAAAAGCCTGGCGGGAGAAGCCTCCCGCGGCGATGATCGTTGATCTGTCGCGCTTGCCCTCCCAGGGGCGCGATATGGCTCTGGCAGTGCGGCACTCGAAAGCCACGCGTACCATCCCACTGATATTTGTTGATGGCGACCCGTTGAAGGTGAGGCGCATCCAGGACCTGCTCCCGGATGCCGTTTATACCAGTTGGGAAGCTATCTCCGATGTGCTGCAGCAGGCGATCGAGAATCCGCCGGCTCAACCGGTGGCGCCCAAATCTCTGTTTGATGCGTATGCAGGGCAGCCGCTGCCCAAGAAGCTCGGCATACGACCCGGCATGTCGGTACTGCTGGTAAAGGCGCCGCCTGGTTTTATCCAAACTCTGGGAGAATTGCCAGAAAATGCCACCCTCCAAGAGGGGGAGGATCAGACAGGCGAGCTGATCGTCTGGTTCGTGCGCTCCGCTCAGGAATTGCAACAGGATTTTGACGGATTAGCGCAGCGGCATGATTTCCGCCTGGTGTGGATTGCCTGGCCCAAGCGAGCTTCGGGAATCAAGACTGATCTCACCCAGCAGCTTGTGCGTGAAACAGGTTTGCAACGCGGCCTGGTGGATTTCAAGATTTGCTCGATCGATGCAACCTGGTCGGGCTTATGTTTTACCTGGCGAAAATAAGCCAGAGAAAAATGGGAAAGGAAGATTAAATCATGGAAAAAGCTTTTGATTTTGCAAAACTGCTCCCGCTGCTGATCCCCATTATCCTGGTTCAGATTGCTCTGCTGGTGGCAGCCATCCTCGACCTGGTCCGGCAGCCCAAGACACGTTGGCTGCCGAAATGGGCCTGGGTACTGATAATCCTGTTTGTAAGCATATTCGGACCAATCATTTACTTTATCTTTGGTCGCAAAGAGGAATGAACGATATGGCGGATTTGAACGATTCAAAGCCAGCGGTTCATCCCGAGCAGGTCGAAGAGCTGCCGCTGCCCACCCGCAATGGAGAAATTGCCATCCGCTGCGAGGGGCTTACCCGCTATTATGGTGAGGTGAAAGCGGTCGAAGATCTAGATTTGAGCGTCCCTTATGGCTCAATTTTCGGCTTTTTGGGACGCAACGGCGCTGGCAAGACGACCACCATCCGTATGTTCACCGGGCTGGCGCACCCCACACGCGGCTCAGCCTGGGTAGGCGGCATCGAGACCACCGGCGCCGACAGCGCCGCTCGGCGCATGTTCGGATACCTCCCACAAGACCCCGCCTTCTATAACTGGATGACTCCCCGCGAATACCTGGATTTCAGCGCTCGCCTGTTCGGCATGTCCCCTGTGGAAACCCGGCAGCGCATAGGCGAAATGCTTGAGCTGGTAGGTTTAGAGGAAGCTGCCAAACGGCGTATCGGCGGTTTTTCGGGCGGCATGATCCAGCGCATGGGTATTGCCCAGGCGATGATCCACAATCCCCCGGTACTTTTCCTGGATGAACCGACCAGCGCTCTCGACCCTGCCGGACGTTACGAGGTGCTCGACCTGATCTCACGCCTGCGGGGGAGGGTGACGGTTTTCCTCTCCAGCCATATCCTGGCTGATATTGAGAGGGTGTGTGACACGATCGCCATCATCCGCAGCGGGCGTCTGGAGCTGGTCTCTGGTAAGCAGGAGCTGATGGAACGTTATGCGATCAGCGCGGTTGAGCTGGAGTTCGATTACAGCCATCTGCCAATACCAGAGGCGTTTCTGGCAGATGTGCGCTCCCAATCTTGGGTTGCAGCTGTGACTCAGGATCAGAGCGTTTTGCGCCTCGCCGTGAGCAATATAGATGAAGGCAAACAGGCTTTGCTAACACTGCTAGCGAAGCATGGCCTGGTGCTCAATCGTTATGAATGGGTGCGCCCGACTTTGGAAGAAATATTCCTGGAGGTGAGTGCTTAATGTTAACTCTCTTTTACATCTTATCGATCCTCCTGATGATTCTTATGCCCGTGCTCCTGGCTGTGCTGCTCCGGCGTCGTTTCGTGGTACCCTGGTTCTTATTCTGCGCTGGTATCCTTACCTTTACTGCATCGCAGGTGGTCCACCTGCCTCTGAACGCCTGGCTGGCAGACCTGGGCATCTTACCCCACGCGGGCAATTCTGTGACGCCTCCGCTCTGGCAGTATGCCCTGGTGGCAGGGCTGACAGCCGGGTTGTGTGAAGAGCTGGCGCGCGTCGCTGGTTATGCCATCCTCAGACATCACCGTTCTTTTGAAGATGGTCTCATGATAGGTTTGGGTCACGGCGGGTTTGAGTCCATGGTTTTCGGCGGCGTGATGACTGCCGCGGGTATCAGTGCTTTGCTGCCACTGGTAGGCAAGGATCTGGGCACGCTGGGTCTTTCTGCGGAACAGTTAACCGCTCTGCAAAAACAGCTTCAAGTGCTCTTGGGTTCTCCCTGGCTGGCTTTTATGCCCCTGGTCGAGCGCCTCCTGGCGATGACGGCGCATGTTATCTTTTCCATGATGGTCCTGCGCGCCTTCACGAAACACAATCCCTGGTACGTGGTTTTAGCGATTGCCTACCATGCGGCTGTGGATTTTGGGGCGGTTTATTTTGTTCAATCGCTTGAAAGCTCCAATTTTTGGCTGCTGGAAGGCGCTTTTGCGTTGATACTCCTGCCAGGGGTGATCTGGCTGGTGCGTATCTTCCCGCGCAAGGACCCCACCCAGGTGCGGCATACGGCGCCGATGTCTGCCGAATGGGCGGTGTTTGGGATTGCCTTGCGCAAAGAGCTCCTGCAGATGTGGCGTACAAAAAGATTGCTGGTTGTTGCAGCCGTGTTTGGCCTGTTCGGTATGGCCTCGCCGGTGATGGCCTATTTTCTACCGCAAATGTTCAAAGCTATCCCTGGGGCAGAACAGTTCGCTGGCCTGATCCCTCAACCTACTGTAGTGGATGCCTTGACCCAATTTTCCAAGAATATCACTCAGTTCGGGTTCATCCTGGCGATCTTCATGGGCATGAGCGCGGTGGCTGGGGAAAAAGAACGCGGCACAGCCAGCCTGGTGCTCAGCAAGCCAATGACGCGCTGGGCATTTGTGACCAGCAAATTCACCGCCCAGGTGCTGGTTTACCTGGTGGGATTCCTGCTTGCTCTGGTCGGAGCCTATTTTTACATTGTCGTATTGTTTGGCGCCTATGATTTTGGGACTTTAGCTTTCGTCACCTTCCTGCTTCTGGCCTGGCTGCTGCCTTTTGTCGCCCTGACCCTGGATGGCAGCGTGATCGGCGGCAGTACGACCGCCGCGGCCGGGATTGCCCTGGTGGGGTCGGTGGCTTTGCTGCTGGCGGGCAATATCCCCCAATATGGCAGCCTGATGCCCTCCGGGTTGACCGCCTGGGCTGCTCAGATCGGTGCGGGTGTGCTGCCGGTCTCTCCCAACGGTGGAGCGCTGGCTGCCAGCCTGGCGCTAACCGTGATCGGATTGATTGTCGCCATCGCGGTCTTTGAGCGGCAAGAACTCTAATGCACAAGAAAGAAATCTATAAATCTGCTCGTACGATGTGGGCGACCAATTAAGTAGGTATAGCAAAATGACCCGACTGTCATGGCGAGCCGTTTTTGCGAAGCAATGTACTCATTGCAGCAATCTCGATTTACGATAAGATTGCTGCAATAAAAAAAACGGATTGCTGCAATCAAAAGCAGATTGCTGTAATCAAGAAAAAACAAATTGCTGCACTGCCCAGGAGCGGCGGTTCGCAATGACATCCCAATCAAATCAGGAGCTTTGCATGCAGATTGAAATTACCAAACCAGGTCCTTTGCTCGATGAACGAGGTCGCCTGGCTCAAGTGGGCTGGTCACGCCAGCAAACCCTGGACTGCAACCTGGAAAACGCCCGTTTTTACATGATACGCCCTTTCCAGCGCTTTCGAATTAAACGCTGGGATTATTATGCGGTTTTTACCCCCAGGCGCTTCTTTTCTGCCACTGTCGCTGATTTAGGATACGCGGGTAATTTATTCGTCTATACCCTCGATTTCGCTACCCATGAGTTGCACGAGGAAGGCCTAGTTATTCCTCTGGGAAAGGGTATTTCCTTGCCACGCAACAGCCCGGAGGGCGAAAGCCATTTCGAAGACAGCCGCCTCCGGCTGCACTTTTCGGCCAGACCGGAGGGTCGCAGGGTGGAGGTGAATTGGCCGGCTTTCCACGGTGGTCAAGGCATCCAGGCGGAGATCAATTTGGAATATTTACCCGCCCACGAGTCGATGACGATCGTTATTCCCATCGGGAGAAAGCGTTTCTACTACAACCGAAAGATAAATTGCATGCCTGCCGAGGGATTTATCCAGTATGGGGATGTGCGCGAGCAGCTCAAGCCGTCTGAAAGCATTGGCTCGTTGGATTGGGGGAGGGGGGTCTGGGAATACCGCAGCTTCTGGAATTGGGCAAGCGCTTCCGGATTCCTGCCGGACGGTCGCACCGTGGGATTAAACCTGGGCTGTGGTTTTGGTGATCTCTCGGCTGCCACGGAAAACTGCCTGGTGCTGGGTGGGAAGGTGCACAAGCTGGAGCAGGTGACCTTTG
>Ga0153915_10004584_pt1 | contig 12746 bp, 16 predicted proteins | sample Opewatmetagenome_2_FD_107003 | JGI IMG/M metagenome (GOLD analysis project Ga0153915, IMG submission 107003) | Freshwater wetland microbial communities from Ohio, USA - Open water 3 Core 3 Depth 3 metaG | ecosystem: Environmental > Aquatic > Freshwater > Wetlands | place: USA: Ohio, Lake Erie... | reverse complement strand
GTTTGATAATCTTTCGGGCTTCCCGGCACTATCGTTATTGTTCCATCGGGGGATACTTCCATAACGCGTTTTGTATTCATCTTATTATCTCCTGAATAAAAGAACTTCATTTTTTGGTTATACCATAATTATATCATATATTATAATGTTTGTCAATAGTACTATTGACAGGTGTTTTTATGTACGCTATAATGTACATGTATGAATACTAAAACAACAATGCCAATTTCAAAAGCCAGGGCTAAAATTTTTGATATTGCCAAGGAAGTGCAAAAAACTTCTAATCACTACACCTTAACAGAAAGGGGGAAACCAAGAGTTGTTATAATCTCTGCCAAGGATTTTGAATCATATCAGGAAACTTTAGAAGTAATAAAAGATTTTCCCTGTCTTGAAAAAGATATTAAAAAAGCCGAAAAAGAATATAAAACAGGCGATGTTTTTAGTTTAGAGGAAGTTTTAGCTGAAGAAGGATATGTACCAGATAGTTCTCGCAAGAACCGCAAAAAAAGATCTAAATAAAATCGCAAGCAATTATAAGCCGCAGGTTATCGCGGCTTTATTTGATTTAAGAAAAGACCCGTTTTTGGGAAAGCAGTTAAGGGGAAAATTTAAGAGTTGTTATTCTTTAAGAGTTTGGCCATATAGGATTATATACAAAGTCTACAGGAAAAAACTGGTGATTTTCATTATTCGCATCGGGCATAGGCAGGGCGTGTATGGGTAAATAAGTTGATTTTTTTGGGAATTTTTGGTATAAAAAAGAATATGGAGTTTAAAGGTTTGGATGGAGATTTTTATAGCCCTACAAAAGGAAACTTATCTTCTTTACAAGTGATTGAGGAGATTTTGTCTTATATTAAAGAAAGGCCGGAGAAGTTCTATGATATAATTGTCGGATGCGATTCTTCTTCGGGTCTAGAACCGAATTTCCCCGTAGCAATAGCAATTTTAAGAAAAGGGGAGGGGGGAAGATTTTTTTTAAAAAAAGTAAAATATCCTTCTGATTTTAACAAAAGATTTATTAACTGGAGAAACAGGATTTTGCAGGAAGTATTATTGTCTTGCGAGCTGGCTTTAATCTTAAGAGATGAGATTGAGAAGAAAATAGACAGCAGTTTTAATTACCAATTTGAATATATTCATGCAGACATTGGAGAAAATGGGGCAACAAAAGATATGATTAAAGAATTAACAGGTTTGATAAGGGGCAACGGCTTTGAGCCGATAATTAAGCCTTATTCTTGCGTTGCCTCTGTAGTAGCCCATCGTTACTCATGAAATCAAAAGAGTTAAGAAAAAAATACCTTTCTTTTTTTGAAGAAAAAAAACATAAAATTGTTCCTTCTTCTTCGCTTCTACCCAAAGATCCAAGCGTACTTTTTACTACTGCCGGTATGCAGCAGTTCAAACCCTATTATTTAGGACAAGAGTCGCCCTATGGGAAAAATACTGCTTCCTGTCAAAAATGCTTTAGAAGTTCTGACATAGAAGAAGTAGGAGATGAAAGACACCTTACCTTTTTTGAGATGCTGGGAAATTTTTCTTTTGGCGGATATTTTAAAAAAGAAGCGATTGAGTTAGCAAAAGAATTCTTGGATTTTCTAGGAATCACAATAGAGTACGTTACTGTTTTTGAGGGAGATAAAAACACTCCGAAAGATAAAGAATCAGCGGAAATCTGGCAGAAACTGGGTTTTTCAGAAGAAAAAGGCAATTTGAAGTTTTACAGCAAAGAAGAAAATTTTTGGGGGCCAACAGGCCAAGAAGGTCCATGCGGCCCGACGACTGAAATCTACGCTTCAGGCATTGAAGTATGGAACATTGTTTTCAACCAGTATTATTATAAAGATAAAAAATTGGAAAAGCTAGAAACACCTGGCATTGATACTGGAATGGGCTTAGAAAGATTAGCCAAGGTTGCACAAAATAAAGAAACAATATTTGAAACAGATTTGTTCGAACCCATTATTAAAGAAATTAAGTCTTTATCTCAAAAAGAAGATAAGAAAGCTTTAAGAATCATTGCCGATCATATTAAAGCCGCCACTTTTATCTTGTCAGAGAATATTGAGCCTTCAAATGTTGAGCAGGGTTATGTTTTAAGGCGTTTGATCAGAAGAAGCGTAAGATATGCTAAGCAACTGGGAATTGAAGATATTTTTTGTCATAAAATCGCCAAAACTGTTATTGAGCTTTACAAAAACATTTATCCTGAGCTTCGTGATAATCAGGACTTTATTTTCGAACAATTTATCAAAGAAGAAGAAAAATTCCAAAAAACCATAGAAAGGGGGTTAAGAGAATTTGAAAAATTAGATGAGATAACAGGGAAAAAAGCTTTTGATTTGTACCAAAACTACGGCTTTCCTTTAGAATTAACAGAAGAATTGGCAGAAGAAAAAGGAATTAAATTAAACAAAGAAGAATTTAAAATGGCGTTTGATCATCATCAAGAAGTTTCTCGCAAAGGGGCAGAGTTAAAGTTTAAAGGCGGGTTAGCTGACCATTCGGAAAAAACGACAAAGTATCATACTGCCACTCATTTACTTTTGGCTTCTTTAAGAAAAATTTTGGGCGATCATGTTTTCCAAAAAGGGAGCAATATTACAGCAGAAAGATTAAGGTTTGATTTTTCCCATAAAGAAAAATTGACTAAAGAACAAATTGAAAAGATAGAGAATCTGGTTAATCAGAAAATAGGGGAGGATTTGGAGGTAAAATCCGAAGAAATGCCCTTGGACGAAGCGAAAAAACAGGGAGTAATGGGCGTTTTTGGAGAAAAATACGGAGCCAAAGTGAAAGTTTACACCATAGGAGATTTTTCGAAAGAAATCTGCGGAGGTCCTCACGTCAAAAGAACTTCAGAGCTTGGTCATTTTAAAATTATTAAAGAAGAATCTTCTTCATCCGGCGTGCGCCGAATCAGGGCCGTCTTGGAATAAAAAAAGGATTTGGTATAATTAACTAATGGAATTAAAGTTTGGTAAAAAAAAGGAAGCCCCTTTTATGGTTTTGGATATTGGCACAGAAGCAGTTAAGGCTGTATTTGTTAAGAAAAACAATGGAAAAGTTTTTATTTTAAGCTCTTCTGTACAGTATTTTAGAGAAGAGGGAATTTTTAATAAAGGTTTTTCGCAAGAAGAGTTTGAAATGGAGATAATAAAAAGAACCGTTTTGGCGGCAAAAAAAGAAGCTGTTTCGCTTATTCTTGCAAAAGAGCATATTAAAGAACCGATTCCCGTTGTTCTGACCTTAAGCCCGAAAATACTCAAAGCCAGGGTCGCTGAGGGAATTTGCGCAAGAGAAAAAAGAGAAAAGAAAATATCTAAAAAAGAGCAAAAGATCATTTACAAGTATATTCTAAAAGCTGCCAAAGATGATATTCTGAAAGAAAATTTTGAGAAGTCAGGGATTCTTCCTAAAGAAATTAATTTTCTCTTTTTAGAGATTATAAATAAAGAGATTGATGGATACAAAGTTTCTGATATTCAGAATTATCAGGGCAAGAACCTTGCATTTAAAATTTTAGCCGTGTTTATTCTTAATTCTTATTTAGAAAAAATATCTAAAACATTGCAAGATCTAGGTATGCAGGTTTTAGAAACAGTCCATTTGGTTCAAGCTGTTAAAGTTTTATTTAAAGACGGAGATTTTTTTGATATAGGAGGAGAAGTTATTCAAGCCTTTTTTCTTAAATCAGGAGTATTAGAGAGTATAGAATTATTCAACAAAGGAGGGGCTGATTTTACAGAAAGAATATTCGATGTCTTTACAATTGATAAAGAAGAAGCAAGAAGGTTGAAAGAGAAATATTCCAAAGGTTTTTTAAGCCCGGAAACAGAAAACAGAATTAAAGAAATTTTTTCGGTTGAGAAAAAAATCTGGAGAGACCTTTTTAAAAAAAGTCAAAAATCATCAGTTTTTCTTTTTGGGGGCGGAAGCGCCCTTGCAGAAGTAAAAAACATATTCAAGAGAAGAAAAGTTATTGATCTTAATGATTTGAAATCAGTTCAAGACCTAAGCAAAAAAACAAAAGATCCCCAATTTATTCCAAGTATTTTAATTTCTTTATTAACTTAAATTACAAAATATATGGCGAAAAAGTTTTTTGATATAATACCACCGGATTCAGCACCTGCTAAAAATATTATACAAGAAAAGCCCGTTTTGCCGGGAAAAAAGAAAAAAAGGAGAATATTTTTAAAGGGCTTAATAGTTTTATTTATTTGTTTGTTTTTAGTATTGATTTTAGGATTTTTTCTTTTTCCTAAAACCGAAATAGAAATAAAACCAAAGAAATTTACAATTACCTTGCAGGACAAGGTTACCATAGATCTTAATGCTGAAAATTATAGTTTTGAAGAGAAAATTATGCCGGGCAGCCTTTCTGAAGACGAAAGGATTTTAGAAGAAGATTTTGCTTCAACGGGCAAAACAACAACAGAGAAAAAGGCAACCGGGAAAATAGTGGTTTACAATGAGTATTCTACTTTTTCTAGAAGTTTGGTGCCTTCTCGTTTTGTTTCGGCAGATGGCAAGCTTTTTTGGTCAACAGAGAGTATAACAATCCCGGGCTATAAAAAAGAAGGAGGAAAAATTATTCCGGGAGAAAAAGAAGTTAAGGTTGAAGCGGCGAAAGCAGGAGAGGATTATAATATAGGGCCAACCACCTTTGCCCTGCCCGCTTTGGCCGGATCTGCTCTTTATACCACTATTTATGCTAAATCTTTTTCTCCAATGTCAGGGGGCGCGATTGGAGAAATTTCTCAGGTCACAGAGCAGGATTTAAAAAATGCCCAAGACGCTTTGGTTAAAAAAGCCAAAGAATTAAGCAAAGAAGCTTTGTCTACAAGGTTGCCGATAGGATTTATTTTATTAGACGAAACAATCTCCCAAGAGATTCTAGAAACAACTACTGAAGCTAAGGCAAAAGATTTAGCAGAATCTTTTAAATATAAGACAACGGTCAAATCCAGCGCATTTTCTTTTAGAAAAGAACACCTGAATGATTTTATTGAAAGTTTGATTAATCTCAATATTAAAGAAAATGAAAAGTTTCTGGAAGAAAGTTTGAATATAAGCTATTCTTTAGAATCAATAGACTTAACTTCTGGTAAACTTGTTTTAGAAATAAAAGCAGAAGTGCAGGTTTATAAAGATATTAATGTTGAAGAGCTTAAAAAAGTGCTTTTGGGAAAAACTAAAACAGAAGCAGAAATGCTTTTGAAGAGCCTAGACGAGATTTCAGAATTTAGTATTAAAAACAGGCCCTTTTTAAGAAAAAGAATACCAGAAGATACGCAAAAAGTTGAGGTGAATGTTAACCTTGACTAATTTATTTAATTTTGCTAAACTAATTAATTGCAAATGACAAAAGAAAAAATTGTATTAAAGAAAACCGGCGTTATTTTAGAGGCTTTGCCCAGTTTAAGTTTTAAGGTTAAAACAGAAGACGGATTGGAAATAATAGCCCATTTGGCAGGAAAGCTGAGAATCCATAGAATTAAGATTTTGCCTGGTGATAAAGTTTCTGTAGAAATGAGTCCTTATGATGACCGCCGGGGAAGAATAGTTTACAGATTAAAATGAAAGTAAAGCCATCAGTTAAAAAAATATGCAAAGATTGTAAAATCGTCCGAAGAAAGGGACGAGTTTATGTTATTTGTCCCAAAAACCCAAAACATAAACAAAGACAGGGTTCTTAATTATGCCAAGAATTGTAGGGGTTAATATACCTCCGGAAAAAAGAATAGAAATAAGCTTGACCTATATATTTGGAATAGGTCGTTCTTTGTCTAAAAAGATATTGGCTGAGGCCAAAATTAACCCGAACAGGAAAGCGGGTCAGTTAACAGCCGATGAAATTAACAAACTGAAAGATATAATTGACAAAAACTTTAAAACAGAAGGTCTTCTAAAAAGAGATATTATAGCAAATATAAAAAGACTGAAAGAAATCGGCTCCTGGAGGGGATTTAGACATATTAAAGGTCTTCCGGCAAGGGGGCAGAGAACAAAAACCAACAATAGAACAGTAAGGGGAAATGTCAGGAAAACCGTTGGTTCTGGCAGAAAACCGCCTCCAGGGCCAACCTAATAAGTAAATAATATGGGGAAAAAGAGAATTATTAAAAAATCCGAAGAAGAGCTTTTGAAAGAAAAAGAAGTAGTTGACGCCGGAGTGAAGAAAGATATTAAGGCAAAAATGGTCCTAAGAGACAAAGAGGGCAATCTTTATATTTCTTCAACCTATAATAACACAATAGTCACCTTAACCGATTCTTTGGGAAAAGTTTTGGCTTGGAGAAGCGCGGGCGCAATAGGTTTTAAGGGCACCAAAAAAGCCACTCCTTTTGCAGCTTCAAAAGTAGCTGAAGCTTTATGCATAATAGCTGATAAAATGGGAGTTTCAAAGATTAATGTTTTTGTAAAAGGAATAGGATCAGGCCGCGATTCAGCTATTAGGTCTTTGGCCTCCCACGGTTTGGAAATTCTGTCCATTACGGATATTACACCCATTCCTCATAATGGATGCAGGCCCAAAAAATCAAGAAGAGTTTAATTTATGGATAATAAAAAGTGTAAAATTTGCAGAAGATTGGGAACAAAACTTTTTTTAAAAGGGGAACGTTGCCTTTCTCCTAAGTGCGCAATGATTAAAAGTCCTTATTCTCCAGGAGAGAAAAGAAAGAAAAGGGCAAGATCTGGTTTTTCCGAATACGCCAAAGAGCTTTCTGAAAAACAGAAAATAAAAAACTGGTATAATCTAAGAGAAAGGCAGTTTTCTAATTATGTCCAAGGTGTTTTAAATAGGAAAAACCAAAAAGAGGATGCTGGCACAGCCTTGATTAAGAAGCTGGAGTTTAGATTAGATAATGTAGTTTTTCGTTTGGGGTTTGCCTCTTCAAGAAAAATGGCCAGGCAGCTGGTTAGCCACGGTCATTTTTTTGTAAATAGCAGAAGAATCGATGTCCCTTCTTATGAAGTAAAAAAGGGTGATGTTATAGGTTTGCACCCTTCTTCTAAAAATAAAAACTTTTTAAAGAATATTATCCCTGTTTTAAAAAAACATCAGGCTCCTTCTTGGATTAAATTTGATATAGAGAAGCTTGAGGCTGAAGTAATAGGAGAGCCATCTTTGCAAGAAGCTTCTTTGCCGGGCGAGATACTAACTATTTTTGAATTTTATTCAAAATAAATAATAATTAATTTAATAATTATATGATACTTTTACCTAAACCTCCAAAAGTTATTAATAAAAAAGAAAATTCAGCCACCTTTGAAATAGAGGCCCTGTACCCTGGCTACGGGATTACTGTTGCTAATTCTTTAAGGAGGGTTTTACTTTCTTCTTTGCCGGGAGCGGCGATAACCCAAATAAAGATTAAAGGGGTTCAGCACGAATATTCAACTATTTCCGGGATCGTAGAAGACGTTATAACCATAGTTATGAACTTAAAAAATTTAAGGTTTAAAGTTTATACAACAGAACCTGTAAAAGCAACCCTGAAAGTTAAAGGGGAGAAGACCGTGAAAGGATCTGATATAAAAATACCAAGCCAAGTGGAATTAATTAACAAATCAGCTCATATAGCAACCCTAACTTCAAAAACAGCTGATTTGGATATGGAGATTCAAATTGAAAAAGGCATAGGTTATGAGCCCGTAGAAAACAGAAAAAAGAAGGATAAGCTGGAAATCGGAGTAATCTCCGTAGACGCTATTTTCACTCCCATTCAAAGAGTTAATTATAAAGTAGATAATATGAGAGTTGGAGACAGAACTGATTTTGATAAGGTTACTTTAGATATAACCACAGACGGAACAATCACTCCTGAGCTTGCTCTTTTTGAAGCTTCAAAAATATTAGTTGATCACTTTTCTTTATTCGTCAACAGTTTGACTCCTAAAGAATCGGCTCCTGCCAAACCCGAGAAAGAAGATAAGAAAGAAACTAGAAAAAAATCAACCAAGAAGAAAAAGCCCGACGCCGCCAAGGCTAAGACGGGCAAGTAACATGAGAAAGTTGAAAAAAGGAAGAAAATTTTCAAGGGGAAAAGATCAGAGGAAAGCTTTAATGATATCTTTGGCAAGATCTTTATTTTTGCATGGAAAAATAACAACTACTGAAGCTAAAGCGAAAGAGCTTTCTCCTTTTGCTCAGAAAATTATTACCCGTTCTAAAAAAGAGAGTTTGGTTTACAGAAGGTTTTTAGTAGGTTGTTTTGGAGTTAAAGTAAGCAAGAAGTTAATTGAGGAAACAGCCCCCAAGTATAAAGACAGAAAAGGAGGTTATACAAGAATAATCAAACTGCCCCCAAGAAAATTAGACGGGGCTAAAATGGCAATAATAGAATTAGTATGACTAGAGAAACACACACAATAGACGCAAAAGACAAAATACTGGGAAGATTAGCTAGTCAAATAGCATTTCTTCTTAGAGGCAAGCAAAAACCTGATTTTACACCCAACAAGGATACGGGCGATATTGTTGTGGTAAAAAATGCTGATAAGATTAGAGTAACCGGTAAAAAATACAGCAATAAAATATACTACCGGCATACTGGATATATGGGGGGATTGAAAGAGGCCGCTTTTAAAGAGATATTTGAGGAAAGGCCCTCCCAAGTTATTAGAAAAGCAGTTTACGGCATGCTTCCTAAAAACAAATTAAGAGACGAACAAATTAAAAGATTAAAATTTGAAAAATGACTGCAGAAAAAAAGACAACCAAAAAACCAACCAAGAAAGAGAAATATTTTCAGGCAGTTGGCCGAAGAAAAACCGCTGTTGCCAGAGTGAGGCTTTTTGACAAGGGGGACAAATCAATCATTATTAATGAAAAAGATTACAAGAATTATTTTCCGGCTTTAGAGCTTCAACAAACAGTTGAATCACCCTTAGACAAAATGAAAATAGAAGAAAAGTTTAAGATAATAGCTAAGGTGCAAGGAGGTGGGCTGAATGCTCAAGCAGAAGCGATGCGCCATGGAATTTCCAGAGCGTTGGTTAAGTTTAACGAGGACTTTAAAAAACGTTTGAGAAAAGCAGGTTTCTTGACCCGTGATTCAAGAACGAGAGAGAGAAAGAAATTCGGTCTAAAGCGCGCCCGCCGAGCCCCTCAATGGTCCAAGAGATAAAAGAAAATCCCTCTGTAATCCAGAGGGATTTTTACTTTCTTTGCGTAAGGGTAATTTTGGTACTCATTTTGAACCTCCTGGGTATCGCACCCAACTTTAGTCAGCATCACGCCGACAAGGTTAATAAAAAGAACTTTACTGAACTAAAATAATATTAACTTCTTTATTCTATTTTGTCCATCGATAATACTTTTTGAGCATATGCTCAAAAAGTATTATTGGTGTTTTTTTGTTTGCCCCTCTACAAAAGAGGGGTTTTTTGATACAATACTATAATGAATATTTTAAAGGCATTAGTTTTATTTTTACTGCTGTCGAGCTTAGTTTCAACGGTTTTTTTCTTTTTTAAGATTGATGACTTGCCTTCAAAAGAGCATTTACTAGATTCAATTTACCAGCAGCCCGTTCAAAAAGAAGTGGATCTTTCTGTTGAGCCATTTGAGTTAAAAAAAGAGAAATTTATTTATAAAATAACTCCCAGGTATCACTATGAAATTTCAGGCCTTTTGGTAGCTGATTACAGTTATGACAACTGGCTTGATATGTTCAGAAGAAAAGACCCTTGGTATAAAAAAGATGTTTGCCTTATTTGGGGTTATAATGCTCAATCCGAGAATTACAAAGAAGTAAATTTTAGATATAAAGACCGCGATTGTTTCTGGAGCACTGAAAAAGAAGGGCTGATTTTTAATAATAATGAGATTTCAATGAATCATCTTTTTCCCTCCAATGGAAAAATCGAAAGCTTAATAGAAAAAGCCAAAATAGGAGACCAGGTGCATATAAAGGGCTATTTGGTTAATTATCAGGTTATTGGTTTAGACACTAATTTTTTTATGAACAGCAGTTCTGGTAAAGATGACAAGGGTTTTGAAGTTATATATGTTACTGATTTTGAGATTTTAGCCGAAGGAAACACAGGTTATAAAATTTTATACCACTTAAGTAAATATATTTCTTTCGTTTTATTTGTTATTTATATAATTGTTTATTTTATCTCTCTGGGAAGAAAGCCAGCCATTAAAAAGAAAGAAGTGGTGACAGAACTTGATACAGATCCTCTTAGGGAGAAAAACTTTCCCGCGGCTTTCAAAGACAGAGATTGAACAAATTTATGCTTAAAGAAATTATTGACAAATATTATTTAAATAGGCAAAAAAGCAAAGGCAAAAAGAGCCAGACACACTTTTATATCAGCCAGGCAGGCAAATGCCCCAGAACTGTTTTTTTTAAGTTTAAAAATGTTCCGGAAAAAGAACTGGAGGCTAATATATTAAGACTGTTTGACCACGGCGACCATATGCACCAACTTATAATGAATTCTTTGCTCAGCGCCAGGGATATTCATGTTGTTTCTTCTGAAGTAAACATAGATCCCCAGGAAATTGTTTCGGGTAGGGCTGACGCCATAATTTCAGACGGCAAAACCCTTTATGTCTTAGATATTAAGAGTATGAACAGCATGATATTTAAGAGTTTAACTGAGCCAAAAGAAGAAAATGTGGACCAAATACAGCTTTACTTGTATTATTTTAAAGCTCCCAAAGGCATACTTTTATACGTTAATAAAGATAATTTAGAGCTTAAAGAGTATATAATAAATTATAATCCAGCCAGAGCGGAAAATCTTCTTAGCAATTTAAATCATCTTAAAAAGCAGATTGACTCAGATATTATTCCTTCCAGAATCGAAGGCTATCCAGACGACTGGCAGTGCCGTTACTGTCAGTTCAGAGAAGTCTGCGACGCAGGCGAGCCAGGGGAAATGAACTGGGCCGACCTTAAAGAAAAGATTAAAAATACTTGACAAAACTCTTTGATGAGAGTTTAATACATTAGGGGATAAGATCGTCTTATCTTCGAGTTTAAAGTTCTTTGAAAACTTAAAAAAGAAAGGAGAAAAAAATGAACAGGAATATTATTAATGTTGTTTTGATTGTTCTGTTTTCAATTGCGACAATTATTAGCGGATTAGCATGGTATAACAATATTTGCATTGCAAAAGAATGGTATGCAGACATTCAAAAGGGGAAAGTTTACAAAATCGTTAGCACTGAGGCTGAAGCCAAAGAAGCGGAAAAGCAGAAGGTTGAAGCTAAGATTTACTCAGGCCCAATACCGCAGTTGGCCTGGTGGTCTAAAGTAGACGTTTCTACTGTGACTACTTTTGTTCCCTTTTTGGGCTTTTTGCTGATCACTATAGCTTTGATTAGAATTGTTATCTGGGGTTTTGCCCCTCCGAAGAAGATATCCGAGTTCTTTCCTTTTTTCGATGATTACGATCGAAAAATGGTTATTTTGGGATTAGCCGGAACCTTCTGGGGGATTATCATGATAGGATATTATCCTACAGGCAAAATTGATATGTCTAATCTTATGCTTTGTCTCCACACGGCTCTGTACTCAACCTTAGTAGCTGTTATGTGGGTTTTCTTTTTCACTATGCCGGGCCAAAAAGTTATGGTTTGGTGGCTGGAGAAATGCACTGGCTTAAAAGTTGGCGCGGATACAGACGTTAGCGCTGTTTTTGAGGAATTCGGCGCAGCTTCCGTGGAAGCGGGTAATTATCTCAAGCAAAGTAGCAAGGAAGTCAAGGCATTTAAAGATCAAATGTCTAAAACCAGAGAAGGGTTTCAAGAGGTTTTGGATGTTTTGAAGCAGTTCAAAGAGAAGACCGGTGTTGATGTGCTGGACTCTTTCAGGGCTACTTATCAGAAAGTGGGCTCTGCTCTGGAAAAGATAAGCCAGGTTTTTGAGAGCCAGGAGAAGTTCCAGAAACAAGTTCTTGAGCAGGAGCAAAGAATACTTCAAGAAAACCAAGTGGTTCTTAACCAGTACAAAGCAGAACTCCTTGAGCAAGCAAAGAAGCGAGATGAGGCTGAGGCAAGAGAAAGAGCCCTGGCTCAGCAAAATGCAGCTCTTGTCAGCAAGCTTGATCAATTAAAAGCTGGATTCAGGGATTTAACAAAAACCTTTGGTTAGAAAGGCGGTGATAACAATGGAAAAAAAAGGATTAACAGCTAGGCAGCTTTCTTTATATACTAAAGGAGCTGCGCCTAAGAACAAGATTAGCGTAGACGAGATATTGGGCTGGCTGCTCAATATTACATTTGCTCTGCTTATAGTTTACGTCATAGCCAGTTTCCTTTATTCAGAAGATCTGCAAAAGGCATATAATGAGGCTATGGAACAATTAGGGGTTTTGGGGGGAAAGTATAAAAACATGATTGATACCCCTAAGGGAGAACTGTACGAAGATTATGAACGAGCCCTTATGGATGTTCAAAGAGAAAAGCTTCTTTTAGGCTTAGAACAAGTTATGTCCGACATACGGAGAGACTTCGGGCTTAGTAATTTTGGCCGTAAGAATGAAAAAGAGGAATATCTTTTAAGCGATATTCTTTCTGAAGGAAAAGTGGTTAATGAACGGTTTAAAAGTGGCTGTGTTTTAGCGAAACAGGCTCTTTCAGATCAAAAACAGATGGAAAGAGACATATTTGACAAAGTCCGCCTCCTTAGGGGCATGGTATTGAACGAGTCTTCGACCGATCCTTCTATTGCCGATCATCCGGAAGTTATAACCAAAGAAAATAATCTTTGGTT